>Ga0075152_10002582_pt1 | contig 12872 bp, 10 predicted proteins | sample JI61114C2DNA_FD_70964 | JGI IMG/M metagenome (GOLD analysis project Ga0075152, IMG submission 70964) | Wastewater effluent complex algal communities from Wisconsin, to seasonally profile nutrient transformation and Carbon sequestration -... | ecosystem: Engineered > WWTP > Effluent > Algae...
CTAAACAACTCAACGTCTAAACATCTCAACAGCTAAACCTTAAACCCTCAACCCCCCTAATGAATAAAAAAGCAATCATCACCGGTATTACCGGCCAGGACGGAGCTTATCTCGCAGAATTACTGCTGAGTAAAGGCTATGAAGTTCACGGTATCAAACGCCGCTCTTCCCTGTTCAATACCGACCGTATTGATCACCTGTATGCGGATCCGCATGAAACCGGTCGCCGTTTCATTCTGCATTATGGCGACCTGACCGACAGCACAAACCTCATCCGGATAATCCAGCAGGTGCAACCGGATGAAATCTATAACCTCGGTGCCATGAGCCATGTGAAAGTGAGCTTTGATGTACCCGAGTATACCGCCAACGCAGATGGTATCGGTACATTACGCATACTCGAAGCCGTCAGGTTGCTCGGGTTGACGCAGAAAACGAGGGTATACCAGGCGTCCACATCCGAGCTCTACGGACTGGTGCAGGAAGTGCCGCAAAGTGAAACCACTCCTTTTTATCCCCGCAGCCCCTATGGCGTGGCAAAAATGTACGCCTACTGGATCACGGTGAATTACCGGGAAGCCTATAATATGTTTGCCTGCAACGGTATTCTCTTTAATCACGAAAGTCCCCTGCGTGGTGAAACATTCGTGACCCGCAAGATTACCCGTGCCGTGGCACAGATGTCGCTGGGCCTGCAGGATAAATTATTCGTGGGTAACCTGGATGCCAAACGTGACTGGGGTCATGCCAAAGATTATGTGGAAGCTATGTGGCGTATCCTTCAGCAGGACGTACCGGAGGATTTTGTTATTGCCACCGGCATCACTACGCCTGTGCGTGATTTTATCCGGATGGCCTTCAGTGAAATAGGGGTGAAACTCGAATTTTCCGGGGAAGGCGTAAAGGAAAAAGCGGTCGTCAGCCAGTCGGATAATAAATTCCTGCCGGTGGGTAAGGAAGTGGTTTTTGTGGATCCTAATTATTTCCGTCCCACTGAAGTGGATCTCCTGATCGGGGATGCCACCAAGGCCAATACCAAACTTGGCTGGACACCCAAATACAGCCTGGCGGAAATGGTAAAAGAAATGGTGGCCGCCGATATCGAACTCTTCCGTAAAAATAAACTCTTGAAAGAAGCCGGATTTGACATCCTGCATCAGCACGAATAATTTTTTGTAAAGCGGCACTTCGGTATGCTTATGGTTCGGCATGCTCATGGTTCGGCAAGCTCACCATGACATTCGTTGTCACCCTGAGCTTGTCGAAGGGGAGATTGCCGAAGGGAGCTTGCCGAACCATAAGCATGACTAAGCCAGTATTATCAAAGTAACATTCCATGGAAAAAGACAGTAAAATATATATCGCCGGTCACAATGGAATGGTCGGCAGTGCCATCCGGCGGAAGCTGGAACAGGAAGGATTCACAAATTTCCTGCTTCGTTCTTCCAAAGAACTGGACCTGCGCAACCAGGTAGCCGTGGCTGATTTTTTTGCAACGGAAAAACCGGATTATGTTTTCCTGGCTGCCGCCAAAGTGGGCGGCATTATTGCCAATAACACGTACCGGGCGGAATTCCTCTACGATAACCTGATGATCCAGTCCAATGTGATTCATCAGGCTTACGTGAACGGGGTTAAAAAACTGATGTTCCTGGGTTCTTCCTGTATCTACCCGAAACTCGCTCCACAGCCGATGCCGGAAGATTGTCTGCTCACCGGTACGCTGGAGCCAACCAATGAGCCCTATGCTATTGCGAAAATAGCCGGGATTAAAATGTGTGAAGCCTACCGTGATCAGTATGGCTGCAACTTTATTTCAGTGATGCCCACCAATCTGTATGGACCTAACGATAATTACGACCTGCAGAACTCCCATGTATTACCGGCCATGTTACGCAAATTTCACGAAGCTGTTCAGCAGCAGGCGGCAGCTGTAACATTATGGGGTACGGGGTCACCGCGTCGTGAATTCCTGCATGCCGACGATATGGCCGCTGCCTGTTATTTTCTCATGCAAAACTATAATGAGAAAGGCTTTGTGAATATCGGAGTAGGTACCGATATCAGTATAAAAGAGCTGGCTGAAATGATCCGCGATATCACCGGGTTTACCGGGCGTATCGATTGGGACAGCAGCAAACCCGACGGTACACCCCGCAAACTGATGGATGTAAGTCGTCTTCATCAGGCTGGCTGGAAAGCCGGTATTGAGTTAAGGGCCGGTATTACGGCGGTTTACCGGGAGAAATTTCCCGCCTGATTCCTGCATTTTTATTTATTCAAACTATATCCATGTCAACTGCTGATTACTATGTGCATCCCTCTGCGATCATTGATGAAGGATGTGAAATCGGTGCCGGAACCAAAATCTGGCATTTCAGTCATGTAATGTCCGGATCCGTATTGGGGACCAATTGTAACCTGGGTCAGAATGTAGTGGTATCTCCGAAAGTCACACTAGGCAATAACGTCCGGGTGCAGAATAACGTATCCATTTATGAAGGGGTGATCTGCGAAGATGATGTGTTCCTGGGGCCATCCATGGTGTTTACCAACGTATTTAATCCCCGCAGCGCCGTCAGCCGCAAGCATGAGTATATGCAGACCCTGGTCCGGAAAGGGGCATCCATCGGGGCCAATGCCACGATCGTCTGCGGCAATGAAATAGGCGCTTTTGCTTTTATCGGCGCCGGTGCCGTGGTGACCAGACCCGTACCCGCCTATGCACTCGTGATCGGCAACCCTGCCCGGCAGACCGGCTGGATGAGCGAATACGGACATAAACTGAAGTTTGATGAAACGGGAATCGCGGTGTGTCCCGAAAGCGGACAGGAATACAAACTGGAAAACAAAATGGTGCACAGGGTGAAATAGTCCCTTGCCGGGCCGGATAACGGCTTGGCATACACGAAACAAATCTCCTCCTTTAATTTCTTAAATAACCACAACAAGATGAAAAACTTTGTACTGATCGGAGCAGGTGGCTATATTGCCCCCCGCCACATGAAAGCGGTGAAAGATACCGGAAACAAACTCCTGGCCGCCGTGGATAAACACGATTCCGTGGGTATCCTTGATTCCTATTTTCCGGAAGCCGACTTTTTCACGGAATTTGAACGTTTTGACCGCCATGTGGAAAAGCTCAAACGCCAGGGAGTGCATACCGATTATGTATCTGTTTGCTCGCCCAATTACCTGCACGACGCGCATATCCGGTTCGGCTTACGTATCGGTGCCGATGTGATCTGCGAAAAACCGGTGGTACTGAATCCCTGGAATATTGACGCCCTGATGGAAATTGAAAAGGAAACAGGCCGTCATATTTATACCATCCTGCAGTTACGCCTGCACCCGGCTATCATTGCCCTGCGGGAAAAAATCAAAAGCGGGCCTGCGGATAAAATCTATGACATCAAACTCCGTTATATCACGTCGCGCGGTCACTGGTATCATACCAGCTGGAAGGGCGATATGCAGAAAAGCGGCGGTATCGCCACCAATATCGGCGTGCATTTCTTTGATATGCTGCTTTGGATTTTTGGTGATGTGAAGGAAAATACCGTACAGCAACATACCGATGACACTGCGGCCGGAACACTGAAACTGGAGAAAGCCAATGTGGAATGGTTTTTGAGTATTGACGCCGGTACATTACCGGAGGAAGTGAAGAAGGAGGGCAAACGTACGTTCCGTACGCTTACCATTGACGGGGATGCGTTTGAATTCAGCGAAGGATTTACAGAACTGCATACCCGCTCTTATGAAGAGATCATTGCCGGAAGAGGATTTCCCATTTCCGAGACAAAGAAAGCCATTGAAGTGGTGAGTGCCATACGGGGTACCAAACACTAAGCCTCCGCCTTTTCCATAGCCACCTGCCTTCCCGCACCTTATCTTATTATCCTAAAGACTATGATCCTATTTATTTACACATTCAGTATAAACCGTGCCCGGACATCTGGCATGTTTTATGAAGAATTGAACCGACGGTGTGACGGGAAAACCCTGGCCATGCTGGATGTTTCAAAATGTGAGCTGGCGCAGGTGGAAAAGGAAATGAATAAAGCATCCCTGCTGGTATTTGATAATTCACTGATCCTTTCAATGGGAAAAAAGGAAATACTGGCCCGCAATTTTTATACAAGTCACGATAAACCAAAAGAATTTTTCAGGGAAGTGTGGGAGCAGGTCAGCCGGTCCGATAAACCCGTTTTCCTGCTGCATCCATCCTCCGACCTGCATGCGGTAAACTTCGGGCTTGACCGCGAACTGTACCTGGAAATACTGAAAAGAACCAGTGGTATTTTCTGGCCCTATTACCAGTTCCCGCTCGACCGTGATGATCAACAGGACCGTTATCCGTTTACCACGCTCAGCCGGTTTAACCTGGTCAAGAGTGATATGATCAGGATATGGGAAGAAATTACAGGGCATATACCGATCAGTATTGATTTTCCACACTGTCTCGGTCAGTCAGAACTCGGCCGGAGAAACCGCCGTAAAAGCTGGGATGTGATTATTCCCGGGGTTACGTACCGTACCCGGGAAATAGCCGAAGAGAGCTGTAAGCAGGCCGGACTGGAATTGACGCCCTATGTCAGTTTATCCCGTTGGTTTGTATATGCGCCATATCTGGTGTACAGTAAATTGACCCCCCGGAGTTTCAGCACGCCTTTTTATCAGAAAGCCTCTTTCGGGATGTACCGCAAGCTGATTGCCAGGACATCCGTAGCCTTTAACTGTGGCAGTGAATTGAAATTTTTTGTCCGGAAGTTTCTGGAAGTACCGGCCTTCCGTACCGCGATGCTGGCTTACCCAAGCAATAATTTCAGCGACTATGGATTTGTGGAGGGCACGCATTACCTGCACTGCTTTCCGGAAGAAGCCGGGGAGAAGGCAAAATACCTGCTGGGACAAAAACAGTTATCAGAACAACTGGTGAAGAATGCCATGGAGCTGATTACCCGGGAACATATGGCTGTAAACCGGGTGGATCAGGTAATCGGCAGCCTGCGGGTCTTCCTGCAGGGAAAATTGAGAAATGCGGGATATCATAATGGAAGATTTGAAATTATCACTTAAATCGGTTTAGAGCGAGGCCTTTTATTACAATTAATAGTCAGAAAGAAGTGGTATTCCCATTCCGGATCATATCGATTTTATTTTAAGATAAATTTTAAAAAATGAAGAATAGTATTAATGGAAAATCTGTTATTGTAACAGGTGGCTTGGGATTTGTTGGCCATAATTTAGTTCTCAGTCTTGTTAATGATTATAATTGTAGAGTTACAGTTATTGACAATGGATTAAATTCAAATTCAAATTCTTTAAAAAGTATTGAAGGTAAGTACCAATTAGTACTCAAGTCTGTCCTTGACGAAACTATTTATGAGTTGTTCCTTGGAGCAGATTATATATTTCATTTGGCGTGCGTTCAGATTGCACATTCTTCTTCTGACCCTAAAATGGACTTGCAAGTCAATGCCGAAAGTACTTTGAAAATTTTAGAATTTCTAAGACAAAATAAAGAGTCTTCACAATTAAAACGATTTGTATACACATCCTCAGCATCTGTGTATGGCAGTGCCAAAGAGTATCCTTCTAGTGAGGAAGGTTCTACAAAAGTGTTAAGTCATTATGCTGCTACTAAACTACTTGGTGAAAATTATACCATAATTTATAATAAGCAGTATGGTATACCTACAAGTTCTGTTAGGTATTCAAATGTTTATGGATTTGGTCAATCACCTAAGAATCCATATTGCGGAGTGATGGGGAAGTTTATCCATAATGCTCTTGAAGGAAAGAAACTTGGAATAATCGGCGATGGCCAACAAACACGTGATTATACTTTTATAACAGATGCAGTTAGTGCAACGATTTTGGCGGCAGTTCATTCGCATGCAGATGGAGGTGTGTTTAATATAGGTACTGGCATTGAAGCGTCAGTTAATTCGATAGCTGAAACCATTAGTAAATATATACCCAATGTCGAAATTGAGCGTTTGCCGCCACGTGATATTGATAATATTCGAAGAAGAGTTATGGATATCACTCTAATTCAAGAGAGGTTAGGATGGGAGCCGTTGGTAAGTATTAATGAAGGCATACAAAAAACAATTTTTTGGTATAGGAGCAATAATTTAATTGATTCACAATGAATATTCTTTTCCTTCCAAATAATATTTCCTCAATCTCGACAAGTTCTGTTGAAGCGATAAATCGTATTCCCGGGAATTCAGCAAAAGGGTTTTATGTAAATAAGTATGCTCATCAACACATTGGGGGCTCGGATAATTTTTATTTTATAGGAATATCAAGGAGAAAGAGGCCAATTAAATGGATTTTAGAGGAATTTAAGCGGCACTTTATTTTTAGGAAGCTTGTAAAATGGGCAGATGTCATTCACTGGGTGTATGATGATATAGGATTAAAGAAAAGTGAAATAAGGTTTTTGCTTCGAGCGAATAAGCCATCTGTCATTGAATGGGTTGGCAGTGACATTCGAAATCCTTCATTGTTGGCAGAATTAAATCCTTATTATAAGCATGCTTATTCTAACGGGTATGAGTATGCAAATTATGAAAGCCCAATTCAATCTACAAATAATCAAGAAAAGTTTAAGGGGTATAAAGCAATTCCATTAGTCAATCCCGAAATGGCATTATTTCTAAAAAAAAACTTATTCCCTGAAAGTTATTTTGTTTCGCCCAGAATGTTATTAGATAACTATGAACCGCAATACCCCTCAATTGAAAATAAAAGACCATTAGTTGTGCATTCCCCTACTGCAAAAGTGGCAAAAGGTTCTGAATTTATAATTTCTGTTGTTGAAGAATTGCAAAGAGAGCTCGACTTTGATTTTAAATTATTGCATCAAATGCCGAGAGCAGAAGTTATGAAAGTAGTGAGTCGGTGTGATATTTTTATTGATCAGATTATTCTAGGAATGTATGGGCTTGCTTCGTGCGAAGCAATGTGTTACGGTAAGCCTGTCATGTGTTATTTAATGCCTGCTGTATTAAGAAATGGGTTGCCAGAAGATTGTCCAATTGTGAATACATCAGTTGAAACAATCAAAAAAAATCTTAAAGAATTGCTAGTTGATTCTAGCCTTAGAAATAATATCGGGAAGAAAAGCCGGGCATATGCAGAGTGTTATTTCGATTCACGAAAAAATGCCAGGCAATTACTTGATATTTATAATAAAGTGATTATGAAAACTGAAGAATGTGAGCCAAATAAAACTACTTCTTAAAGAGTCAATTGCTTACGGGGTCGCCAATATGTTAAGCAGATTTATTGGATTTCTATTAATGCCGTTATATACTAATATTTTAACGCCTAATGATTATGGTGTGCTTAATGTTGTTAATATAACAATAATGCTTGCAACGATGTTTTCAGTTTTGGGTTTAGATGGAGCAGCTCATATTTTTTATTGGGATACAAAGAGTGACGATACTCGAAAACATGTATTTGCATCTTGGTTTTGGTCGCAGTTTTTAGTCGGCTCAATAATTGTTCTTTTGATTTTTTTTATCGCAACTCCTTTGTCGATATGGTTATTTTCAACTAAGGCCCATGTTAATACTTTTAGGCTAGCATCAATATTGTTAATTTCAGGCATACTGCCAACTTTAATAATAAACTGGTTTAGAGTACGTAGGTTGCCGTGGTCTACGACATGGTTCTCGGTTACAATGAGTTTAATTACAGTTGCACTAAATGTTTGGTTTATTGCAGGAAGAAAAATGGGAATTAATGGATTTTTTCTTGCACAAATTATTAGTGGATGTATTATGTCATTTGTTGCTATATTTTTTATGAAGGATTGGTTGTCATTTTGCAAAGTGAAAATTGGATTACTTAAATCAATGTTGAGATATTCGCTTCCAATGATCCCAACCCCATTAGCATTCTGGAGTTTAAATTTTGCTGGCAGCTATTATTTACAGTTGCTCAAAGGCGAGAGTGAAGTTGGATTGTTTCAGACTGGAGCTACTATTGCAAGTATTGTGATGTTAATTATAAGTTCATTTACGCAGGCTTGGGGTCCTTTTGCTATGTCTATTCGTGAAGATAAAGGAGCAAGTTTAGTATATTCCAAAGTGTTAGTTTTATATTGTGCCGTTGTTGGAATATTTGCTTCAGGTATTGGCGTTTTTGCCGAGGAAATTTTAATGTTAATGACTTCGGAAGCATATGTTTCAGCGCATTATGTTACAAGTATTCTAGTTTTTAGTACAGCGGTAAGTGGTGTTAATTTCATTGCCGCTCTTGGACTGAATTTTGTTAAGAATATGAAGCCTTATTCTTATTCGATAATGGCTGGTGCTATAATAAATTTATGTTTATACTATATTGTGATCAAACACTTTGGAAAGGAAGGGTGCGCATTATTAACACTCGTAACAAACATAATTGTTAGTGGTTTTATTTTCTCTTCGGCACAAAAGCGATATTATATACCATATAATTTTAAGACAAGTGGAATAATATTTTTGGCATGTTTGCTTATCGTTTTTATTGGACTTTCAATCACTTCTGGATCACTTATTTATGTTGTACTTATGAAATTTTTGCTTCTCCTTTTATTAATTTTTGTGATATACACAATTAGCCTCAAAATAGTTGGTTCTGACTTTAAGCGAATCTTTGTATTTAAAAAATAAATCATTTAAAATGCATGTCTTTCATATACCTTCTTGGTATCCATGTCGTCATAGTAAATTTTCTGGAATTTCATGCGAAAATTTGATACGATCTGTTTGTAATGTTAAGCCTGAAATATTAAATTCTGTAAGTTTATATCAGGAGTATAATTATAGGTGGCTCTTAAAACAGAATTTTATAAGCGAATTTTTTGCATACTTTAAAGGGCCAACTGATGTTAGTTATGTTAAAGAGTCTGAGTCGTTGGAGTTTTATATTGCGCCCAGATCGATAACCTATAGTACTCGTATTGGTTATAATGAAAGGCAATTAGCTTATAGGATGCATCTTAAAAATTTCAAGAACTGTATCAAGAAGAGTGGTTTGCCTGATATTATACATGCACAAGTAACAAATTTTGGTGGGTATGCTGCCTGGAAAATTGCAAAGGAGTATAATATACCATTTTTAATTACTGAAAGATTCGCGCCATTTCCTATACCAGAGTTCTTGAAGAAAGGCAAGCTTATTCCAGAAATGTACATGCCAATGCATAATGCAAGTTGTTTAGTTTCTGTTAGTCCAGCTTTTGCAAAAATTATTAGCAAGTATGTCGAAAGAGAGGCAATAGCTATTCCTAATTTTCTGGATGAAGATTTTTTTAAACCGTCTGAGGAAGTTTATTTAGATCAGGATGGCGTTTTTAAGTTTTCAACACTGGCTTTAAGTTATGAACCAAGGAAAGGTGTAGATACACTCATTAGAGCAATTAGAATTTTGAAAAGTAAGGGATATTCTGCGCTTTTTAGAATTGGTGGTGGTCGTGAAGACAATTTATTTGATTCAGTAAAGAAGTTGGCCTTGGAACTTGATGTAACAGACTATATTGAATGGTTCGGTAAAATTGATAGAAAGGGTGTTGTTGAATTAATGCAGAAAAGTGATTGTTTTGTTTTGCCAAGCCAAAGTGAATCTTTTGGAACAGTTTATATTGAAGCAATTGCAGCAGGGAAACCCTTTGTCGCTACATATTGTGGTGGTCCCGAATCTATTGTAAATGAGAATAATGGGATATTAGTGCCTGTCGACAATTATACTGAGTTGGCTGAAGCATTGATGTTCATGATTGATAATAAAGCTAAGTATAATAAAGATGTAATTAGAAAAGATTTTTTGGATAGATTTTCAAAAAGTGTTGTTGTAGGGAAATACGTTTCTGTGTATTCAGATCTTATCAATAAAAGTAAAAATAATTAATTATGTGTGGAATTGCAGGTTTGGTCTCTAGTAATAGTGAGAAAGTGAGTTTGCAGTTGTTAAAGGGAATGACTGATGTATTAATACATAGAGGTCCAGACGGTGAAGGGCACTGGATTAGTGATAACAAAAATGTAGGTTTTGGTCATAGAAGACTTTCTATTATTGATTTATCAACTGCTGGAGCACAACCGATGCATTTCGGAGAACGATACACAATTACGTTTAATGGTGAAATTTATAACTATATTGAGCTAAGAAATGCTTGTATTGCTAAAGGCTATGTTTTTAAAACACAAACTGATACGGAAGTTTTAATGGCTTTGTATGATTGGAAAGGTGCTGATTTGTTGCAAGGGATAGACGGAATGTTTTCATTTGCAATTTACGATAAACTTGCGAATAAGATATTTATTGCAAGAGATAGGTTTGGAGAAAAACCATTTTATTATCATTACATCCGGGGTGAATTCTTTGCATTTGCTAGTGAAATGAAGGCCTTGTGGAATGTCGGAGTGGATAGAAATGTAAACAATAAAATGCTCTACAATTATCTTGAATTTGGATATATTACAAATCCGAATGACAAATCTGAAACATTCTTTAATGAGATTTATTTATTACCGCAAGCTCACTATTTAGTACTTAATGTTACTGATTTGTCTTTTAAATTGTGTAAATATTGGGACATCGATTATAGTTTACAAGATTATTCAATAACTGAAGAAAGTGCCAGTAAGAAATTTCTTGATTTATTTTATGAATCTGTAAAGAGAAGATTACGCAGCGATGTTCCTATAGGCAGTAGTTTAAGCGGAGGTCTTGATAGTAGTGCTGTGGTTTGTGTTATTGATGATTTAAACAAGACAAAGAAAATTAGGCAAAATACATTTTCAGCAATTTTTCCTGGCTTTGAGCATGATGAAAGTGTGTATATTCATAAAATATTGGAGAATATTAATGTAACTCCTTATTTTACAACACCCGATGCAGATGTGATGCTAAAAGAATTAAACAATGTCTTTTATCATCATGAAGAGCCTTTCATATCTGCGAGCATGCTAGCACAATACGAAGTTATGAAGCTTGCAAAGCAACATAATGTCACGGTGCTTCTGGATGGCCAAGGTGCAGATGAAATTCTAGCGGGCTACCATCCTTTTTATCAATATTTTTTTAAAGATCTTAAAAGATCAAACAAAGAGCTTTTTAAACAAGAAAGAAATGCATACCTGGCATTACATGGGAATAGCAAAGCGAATCCAGTACCGACACGAGATTATATTGATTACATAAGAAACATTTCTGGCCCATTAAAGAAACCACTTAAAAAGGCTTATCGATGGTACAAGCATGCGAAATCACCAAAGTTTAATGATCAATTTTATAGTGAGTATAAGAACTACGAGATTGTTTTAAATAGCCCTGCTTTGACTTTGAATCATGCGCTTTATAATTCAATGCAATGGGGTATGGCTCAGTTAATGAGATACGGAGATAGGAGTAGTATGGCACATAGTAGGGAAGTTAGGTTGCCTTTTTTAAATCATGAGTTGGTTGAATTTATATTTTCGTTGCCATCAAGTATGAAAATTCAAAAGGGTTGGACAAAGTATATCCAACGTAAAACATTTGAAAATATAATTCCTGAAAAAATAATATGGAGAAGAGATAAAATTGGATACGAGCCCCCTCAAAAAGAATGGATGAAAAAGCAAGTAGTTCAAGATGAAATAATGGGATTCAGGGAATTACTTGTAAGAAATCATATACTTAACAAAAAAGTTCTAAGTAGTCCTATAAGGCCAGCTAGGCCTTCTGAAGCAACTGATGGTAGCTGGCAACATTGGATGGCAGGGTTGCTTATAAAAGGTGTAGATAAAAAATCTTTATAAGACAAAGTTTTTATTTAGAAAAATAATCATAATGTGCGGAATAGCCGGATACCTATCAGCAAACCCTACCAGTTTATGTACGGAACGTCTTAAACGGATGACGGATATCATTGCCCACCGGGGACCCGATGGCGACGGGCAATGGATCAGTCCGGATGGTAAAGTGGGATTGGCTCATCGCCGTCTCTCCATTATCGACCTGTCATCAGCCGGGGGGCAGCCCATGCATTACCTGGATCGTTACAGTATTACGTTTAATGGCGAAATCTATAATTATGTAGAGCTGAAAGAACTTTGCCTGAAACAAGGGTACCGGTTCGCCACACAAACGGATACGGAAGTGATCATGGCACTTTATGACTGGAAAAAGGAAGAGTGTCTCCGGTACTTTGACGGCATGTTTGCCTTTGCCATTTACGATGAGAAAGAGAAAAAAGTGTTTGCGGCCCGGGATCGTTTTGGGGAAAAACCTTTCTATTATTACCAGGTACCCGGACAGTGCTTCGTCTTCGGCAGTGAGATGAAAGCCTTGTGGGCCGGCGGTGTGCGCCGCGACCTGAATTCCCGGATGCTGTACAATTACCTGGCGTATAAATATATTGACAACGCATCGGACTACAGCGAGACATTTTTCAATCAGATCAGCCGCCTGCCGCATGCCCATTATGTAATCGTGGATACAGTGGCATTGACCCATTCCATTCACCGCTACTGGGATTTAAATCCGGACTATACGGATCATGCCATTACGATGGAACAGGCCGCGGAAAAATTCCGTGAACTGTTTTACACCTCCGTACAACGCCGTTTGCGCAGTGATGTACCGGTTGGCAGCAGCCTGAGTGGCGGACTGGACAGCAGTGCCGTGGTGGCGGTGATTGACGACCTGAATAAGGAGAAAGCGATCCGGCAGAGTACCTTCTCCGCGATCTTCCCCGGTTTTGAAAAAGATGAAAGTCATTATATCAACCTGCTCCTGTCCACCATGAATGTGGATCCCCATTTTGTGTCACCGGATGCGGATACCATGTTGCAGGAACTCGGCCGTTGTTTTTATCATCAGGA
>Ga0075152_10002583_pt1 | contig 12869 bp, 10 predicted proteins | sample JI61114C2DNA_FD_70964 | JGI IMG/M metagenome (GOLD analysis project Ga0075152, IMG submission 70964) | Wastewater effluent complex algal communities from Wisconsin, to seasonally profile nutrient transformation and Carbon sequestration -... | ecosystem: Engineered > WWTP > Effluent > Algae...
GAAGCCGAAGTGGTAGGTGTGGACAGCTTCTCTGACCTGGCGGTACTAAAAATCAATGCCTCAGAACTACCAGCCCTAAAATTTGGTAGCTCGGAAAAGCTTCGCCCAGGTGAGTTTTCTATTGCCATTGGCTCACCCCTAGGCTTTGACCACACAGTCACCCTAGGCATTATTTCGGCCGTGGGCCGTACCATTGCAAACCCCAATACCGGCAATGCCAACTTCATTCAGACCGATGCGGCTATTAACCCCGGCAACTCTGGCGGGCCATTGCTCAACTTACGCGGTGAAGTTATTGGAGTAAACACAGCCATGCAGGCCGATGCTCAGAACATCGGCTTTTCTACCCCCATAGACTTAGCTAAGAGCGTTGCTGACGACCTTATTAATCACCGCTCCATTAGCAGACCATGGCTGGGCATTGGCATGAGCGAGCTGAATGAAACCCACGCCAAGAGCTTAGGTCTGCCGCTTACAACTAAAGGCGTCTTCATTAGTAAGGTCTACGAAGGTTCTCCAGCTCAGCAAGCCGGTATCGAACCTGGAGACATCATTCAAAAACTCGAAGGCAAAAAGATTATTCTCACACCGAAAGATGTGCAAGAAACTGTACGCGCCCGCAAAGTTAACGAGACAGTCGCTTTCACAATTCTGCGCGGCAACAGCACAAAAGAATTGTCAGTCAAGATTGGTCACTACCCTGACTTGAACACGACTCAAAGCGAAAGTAAAACAACATTGCCTGGAACAGCTCCCAATAGCAATAGCGGCAATAGCGGCGAGCCGGGAAGCTCTAGTAGCTCAGCTATTATTCGCGGCACTACAAAAACAGTACCGCCGCAGCCAAAGCCTGGCGAGAAATTTTAGACCCGCTCTAAAACTTGATTAGTCTAACCTTTAGCCGTAGCCAAAATGCGCAAAGCGGCCATGGCAGCTCCAAAGCCGTTATCTATATTGACCACAGTAAGACCAGCAGCACAACTATTGAGCATACTCAGTAAGGCGGCCACGCCTTCAAAGCTGGCGCCATAGCCAATTGAGGTCGGCACAGCAATAACTGGCTTGTCTAAAAGGCCACCAACAAAGCTGGCGAGAGCACCGTCCATTCCGGCAACAACCACTGTAACGTGTGCCTTGCGCAACAAGGCAAGACTGTCAAATAGTCGATGAACACCAGCCACGCCAACGTCGTAAACGCAGCTAACTGGATAACCAGCTGCCACTATAAATAGTGCCACTTCTTCAGCGACAGCAATATCAGCGGTTCCCGCGGTAACAATCGAAACCGATGGTGCATCTTTCTTCGGCATAGGCAATTGGCCAAAAACAAGGGCTTTTGGCTGGGGCAAATATTCGCAGTCGTTTAAGGGAATCTCAACACCAGATTTCTCAAGAACATGGCTGGAAGCGACACTTGACGCAATAGCGTTTGATGTAGTGGCGTTCGCCATCGCGGCATCACTTGTAGTAGAGCTTGTCTCAGAGCCAGTGCTCGAGCCTTCAGTGGCCGCACTCGATGAGCTTTGACCAGAGCCATTAGACGGGTTCTGATTGGTAGCGGCTGAAAAGCTGTGAATCGCCGCCCCAGAGTTCTGGCTAGCTGCGGCTGCCCTGTTATAAAGGCGCACAACTTCTTTTGCTTGTGCCTCTTCAACCCTTGTAGCAACTACTATGGAATTGCTGGCGCGCAACTTAATGGCAATGTCAACAATCTGCTGGGGCGCTTTACCCGGGCAAAAAATTACTTCAGGAAAACCTTGCCTGAGGCCTCGATGCAGGTCTGGCTTAGCGAAGCCAAGGTCTTGATAGGGCAGAATTGCTAGCCTTTCACAGGCATCGCTGACCGAAATACCGCCTTGCGATACCGAACGAAGTAGGTCTTCGACTGATTTGCGGTCCATTAAACTACCTATTTCATGCTGAATTCAGTGTTGAATTTAGCACGGAAAGCAGCCTTGACAATATCAGTCTGAAATCTATCTAGTCTAATGCTAGTCTCTGGCTAAGTTCTATCTAGTCGCTTGCTAGCTTCTGCTTAGGTTCTTACTAGAAACCAGTGCCGCGGCTTTTCCTTGACTGTAGCCTTCCGGATCAATCTCAAACTGCCTGATACCGGCGCCAGCACGTTCATTGGCAGCGTTCAATGCTGCTATTAGTTTTCCCGCCAATTCAGGCTCAGCGGCAAAGCGCGATAATTCATCAGAGCCAACTTCGACAGAAGCTCTAGCACTGTCGGCATCAGTAAGATAGCGCACGCGCACTTGGCGAAAAGCGAAATCGCGCACCACTTGCTCTAGTTTGTCGATCAGACTGAGGCGGGACGGAGTTATATAAGTATTCTCGACAAAACGAGAAGAAAGACAAGCTGCCTGTGGTCTATCCCATGAAGGCAGGCCCTGCTGGCGAGCCAGTGCTCTAATTTCATTCTTGCTCAAACCAGCATCCATCAATGGAGCCAAAACACCAAACTGCTTGGCCGCTTGATGGCCCGGGCGATAGTCACTAAGGTCATCAACATTAGCACCATAGGTAATGGCACAGACAGAAAGCTGTTTTTGCATTGCGGCTAAATATTCAAAGAGTGTACTCTTGCAAAAGAAGCAACGCATACTATCATTAGCGCGATAATCTTCTGAATCAACTTCGTCTGTATTGATCTCAATCAAATCAAAATTAGCCAGCTTGGCCTGCTGCCGAGCCGCCTCTAATTCAGCTTGAGCCAAACTGGGCGAAAGAGCAATTACAATATGAGCCCGACTACCCAAGGCTAACTTGGCATAGTGAGCGAGCACAGAGCTGTCCACACCTCCAGAATAAGCGACGATAACGCTTTCAAGCTGGCGCAGTTTTCTTATTAACAGCTGTTCTTTTTCGGCTAGTTCTTGCGGAGAAGCTAGCGATTCTTTATAGTCCATCTATCTAGCAGTCTACTTTTTTGCAGTTATAGCAGGCAAGTTAACTGAACTCGTCGTGCCGCTGGCGATGCGATCTAACTCGTTGCGAATTGCAGTCTCATCTATATTATCAACTGAATCGCTCAAGCGCAGCAATGTGGCCTGCAACTGCTCATAGGGTAAAGGCTGAGGACGACCAACAAAAATCTTCTCGTTCACTGTCTTAGCCAGACCTTCTGCAGCAGAGAGCAACTCTTCATAGAGCTTCTCACCAGGGCGCAAACCAACAAACTCGATTTTGATATCGTGACCCGGGCGAAGTCCAGAAAAACGAATCAGGTCATTGGCCAAATCAAGAATCTTAACTGGCTTGCCCATATCAAGAACGAAGATCTCACCACCAGAGCCGTAGGCACCGGCCTGTAAAATTAACTGCACAGCCTCTGGAATGAGCATAAAATAGCGCGTCGCTTCAGGATGGGTCACCGTCACTGGGCCACCAGCGGCAATTTGGTCTCTCCAGAGCGGAATTACCGAACCACGACTGGCCAGAACATTACCAAAGCGAACAGCCACATACTTAGTAGCAGACCGTTGAGCCAAATCTTGAATAATCAATTCGGCTAAGCGCTTAGTAGCGCCCATAACAGAAGTAGGATTAACGGCCTTGTCACTGGAAACTAAGACGAACTTATCAACCTTGTGAGCATCCGAAAGCTCGGCTACTACTTTGGTACCAAAAATGTTGTTAGCAATCGCCTCAAAGACATTCAGTTCCATTAGAGGAACATGCTTGTGAGCTGCGGCATGGAAGACCACATTAGGCTTGTGATTGAGGAAGACTTGCTCTAAGCGCTTACGGTCGCGCACATCGGCAATAATTGGCACGATTTCTACTGGCTCAGGCAAACGCGAAAGCTCTTGCTGAATATAGAAAATCGAATTCTCACCCTTGCCTAGAATGACAAGACGACGAGGCTGGAAGCGCAAAATCTGACGGCAAAGTTCACTGCCAATTGAACCGCCAGCACCGGTAACAAGAACGGTTCTGCCCTCAATATAGCTAGCAATAGAAGCACTATCGAGCTTAACGGGATCTCGACCAAGCAAGTCTTCGAGAGAAACTTCGCGCAACTGATTGATGCTGACGTGGCCGTTAATGAGCTCAAACAAGCCTGGCAAAATACGAGTTTCAACTTCGGCGCTGCGACAAACCTCTACAATTTTGCGAATTTCAGAAGCCGGAGCCGAAGGCATGGCAATGATTACTTGATCAATAAAGAGATTTTCGATCAAGCGCGGCAATTCAGAAGTGGTACCGAATACGGTGATATTGCCGATGCGCTTACGCAATTTAGATGGATCATCATCAATCAAGCCAATTACATCAACACCCAAATCTGAGCGCTGGTTAAGCTCTTTCAAAACCATCATACCGGCATCACCGGCGCCAACCACAAGGGCACGCCGGCGCACAGGCTGACGCCAGTGCTTGCGCTGCCAGTGCTCGGTCTGCAAACGGCGCACAACCCGAGAAGTGGTCATAAGGAAGAAACAGAGCCCGCTATCAATAACGAGGATGCCATAAGAGAGTAAGTGGCCTTCCACACGCAGCAAGTCAACGCCAATAGCCCGCAGGGCTAAGACTACGGCACTGACAGTGAGCACCGAAACCGCTAACTCCATTACCTCAGTCAGGCCGGTGTAGCGCCAGAGGCGGCCATACACACCGTAAGACCAGTTGGCCAAGATTCTCATTGCGACGAAAACAGGAATGACTTTGATTAACTGAGAAGCATAAACAGGGTCTATGCGACCATCAAAGCGAATTAAATAGGCGCCAGCCAAAGACAGTGCAACAAGAAGAGAATCGAGAACAACCTGGGTGACTCGCATCCAAGGAAAACGCGGACCATAACTAACGGCTTCGACAGGCGAAGGACCGTCGGGATTAGGGATATTGGTGATTTTAGGCTCTGAAGAACTCAATGACTACCCTCGTACTGAACCCGTGCTTAATTGAACACAAATTCTCAAGTAGAGATATTAGCACTAGTCATGAGGTAGAAAACTTACGCTCAGTTCAGGTTAGGTAGCGCTAAGAAACGCTCATCTTACCCTTCTGCTTGGCTATCCACTCTTTAACCCGCTCAGGAGGCAGGCCTAGAGCATGGGCGGTACCCTTAACTGCAGTTTCGTGGCCGACGTCAAGGCGGAGGATGTCGTTATACATCTTCACGCACATTAAGCGCATAGGACCATCCTTAAGACTGCCGGTAGCAGACCAGACAATCACGGAAACAGCCAGGTAGCCAATAAAAATGGAGCCAATACCGGAAAGAATCAAGGCATTTTTGAGAATTGGATAGCTTTTGCCCACCCAGAAATACATTCCAGCTTCATAAGCAATGAAGAGAACCAGGAATAGCATTGGCTTAAATTGATAGCGACTGGCGAAATCGTCTTCAGGTGGCTTGGCGAAAATATTACCCCTAGAGCTTTTGAACCATTCTGTATTGATTTTCTTTTCTGGAGGGAAAACAAAACTCGCACCTACCAGCACGCAGAACAAGAAGAAAGGTCCGTAGTAGCAGTGAATTGGGTCGCGGCTGACTACTTCATAGTAGGCCAGCACCCAGGGCAAACTAGAGCCAAGCATGCAAACCATGAAGAATCGCCCAGCACCGATGCGCTGTTCGAGACTGGCACCGAAAGCCCACATAAAGAAGCAGTTAACAGCCACTTGCTGCACATCGAGTGAGGCGAAACTAGACTTAAAGCAGAAAGAAATAAAATCAATAACGGCTTGCTGCACGGGAACAAAGGCAGCGGCGTTGCCACTAAAGGCCAGCTTCAGATAAGAGAAAGCCGTCTCAACGGCTTTGCTCGCCGATACCCCCATCAAACAGTTGTTAGTGAGCCATCTTTCTAGGGGGCCGGGAGAAGCGGCCATAAAGTAATTGACGCCGAACATAAATACCAGAATCAGACTGGCAATAGGTATGACATTCTGGGCATCAAACTTGATCTTTGGCGTGATCGTAGGTGAATTAGACATAAACCCGCTTTACTTTCTGAAGAGTGCTATTGCCTGTGCTTCCTGATTTTTTTAATGGTAAATAAATCGATATTGCTAAATAAACTCAGCCTCTAAATATACAGAGCTGAGAATACATAGTCAAAATCTAATCTACCCTCTTTGCATGATTTTCAGCCAAAACCGAATTATCAGCCAGTGCAAATTTGTGAGACTAAATGACGATGTTGACCAGCTTGTCTGGCACAACGATCACTTTACGTACAGGCGAATCGCCGAGCTTAGCCTTCATCTTGTCGTCAGCAAAAGCAATGGCCTCTGCTTTCTCTTTTCCGATACCGCGCGAGACGCCGATCTTACTGACGATCTTGCCGTTAACCTGCAAGACCAATTCAATATCGTCGTCGTAGGTAAGAGCTTCTTCGAAGCTAGGCCAGCTAGTGACGTGAATCGAATCACTTTCACCTTTGGCATAGCCACACTGATGCCAAAGCTCTTCGGTGATGTGCGGTGCCATAGGAGCCATAACCAAAAGCAAGTTGCGAATGGCAAAAGTAAGCAGCGCCGAAGGCCCCTGCGGGTTAACTTCTTGCACATACTTATAAAGAGCGTTAACTAGCTCCATACAGCGAGCAATGGCTGTGTTGAAGCCATAATCTTCTTTGCCAAGATCGGCAGTGACAGCCTTAACAGCCTTGTGCACTTGCTTAAGCAAGGCCTTGTCGGCCGTGTTCAACGAAGCAACGTCAAACTTGTGACCAGCACTGGCATCAACACTAGCAGCATCAAGACAGCCTTTCTCACGCAGCTCGTCAACCAAGCGCCAGATACGACCGAGGAAGCGATATTGTCCAACGGCGCCGTCTTCGTTCCACTCTAATTCTTGCTCAGGTGGTGAAGCAAACAGTGTAAAGAGACGAGCAGCATCAGCACCATATTTCTTGAAGAAATCTAGAGTGCCGACCACGTTGCCGCGTGACTTAGACATCTTCTCGATGCGGCCAGATAGAGGTGAATGCATTGTCACCATACCTTGCGAAAGCAAGTTGGTGAATGGCTCAGCGCACTTCACCAGACCCATATCGCGCAGGGCACGGGTAAAGAAACGGGAATAAAGCAGGTGCAAAATGGCATGCTCAACGCCGCCCACATATTGGTCAACGGGCATCCAGTAGTTGACTTTCTCTTGAGAGAAAGCAGCTTCTGGATTCTTCGCATCGACATAGCGCAAGAAGTACCAGGACGAGTCAATGAAGGTGTCCATGGTGTCGGTTTCGCGCTGTGCACTGCCACCACATTTGGGGCAATCAATGGTCAACCAATCGGTCATTTTCTTTAGAGGAGAGCCGCCTTCACCAGTAAACTCAACTCCCTCAACAGGAAGAATGACAGGCAACGAGGCTTCTGGCACAGGGCTAATGCCACATTTTTCGCAATGTACAAGAGGAATAGGACAGCCCCAATAGCGCTGGCGGCTAATTAGCCAGTCTCTCAAACGGAACTGGGTGCGTTCTTTACCCGCTTGATTCTGCTCAGCCCAAGCAATCATTTTGAGCTTAGCTTCGGCACTGCCAAGGCCGTTAAACTCGCCCGAGTTAAGCATAATGCCTTGCTCAAGATAAGCAGCCTTCATGCCGCCTTCGGTGGCTTTACCATCAACTGAAATTACTTCAGTAACAGGAAGATTGAAGACTTTGGCAAAAGCAAAGTCGCGTTCATCGTGGGCGGGCACGCCCATAACGGCACCAGTACCGTAACTCATCAGAACATAGTCAGAGACGAGAACCGGTACGGCTTCGCCGTTGAACGGATTAATTACGTGAGAACCAGTAGGCACACCGGTCTTTGTCTTCTCAGTGGTCATGCGATCGAGTTCGGTCTTCTTCTTCGACAGCTCGACATACTCTTCTACTTTGGCCTTATTCTCAGGCGTAGTGAGCTGGGCAACCAAAGGATTTTCTGGAGCAAGAACCAAATAGCTGACACCAAAAGTAGTATCAGGGCGAGTAGTGAATACTTGCACTTGCAGCTCTGGCTTCTCTTTTACTTTGAAGTAAAGCTCAGCCCCTTGCGACTTGCCAATCCAGTTTTGCTGCATGACGCGCACGCGCTCGGGCCAACCTTTCAATGTATCGAGGTCAGCGAGCAACTCTTCGGCATAATTTGTAATTTTGAGGAACCACTGATGCATCTGTTTTTGTTCAACAGGTGTCTCAGGGTGGCGCCAGCAAGCGCCGTTCTCCACTTGCTCGTTGGCAAGTACAGTGCAACACTCAGGGCACCAATTGACCGGTGCAGACTTACGCACTGCCAAACCAGCTTCGTACATCTTCAAGAAGATCCACTGGGTCCAACGATAATAATTGCTGTCGCAAGTAGTTACTTCGCGATCCCAGTCGTAGCTTGTGCCAAGCTTTTTCAACTGTTCATCGCGCATAAAGCGAATATTTTCTTTGGTCCACTTTTCAGGGTGCAGCTTACGCTTCATAGCAGCGTTTTCAGCAGGAAGGCCGAAAGCATCCCAACCCATGGGGTTCAAGACGTTAAAGCCTTGCATACGACGTTGACGACTAATTACGTCCGAAATAGTGTAAACCCGCATGTGGCCCATGTGCAGGTCGCCAGAAGGATAAGGAAACATGACCAGGGAATAAAATTTGGGTTTAGAATCGTTATCAATAGCCTTGTAGATACCGAGCTTTTCCCACTGTTGCTGCCACTTTTCATCAATATCTTGTGGACAATACTGGCTAACCATCGCTAACTATCCCCTTCAGACGCCAAAATGACGTCATTTACGACCACCCTCTCAAGCTTCACAGCTTTAAGCCTTTGAATCTTACTTCCTCTGTTTTCATCCCTCAAGAAGAAATGGCCGCATGCTAAGATTTTTAGCATTTATAGAAGAAGGGCGAAAATGGAAACAATCAGCACACCGGCTAAAAGCCTTGCCAACATGACCGAAACAGCAAAAAAAGAAGGCATCTCAGAGGCCGTCATAGCCGAAGCCGTTGAGCTTTGCCGAGGCGCTGAAGCCCTTCCTGAAGGCGTTCTTGGTCTAGCACGCAAACTAGATAAAGCCTATAAAGCTGGCCGCAAGCTACGCGTCAAACTCGGCGTAGACCCAACTTCTACCGATTTGCACCTGGGCCACGCCGTAGTTGTAAGAAAACTAAGAAGATTCCAAGAATTTGGCCACCAAATTGTTCTCATCATTGGCGGCTTCACCGCCATGATTGGCGACCCCACTGGCCGCAACTCCACCCGCCCGCAGCTCACTGAAGAAGCCGTAGCTGCTAACGCCCAGACCTACATCGACCAAATTGGTTTGATTCTTGACGTTTCTAAGACCGAGGTGGTTCGCAATCAAGACTGGCTTGCTCCACTTACCCTGAAAGAAGCAATCAAACTGGCCAGCACGGTGACAGTAAACCAGCTCATTGCCAAAGAATCATTTGGCGATCGTCTAGAAAAGCAACAGCCTGTCTCACTACACGAGCTTTTTTACCCGCTACTGCAAGCTTACGACTCAGTTGAAATCCGCGCTGACATCGAGCTAGGCGGCACAGACCAGCGCTTCAACATTCTGCAAGGTCGTGAACTGCAACCGCATTACGGTATCGAGCCGCAAATGGCCATGCTTCTTCCGCTATTGGAAGGTACCGATGGCGTGCAGAAAATGTCTAAGTCTTACGGCAATTACATTGGCCTGAAAGAAAATGCCAAAGACATGTTCGGCAAGTGCATGCGTATCAACGACGACCAGATTCTCAAATACTTTGAACTGACCACCACACTAACTGGCGCTGAAATTGACGCCATTGAAGCAGCGCACTTAAAAGAAGGTGGCAACCCCAAAGACGCTAAGCTGAAATTGGCACACCAGATCGTCACGCAGTATCACGGTGTAGAAGTAGGCAACCAAACCCTTGCTGATTGGAACAATGTTCATAGCGAAGGCCAAGTGCCGCAAGACATGCCACTGCATGCGGTGAGTGAATCGAAAGCAATCTTCCGCATCTTAGTTGAAAGCAAATTGGTAGCGACTACCAGTGAAGCGAAACGACTCTGCCAAGAAAACGGCGTCAAGCTTGATGGCGAGACGATTAAAGATCCGAACTTCGCTGTTGTTGTAGCCAAAGGCGAAGAGAAAGTCTTGCAAGTCGGTCGGCGAAAATTTGCCCGGTTAACAAATTAGGAAAGTTGAAGCCTCTGTGTCAACTTTTTGGTTCAAAAATGACCAGCCACTTCAACCTCGCCTTGTATCCTCAAGATGCGCATCTAGCCAACGCCTGTGTGGAGTTGGCCCAAGCCAATTTTAAAGATCAAGCAAGCGAATACTTGCTTGATGAAAACGCGCACCCTCACGTAACGCTCTGCCAATTTCAAGCCAATGAAGAGCAGCTGGAATCAATTTGGTCCGATGTTGAGAAGCTGGATTTCAAGGCAGCAAGAGAAGGAGCTCGAGAGCTAGACTTTGGATTAGATTCAAATCTAAAAGCTCTCAAGCTGCGCTTCCATCATTTCTATATAAAGCCCGGTTTCCATTTTCACAAAGACAAGTATTGGCTTGGGTTAGCTATGTCGGCGACAGCAGAGCTACTGGCGCTGCAAAAAGCGCTACACGCTCTTCTCACACAAATGAATATTGAGAGTCCAAACCTACCTCAATCATACTTTCCGCACCTGACTCTGGCGCGCTGCCACACGACGGACTACACCAATCCGCCACAGCTCAAGAAGCTTCCAGCCCTAGACATCTGGCAACAAGACTTTGTTTTTCAGGTTTCGCTTGGCCGCTCGAATGAATTCGGCGTTTACTTAGAGCGGCTAAAAATTCTGTAGCACCATTTTCTCGATTCTCACAGCATCAGCGACCCTATCCCAGCGCCGCAAAAGCTTGGCGTAGTTAGCCAAAATATGGCGCACCTCTGGAGCATAATCGCCATAGCGTTCGCGGGCAAGGCGCAAATGCAAGACATAGACATTCTCGGCCTTGTCGTATTCCAGCTTAGCAATATGTTGTTCGGCGCGCTTCTCCAAATTTTCATCAACGGCAACGCTACTGGTTACTCGTTTCTGCCATGAATTAAGCGTCGGTGCGGCTAGTTTTGGCGAGCTGGCGTAGAAACTCCAACTACGAGTTAAGTTGCCCAGCTCGCGATGCGTGCGGCCAAGAGTTGCTTCTAGAGCTTCCATAGAGTTTTTGTAGAGTGATTCAGCCTCTACTCGCCGATTCTGTTCGCTGAAGAAGCGCAACATGGCAGGCAATCCGAGAAACTCAATAAACTCTTCAGTTGAAGGTGTTACCTCATAAACCCTGTAGCAGCCAATGATCATTTCGTTGAGATCAGGATAAAGCCCGTGAATTAGCCCCAGCAGAGCCAAGCGAGCCCGCACTTGAGCAACGTCCACATGCCCTGGCCCCAAATGGGCCGTGCGGTGAGGCAGCGACTCTAAATAGAAGAATTCAGCGCGACCGAGAAAGCCTTGCAATCGGCTGGCTTCGCCCATTAAGTAGTAAGCTTCACCCACTTGTAGGCAACCGCCACCCCAGTAGTCTTCATCAATGGCCAGAGCGCGGTTGGCAGCTTTCTCCGCATCGACGAATCGGCCCTGGCCAAGATGAGCCAGGGCCATTCCCCGCAAACAATCAGCCACGATTGGATCGTCCGAGCTATTGCCATGTTTCTGCAACTCTCGCAGATAAAGCCGTTCAGCTTCATCGTAAAGACCACGGGTGAGGGCCGATTCGGCCATTTGCTTGAGATCGTCGTACATAAAACCTCTCTGTTCATGCTGCCACTACTTGCGGTGCGGACGAGACGCATGACTTACGACATGGGCATGTGCATTTGACTTTGCAGCTGAATGAGATGAAGAAACCTTCGCGTGATGGGCTACTGCTTTGGGAGATTCAAAAGCGGCAGCTTGATAGATTGTTCCACTTCCGCTTATAAATCCCTGGAAACAAAAATAGCAGCCGATTGCTCCTATTGCAATCTCGCTAAAGAAATCATCCATTTTAAACCAACCAAAAAGCAGGTGTTCGCTAATATCAGTCGACATCATTCCCCTAGTCGTCAAATTATGGAAACCGTTGTACACCATGCAAAGGCAGCAATAACAACCGAATAAATATAGTGCACCAAGATTCAAATGATCGCCAAGACAATACATCCACGAGCAAACGGCTAAAATAGGCAAGCCGCAAAGCACCTGCAGACGCAAAGAACGTTTGTGTTCGTCGCTGTGGCCCAAATAAAAGTTTAGCTGCGCAAACAAAAATAATAAGAGTACGGCGCCCATGATTAACGTAAGGTATTCCATTTTCGACCTATCACCCTCCAAGGCGATAAAAACTATAGGTACAGAAAAAATAGACTAGTGAGTTTTAGCGAAATCGACTAACCAGTTGTAAGCACTGACGCGCATGTTTGAACGAGCACGCGAATATGAGGTGAGAGCTGGGTCAACAGTTCCGGTAATTGCTGGAGGCGCGCCCAACGGGGTGGCGAAATTACCAGAGAGAAGCCACATGAGACCGCCGATTGCAACACCGACAATCATTAGGTGAGTGGCCTTGAAGTCGTAGTCTGTGGAGCCTGCAAAGACAGAAGGAGAACCGTATCGATTGGTTCCACACTCTAATCTAGTGAAATCGTTGCCGCTAGTGCTATCGCTCATAACACTGTTCATGCGAATAAAGCCGTATATGATGCCAGCCGCAAGAATCAGTAAAAAAACGAGGTTAATGTCCATGGAAGTAGAAAAATCCTTGTTGAAGTGATTTATCAATCATAGGGATTGCCGCTTTACAACCCGCAAAGCTTTAGACGGGCTTAACAATTGCAACAATTGACAAGTTAGTCAGTCAAACAGTTTAGAGGCCGGCAACAGGCACTGCCAACGGTGGCACATTCATTGAACAGAACAAA
>Ga0075152_10002584_pt1 | contig 12863 bp, 8 predicted proteins | sample JI61114C2DNA_FD_70964 | JGI IMG/M metagenome (GOLD analysis project Ga0075152, IMG submission 70964) | Wastewater effluent complex algal communities from Wisconsin, to seasonally profile nutrient transformation and Carbon sequestration -... | ecosystem: Engineered > WWTP > Effluent > Algae...
GTCGATGACGCTGACGAGGCTGGCGGAGGTGCTGCCTGCTTTGGCGATGCCCGCAGGCCAATGCGCCACGAGCGCGGTCTTCATGCCGGAGTCATGCAGACGTGTCTTCGCACGAGGGAAAGGCCGCCCGTTGTCGGCGAGGATGAGGATGAGCGTGTTGTCCAAAATGCCCTCGGCTGCGAGTGTGTCGGTGACTTGGCCGACGAAGTGATCGAAGCGAGTGATCTCGTTGTGATACGAGGCCAGATCGGCCCGCGTGGCCTCGTCATCGGCGAGGAAAGGCGGCACGGTGATGTCTTGCGGGCGGTGTTTGGGGCCGTAACGAGCCTCATCCCATTCTTTGTCCGCGTCCCAGTCGCGATGCGCATCCAGCGAGGCGAACCAAAAGAAGAACGGCTTGTTCTTGGGCCGCTGTTTGATGGTCGCGGCCCATTTCGACTCCGCGCCGTGATTGTCAGGTGTCACGCCGGGGTCGATGAGATCCCACGTCTCCGCGCCGACCTTTGCATCCACGCGTGACATGTGATTTTTGCCGACGACGGCGGTGTGGTAGCCGTTTTCACGCAACACACCCGGCAGCCACGGCAGGTGCGCGGAAACGGGCTGGTGCAGCTCGGCAGCGGGGCCGTTGTTGTGCGGATAACGGCCCGTGATGATGCTGGAGCGGCTGGGGCTGCAACTGCTGGCCGTGAGATACGCCTCGGTGAACTTCATGCCCTTCGCCGCCAGCGCATCTATGCGTGGTGTGCGTGCCGTCTTGCTGCCGTAACAGCCGAAGTCGTCGAAACTGATGTCATCGGCGATGCAGACGATGAGGTTGGGGCGCTCGGCGGCGATCAATGGGAAACTGACCGCGAATAATGCGAGGAGGAGATGTTTCATAGTCGGAAAGACACGGGAGTCAGATCACTTCCACACGCCGGGTTCGTCGGTCCACTTTGTCAGCACCTGACGCTCGGTGACCGGCCACCAGGCTTGCAGTTTGTCGGCGAGGCGCTGGACGATCTCCGGGTTCTTGGCGGCGAGGTTGTTGTCCTCATGCGGATCGGCGAGCAGGTCGAAGAGCTGCGGGCGCTTCTCGGTGCGCGGATGGCTGCTGGCATAGCGGTCCAGCTTGCCGTCGTAGGTGAGCAGGAGCTTCCACTTTCCATCCACCACCCAGCGATAGAGCAGTGTGTCCTCGGGCTTGTCGATGTTCGCCACGTCATGCGCGAAGGTTTCGCCGAAGCATTCCTTGCGCGCTGTTGGTTCGCCAGATTTGAGGATGGGAAGGAGATTCAATCCCGGAAGCTTTTCCGGTGCCTGCGCTCCGGCGGCGGCGAGTGCGGTGGGAACGATGTCGATGCTGGAGCAGAGCTGCTCGCCGCGATTGCCGGGCTGGATGACGCCGGGCCAGGAAAACATGATGGGCTGGCGTGTGCCGCCCTCATTCGCGGATTGCTTGGAGCGTGGCGCGTAGCCCTGGCTCTTCGGGTCCTGAATCCAGCCGTTGTCGGCGACATAAACGAAGAGCGTGTTTTGCGTGAGGCCCTTCTGCTCGATGCGGTCCATGAGCTGGCCGCAGGTCTCGTCAAACCACTCCACCATGGCGTAATAGCGGGCCACATGATCGGACTCGATGCCCTTGGCCTTATACTTTTGGAACAAACGATCCGGCGGTGTGTGCGGGGTATGCGGCATTAAGGGCGCGAACCAGAGGAAGAAGGGCTTCTTCTCCGCCGTGGCGTGGTCGATGAAGTCAAACACCGGTGCCATGCCCTCGCGGCCGATTTTGAGGCCGTCATCGCCATGCCGACCACCGGGATTCGGGAAGCCGCGCGTCATCGCATGCGTGAAGCCCGCACGCTTCGGCTCGCCTTCCCACCATTTGCCGGATTGATGGCTGAGATAGCCCTGATCAGCGAGGAGCTTCGGGATGGCAGGATGCTGGTAAAAATTGCCGATGAGCTTCTCACGCAGCGCCGCATAGGCGGGGGATTCTGGGGCTGGTCCTTTGCCTTTGCCCTTCGCCTTGCCCTTGGCTTTCGGAGTGGCTGCATACGCCGGAAGCGGCGTTGGATCATTGCCGGTGACGCGATGCTGATGGGTGTACATGCCATTGGCGAACGAGGCGAGCGCAGGGCGACACAGCGCGGTGGGCACATAACCGCGTGAAAACAGCGCGCTGCGGCCCGCGAGCTTGTCGAGGTTTGGCGTCTCGATCTGCTTGTGGCCCATGAAGCCGTAGTCAGTCCACGCGTGGTCGTCAGAGATGATGAAGACGATGTTGGGTTTGTCCGCAGCAGAGAGCAGAGGGCAGAGGGCGAAGAGGATGAGGAGAACGCGTTTCATGGGTTGGCTTGGATAATTGAAAGGTTATTGATGCACTGTGACTTGGATCGCTTCGGACACAGATTTGGTGCCGGTGGCCTGATAGGCATCCCAGGGACCGTCGGCGCTGCCGGCGGGCCAGGTGGCGGGATCGGCATAGAGGTCGTCGGTGTCTTTGTACTGCTGCTTCAGGCGGGCGAGTTCGCTTTTCAGTTCGGTGAACTTGGCGGCGATGGCCGGGTTTTGCGCATCGCTTTGGGAATGGAGCAGGTTGCGCTGCTCGTTTGGATCAGCGGTGAGGTCGAAGAGTTCGTAGGCGTCCTGTTTCCAGTAATGAATGAGCTTGTGCGTGGCGGTGCGCACGCCGAGGTGGGCCATGGTGTTGTGATGACCGGGGTCGTGATAATAGCGGTAGTAGAAGTTGGTGCGCCAGTCCTTCGGCGACTCACCACGCAGCAGCGGGGCGATGGAGCGGCCCTGCATGGAATCTGGCACGGGCAGCCCGGCAAGGTCGAGGAAGGTGGGCGCGAGGTCGATGTTTGCCACGAACTGATCTGGCACACTGCCTTTTTTCACACCAGGGCCGCGAACGAGCAGCGGCACATGCAGGCCGGGCTCGTACATGAAGCGTTTGTCGTAAAGGCCGAGGTCGCCGAGATACCAGCCGTTGTCGGCGGAGTAGATGACGATGGTGTTTTCAGCCAGACCGGCCGCGTCGAGGTAGTCGAGCACCTTTCCCACGCCGTCATCCACGCCCTGCACGCAGGCGAGGTAGTCGCGCATGTATTTCTGATACTTCCACTTCACGAGTTCTTTGCCGGTGAGCAGCTTGCCATCGACCTCCAGCTCCATCGGTTTCTCATTCATCCACTTTTGCAAAGCGGGGCCTTTGAGATCAGCGGGTGGCGTGAGCTTCAAATCACGGCGCGTGAGATCACGGGCCACAGTCTGCTCATTGATCGGCAAAGCGGTGGGGCGCGTGGCGTAGTCGTCCCACAGCGTCTCCGGCTCGGAGATGACCTTGTCCTTGAACATCTCGATGTGCCGGGTGGCGGGCTCCCAGGCGCGGTGCGGGGCCTTTTGATGCAGCATCAAAAAGAAGGGCTTGTCCTGCGGCCGCGTCTTCAGCCATTCGATGCCGAGATCGGTGGTGATGTCCGTGCAGTGGCCCTCGATGTTCAGCTTCTTCTTGCCAGGCAGGAGAAACTGCGGATTCCAATAGGCACCCTGGCCCGGCAGAACGATCCAGCGGTCGAATCCGGCGGGATCGCTGCCCAGGTGCCACTTGCCGATCATGCCGGTGTGGTAGCCGCCCTTTTGCAGATGCTTCGCCACATTGTCGCGGCCGCCATCAAGGCGGTTGAAGACCGGCACGCCATTGAGATGCGAATACTGTCCGGTGAGCAGCGTGGCACGGCTTGGCGTGCAGATGGAGTTCGTGACGAAGCTGTTCGTGAAGCGCGCGCCATCCTTCGCCAGCCGGTCCAGATGCGGTGTCTGGTTCACCTTTGACCCATACGCGGAGATGGCATGCTGCGCGTGGTCGTCGGAGAAGATGAAGAGGATGTTTGGGCGTGCCGCCTGGGCGGTGGCGAGGCCGAGGATGCCGAAAAGGAAGAGAATGCGGATCATTGAAAAGGCGACAACGCACATCCTTGGCGCAGGCTTGCAGGTGATTCGCGGCACTGGAGCGGGATGCAGGTGGATGCTGAATAGTCTGAGGAGCTTTCTGAGGCGATAATTGGGCGCTGACACCGCGTTACCTGCCATTCCCATGAAGCACCCCGCCACTCTGCTCTTCTTTCTGCTCACCTTGGTTTCGTCATTCGCGGCTCCGCCGAACATCGTCCTCATCATGTGCGATGACGTGGGCTACTCGGACATCGGCTGTTTTGGTGGCGAGATCGAGACGCCGAATCTCGACGCGCTGGCAAAGAGCGGCCTGCGCTTCACTCAGTTTTACAACACGGCTCGATGCTGCCCCACGCGTGCGGCGTTGCTCACCGGCCTCTACTCGCATCAGGCGGGCATCGGCCACATGATGGAAGATCACGGAGCCAAGGCCGGTGACGCCTACACAGGCGATCTCAGCAAAAAAGCCGTCACGATTGCCGAAGCAGTCAAAACGGCGGGTTACTCGACTTATGTGACCGGCAAATGGCATGTGACGAAGGTCACGAAGCCGCAAACCGAGGCTGACAAACACAACTGGCCGCTCCAGCGCGGCTTTGATCGCTTCTACGGCACGATTCACGGCGCGGGCAGCTTTTTCGATCCAAACACGCTCACTCGCGACAACACCTACATCTCGCCCTTCGCCGACGCGGAGTATCAGCCGAAGGAGTTTTATTACACCGACGCGATCAACGACCACGCGGCCCGTTTCGTCACCGAACACGCGAAAAGCAGTCCTGAGAAGCCCTTTTTCATGTACATGGCCCACACCGCCGCTCACTGGCCCATGCACGCGAAGGAAGCCGACATCGCCAAATACAAAGGCCGCTACGACGCGGGCTACGACAGCATCCGCGCCGCACGCTTGGAGAAGATGAAGCGCCTCGGCCTGCTCGATGAACGTTGGAAGGTCACACCGCAGGCAGGTGACTGGAGCAAGGTGGAAAACAATGCCTGGGAGGCACGCTGCATGGAAGTCTTCGCGGCCATGATCGACTGCATGGACCAGGGCATCGGCCGTCTCGTCGAGACGCTAAAAAAGAACGGCCAGTATGACAACACGCTCATCCTTTTCCTTCAGGACAACGGCGGCTGCGCCGAAGGCATGGGCCGCAACGGCCCGCACCAGCCGCGTGCCGGAAAACCCACGCTCCCAGCTCTGACGAACGATTTCCTCCAGCCCGACATGATCCCCAAACAAACCCGCGACGGATTCCCCATGCGTCAAGGCAAGGGCGTCATGCCCGGCGGCGGCGACACTTACATCGGCTACGGCCAAAACTGGGCGAACGTGAGCAACACGCCCTTCCGCGAATACAAACACTGGGAGCACGAAGGCGGCATCAGCACGCCGCTCATCGCACACTGGCCGAGGGGGATCGCCCAAAAGGCGCATGACAAGCTCGATGCCACACCGACGCACCTCATCGACCTCATGGCGACGTGTGTGGACCTCGCAGGAGCGACTTATCCGAAGGAGCACCATGGAAACACAATTCAGCCTATGGAGGGTGTCAGCCTCGCGCCCGCATTCACCGGAAAGGCCATCGCACGCGCCCAGCCGCTCTTCTGGGAACACGAAGGCAATCGCGCAATCCGCAGCGGCGAATGGAAGCTCGTTTCCAAACATCCCGGCGGCTGGGAGCTCTACAACATCACCACCGACCGCACCGAGATGAACGATCTCGCCTCGCAGCAGCCCGAACGTGTCAAAGAAATGGCCGCGCAATGGGACGCCTGGGCGAAACGCGTCGGTGTCATGCCCTGGCCGCTCGGCGGTGGCGAGGGGAAGAAGGGCAAAGGCAAGAAAAAGGCCCAATAGTGGATTTGATTGCCGTGTCAGGAGTGGTTGCGATGAATCGTTGCAGTTCCAATCATGCCCCTCGATCACGAAACGATTCTCCGACATCTCTTTGCCGCACGCCAGCGGTTGAGTGCGGCGGCCTGGCTCATCGTGCGGGATGCACATGCGACGGAAGATATTATTCAAAACGTGGCGCTCAAATCGCGCAACTGAAGGGCCGCCGGGGGCGGGTTACCACTGCCGTGAAAAGAGACCTGATTGGATGCTTCAAATACCTATGCGCGACACGTTTAATTAATTTGGAGATCATTCCCTTCAATCCAATCAGGCTGGCGGCGGCTTTTCGATTTTCACTTCAACCGCAGCACCGCGCCATAAGCCTCGGCACCGCCGGGGGAAGACATGGTTTGTTTGCCAAAGGCGGCGGGGGCGGCGCAGGAGCCGGAGATGACGAGCTTGCCATCGGGATGCCAGGCCATGGTGTAGGCGTTATCGCCCTTCACACCACCGGTGGGCAGGAGCCATTCGAGCTGGCCCTGGGCATCGAGAGCGGCAGTGAAAATGTCGGTGGCTCCGAGTGAGGTGAGCGTCTTCCCGGCAAAGGTGGCGGTGGCGGAGAACTCACCCGTGACGAAGCAGCGCCCGGTGCCGTCGGTGGTCACGCCGAGGCAGTAATCCGTGGCCGGCCCCTGTACAGCCCAGGTCCACTGGAGCTTTCCATCGGCGGAGAAGTGGGTGAGGAAGCCGTCGCTGTCCTTTTCGCCCGAGGTGGAAAGCGGGTCTGTGAGGAGATTGAGGCTGCCTTTAAACATACCCGCGCCCCAAACGCGCCCGGTGGCATCCACGGTGATCTCATGGAACCCTGCACTCGGCGAGCCAGAGACACTGGCGGCCCAGACTGCCTCGCCAGCAGAGGTGAGCTTGATCACCACAGCTGCCTGACCTTTGGCGATCTCGACCGGGAAAGAACCCATCGCCCCCATGCCGCTACCACTGCCGCCTATATAGATAGCGTCCTGGGCATCGACTCCGACGCCATGACCGCTGCCGGAGAACTTGCCCGAGGTGGTCTTCACCCAGCGCAGATTGCCGGACGGGCTGTATTTGGCACAAAAGATCGGGCGCGTGGTACTGTCGGCGTTCACGACGGTATCGCCAAACTTTGCCTCGCCCGCCACGGCTCCAGTGACGATCACATCTCCTTTGCTATCGAGCACGATACCGTGCCCATAGTCGTATCCTTTGCCCCCGGCTGTCCTGACCCAGAGCAGATCGCCCGTAGGGGAGTATTTGGCGACGAAGACATCGTAATCCCCCGCGTTCGGCAGCGTCTGGCCGTTCGCCTGGGCGTCCATGCTTTGGAAATGACCGGTGACGTAGGCATGACCAGCCGAATCTGTGATCACGCCATAGCCGCGATCCACCAGACTGCCGCCGAGGCTGCGCACCCAGAGGAAGTTGCCTTCTCTGGAGATCTTCGCCAGAAAGAAATCCATCCCACCGAGGCCAGCGCGCTTCAGATCTCCGAAAGTGCCATCATCGGTGGCCTCACCAGCGAGGAAGACATTCCCTTCACGGTCAAAAGTCACAGCCCGAGTTTTGTCATTTTTGACTCCACCACCTCCTGTGACCCAATCCACGGTGGGCGTGGCAGCGTGAATGGTGGTGATGACGGCGAGAAACAGAAGACGAGAAAAGGAAAGCATGACCAGGAGCATACGAGCTTGAGAATGAAGGTGTTTCGGGGGCTTGCCGCTCACTGAAATCACTTTGGCTGCTGGTGTAAAAAATCTGTGAACCCAAAAAATTCACACATATTAAATTTTTATTCTTGCCATATAAACCATAATGTATATAAATATGGCTGGAATTCGAAATAACTCGAAAAAAACTATTATGAAGAAGCTCATCCTCCTCCAGAACGACTACCCTTCGACAGGCAAGAGCACTCTCGCCCGTTGCTTCAGCCACTACCTGAATCGCTTCGGCGTTTCTCATCAGCTTAGAACGCTGGTCGAGGAAACCGACTGCGAAGACGACGAGCACCTGCTCGACGCCAGCCGTCTCACCCCGCGCTCCTTCATGGAGGTGCTCGATGAGAGTTCGATCACCGTCCTCGAGGTGGCTACTGGCCAGGGCGACTTCTTCGGCAAATTCTACACCAATCATTACCTTTCGCAGACGCTGGATGCCGCAGGTGTCAGCGTCTCCGTGGTCCTCCCTGTCACCAGTGAAAGCGAGAGCTTCGACTCGGTGATCGAGGCCGCCGAGATCTACTCCGACCACGCCGAGTACCTCATCGCCCACCTCATTACCAGCAGCTATGAGGACGACGACAAAGTCTGGGACACCAGCTACGCTGCGCGGGTCATGGACATGTTTGAGGCCGTGGAACTCCACATCCCAGAAGTCGGATTCCAGACTGAGCACGAGCTTCACGCCCGCCACCTCGAACTGTCCGACGTCCTGCTCGACACTCACCTCCAGGAGTCCCTCGGCAAAGAATTCACCAAATGGCACAATCGGGTGCTGGGTCAGGTGGAAAGCGCCCGGCAATACCTCTTTGGCGAGGCCTTCCGCCCCACCCTCCAGCCAAGGCCGCTGGAAAAGAAGACCCGCGTCAAAGCGCGTGCAGCCTGAAAAACAAATCTCTCGCACTGATGGTTCTCAGTCGAGTTGTGTGTGGTAGTGTTAGTCGCATCCCCGCCTCGTTCGTCACGAGGCGGGGATGCTTTGTTTTTACCCTCGACACCGCCGCGCACCGCACGTTAGAAACACAGTCCGCCCATGAAACGAGTCCCCTACACCAACCGCCGTCAATTCCTCGCCCAGTCCGCCGCCGCCATCGGCTTTCCCACCATCGTCCCGGCTTCCGTCTTCGGGCAAAATGCGCCTTCCAGCAAAATCACCATGGCCGTGCTCGGCTGGGGCATGATGGGTCCCGGCAACACCAGCAAATTCCTCCAGGAGGCCGACTGCCAGATCGTGGCCGCCTGCGACATCGACAAGCGCAACCTCGAAAAGGCGCTCAACACCATCAACGGCGCCTACAAAAACACCGACTGCAAAGGCTACCACGACTACCGCGAAGTCATGGCCCGCAAGGACATCGACACCGTCATGCTCGCCCTGCCGGACAACTGGCACGCCCTCACCTCCATTGAGGCAGCGAAGAACGGCAAAGACATCTATGGTGAAAAGCCCCTCGCACGCACCATCGCCGAGCAGCAGGCCATCGTCCGTGCCGTGCAGAAACATGGCCGCATCTGGCAGACCGGCTCCTGGCAGCGCAGTGAGGACAATTTCCGCATCGGTGCCGAGGTCGTCCGCAATGGCCTCATCGGCAAACTCACCCGTGTCGAGGTCGGCCTGCCTGCCGGACATAACGACTTCGCCAAGACCGGTGACAAGCGCACCGCCACGCCACCACCGCCGGAGCTGGATTATGAAATGTGGCTCGGCCCCGCCTCCGTGCAGGACTACATCGAGTGTCGTATTCACAAAAACTGGCGCTGGGACTACAACATCGGCGGCGGCCAGCTCCTCGACTGGATCGGCCACCATTGCGACATCGCCCACTGGGGCATGGACATGGACAGCTCCGGCCCGAGCGAGGTGAAACCCATCCAGGTGGACATGCCACCGCGCACCGACATCTGGAACACCGCCACGAAATACCGCGCCGAGGCCACCTACGCCGGAGACATCACCATGGTCATCGCCGGCGGGCATGACGACATCAAGATGGGCACCAAATGGATCGGCACAGATGGTTGGGTCCACGTCAATCGCGGCAGCTACGATGCCTCGAAACCTGAGCTCAAGCAGATCATCAAAAAGCGTGAAGGCGACAAAGTCATCGAAGCCGCCAAAGCACCCAAGCTGGGCGACGACATGATCAAGACACGCCTCTACGCCACGCCCGGCCATCACCGAAATTTCCTCGACTGCGTGAAGTCCCGCCAGCCCACCGTCACCCCGGTGGAAACCGCGCACCGCAGCGCCACTCCAGGCCATCTCGCCCTCATCTCCTTCCTCGTGAACCGCCCCATCAAGTGGGACCCCGCCAAGGAAGAAATCATCGGCGATACCGAAGCCTCCCGCCTCCTCGGGCGCGAGTATCGTGGCTCCTGGAAGCTCGACGCCTGATCTTAACTTGTCGTTAGTCGCCGCTGCCATGAAGTCAGCAGGACTTCATGGCAGCTTTGTTTCTCCCCCAGCCAAGAACAACGAACCTCACGCCCTCAGCACCTGCATTAGGTAGCTCATCTCCTCCTCCACACTGCCGCCATCAGGCTGCGTCTCCGCGATCTCCGCACGCAGCGCCTCACGAAATCGTCCGCGCAGGCGATGTGCCGCCACCTTGCAGGCATTCGCACTCATGCCCAGCTCACGCCCCACGCGCTCGTAATCCTTCACATCCGCCTCGCCGGTCAAAAATGGCCGCATCGCCGTAAACTCGGCAGACTTCGCCTTCCCCGCCGCGTGCTGTTCCAGCTTCGCGAGCGCATTGTCCAGCACCGTCAGCGCCCATTGACGGTCAAACATGTGGTCCGCACTCTCGCCCTCGATCCGCTCCACCTCATACCAGGCCTCAGCCTCCGCCGCATCAAAGGAGATCACCTGCCCGCTGCCGCGCTTTTGACGGCCTTCCTTCCTCTGCTCATCATTCACATGCCGCCGCAACGCCGTCAGCATAAAGGTGCGCAGCTTCCCCAGATTCGGGTCCGCATTCGCGAAGAGCTGCTTCTGCAGCACCTGCACAAAAAAACCCTGCACATAGTCCTCCGCATCCTCCGGAGTCGCCCCAAAGCGTCGGCTCCATGAATACAGCGGGAACCAATACGCACGGCACAGATCCTCCAGCGCCCGCTTCGCCTGCTCACCCTGCCCCTGCGATTGGATCACAAGACTCCAGCGCGTGGGTTGAAAGGGTGCAGGAATAACTTCAGGCATGAGCGGGAGGGCGGTCTCGGGCAATCTGGAGCCGATTCCCCACTTTGACCAACCTTGCAAACCAGACGCAGATAAAGAATGCCAAGCTCCGAGCATTCGCGTTGAATGAGCGCCTCATGAGCGATTAAAACATGTCGCTCCACTTCCCAATGCCCATGAAATCCGCCTTCATCATCTTCTCCTCCGCACTGCTTCTCACCAACTGCGAAACCTCTCCAAAGAAAAGGGACCGCGTGCCTCCGCCGCCGGTTCCCTTGTCGGCCTCGGAGCCTGTGCAGTCTGCTCAACCTCCAGCCACCACGGTAGATGCCTCAGGCGTGGCGACGACACCCAGCGGCCTGCGCTACCGCGTGCTTTCTTCCGGCCCGGAGGAGGGCAGATCACCCAGCACTTTCGACACTGTTCTGGTTCACTACCGTGGCACACTAACAAATGGCACGGTCTTTGACAGCTCGTATGACCGTGGCACGCCTGCCAGCTTCGGCGTCGGGCAGGTCATCCCCGGCTGGACAGAGGCCCTCAAACTCATGAAACCCGGTGACAAATGGATGCTGCACATCCCCTCGAACCTGGCCTACGGCGGCCGCGCCGTGGGTGACAAGATCCCCCCGAACAGCGACCTGATTTTCCAGGTCGAGTTGCTGCAAATCGTGAGCGGCCTGTAAAAGACGGGCAGCCGCCACGATTCAATTGGGGGATAGAGCCACGGAAGATCAGGCGTGATATAGCTCCCCCTTTTGAAGAAACGAATGCCACCCCCTAGATCGCCGCGCCTCGGCTTGATGCCCATAACCCTGCTGGGGCTGGCATTCATTCTTCCACGTCCATGCCAGGCACAGACAGCGGAGGACAAGGAAGCGGATGCCATGCTGGCGGAGGCGAAACAATCCTTCCGGCAGCACGTCGAGCCCTTCGTGAAGAAATACTGCGTCGAGTGCCATGGGGATCGTCCCAAGGCAGGCCTCAATCTGCGCGTCGCCGTGAACAAACCGGGAAATCCCGCCTTCTCGCGCAAGTGGATGGAGTGCATCGCCAACGTCAACGCGCACGACATGCCGCCCGACGACGCGGATCAGCCTTCCGATGATGAGCGCCAGCGCTTCCTCGATTCCCTCGCCAAGCTCAAATACCTCAGCGCCCGCGATCCCGGACCCTTCGTCATCCGCCGCCTGACGAAGTCAGAGTATGGCAACACGCTGCATGATCTCCTCGGCGTGGATGCCTCCGTGGCCGCTGAACTGCCGGACGAGGTGGCGGGCGAGGGCTACATGAACTCCCTCTCCCCGCTGCTATCCGAGCAGTATCTCGGCATCGCCAACGCCGCCTTGCAAAAGATGCCCGCCGAGGCCCGGACACGACTCCTGGGGGAAAAGAACACCGACGCCCGCGAAGTCGCACGCACTCTCGCCCGCCGCGCCTATCGCCGACCACCCACGGAGGCAGAACTCGACGTGCTCGTCCGCGTCTTTGATCTCGGCCGCACGAACAAACTCGACCACACCGCCTCCCTTCGCCTGATGCTCAAAGCGGTGCTGGTCTCCCCGCAGTTCCTCTTCATCACCCCCGCCAAAGAAGCGGACGTCAGCCAGAAGATCGTCCCGCTCGATGACTACCAGCTCGCCTCGCGCCTCTCGTATTTGCTTTGGTCCACCATGCCCGATGCAGAGCTCTCGAAGCTCGCCGACGAAGGCAAGCTCCACGACCCCACCGCGCTCAAAGCACAGGTAAAGCGCCTGCTCGCCGATCCACGCTCACGAGCCTTGTTCGACGGCTTTGGCGCCCAGTGGCTCGGACTCGGAGAACTCAAGGACAAGACCTTCGACCCCGCCAAATTCCCCCAAATGACCGGCGAGATGCGCAGCGCCATGCTGAACGAAGCGCGGCTGTTCTTTGAAAGCATCGTGCGGGAAAACCGCAGCGTCGTCAGCTTCGTGGACAGTGATTACACCTTCCTGAATGGCACCCTCGCCACGCTTTATGGCATGGAAAAGACCATCACCGGCCCGCAGATGCGACAGGTGAAGCTCACGAACCCCAATCGCGGCGGCATCCTCGGCATGCCCGGCATCTTAGCCACGACCTCCTTCCCGAATCGCACCAGTCCCGTGAATCGCGGAGT
>Ga0075152_10002585_pt1 | contig 12860 bp, 10 predicted proteins | sample JI61114C2DNA_FD_70964 | JGI IMG/M metagenome (GOLD analysis project Ga0075152, IMG submission 70964) | Wastewater effluent complex algal communities from Wisconsin, to seasonally profile nutrient transformation and Carbon sequestration -... | ecosystem: Engineered > WWTP > Effluent > Algae...
CCCTTGCCCCGATCTTTGAAAACAGCCAATGTCAATTCATCTGGCGCATCGCCAAAAGGGAGCTGGGTGGTATGACCCGGTTCCTTGAGGCTTTCAGCCAACATGTTTTGCAATTGTCTCAGTGCAGGCAAACTAATCTGTTTAGGCAGATTGGTTATGCTCCGCTCTTCGGGCTTCTTTCCGAGCACGCTCTGTTTATCCAGTACCAAAGTAGTTTCTGTTTTAGTTTTAGATCGGTTTCCAACGCCAACTTATGCGATTACTGTTGTCAAAATTCTAACAACAGAAAGCTTAAGCCTATCTACCTTTTACCCGCTTTTCCTTGAAAATCAGACAGCGGGTAAAACTTCGCCGATAGCCAATGCCCTGACATCGACCACTGAACCAGTATCTCTAGCCAGGTTGAGCAAATCAGATGACTGATAACGAAAGAAAACTTGGTCTTTAAGTGGCTGCCAGTGCATAGGCACCAGTCTCGTTGCCTTGATTTCCTCAGCAATTCGCAACGCCTCTGCCGGCTTGGCTGTGGCGTACTTACCGCCGATTGGCAAAACCGCCGTATGAACAACTTTGCCAGCCAACGATTCAGCGATCAGCGGCGTATAAATCGTGGCACCAGCATGATAGTAGCCACCAAAGTAGTAGCCGTTCACTGGTTTACCCGGGGCCCGACTGCGTGCAAACAAAGCCATAATAGTTTTGCCAAGCCGGTTAAGAGGATGATGTGCCGGAATAGCTAAAATTTCCAATCCCTTGAAAACAATAGTCTCTCCGTGGTCTATGGCAATAAGTTTATCTAGCGGAATTTTGCGACGCTTGTGCAGCCAGTGCATAAGCTTGGCCGGGCCAGCAAAATGACAGCCCCAAGTGTCATAAAGTTTGCGCGCCATTAAAGCACCGTGATCGAAGTGCCCATGGGAAAAGAGCACTAGATCAGCCTGCGGCAATTTGGCTAGATCTACTGGCGCTTGTAAATAGGGATCGGTATAGATACAAAGGTTGCCAATTTCAAACTTGACGGCGCTATGTCCTAGAAAGGTTAGATTCAAAGCACTTCTCCAGAGGACTCCTCTTAGTACAATCAGAGCCTATCAATTATCCACACCCTTTCAGGTTCTATGACAATGAGAAGACCGCTAATTTTTCTTTCAGGCCTCCTAGCTCTCACGCCAATTGTATCCGCAACTTACGGTTGTAAGACAAGTGCTGCCGAAGCGGCCCCTCAGCCCAAGGAGTGGGTCAAATATTTAAACCCAATGCCGCGCAAGAACTACAGCTTAAACGAAAGTCAAGATAGAGCAATTAAGAAGAAAGGTTTCAAAAGCGTAGCGATTGCTGGAGCAAAACCAGTTGCCAATCGCGAATTAGGCTTTTTTGCCCTGCTCGATACTGCCACCGTAAATAGTGAACTGACAAACAGCACCGGCATGATCGAAAAGCTGCTTGACAAACCGGAAGTCAACGGCATTTCCGTAATTATTCCCTGGCGCGACTTAGCACCAGAAGAAGAAAAATACGATTGGTCTAAAATCGAAAAACTGCTAGCGATTTGTAAGCAGAAAAATAAAACACTTATTCTTAGAGTCTCAACCTGCGGCAGCGACAATAGCGCAGAATCAGACACGCCAAACTGGATTTACGAAGCCGGCGTGAAGTCTATTACTTACAAAGGCACCGACGGCAAAGACCATAAGATGCCAATCTTCTGGGATTCGACCTATTTGGCTAAATGGGGCAACTTCGTCGCCGACCTTGGCGCCAAGTTCGACAAGAACGAGTCTCTACACAGCGTCGGCATCACTGGCGGTGGCGTTCTCGGTGGCACACCAGTGGTGCCAGAAATGAGCCAGCCTCTGAACAAAGAAGCCTATAAAGCTCTCGAAGAGAAATTGACCAAAGAACACAATATGAGTCAAAGGCAATTGGTTGAGCACTGGAAGTATGTCGCTGACATTTTCCCCAAAGCTTTCCCGACCGCTCGTTTGAATTTCGACATCGACCCAACCACGCCTAACAGAGCCGGACAAGACAGCCTGGACGAAATCTCAGACTATCTCGTTTACCGCTACGGCCAACGTATTTATCTAACCAGACAAAATATTGGCGATGCCAAACACGGCTTTGATCAATATCGCGTCTTGCTCAAGTTCCATGCCGACACTTTGACTGGCTACCAATTGCTGCCAACAGTGACACCTGAAGAAATGACCAAATTGGCAAAGAATGCTTTAGACGATGGTGTCAGCTTTGTTGAAGTACCGCCAGCCTTGCTCAATTCCGATCAAGAACCAGTCAAGAAAGCCCTTGAAGACATTCGCTCGCACTTGGGCTACCAGCTGGTATCCCAGAAGGTGACGATTCCTGCTGAAGTCAAAGCTGGAGAGAAATTAAAAGCATCCTTTACTTTCAGCAACCTGGGCGCAGCCGGCGCGCTTCGACCAGTACGCAACCTAGATCGCGACGTACCATCTTCTTATATCGTGCAAATCGAATTGCGTGATGCCTCTGGCAAGGCCATTGCTTTGCTAAGACACACACCAGGCATGCCTACCAATAAATGGAAATCTGGCCAGCCAATTACCTGGGAATCTGAATTAGCGACTAAGTCAATCAAGCCAGGCGAATACACTGCTTATTTGTCTGTGATTGAACCTGACACTAAACGCAAGCTGCAAATACTCAACGCCATATCGACAGAAACTCCTAGCCCAGAAACAGCAGTAAATGTCGGGAAGCTCAAAGTTCAGTAGTTCTGCCCGTCGAATCTCAGCAGTTTCAAGAAAGCCTGATATCAAAGCCCTGTCTTTATATCAGGCTTTTACTTAGCCTCTGGAAAATAAATATGGAACTATCACTAGCTCACCCCGTCTGACTATTGACACGGACAAAGACGGACAAAGGAAGAGTAAGATGAGAAGCAAATTTCTAAAAATATCGAGTACCTTAATGGCGACTCTAGCTGTTGCAGGTATTGCATTCTCTGCTCCTGCAGAGTCTAAAAACAATGACCAACAGAAAGCTCTGAATGCCATTGCTATGCAGAACTATTTAAATTCACAAGCTCAAGCTGAACCAGCACAGAATCAATATGATCTGAATATTTCCAATTTGCAAAAGGGTGGCTATCTGCCAAGCGGCAATCCAAACTATAACTATGGTGCCTATAACAATTATGGTGTCAACTATCACCGCCAGGGTCACCGCAGGCCATATATCAACCCGAACTACACTAACGGCAACTATAACAACGGCTATTACAATAATGACTATTATAGAAATGCCAACAACAGTAATTTCGGCCAGAGAATTATCAACAAGGTACGCAGCTGGTAGGCCGCAAGCCATAACCTCCTGATGATCACGCCGAGCCTAGAAAGCCCCTCTAACCCAAAAGTTGAGTAGCCAATTAGTGCCCTAGCAAAAAGAAAAAAGCGTGTGTATACACGCTTTTTTCTTTGCTAACCCAAACACTTAGATAAGATTGTCCTCTAGACGAAATACTTGAGTACTCAAGTATTTCGTTTTTGCGAACCCAGAATTGAACTCCTAAATATTATTTTTCCAAAATGACAGAAAATCGTTCTTTTTTTGAGGCGGTGCCTCATCTTTCACCTGGTCTACATAGCCGAGAGACAGCTTTGCCACATAGGCCAAGTCAGTTGAAGACAAATTGGCACCATTAGTGTTGAGCAGCGAAGATAGAGCCGGTAAAACTTTCTCAAGCAGCAAGAAAGAAATTGTCGGGTGAGAATCAACCACCTGATTGCGACCAGACAAAGCTTCAAGAGCCACTTTGATCTTGCCGAACTCAATAAACTCTTTGCTCCAATCACCGTCACCACTGGCCATAATCTTCAACATCGACTCAAGTGCTTTTTGCATGCGCTCCATAATCACCATTAGCTTGCTCCAGTCTTTAGCAAGCGTGCCGTCATTTGTAACCCACGCATTATTGCTGTCTTTTGCCTTACTCCCCTCTGGCGGAACTCCCATTGCCTCAAAAATTACATCCATAGACTCATCTGACTCTGGTGCCCTGGCGCCAAGTGAATTAGCAGCACTGCCAGAGTAGCCAGAAAACGAAGATCCTGGCGGTGGGCAGGCAGGCATCGGGCCAGCAGCTCCCCAGGCATCGTTTGAAGCAGAACCATCTCTAGAACCAGCAGAAGGCGCGCCCCAGCCACCACCGCCGCCCCACATTCCCGTACTAGCAGATATCTGGGAAGGTGAAGCAGGCTGGTTGGCCTGTCTCATTCTTATCAATGAACTAGCGGGAGCGGCTCCCCAAGCACCAGTAGAGGGAAGTTCTTTCCATTGCGCTGGTGTCTCCACTGGCTGCACAAGCTTACGCAGATCGCCGCTGGGGTTAGCTATTTCACTATGATCCACCGCTAAGAAAGCAGTAAAGCGCGTCAGCAAACTATGGGCCACAGACAACTCTACTATTTCACGTTCATATATCTGCCCTTCATTTGCAACAGAGTCGCGCATAAGATCTTCCAGCTCACTGATACGCGCCTTGGCATAAAGCTGAGGTAATGCGGCATTTGCAGTTGAACGCAAACTGATTTTTTCTTTGTACTTGCCACCACCGGCGAGGCGACCGACAACTTCTATGGTTTGGGGCACCTTATCGGAAGTGCACTGAAAATAAATTGATACCGGCCGGCCCTCGAACAAATCGATTGTTTTGTGCGGCGCACAGGTTAATTGCTTGTTGTCGACAATGTGCAAATCAGTAACTAACGGCACACCAATTTCGCGGGCAACACTAATTAGAGCATTCTCTAAAGCATCGCCTGGAGGAACGAAAGTAGAGGTTCCTCCTCCCAAATTTGCCAATCTCTTGAGGAAGCCGTCATTAACAGCCGTATCTACGCCGACAGTAAAGACACGAGTAGCCTTAACTCGCCCCTGAATAGTCTTGAGAATATGCGACTCATCAGCGACCTCACCATCAGTGATTAAGACAACAATGGCCTGCCTTTTTACCTTTGTCTTCGATGTCACTTTTTCAGAAGCAGCTGTTTGCTCGATGACATCAAAACAGTCTTCTAGTGCCCCTTGCATTTCAGTGCCACCACGAGCGTCGATAGAGCGCAAGTAGTTCACACCTCTTTCAATAGCCTTTAGAGAAGCAGGGAAGAATTTGTGCTGCCCACAGCTATCTTCTAGCCATTCAAAAGTATTGTCGAAAGCACAGATGGCAAAGCGATCATCGGGACGCAAAGTGTTGAGCAAAATTATGAGGGCTCTGGCAGCTGAAGTCATTTTTAGACCGTTCATTGAGCCTGAGCGATCAAGCAAGAAAACCACATCACGAGCCACAACCTTCGAAGAGGCTTGCTCTAAAGCTGGGGGATTGATAGAGACCATGCCATATTGGAAATCAACCTCTTTAATCGGCACGGCTTTTTCAGTAACCAGGCCAATCGATGTCAGGTCGCCAGCAGCAAGCTTCCATGACAAAACGAAGTCACGGTCGAGGGGCTCGTCGTCTTTAACTAATCCTACTTTGATACCATTTTTGCCAAAGCCTGACTTGGTGGCATGCTGCGAACAAACTAAATCTGCCACCTGATCATCATCAGCTAGTTCAATATTGACACTCAGAGACAAAGAAACCTTAGGGTCAAATCCTGGGGCTAGGCGCGGTGGGGTAATGCGGGAAGCATCGCTGACCTTATCGGTGTCAGGCTCAACACCATCACCAACACTCTCGCGATCTAATGGCACGCCAGCCACATAGCGAGGGGCCACCACCAGGGGCAAGCGAATTTCGGTGTGACCACTGGCAAAATAGGCTAAGCGCTCGCTATAGACAATCGTGACAGTAATTTCTTCACCAGGCATGATATTGCCAACTTGAGCAGTGAAGACATCATCGCGTTCTTGTTCCAGGATGGCCGCCCTCTTACCCTCGTCAACGGCCGCTTGATACTCCTGGCGAGCAACGGCACGCTCTTTAATCAGGCCTTCAATGACGCGCTCACCGACCTGCATCTGAAACTTGCTGACAGACGAAGAGCCAGCCAACGGAAAAATATAAACAGCCTCGATTGGCTCTTTGAGCTGATTAACAAACTTTTGTACCACGGTGACCGAGGCAATACGGTCTACCACATTAGCGCTAATGTCTACGCTAGCCAGAGGCAGAGCAGGTCGCCCCGATTCTCTGTTCTCATTTTCAAAGGAGCCAAACAAGCGCCGAGGCTCTGAGAAGGCATCAAGCAACTCACGCTCCAGCAACGGTATTCTTTCTGAACTTTGACATCTTTCGCTATCACTCATTTCAATTCTCCGTTGCATTTGATAAAACTTTCAGAGCAATCTCAATACGCTCTCGAAGAGCCTCAACACTGAGATTCGACTTGTATCCATCAGCTACCGTTAATTTCAAACCGGGTTCCAGAATAATCTCTCGGTAAAGGCTAGCCACAGGCATCGCGGCCTGAGTCTGTTTTCGTTCTTTATTAGTAGAGGCTATCGACTGCAGTAAAGATTTAAGCTCAGACTCAGTCAGGCCGTAGAGCTTTTCTTGGACACGGGCGAGAGGAAATTGCATGCTTTGCAATGCCTTCACAGCAAGCAATTGCAGCACGTGGCGCTGGCCATAACGAGCCTGCCGACCATCTATAAAAGGACGGTCGAGCAAGCCGAGGGTTGTGTAATAGCGAATAGTGCGAGCGTCTGGCAAAGAAGAAACTCTCTGGTCTTTGGCTGCCAATTCACTAACACCAAATTCGGCCTGCATAAGCCGTGCCACCTCTTGAGATAGCTGCTCAAGGCTCATTAAATCAGCATTTTTACTATATTCAGTGCTCATAACAGTATTCAATCAAATTACTGTCACGCTGTCAAGGTGGCAACCATTGCGAATAAACTTACGTGAAACAGGCTAGGCATTCTTGCCTCTGTAAGAGTTGCCAAGCCTGCCAAGAGTGTATATTTCACATCACATATCATTGATTGCCCCAACAGCCAAAGAGCCACACCAATGCAAATGTTCGCGCGCATACTTCGATTGATTTCACTGGCAATGCTTTTCGGTGGCTCTACCGCCACGGTCTTCGCCGCCATTACCCTGATCAGTGCGGCCAAAGCCCAAGGCGTTCCCGTGTCAGAAGCAGCGGCGACAAACGCCCCTGTATTCATCGAATTCAGCAAAGTGGCTCTCGCATTTGCTATTTCGCTTGTGGTGGCCGAAGCAATTGAGATTAAAGGCGATCTCAAAAGCCTAGAGAAGGGCACCCGCTGGCGCATGGCCCGCTATTTCTCATCAATAGTGTGCGCTATTTCAACCTTTATTTTTGCCTTAGCGATTGTTCCCCAAATGGAAGATGTGCGTGTCTTGATGAAGACAGACCCGAGCGCCAAGCAACAATTTCAAAAGCTGCATGAAGCATCCCGGCTGATATTTACAGGCACTATCGTCTTCGCCCTGGCATCTTTAGTGCTGCCAGTAATCTCGACCAAAAGAATTAGCGACTAACACAGGAATTCGACCATGCGTAAACTGCTTCTATTAGCTGCTTCCGTTGCCATTTTCACTACATCTTTCACGACATCTATCAGCCCGGCTCAAGCCTATGTTGACCCGGCGTTTGACCGAGGCAAGGCCCTTATGGCAACTGGCGACTGGGACCAAGCGGCCACAGCATTCGGTGAATCTCTCGGCCTTAATGCCACAGACCCCAATGCCCTTTCGCTCAGGGGCCAATGCTTTTACAAAATGGGCAATTATCGCTTAGCCATTCAAGACTTAGACAGCTCATTGCAGTACGCTCCCAACAATCTCAAGGGGCTACTGCTGCGCGGCACCTGCCACAGCATTTTGGGCCACGACGCTATGGCTATCATCGACTACGAAGCTGCCATTCGCATGGACCCATCCCTGGCTAAACGTTATTTCGCCAGCGAGAAAAACGATTTGCCTCATTCAGACCTGGGCACCAAAACCGAGAATGGTCAAGGCAACACGCAAGCAGTCCAAGATTACAAAGAAGCCATGAATAACGTTTATCCCAATGGCTACAAAGATGACAGCAATGCCGATAATACCCCAGGCTGGACAGGCAAACTAGGCTCCAGCTCGCCCAGCGCTAGCACCGCAACTGGTGGCAATAAAAGAAGCAACGGCAGCCAAATATCGGTGCGAAATCAAGCTGGCTCCGTAGGTGAAACCCAAGCAATCGCCCCTCCTGGTAAAGCCGGGACCGGCATGACAAATAACGACAACGGCATGCCTTACATCAACAGCGACGCTCAAAATAACGCCGGCATGGAAAGCAACGATACAATTCCGGCGGCCAAAGACAAGCGCTTTGTCACCCCTCTTGACCAAGATCCAAACCGCGGCGAGATTGGCGCCCTAGCTGGCACCGGAGTCTTTGAAGGCGATGCAAAAAAAGCCATCATCGACTACAACCAGGCCCTCGGCCTTGACCCTACCAATGGTGAATATTACTTCCGCCGGGCGAAAGCCTATCAGAAGCTCAATAAAGTCAACGAAGCCATGGGCGACTTCTCATCAGCGATTTCGCAGGCCCCCAACAATGCTCGTTTCTACCTGGGCCGAGCCTCTTTGTACTATCAATTGGGCAAAACAGTGTTACTGCAAGCTGATATCGAATCGGCCCGCAACTGCGATCCCGATCTGCCGGCAAAAATTCACTTCTATGTACCAGCTCTACCAAAAGGTACTACCTGGGCTGGAGACGGCGCTAACTAGTTATTTGCTCTCTGTTCCCGTCGGCTCAATCTATATTACTCTTAGCCAGGCGCTCAAGCCTGGCTAAGCGAGCAAGCAAATCGGCTCCTTCTAGGCGCAGTTTGAGATCGCGGTAGAAGAGCCCATAAGCAGTAAACGAAATTGAAAAAGTAAATATATTGAACGGCACTTCAAGAGCAATTTCGAGAAGATCAATCAGGTATGGCGTTTGCGATAGCTTAATGCTGGCATGACTGGCTTGCTCAAACACATGCAAAATTATCATCGGACTTTCAATCACAACACAAACCAAGGCGATAGCGACTGCCAGTAACGAAGTAAACGAACCACCTCGCATCATGCGCAGGCTCACCAGCAGCCAAGTGCGTTTAAACGACTCAATAAATGAAAGTTGCTCAAGAGTAACAATAGCCAAAAGCAGTGAGCCAAAGAGGCCCGAGATCATGACCGAAATAGTCAGGGCAAAGCCGATTATGGCAAAAACCACAGCCCCGAAGGCCACTCGCTCAGAGCCACCCAAAGCAACATTCAAGGCCGCAGCGGCAGCAACAATGACAATGGCCCAGAAAATCAAACAAAGAGCCGGTGGCAGCAAGGCCAGATTGCAGGCAAAGAAAACGGTGCCCGAGCGCTTCTTCAAAATATTGAAACTATCTTTATAGGTCGGGTCAAGACAAAGTACAGCCCTGACTAGAGCACAAGAGCGCAGGCAAAGCTCCCAGGCACTGAAGAACCAAACCACCATTGAGAGTAGCGAGACACCCATATGCAATATGAAGGGCGTGGCCGCCAGCAAGGAAGTAGCAGCAATGCTGACCCAGTGCTGCAAACTCAGGTAGGCAATATGACTGGCCAGTGAGCAAAAGAAAGCCGGCCAAAACAAAGTTTTAAAATACAGTTTGTAATAAAGTCGAAATCGCCTGAAGGTCAAGCTGACGATATCGGCCAGAGAAAGCACTTTCTCAGGCAAGGGCGCCATTTGCGACTTAGGTCCTGGCTCTGTGACTAAATCTGGAAACACTTAACGACCCTAACTATAGTAAGGCCCAGTATAATATCTTTCACTTATACAAAGCGGACAGGCATGCAAAGAGTTTCAAACAAGCGCACCTATCTAGATCCAATACACCAAGATATCGTTCTTGACAGATCTATACCAGCTGAGCGCCTCGTAGTCGACCTAATTGATGCAGTCGAATTTCAACGCATGCGGCGCATTCACCAGCTCGGCGTCTCCTATTTCACATTTCAAGGTGCTGAGGGGTCGCGTTTCACCCACTCTGTGGGCGTCATGCATGTCGCCTCACAGCTAAGCAATATTCTCTCCAGCCGTTGTGAATCGGCCGAAAAAGAGCGAGCCTTGATGCTCACATCGGCTCTTCTACACGACGTCGGCCACGGTCCATTTAGCCATGTTACCGAGAAAATTCTCAACTACGATCACGAAGACTGGTCCTGCAAAATAATCTCGGGCGACACGCAAATTCGCTCAATTTTAGACTCTTATGCAGAAGAGCCCGGTTTAGCCGACAAAATTGTTCAAGTTCTTAAAAAGACTTACAAACCAGCCTATGTTTCGCATGTTGTATCAAGCCAGCTTGACTGCGATCGCTTCGACTACTTACTGCGCGATAGCTATATGACCGGAACGGCCTACGGTCTCTTTGCCTTGCAACGCATTTTGCGTTCAATTGAAGTAGATGAAGAAAACGACCGCATGCTAGTGGTAGGAGAAAAAGGCCAAATAGCTGTTGAAGACTACCTCTTCGCCCGATACTCAATGTACGCACAAGTTTATTATCATCGTAAAAATTTAGCGGCCCGCGCCCTACTTGGCAAGCTTATCAAGCGAGCTCTACATGTAATTGACAAAGGGGCTGGCTCAATTGCTTTTATCGACGAAGCCACAGGAAAATGGCTCACCGGAGAGAAACTCACAGTTGAAGAGTATCTCAGCCTCGATGACATTCAGCTGGGCTATCACATCAAGCGCTGGCTCAAAGACAAAGACCAGATATTGGCCGATCTTTCCCATCGCTTCTTAAACCGCCGCATCTTCAAAGCTTCGCGCATCAATACCCAAGTACAATCCGAAATTGATGACATCGAAAAGCAGGTCAGACAGGCCGTCTCAAGCCTCGGCTTCGACCCTGATTATTATGTGGCGGTCGAATCAACTGGTTTTGTCCCCTACGACTACTACAGACCAGATTCTGACCATCCCCAAACCAATATCGTGGTGCGCACTGATAACGGTGAAGTGAAAGAGTTATCTCAACTTTCTCTAGCTGTAGAAGCTCTAGTAAAGGGCAACCACACTTCCTACTGGCTTATCTATCCGCAAGAAGCAACTGAAGCCGTTGAAAAAATTCGTACCAAGTTAAACCTCGCTGTAAATACAAAATAAGAAAAATCCGGTCCACATAATTAGGAACTTAAACCATGTTCGACAACCTTACCGACAGACTGCAAGGCGCTTTTAGAACTCTCGCTGGCAACGACAAGTTGTCTCATGAGAATATCGAAGATGCTATTCGCGAAGTGCGTAAGTCGCTTCTGGAAGCAGATGTAAGCTTGAAGGTAGTAAAAATCTTCATCAGCAATGTGCGCCAGAAGGCGCTCGGCACAGAAGTTATCGACTCCGTCACTCCAGCCCAGCAATTCATTAAAGTAGTAAGCGATGAGCTTGTCACCATCCTCGGTGGCGAGAATGTACCGCTCAATCTTAAGGGCGCACCGGGCATCATCATGATGGTCGGCTTACAAGGCTCAGGAAAAACCACAGCCTGCGGCAAACTAGCGCTAAAACTAAAAGGCGAAGGACAAAATCCACTGCTAGTGGCTTGCGACGTGCAGAGGCCAGCAGCCATTCACCAGCTACAAACACTGGGCAAACAAGTGGATGTACCTGTATTCACAATTGAAGCCAGTCAGGACGTGCAAGATATCGCCGAGAAAGCCATTGCCCTAGCCAAAGAGAAAGGCTACAACCCAGTTATCTTAGATACAGCCGGTCGTTTACAAGTAGATACGCCACTGATGGCCGAATTGCTCATCATCGACCGACTACTACAACCCTCTGAGAAGATTCTGGTAGTAGACAGTATGACCGGCCAAGAGGCAGTCAACGTCGCCGAAACATTCAATACTCAACTAGACCTAACCGGCTTACTGCTAACCAAAATTGACGGCGACGCTAGAGGCGGAGCAGCGCTCTCCGTAAGAGAAGCCGTGGGCAAACCGATCAAGTTCATCTCAACTGGCGAGAAGCTCGATAACCTTGAGACTTTCTATCCAGACCGCATGGCCAGCCGCATTCTCGGTATGGGCGACGTACTCTCACTGGTTGAGAAAGCACAGAAAAACATCAACGAAAAAGACGCCGAAAAAGCCGTAATGGACATGTTCCAAAACGATTTTTCTTTCGAGCAGTTCGTCAACATGCAAAGCATGATGAAGAAAATGGGCAATATGGGCGACATCATGAAGATGATGGGCGTGGGTGGCATGCTCGGCCTTTCTTCAGAAGACCAAAACAAAATCGCCACCGAAGGCGAAGCAATGATGAACAAGTACGAAATCGCCATCAATTCGATGACCATCGCTGAAAGACGCAAACCGGATCTTATCGACTTTCCAAGAAGACGCCGCATCGCCCGCGGCTCTGGTCTCAAAGAAAATGAGATAGGAAAAATGTTAAACGAGTTTGAGAAAATGCGCGAAGCCATGCGGCAGATGAAGGCCATGATGGGCGGAATGGGCCCATTGGGTGGTATGTTCGGCGGCGGCAATCCCTTTGGGGGCGGCGGTGGTGGGCCTTTCGGTGGTCTCGGCGGCGGCGGCAAAATGCCTCCTATGCCCCCAGGCTTCAAAATGCCTCTAGGCATGGGCGGCATGCCTGGCTCTCCATCTAGACCAGGTTTTCAAAGCCCTTACGGTCTGAAAAAGAAAAAGAAGAAGAAGTAAGAAGCTCTGTCATAAAAGCCTTGATTGCACTCCAAGCCCCTTCTCGGGCCAAAGCGTATCGCCAGGTTAACAACATATACAGTACAGACATACGGCCAGAGCTAATGAGCTGTTAGAATAACGAATCGCACGCAAGCACATAAGTACAATAAGTACAGTTTGG
>Ga0075152_10002589_pt1 | contig 12847 bp, 10 predicted proteins | sample JI61114C2DNA_FD_70964 | JGI IMG/M metagenome (GOLD analysis project Ga0075152, IMG submission 70964) | Wastewater effluent complex algal communities from Wisconsin, to seasonally profile nutrient transformation and Carbon sequestration -... | ecosystem: Engineered > WWTP > Effluent > Algae...
ATCCGGGGCAATGTCGTGGTAGTCCTGCTGGGCGCCGTTGAGCAGCGTCAGCACCTCGGACCTGGCGCGGCCCAGGGCCGGGTCGCGACGATCCCGCGGGCGTGGCAGCGGCACCACCACATCACCGGCGATGCGTCCTGGGCCGCTGTTCATGACGACGACTCGGTCGCTGAGGTAGACCGCTTCGTCCACGTCGTGGGTGACCAGCAGCAGCGTGGTGCCGTGGTGGGCGGTGATTGACAGCAGCAAGTCCTGCAGACGCATGCGGGTGAAGGCATCGACCGCGCTGAAGGGCTCGTCGAGCAGCAGCAGGGCCGGCTGGGTGAACAGCCCGCGGGCGATCGCCGCGCGCTGGGCCATGCCGCCGGAGAGCTGCTTGGGCCAGGCATCGGTGAAGGCCGCGAGGCCCACCTCGGCGAGCAGTTCGCCCACGCGGGGGTGCTTACCGCCGCCGCGGCCGGCTTCGAAGCCGACGTTGTCGGCCACCGACAGCCAGGGCAGCAGGCGCGGCTCCTGGAAGATGAAGCCCACCTCCGGGGAGTGCAGCTGGGGCTTGGCCCCCTTGATCAGCACGCGCCCGGCGTAGTCGGTTTCAAGCCCGGCGACGATGCGCAGCAGCGTGCTCTTGCCGCAGCCGCTGGGGCCTACGAGGCTGACGATTTCGCCGGCCCGGATGTCGAGGGCAAGCCGGTCGATGACCTGGTGGGCGCGAAAGCGCTTCTCCTCGACCTGAATCTGAACCAGGGTTGTGGACATGCTTTCTCCTTCAGGCCGCGCGGCCGTCGAAAACGTCACGCCAGCCCAGCAGGCGCTTCTCGGCGTGCTGGAGGAGGCTGTCGCTGAGCTTGCCGAGCAAGGCCAGAACGATGATCGCCACGATCACCAGGTCGGCCCGGGCCGTCTCGCGGCCATCGGTGAGCAGGTAGCCGAGGCCGCGGGTGGCGGCGATCAGCTCGGCGGCGACCAGGAACATCCAGGCCAGCGACAGCCCGCTGCGCAGGCCGGTGAACAGGTTGGGCAGGGTGGCCGGCAGGAAGATGCGCGCCACCAGCTCGCGGCCTTTGAGGCCGAAGATGCCGCCCACCTCGACCAGCTTGCGGTCGACGTTCTGGATGCCGGCGACGAAATTGAGATAGACCGGAAAGAACGCGCCGATGGCGATCAGCGTGATCTTGGGCGCCTCGTCGATGCCGAGCCAGAGCAGCAGCAGCGGCACCCAGGCGAGGGACGGGATGGCGCGCAGCGCCTGGAAGGTGGGGTCGAGGTAGGCCTCGACCTGCCGCGACAGGCCGACCACCGCCCCCACCAGCAAGGCCAGGCTGGCGCCGATCGCAAAACCGGCGAGCACCCGCAGCGTGCTGATGCCGATGTGGCCCAGCAGCGCGCCGTCGGTAGCGAGGTCGTGCAGGGTGTGGACCAACTCCGAGGGCGGCGGCAGCATATTTGCGCCGACCCAGCCGGCCTGCACCACAACCTCCCACAGCGCCAGCAGCGCCAGGGGCAGGACCCAGCCGCGCGCCTGGCCCGCAGCAATCGAAAGCGTGCTCACGGGGCTCGCCTCACTTCACGACGGACTTGGCGAACGCTGGCTCGACCAGCGCATCGATCACTGCGCTCACGTTGGTGCCCTTCCTGACGAGGTCTTCTTCGACCAGGATCGGCGCCGCACCCTTGAGGGCGCTCACGTGTTCGGCGCCGGGCACCGGGTTGCTGAAGTCGTTGCGCTTGAGCTGCAGCTTGGCCACTTCCAGCGGCAGCTTCGCTTCCTCGGACACCAGCCGTGCTGTTTCGGCCGGGTTGGCGATGATCCACTTGCGAGCCTTCTCGTAGGCGGCAAGAACGCGCCGGACCTGGTCGGGATAACGCGTGGCGAAGCTTTCGGTGGTGTTCAGGAAACCATCGGTGTTGAAGGCGACGTTGCGGTGCAGGATGCGCGAGCCGGCCTGAAGCTCGCTGCCGGCCATCAGCGGGTCGAGGCCGGCCCAGGCGTCCACCCGGCCTTGCTCAAGCGCGGCGCGGCCGTCGGCATGCTGCAGCGCCAGGATCTCGACGTCGGACTTCGACAGCCCTTCCTGGTGCAGGCTGCGCAGCAGGAACAGGAAGGGGTCGGTCCCCTTGGTTGCGGCGATCTTCTTGCCCTTCAGATCCTTCAACGACTTGATCGGTGAATCCTTCGCTACCAGCAGCGCCGTCCACTCGGGCCGGGAGAACACATAGACGCTCTTGATCGGGTTGCCGTTGGCTTTCGACAACACGGCCGCCAGCCCGGCCGTCGAGCCGAAATCGACGCTGCCGCTGTTGAGGAACTCCAGCGCCCGATTGCTGCCCTGGCTCAACACCCACTTGATCGGCACGGCGTCGCCCTTGAACTCCTCCTCCAGCCAGCCGAAGTGCTTTAGCACCAGGCTGGGCGGGGAGTAATAGGCGTAATCGAGACGGATTTCCTTGGGGGTGTCGGCGGCCTGGGCGATGCCCACCGCTGCGAGAAGCCCGCCCAGTGCGGCGACGGCGCGTTTAAAGATGCCTGACATGATGAGTTCCTTTCTCTGGATTCCGGCGAGGCTGAGCCTGTTGTGTGCCCTGCTGCGGCAGGGGCGTACCAGACAGCCATTGCAGCAACCGTGCCAGAGATAAAACTTATTTAAAAACAATGGTCTTGGCCTGAATCGGACGTGGTGGGGTGTTGAGATTCCAGCAGGCGTGCCTGCAATTTGCTGCATAGGCAGCAGCACGGCGCTGCGATGCCCGCCCGCCGGAGCCCGGTGCTGCTGGAGCAGCAGCACCGGATGGCTCGCGCGTGCGCCCGTCAGCCCAGCGCCGCGAGCAGGTCGGCCAGCAGGTCGGCCTCGGCCTCGATGCCGATCGACAGCCGGATCAGGTCCGGCGGGCAGGCGCTTCCCGGGCCTTCCACGCTGGCGCGGTGCTCCGCCAGGCTTTCCACCGAGCCCAGCGAGGTGGCCTGCTTGAAGACCCTCAGTCGCCCGACCACCGCGCGGGCCGCCTGCTCGCCGCCGGCCACCCGGATCGACAGCATGCCGCCGAAGCCGCCATGCATCTGGCGGCAGGCCACCGCGTGGCCGGGGTGGGACGGCAGCCCCGGGTAGAGCGTGCCCACCAGGCCCGGGTGCCCGTCGAGGGCGAGGGCGATGGCCAGCGCGCTGGCGCTCGCCTGGCGGACCCGCAGGTGCAACGTGCGCATGCCCCGCAGCAGCAGCCACGCCTCGAAGGGCCCGAGCACGCCGCCGCCGAGGTTGCGATGGCGGCGGATGGCCTGCCAGGTGTCACTGTCCTCGCGGGCCACCAGGGCGCCGGCGACCACGTCCGAATGGCCGTTGAGGTACTTGGTGGCGGAGTGCATCACGATGTCGGCGCCCAGTTCCAGGGGCCGGGTGAGCACCGGCGTCGCCACCGTGGAATCCACCACCACCTGGGCCTCCACCTCCCGGGCGAGCGCGGCGGCAGCGGCGATGTCGGTCAGGTCCCAGCGGGGGTTGGACGGCGTCTCGACCCACACCAGCCGGGGCCGCACGGCCCGCAGCTTGTGGGCCAGGTCGTCCACAGAGGCGTTGTCGTAGAACACCAGGCCGATCGCCCATTGTTGGCAGAAGGCCTGCAGCCAGTTGCGCAGCGCCCAGTACATGTCTCGGGGGGCCAGCACGGCCTGGCCCGGCTCGAGGGTCTGCAGCACGGCCGTCGCCGCAGCCATGCCCGACGCGAAGAGCAGGGACTGGTGGCCTCCTTCCAGCGCGGACAGCAGCGCTTCGGCCTGGTCGTAGGCGGGGCTGGCGTCCCGCGAATAGACACGCCCGCCGGGGTAGCTGCCGTCCGCCGCCCGCTCGAAGGTGGTGGACGGGTGCAGGGGCGGCGCCAGGTCGCGGAACTGGGGCGACACGTGCCCCAGCCCCTGGGCGGTGAGGGTATCGGGTGAAAGTGCGGGCTTGCGGGTCATGCGGCGGCCGTGCCCAGGTAGAGATCGCGGATGTCGTCGCGGCTCGCCAGCACGGCGGCCGGCCCCTCGCTCACCACCCGCCCGCTCTCGAGCACGTAGGCGTGATGGGCGTGCTGCAGCGCGACGCTGGCGTTCTGTTCGGCGAGCAGGAAGCTGACCTTCTCGCGTGCATTGAGCTGCCCGACCATCTCGAAGATCTCCTCGACGATCAGCGGTGCCAGCCCCATCGACGGCTCGTCGAGGAGCACGAGCTTCGGGTGGGCCATCAGGGCACGCCCCATGGCCACCATCTGCTGCTCACCGCCCGAGGTGTAGCCGGCCGCGACGCGCCGCCTCTCCTTGAGGCGGGGGAAGTAGTGGTAGATGCGCTCCAGGTCGGCCTGCCTGGCCTGGCGGCTGCCGCCGGTAACGAAGCTGCCGGTGATCAGGTTCTCCTCGACGCTGAGATGGGGAAAGCAGCGCCGCCCTTCGAGCACCTGCACCAGCCTGTCGCGGACCAGGACATCGGGCTGCGCGCCGGTGATGTCCCGGCCACGATAGACGATGCTGCCGCTGACCACCTCGCCACGCTCGGCACCGACCAGGCTGGAGATGGCCTTGAGGGTGCTGCTCTTGCCGGCCCCGTTGGCGCCGAGCAGGGCCACGACCTGCCCTTCCTCCACCGTCAGCGAGACGCCATGCACGGCCAGGATCACCTTCTCATAAACGACCTCGATGTTGCTGACCTGCAGGATGGGTGGAGCGACGGGCATGGCGGGTTTCTCGCGTGGGGTGGAGTGGATGGGCTGCGGCTCAGGCCGGGACGGCTTCGGGTGCGTCAGACGCTTCGGCGGTAGCCTGAGCCGCCTGCTCGCGCTTGACCGCCTCGATGTCGCGGTAGCGGGCAGCCGGGTGGTTGTCGGGCAACAGCGGGCCTTCGCCGAAGAGCTTTTCGCGCAGGGTGCCGGGCTTGTAGGCGGTGGGGTATGCACCGCGGCGCTGCAGCTCGGGGACCAGGTAGCCGACGACGTTCTCGAAGGTCTCGTGGGCGACGGCGTAGGCCAGGTTGAAGCCGTCCACGTCGGTTTCCTCGACCCATTGCTGCAGGATGTCGGCCACGGTTGCCGGCGAGCCGACGAAGATCGGCCCCAGGCCGCCGATGCCGCCCCAGCGCGCCAGCTCGTCGATGCTCCAGGACTTTTCGCCGTTGGCCAGGTGCTCGACGACCGACACGATGGCGTTGGTCTCGACCTTGCGGACCAGGTCGGTCGGCGCGTATTGGCCAAAGTCGATGCCGCTCCAGCCGGACATGAACACCAGCGCCCCGTCGTAGGACGAGTGTCGCTGGTACTCCTCGAACCGGGCCTGGGCCTTGGCGTCGGTCTCGTCGACGATGACGGTGACGAGGTTGTACACCAGCACCTTGCGCGGGTCCCGCCCGGCCGCCACGGCCTGACGGCGCACGTCGGCGACATACTCACGGAGCACCGACTTGAGCGGCGAGGCCACGAACACGCATTCTGCGTGACCCGCCGCGAAGGCCTTGCCGGCGCCGGACGCGCCGGCCTGGTAGAGCACCGGCGTGCGTTGGGGCGACGGCTCGCAGAGGTGATAGCCGGGCACGTCGAAGTACTTGCCCTTGTGGCCGATTTCGTGGACCTTCCCGGGGTGGGTGAAGATGCCTCGCTCGCGGTCGCGCACCACCGCGCCGTCTTCCCAGCTGCCTTCGAAGAGCTTGTAGAGCACCTCGACGTACTCGTTGGCCACCTCGTAACGGTTGTCGTGGCGCCGCAGGCCGCCCTGGCCGATGTTCTTCGCGCCGCTCTCCAGGTAGGAGGTGACGATGTTCCAGCCGACCCGGCCCTTGGTGTGGTGGTCGGCCGTCGACAGGCGGCGGGCGAAGGTGTACGGGTGCTCGAAGGAGGTCGAGGCGGTGATGCCGATGCCCAGGTGCTCGGTCACCATCGCGATCGGCGCGGCCAGCTGCAGCGGGTCATTGACCGGGATCTGCGCCGCCTGCTGCAGCGCGTGGTAGTTGCTGCCCTTGTAGACGTCGTAGTAGCCGATCACGTCGGCAATGAAGATGCCGTCGAAGATGCCCTTCTCGAGGATACGGGCGAGATCGGTCCAGTACTCGAGGTCCTTGTACTGCCACGAGCGGTCGCGCGGGTGGGTCCACAAGCCGGGCGACTGGTGGCCGACGCAGTTCATCTCGAAGGCATTCAGATGGATCTGTCTTGTCATTGCATGCATTCCCTGTTGGCGAAGCGGGGCGGACCCGTCAGTTCCAGGCGTGACGCGGGGGATTGACCCCGTTCAGGTGATAGTTGCCGACGTGGAAGTACTTCCAGCGCACCGGGTCGTGCAGCGTGTGGGTGCGGGCGTTGCGCCAGTGGCGGTCGAGGTTGTGCTCGCGCAGCGTGGAGCGGGTGCCGGCCAGCTCGAACAGCTTGTTGGTCGCGGCGATCGCCACCTCGGTGGTGAGCACCTTGGATTCGCTGGTCACCAGCGTGGCCTGGTTGACCGCCTCCTCGGTGGGGTTGGCCAACGCGGCGTCGATCGCCCGGCCGGCGCGTTCGAGCAGGGCTTCGGCCGCGTGCAGGCGGATCACCAGCTCGCCGATGGCGCTGATCGTGAAGGGGTCCTCGCCGGCGGACTCCTTGCCGCTGTCGATCCACGGCCGGCTACGGGTGCGCACGAAGGCGGTGGTCTCGGCGATGGCCGCCGCCGCGATGCCGGCGTCGATCGCCGACTGGATGATCTGCGAGATCGCGCCGGCCGCGGTCGGGCGGTCGAAGGCGGCGATCGGCACCAGGCGGCTGGCCGGCACGCGCACGTCCTCGATCCTGATCGAGCCCGAGGCGGTGGTGCGCTGGCCAAAGCCGGACCAGTCGTTGATCACGGTCAGCCCTGGCGCATCGCGGTCGGCGAAGACGAGCCAGCCCTTGCCCTCGTCGTCGACCGCGACGATGGGCACGATGTGCGCGAGCAGCGCACCGGTGGTGTAGAACTTCTGGCCCCGGACCACTGCAAACTCGCCATCGCGGCGAACCTTGGTCTCGAAGGCGGCGACGTTCTTGCTGCCCTTCTCCGAAAACGCGTTGCCGAAGCGGATGCCCTGCAGCACCAAGCCGAAGAGTTCCCTCTTCTGATCCTCGGTAGCGTCGAGCGTCACGTGGGCGACCAGCGCGAGGTGGTTCTGGGTGATCTGGGCGATGCTGGAATCGCCCTCAGCGAGGATGCGGATCACCTCCGCCAGGGTGGCGTAGGACACGCCCGCGCCGCCGTAGGCATTGGGCACGTTGATGCCCCACAGGCCGCTTTGCGAATAGGCGTCGATCTCGGCGATCGGCAGGTAGCCTTCCTGATCGCGCAGCGAGGCCTCAACGGCAAACTCACGTGACAGCCGGCGGGCCACCTCGAGGGCCTCGGCGTCGCTGCGGATGATGTGGGCCGGCGCGCTCGGGCGCGGCAGAGCGGCAAAGGGGGCGCTGGTGTTGACGCGCGGGCGCTGCGATTCAAGCTGGGTCGTGCTCATGGTGTGGGCTCCGTTTTCGGCATAAAGGGGATTGGGGAACGAGGAGATGGGCAGTCACTTGCCCGCCGCGGGGCTCCCGCCGATCTGCCAGACGTAGGGCGGCTCGGTGCCGTTGATCGCCCAGTCGCCGACGATGCGGGCCTTGTAAACCAGCGGGTTGTGGGTCGCGACGGTGCGGGCGTTGCGCCAGTGGCGGTCGAGGGCCAGGCGTTCGCTGGCCGATGAGGCACCCAGCGCGTTGAAGAGGTCTGCCGTGGCGCGCAGCGCGAGGTCGGCGATGACCAGCTGCCCCTGGGCGGATTCGATCTCGGCGTCGATGTTGGCGGCCTTCTCGGCCTCGGGGTCGTCACCGAAACGCGCCAGGTAGGCCCGTTGGGCAGGTTCGGCCGCGCGGATTGCAACCGCCGCCGCGGCATAGGCCTGCGCCGAGATCTGGCCGACGACCTGCTGGAGCTGCGGGTCCTGGCGTGCGAGGGGCGCGTTGCCGGTGCTGAAGATGCGCTTGCGCCCGGCCACCTGCTGGGCAACGTCACGCTCGGCGGCGCGCGCGATGCCGGCCAGGGTGGCCAGATGCACGAGCTGGTAGAAGGCTGTCTGGTACTTGAAGCGGGTCGAGAAGTCGAAGACATCGGCGGCCTCGACCACCGCGTCCGTGAAGATGCTGGTCCCGCTGCCGGTGGTGCGCTGGCCGAAGCCGTCCCAGTCATCGTGCAGGGTCACGCCCGGCTGGGCCGTGTGCACCGCGGCGATGACGTCTGCGCCGTTGTCGGCGCGGCGGGCATACACATCGATCCAGTCGGCGAAGATGCTGCCGGTGCTGTAGTACTTGTGCCCATTGAGCGCCCAGCGCCCGTCCTTGGGCGACACCTGAGTGATGACGTCGCCGATCTTCACCTCACCGACCTCGGTCCAGGCGTTGCCGAAGGTCTCGCCCGCCACGAAGCGCTTGAACCAGATATCGCGCTGCGGGCCGGGCTGTGCATTGAGCCGGTCTTCGACGAAGGCGAAGTGGCCGCGCAGCGCCTGGGGCACGTTCGAATCGGCGGCCGCCAGCTCGATCAACAGCTGCACAAGTTGCGGCAAGGATGCGCCGGCGCCCCCGGACTCCACCGGCACCCGCACGGCGCCGAAGCCGGCCTTCTTGAGCCACTCGATCGGCTCATGGGGCAGCGTGCGCGTTCTTTCCCGTTTGATCGCGCCCTCGGCAATGCGTTCGAAGATCGGCCGGAAACGATTTGCCAATTGTTCGTAGTCGGTGCCCGAAGAAAGGCTGGCGAAATTCTGTCTGTGGGTCATTTTATTAACTCTCCAATTCGGTCATGAACCGATCCAAAATAGACCGGATTCGATGGAATTATTTTCTGCCACCGCACGCCATTCATAAATACGCATTTCTTTTATTCAATCCAGAAATAAAGAATTAAGAAAACGGCGCAAAAAAACGCCACCCGGCCGAATGGCCGGAGTGACGTAAAAGAGGAGTAACTCAGATTTCCTTGGAGCAGTCGCGCGGGGTAATGCCTTTCTCCTTGGCGTATTTGCTGGCGGAGGCCTCGATAATCGGCCGGAGCAATGCGCGGTCCGCCTGGACCCATTCGCTGATCAGCTTCCATTCCTGGCCGTTCCACTGCTGGAAACGCACCGCGCCGCCGCCTTCGTGGTCGGCGCACGATAGCTTGAGGGGCTGGACGAGGCCGAGCGCGCCGAGCTCCGTTAGGCGCTTGTCGTCGAGACGGATGTTCTCGAAACCCCAGCGCACCTGCTCGCCGGTCAGCGGCTTGTTGCCAAACTTGGCCTGGGCGATGCGTACGGCCTCGACGTTGAGGATGCCGTTCACCACGCCCAGGTTGTAATAGACGGTGCCGAAGCGTTTCGGGTCGGCAAGGTTGCCCTTGCCTGCATCGACGACACTCTTTTTGATACCTTGCAGCACCGGGAAACCCGTGCCCGACGGGTGAGTCGTGATCGAGATGAAGCCCTTGGCGGCAGCGCCGGCCGGGGCAGCGTCATCCTCCGAGTTGCTCCAGATGTTGCCGATGATGCGGTCGGTGGGATAGCCGAGCTTCTGGGCGGTCTTGAGAGCCACCGGGTTCATCACGCCCCAGCCGCGCAGGATCACGTAGTCGGGCTGGATTCGGCGGATGTTGAGCCACTGCGATTGCTGCTCGTTGCCCGGGTGGGGCACTTCCAGCAGGGTCAATGTGAAGCCGTATTTAGAAGCCAGTTTCTCCAGGACTTCATTGGTCTCCTTACCATAGGGCGAACCGTGGTAAAGCGTGACGATCTTCTTGCCCTTGAGCTTATCCAGGCCACCGACCCGCTGGCCGATGTAATTGACGATGGCTGACACTTCCGAATACGGGTTCAATTGCAACGGAAATGCGTAGGGAAATACGCGGCCGTCGGTCGAATCGGTACGGCCGTGGTTGATGGTGATCAGCGGAATCTTGTCGGCGGTGGAGCGGTCGAGTGTCGCATAGGCGATGCCGACTGAGAGCGGATTGGTGGCCGCGGCCGGCGCACCGTTGAGACCTTTCTTCAGGCGCTCGTAGCATTCGACGCCCTTTTCCACCACGTATTCTGTTTCACATTCGCTCCAGGTGAGCTTGACGCCATTCACGCCACCATTGGCATTGACGTACTGGAGATAGTCGATGAAGCCACCGAAGAAGCCGGTGCCACCCGCGGCATAGGGGCCGATGCGATAGCTCTGGAGCGGAAAGTATTGTTCGGCGGCAGCCTGGGCGCCCAGGCTGATGGAGCCCAGGGCCAGCGCGAGGGCCAGGGGTTTGAAGGCTTTCTTGAACGACATGGACGACTCCTGATGGCGGAAAGGGATAAGAGAAATGGATGGGGTGACGGGCGGCCGGCCTCAATAGCGCAGCGGCCAGCGCCGGAGGCGGGCGCGGAACTGTTGCCACAGGCGGGCGAGGCCTTCGGGTTCGCGGATCAGGAAGACGATGATCAGCGCACCGAAAATCATCTTCTGGATGTTCTCGAGCTGGCCCGGGTCGATCAGCCCGCCGGGCAGCAGCCCCGCCAGATTGGAGAGCAGCAGCGGAAACAGCACGATGAAGGCGGCCCCGAGAAAGTTGCCGAGGATGCTGCCCATGCCACCGATGATGATGATGAACAGCACCTGGAACGAGCGGTTCAGGTCGAAGCCGTGGGGTTCGACGGTACCCAGGTAGGTGAAAGCCCACAGCGCCCCCGCCACGCCCAGGTAGAAACCGCTGATCGCGAAGGCCAGCAGCTTGGTCCGGGCCAGCGGGATACCGATCACCGCGGCGGCGGTGTCCATGTCGCGCACCGCCATCCAGTTGCGGCCCAGCTCGCTGCGCACGATGTTCCGGGCCAGGAAGGCCAGCGCCACCACGACGCCGAGGGTCAGCACGTAGCGCCCGGCCGGCGAGCTCAAGTCGAGCCCGAAGATGTCCAGCCGCGGGGCGCTGATCACGCCCGAGGCGTTGTAGTTGGAGAACCAGCCGTACTTGACCAGCGCCCACGGCACCAGAAACTGGGCTGCCAGCGTCGACACGATCAGATAGAAACCCTTGATGCGCAGGCTGGGCAGGCCGAACACCAGCGACAGCAGCGCCGCCACTGCACCGCCCAGCGCGAAGCTGGCCAGCAGGGGTAGCCCCTCGATGCGCAGCTGGAAGTTATAGGTGGCGAAGGCCCCCGCGGCCATGAACGCCGCCGAGCCCAGCGACAGCTGGCCGGCGTAGCCGGTGAGCAGGTTGAGCCCCAACCCGGCCAGGGACAGCACCAGGAAGGGGGTCAGGATCGCGCTGAACCAGTAATCGTTGCCGACCTGCGGTACCACTGCGAACGCGAAGACCAGCAGCAGGCCGAGCCCCAGGCGGTCCTGGCGCAGGCGGAACAGGCGGCGGTCGGCCGCATAACGCGTGCTGAATTGCCCGGCTTCAGAGTAGAGCATCGTCGAATCCTTTCAAACGCGGTCGATGCTGCGTTCGCCGAACAGGCCTGTGGGCCGAACGAGCAGGAACAGCATTGCCAGGACGTAGGGAAACCAGTTCTCGATGCCGCTGCCGATGAGTGGCCCGGCGTAGATCTCGGCCAGCTTCTCGCTCGCCCCCACGATCAGGCCGCCGACGATGGCACCGCCCACCGATGAGAAGCCGCCGATGATCAGCACCGGCAAGGCCTTCAGCACCACCAGAGACAGGGAGAACTGCACGCCGAGGCGTGCGCCCCACAAGAGCCCGGTGATCAACGCCACCAGCCCGGCCACGGCCCACACGACCACCCAGATCCGGCTCAGGCGGATGCCGACCGCCTGGGCGGCCAGGGTGTCGTCGGCTACCGCCCGCAGCGACAGGCCGATGCGGGTCTTGTTGAACAGCACCGACAGCACCAGCACCAGGGTGGTGGCCATCCCGGCGGCGAAGAGATCGAACTGGGAGACGAGCAGCCCGCCCAGATCCAGCGGGATGTCTTCGATGCCCAGGTCGAGGCCATGGACCTGGGCTCCCCACAGGGCCTGGGCCGCGCCCTCGGTGATGTAGGCAAGGCCGAGGGTGGCCATGAACAGGGTGATCGGCGAGCGGTTCACCAGCGGCCGCAGCACCAGCCGCTCGACGGCCAGCGCCAGCAGCAGCATCGCCCCCAGGGTGACGAGGAAGGCGATCCAGAACGGCACGCCGCGCTCGCCGAGGCTGACGAAGGTCAGCGCGGCAAACAGTACCATCGCGCCCTGCGCGAAGTTGAAGACCCCTGAGGCCTTGTAGATCAGCACAAAGCCGATTGCGACGAGGGAATACATCACCCCGGCAAGCAGCCCGCCGATCAGCACCTCGAGAAAGAAATCCATGCTGTGTCCTGTTGTTTGCGTTGTCGCGGGCAACACCGGCCCGGCCCGGTCGATGACCGGAGAGATAACGGGGGAAATACGCTGAAAACTGCTCCGCCGCTCAGTGGCGGGTGCCTAGGTAGGCAGCGATCACCTCGGGGTTGGCACGCACCTCCTCGGGCGGGCCGTCGCCAATCTTGCGGCCGTAGTCGAGCACCACCACGTGGCTGGAGATGCCCATCACCACACCGATGTCGTGCTCGATGAGCACCACCGTGGTCCCGAACTCACGGTTGATATCGACGATGAAGCGGCTCATCTCCTTCTTCTCGGCGGCGTTCATGCCGGCCATCGGCTCGTCGAGCAGCAGCAGCTTTGGCTCGGCGGCCAGCGCCCGGGCCAGCTCCACGCGCTTCTGGAGGCCGTAGGGCAGCGTGCCGACGAGGCTCTGGCGCCACGACTGGATGTTGAGAAATTCGATCACCTCTTCTGCGCGGCGGCGCTGTTCGTCGTCCTCCCGCGGGGCCCGGCCGATGCCCAGCGCCTGCTCGATCCAGCTGCTGCGGCG
>Ga0075152_10002590_pt1 | contig 12846 bp, 9 predicted proteins | sample JI61114C2DNA_FD_70964 | JGI IMG/M metagenome (GOLD analysis project Ga0075152, IMG submission 70964) | Wastewater effluent complex algal communities from Wisconsin, to seasonally profile nutrient transformation and Carbon sequestration -... | ecosystem: Engineered > WWTP > Effluent > Algae...
AGTGCCAGGACCCCGCGGTGAAGTGCCCGAACCCCGACCAGTCCTGCGTCCAGTACTTCACCGCGCCGTTCCCACTGCAACCGGCGAACGCCGAGGACATCGGCGTCTGCGGCGTCCCGCTGTGATCACCAGGTGCGCCTCATCAAGCGCCCTTGAGCGCCGCGAGGGACATGTTGTAGTGGCAGATCACCGATCCGGCCGGCGCCCGGCAGCCGCGCCCGGTGCGGCGCGCCTACTCGCTTCGGCGTTGCAGCACGAACACGTCCCGGTCGAAGCGGTCGATCAGCACATAGCCGCGGCGCTCGAGGGCGGCGATGTCGACCTCACCGCCCTTCGGGCGCAGGTCCGTGCGGTGCACGATCAGGTAGTCCGCGTCCTCGACGTCGGGGTAAAAATACACGCGGTCGCGGGCCGACACCTGCGCCCCGACGTGGTTGCTGGCCGACACCGAGGCCTCGGCCGGAATGCGACTCGCGGCGGCGACCAGCCAGGCGTGGCGGGCCCGCGCGTGGTCGTCCAGCGCATAGACCAGCGCGTGCGGGAAGCCGCGATAGCTGCCGTTGTCGACCAGCGCGCCGAGCCGCAGGCTGGACGCCGCGCTGGCCACCAGGACGCCGACGCCGAGCGCCCGCGTCGCCCGGCCCGCGTCGCCACCGAGCCGCTCGACCAGCGCGGAGACCCGGGCCACGCCCGCGGGCGCCGCCGCGAACAGCAGCGGGAACAGCACCACCGCGTAATGTGACAGCGGCGCGTAGTTCATCGCGTTGCTGGCCAGCAGCGTGAACGCCAGGCCGTAGCCGAAGGTCCACCACAGCGGCCCGGCGAACAGCGGGAGCAGCAGCAGCGGCGCGAGCATCACGAACAGGAACAGCAGCTTGCGGGCGACGAGCACCTGGGTGAGCACGTAGCCGGGGTTGGCGAGCAGGGTCGCGGCGACGTCACGAAAGCCGCCCTCGCCGTTCGGCAGCAGCGCCATGTAGCGGCGGGCGTACTCGTAGGGCGTGAACTGCACGAACAGCTTGGCGACCGCGAAGTAGCCGAGGCCGGCGAGCGCGGTGAGCAGGCCGAGGCGCCGCTGCCCGCGGCCGAGGCCGGCGTAGAGCCCGAGGCCGGCGACCAGCAGCCCGACGTCCTCGCGACACAGCAGCAGCAGCGCGACCGTCGCGGCGTAGCGCTTCATCGCGCCGGTCTCGAGGAAGTACACGGCCCACACGCACAGCGGCGCGGCGAAGGCGAGCGAGTGCACGTCGAACAGGATCGTGCCGTGCACCGAGGGGTGCAGCAGATACGCGAGGCCGAGCACGGCCGCGAGCCACGGCCGCTCGAGCCGACGCAGCGCCAGCAGGAACACCGGCGCCGCCCCCGAGAGCACCGCCGCCGCCTGCAACGCGATCAAGGTCTCGGCCCCGGGCGCGAGCGCGTAGAGCGGGGTCAGCAGCACCAGCACCGGGTCGACGTGCGCGGTGACGTGGTTCCCGCCGCGCACGAAGTCGCAGCCGAGCACCCGCCCGTGCATCGTGTTCCACATGATGTTGTCGTAGATGCCGAGGTCGAAGATCCGCGAGGCCAGCGAGCGGTGCCGCAGCACCCCGAGCTCCACAAGCCGCAGCAGACAGCCGACGCCGGCCGCCGCGAGCACGAGCGCCGCCGCCCGCGGCGAGCGCCACAGCCGCGCCGACCACGACCCGTGGTGATGCAATGACCTGCTCGAAGGGACATACGCGGACCAGGCCGCGACCGCGCCTAGCGTCACCACCACCAGCGGCGCGAGGCCCCCGCCGACCCCGCCCGGCTCGACCCACAGCAGCGGCCACAGCGGCAGCGCGGCGAGCCAGCGCCCGCGCGCGACCACGGCGGCGAGCGCCTCGCCCCGGGCCGCACCCGCGCGCACCCGCGCCCGCGCGAGCAGCAGCACCGCGACGAGCACCGCCGCCGCGGGACCGAGCACCCACCCGAGCGCGGCGCTCCGCGGCCCCGCGAGCGCGTTGCGCAGCAGGAATCCTTCGGGATCGGGCTGCTGGACCGCCCACAGCGCGAGCCCGGGCCCAACCGCGATGGCCGCGAGCCACAGCCACGAGGCGGGGCGCGGCGGCGGGGCGAGAGACGACACGCGAGCGATATACCGCGCGGCCGCGGCCCCGAACAGGCCCCTCGCGCGGGGCGACCCGCCCGGTCCTAGAAGTACATCCCGGCGGCCAGGTTGCCGCTCCACACGTGAAAGTTCACCGGGTGGACCTCGCCTGTCTTGTAGGACAGCTTGCTGGGGTCCCCGGCGCTGAGGTCGAAGCGGACCGCGCCGCTGGCTCCCGTGCCCCAGGCGTAGCGGACCGCGAGGCTGGTCGTGAACACGATGTCGCGGGCGCGCTCGTTCTGGCCGAGCTTGTAGGGGCGCCGGAGCTCGAGGCCGCCGGATCCGCCGTAGTAATCGAGGTTGAACTGGGGGAAGTCGGTGATCGCCCGCTCCGGGGTGCGGTCGGTGAAGAGGCCGACGCCGACGAAGATGAACTCGCTGGCGCGGACGCGGGCGCCGACGCGGGCGTTGAAGTTGTGGCGCAGGTTCACCTCGTTGCGGGGGAGCAGCAGCTGCGGGCTGTAGTCGCCCTCGACGCTGACCCAGCCGCGCTCGCGACGAAGCTCGTAGGCCAGGCCGAGCACCAGCTTGAGCGGGGCGATGCGGCCGCGGCGGGCGGCGCCCGGGTCGCCGTCGAACTGGAACAGGGTGGCCTGGCTGTCGTCCTCGCGGACCACCGCGCCGGTGACGAGCGACTGCTTGCGGGCGCGCTCATACGCGGCGAGGCGCGGGGTGTGGACCGCCAGGCCGAGGTGGAGCTTGGGGACGAACTCCCACTGCAGGCCGAGCACGGCCTCGGCCGCGTAGGTCGAGCGCTTGAGGTCGATGTCGCCGGCGATGAAGTTTTGGTTGAGGAGCTCGGGGCTCGGTCCGGCGCGCAGCCAGATCCGGCCCTCGTCGCGGCGCCACTCGTAGGTGAGGAACAGCGACGCGCCGAGGCGCAGGTTCGGCAGCAGCTGCCAGCCGACGGTCGGGCCGAAGTGATGGCGGGTGCTCCAGCCGTCGACCTGCACGCGCGCGTTGTAGTTGAGGCCCGAGCGGCTGCTCGTGTCGGCCACCGCCCCGCTGTAGTCGTAGAAGTCGTAGTTGCTGGCGAAGTGGCCGACGCCGACCGTCACGCCGTGGCCCATGTAGCGGGTGTAGATCGTCGAGGTCGAGAGCACGAGCGGCTGCAAGCTGCTCAGCTCGGCCGACGCCGACTTGCCGCCCGGCAGCTCGACCCGGAACGCGTCCGGGATGACGCGGTAGCGCAGCACCGCCATCGTCGACGACATGTTGAACTGGCCGCGCCGATTGGCGCCGAGGCCGGCCGGGTTGTAGAAGGCCATGCCGGTGTCGCGGCCCATCGCCGCGACCGCCCCCGACATCGCCGCCTCGCCGCCGAGCGGCGTCAGGCCCGGGTTGCTGGCCCGCGACGCCGCCGGCCAGGCCAGCGCCGCGCTCGCTGCCGCCAGGCCGAGGCCCCGCGCGAGATGACCCAAGAGACAGCTTCCAGAGCGTCGCTGGCGGAGCGCGGGCGCCATCGGAGACCGGCGAGCTAACGAGCGCCGCGCGCGAAGAAGAAGTCGAAGGCGAGGTCGACGATCGGCCGGTCCAGGTCGCTGAAGAGGTGCCAGGTCAGCGTGGCCGCGTGGGCCATCGAGTCGAAGCGACGAAAGTACAGGTAGCCGCGCATCTGGGTGCCGGGGGCGAGCACGCCCCACGGGAGGGCCATCTGCGCGATCTCGCCGCCCCAGTCGAGGCGGTCGTAGGACAGGTCGCGGCCGGGGTGGTAGCCGCGGTCGACGTCGCCGGAGCGGATGAAGGACCCGCCGACGTCGAGCAGCTGGTGACGAAAGCCGCGCTCGTCGACGAGGTCGAGGTCGCCGGGCGCGAGGCGCACGGGGGTGCTGCCCATGTTGGCGACCAGCGCGTGGATCACCGTGACCTCGTTGTCGATGTCGGGGCTGCCGTCCCAGGCGCCGGTGGTGAGGACGACGGAGATGCCGGACTGCGGATCGCGGGCGACCATGCGGCGGCTGCCGTCGGCCGCCACGAGCTCGCCGCGCGGCATGCAGGCGAGCGGGGCGACGACGGCGGCCAGCAGCGCGGCACAGAACCACAGGCCGCGACTCTTGCGAACGGAGGCGATGCGGGGCAGCACGGCGGCAAGCATACCCGGTTTCGTGGCACGGGCTCCCCCCGCTCGTCCAGCCCGTTCGGCTCGTTCGGCTCCGTCCGGCCGCTCCGGCGCGGTTCGGGCGCTCGAGCCCAGGGGGCGAGGATCTGGAGGCAGGCGAGCCTCAGCTCGCCGGGTCGCCGGCGAGGCCGGCGTCGGCCAGGATCTCCTGGACCTTGGCCTGTGCGAGGTACCCGCGCCGCAGCTCCGGGTCGCGCAGGTCGTCCAGGCGGGCGCGCACCCGGGTGGCTGCCTCTTGGAGCAGGTCGTCGCTGTCGGTGAGGTGACCGAGGTGGTGGATCGAGAGCACACCGTCGACCGGCGCGGCCCCGGCCTCGACCAGGCGCACGGCCTCGGCCTCGAGGGTGATGGCGCGGCGCGGATCGCCGGCCTCCTCGGCCAGGCGCGAGAGCACGTGCAGGGCGCGGACCTGGGCGCTGCGCATGCCGTGCTCGCGGCCGCGGACCAGGACGGCCCCGGCGAGCTCGCCGGCCTCGGCGAGCTCACCGGCGTCGAGCAGGGCGCGGGCCAGGCGGGAGCGGGCGCGCAGCTCGGTCCGCAGGTCGCCGCGACTGGCGGCGATCGCCGCGGCCTCGTCGAGGAGCGGCCGGGCCGAGGCGGCGTCACCGAGCTCGGCCGAGACCTCGCCGAGGTGGACGATGACCTCGCCGAGCAGGCCCGGGTGGCCGATCGCCTCGTGCAGCTCGAGGGCCTTGCGGAGGTGGCGCTCGGCTCGGCGATACAGGCCGATCGCGGTGTAGGCGATGCCGAGGTTGGCGAGCTTGACCCCGGTCGCCGCGCGGTCGCCGAGGTCGCGGTCGATCTGCAGCGCCGCACGAAAGCGCTCCACGGCCTCCTGGTAGCGCGTGCTCAGGCCGGCGACCTCGCCGAGGCTGTTCTGCGCCTCGGCCTCGAGCCGGCGATAGCCGGCGCTCCGGGCCAGACGCAGCGTCGCCTCGAAGCTGACGGTCGCGTCGACCAGGCGACCGCTGGCCAGCTGCGCGCGACCGATGCAGGTGTGGAGGCGGCAGCGCAGCTGCAGACCGCGGGGACCCGGGGGGCAGTGGGACAGCGCCGTGTTGGCGAGCAGCTCGGCCTGCTCGAGGCGGCCGAGGCGGGTCATCAGGTCGCAGCCGAGCTCGCCGAGCTCGGCCCGGTGCGCGTCCATCTCGTCGCCGGACGGGAGCGCGAGGGTCTGGGCGGCGAGCCGCGGATAGAGCTGGTCGGCCCGCTGGACCCGCCCGCACTCGAGATAAAACCGCAGCAGTCGGCCGAGCGCGATGACCTCGCGCTCGGGCTCGGCGCCGCCCTCGGCGAGCTGAAGGATCTGGCGGATGTCGGCGCCCTGGGCCCGACGCCGGCCCCAGACCTGCAGGATGGCCTCGCGGGCCAGCACGGCCTCCCAGCGGCGCGGGTCCCCGGGGGGCATCGCCCGCAGCGCGAGGCTCCAATAATAATAGGCCTCGACGTTGCCGGCGACGTCGCGGGCGGCCCGGGCCGCGCGCATCGCCGGGTCGATCGCCGCCGCGGGGTCGCCGGCCTGCACGAGGTGGTCGGCGATCGGGCCGTCGTCGCGACCGGGGCGGTGGTCGGGGCGCTGGAGCTTGATCGCGGCGGCCTCGCGGTGCAGCGCCTCGGCGGTCGCGGCGGCGAGCTGGAGCTTGACGACCTCGTGCAGGCTGACGGTGCCGAAGCGGGCGCTGGGGAAGCGCGCGCCAGCCTCGACCTCGAAGAGGCCGAGCTCGATCAGCCGCTCGATCGCGCGCTCCACCGCGGCGGCGGGGCGCAGGCGCAGGGTCGCGACCTCACCTGTCCGAAAGGTCAGACCGAGGACCGCCGCCGCGTCGACGATCGCGCGGTCGTCGGGGTCGAGGGCGTCGATGCGGGCGTGCAGCGCGGCCTCGATGGTCGGGTGGAGCTCGATCGTCGCGTCGCGCTGACGGACCTGGAGGCCGCGACCCGCCGGGTTCCAGCCGATGATCTGGCGGCGCAGCAGGTCGGCGAGGGTCTCCTCGATGAACAGCGGGTTGCCGCCGGTGCGGGCCAGGATCGCGGCGGCGATCGGCTCGGCCTCCTCGGCGTCCTCGAAGCGGCGCAGGACCAGCTCGCGGCGGGCCGACTCGTCGAGCTCGCGCAGCTCGACGGTGTGCACCCCGGGCAGCGCGCGCAGCAGGTCCGCGCGGGGACCGGGCCGCGCGGTGCAGACGCCGAGCAGCGGCAGGTTGTGCTGGCCGTGCATCCACTCCTGCAGCAGGCCGACGCTGTGCTCGTCGAGGAAGTGCAGGTTCTCGAGCACGATCAGCACCGGGCGGCGCTGGCCGAGGCCGCGGATCAGCCGGCGAAGCAGCCGCCACAGCCGATCGCGGCGCTCGAGCGGGTCGAGCTCGCTGCGGCTCTCGCTGGCCCCAGCGAGGCCGAGCGCGGGCGCGAGGGCGCGGGCGATCGCCTCGGCGCCCGCGATCTGCTCGGCGACCAGGCGGGCCTCGAGATCCGCGGCGCTGCTGTTGCGATCGACCGCGAAGTAATGCCGCAGCAGCTCGAGGAAGCCGCCGAGCGGGACGTTGCGCCGCCGCCATTGACCGCTGCCGCGCAGCACCACGCAGGCGCCCCGCGGCAGGCCGGCGATGAAGCGCTCGACGAGCGCCCGCTTGCCGACGCCGGGGCCGCCGACCAGCAGCACTGCGCGCGAGCTGCGGGCGCGGATGGCCTCGGCGAAGGCGTCGCGCAGGACCTTCTGCTCGAGCTCGCGGCCGACCAGCAAGGTCCGCCCGCCGGGGGCCGCGGGCAGCCGCTCCTCGGGGACGCGCAGCGGGCCGAGCAGCGGCGCGGCGTGCTCGATCGGGAGGTTTGTACCTGTCTCCCGAGACATGTCCACAAGGCCAGCATGGAGGTGATCGGGCAGCAGCTCCTGGCCGAGGGAGGGGCCGATGCGCCAGCCGCGTCGCAGCCGCGCGGGGAGGTCGCCGGCGACCATCACGGCGCCGTCGAGCACGCGGCCGGCGATCGCCTGGAGGCCGCGGGCGACCTCGGCGGGGACCTCGGCGCGCTGCAGGCCGCCCTCGCCGCGGAGCATCGCCAGCGGCAGACCCGCGAGCACCACGCCGATGCCGTAGCCGGGCGCCGCCTCGCCGATCGCCTCGCGCAGGGCCAGCGCGGCGCGCACGGCGGTCTCATCGGTGTCGCCCGTGTCGAGCACGGTGCCGAAGGCCAGCAGGATGCCGCCGGTGTCGAGCTGACAGACCTCGGCGTCGCGCTTGTAGGCGATGTCGCGGGCCAGCGCGAGGAACTGCGTCGGCGCCGGGGGGCGCTCGCCCGGCAGCGCCGGCTCGAGCGCGGCCTTGAGCAGGACCACCCGCTGCAGCGCCGGCGGCGACACCGGGCTGTCGATGACCTGCGACTCCGCGCTGTCGTCGAGGTCGCGGGTCTCCTCGTCGTGGCCGCGGGGCGTCGCCGGGGCGAGCGCCGCGGGCCCGACGTAGCGGCCGACGAAGGCGCTCAGGACCTCGTCGTCGACGACGGGATCGGCGCGGTGCAGGAAGCCCGCGAGCGCCGACTGCAGGGCCCGGGCGGTGTCCCAGCGCTCCGCGGGGTCGCGGGCGAGGGCGCGGTCGACGAGCGCGGCGAGCTCGGCGGGGAGCTCGGGGAGCAGGGTCCGCAGCGACGCGAGCGGCCGGGTGCGGACCTGCTCGAGCGCGACCAGGCGGTCGCGGTGGCGAAACACCAGCTCGCCGGAGAGCAGCTCGTAGAGGACGACGCCGAGCGAGTAGATGTCGGAGCGCTGGTCGAGGGGGCCGCCGCGGGCCTGCTCCGGCGACATGTACGCGATCTTGCCCTGGATGGTCACGTCGCCGCTGTCGTCGCCGCGCTCCCGGATCGCGGCGCCGCCCTCGACCTGCTGACGGGCGCGGGCGGCGGTGCGGGCGATGCCGAAGTCGAGGATCTTCACCGTGCCGGCGAGGCTCAGCATGATGTTGTGCGGGCTGATGTCCCGGTGCACGATGCCGAGCGGGGTGCCGAAGTCGTCGCGTCGCTGGTGCGCGTAGGCGAGGCCGGACGCGGCCTGATGGGCGATGTACGCGGCGATCACGACGGGCATGCGCTCGTCGCGGGCGCGGACCGTGTGCATCAGGCCCATGAGGTCGAGGCCCTCGACCAGCTCCATCGCCAGGTAGAAGCTGCCGTGCACCTGGCCGAAGTCGAAGACCTGGACGATGTTGGCGTGGTTCAGGCCGAGGGCGATCTTCGCCTCGTCGACGAACATGCGCGTGAACTCGGGCTGGTCGGCGAACTCCTTGCGGATCCGCTTGACGACGACGCGCTTGCTCAGGCCCTCCGCGACCGTCACCTGCGCCAGATACACCTCCGCCATGCCGCCCTCGCCGATGCGCTGGGTCAGGGTGTAACGGCCAAATGCGTGGGGCAGGACGAGGCTCACGGGCGGCGCATGTTAACCACGGATCGCGCACGCATACCGGCCGGCGCGCGCGGGGCGGGGTGAGTCTACGCCCCGCCTGACGCGACGCCCGACGCCGCAGCGCCCGACGCGGACAGCCGCCGCGGGCGGCCGCCGCTCAGACCTCGGGCGCGACCGGCACGAACTCGTCCCAGCCGTGGCGGCGCAGATAATTACCCCACACGCCCTCGCAGACCCGGTCGTAGCGGCAAGCGCGGCACTCGGGGCGCTTGCGGCGGGCGCTGTCGTCGAGGTCCGCGCGACGGATCTGGACCAGCTCGCCGCTGGCGCCGCCGCGGCGGCTCTCCGGATCCGCGACGATGTCGTGGCCGGGATTGGGCGGCTCGTAGTGCGCGTAGTCCTCGACGTAGCCGCGGTTGTGATCCGGCAGCCGCGTGGTCGTGCACAGCGGGATGTCGACGAAGTAGGCCTGGACCGGGCGCTCGCGCTGGCCGGCCTCGGCCAGGAAGGTCGCGGCGGCCGCGGCGATCTCGGTGTAGGTCGGGAACAGCTGCTCGAAGTAGGTGTTGGCGCGGCCGTTCGCCTGCATCACGTTGAAGACCACCTGCTCGACCCCGTGCGCGCGCAGGAACCGATAGATGTCGGCGAGGTGCGGGAGGTTGCGGCGCGTGACGACGGTGCTGGTGTGCAGGGCGATGCCGAGGCGGCGATGCCGGGCGATGACATCGATGCCGGCGACCGTCTGATCGAAGCTGCCGGGCGTGCGGGTCAGGCCCTCGTGCAGCTTCTGGGTGTGGCCGTGGATGCTGATGTAAAAGCGGTTGAGGCCGGCGGCCATCAGCCCGCGGGCGTAGGCCTCGTAGCCGAGGGCCCGGCCGTTGGTCATGATCGAGATCCAGCGCACGCCGGCGGCCTTCGCCAGCTTCACCCAGTGCGGCAGCCGCCGGTTGGTGGTCGGCTCGCCCGAGGTGAAGCACACCTCCTCGTACTGCGCGTGACGGCCGAGGATCCACTGCACGGACTCGTCGCTGGTCGCCGAGTTGGTGACCTCGCGAGCGTCGCGGTCCTCCTCCATGCAGAAGATGCAATTATTGTTGCAGACCGTACCCGTCAGGATGTGCACGCGCGGCCGCTGGTCAGCGATCCGCTGCGCGATGTCCCCGACGCCGGACATGCCCGCCTACCAGCTGCCGTGCGAGCCGTGCGAGCCGTGCGAGCCGTGCGAGCCGTGCGAGCCGTGCGAGCCATGCGAGCCGTGCGAGCCGTGCGAGCCGTGCGATGCATGGCCAGGATCGCCGGGCGCGTCGAGGGCGAGCACGTGGTTGCCGGGCGTGATCGGGCCGGCCTCCGCGTATAGCAGCGCCTTGTCCGAGATCTCCCGCTGCGCGTCGCTCAGCGGGCCGCCGGCCTTCGTGTTGAAGGTCGGCAACGCATCGAGGTCGTCGAGGTCGGCGGGATCGGTCACGAGCGCACCGTATCACAGCTCGGTCGGCGCTTGAACAGGCTGCACGAAGTGCTCCCGCGGCCGGTGGGTGGTCCAGCGGTCGAAGGCGGCCAGGACCGCGGGGTCGCCCGCGGCCAGCTTCTCGAAGAGGTGGTCCTGAATGCCCTTGTGGACCGCGCAGACGCTGCTTTCGCGCATCCGCCCGAAGATGCTGCCCTGATTCTTGTAGTTGAAGGTCGGGATCGTGCCGCAATAGGGCTGGTAGGTGCAATTGACGCAGTCGGGCTGGCCGTCGAGGTTCGAGGCCAGGACCATCGCCCGCACCGTCTCGTGGCCGACCAGGTCGCGGTAGCCGCTGGTGTGGACGTCGCCGAGCAGGAACTTCGAATCTCCCATTTCGTGCAGCATGCGACCCTCGTCGCAGCTGAAGATCTTGCCGTCATAGTTGTAGGCGAGCTGGCCGATCCCGGCGCCGGCCGGGCTGCGCAGGTCCAGGAAGTTCGGGTCCTCGCCGCGCAGGATCTTGGTCAGGAAGATGCCGGCGTAGCGCTCGAGCACCTGCACGCCCTGGCGGTTGAGCTCGAGCATGTAGTCGAGGGCGTTGCGGTAGAATTCGAGGTAGGCGCTGCGCGGATACTCCAGGCGCAGGCGGGTCCGGTCGGCGAAGCCAAAGGGGTCGATCGGGCGCAGGAACAGCGCCTTGCAGCCGAGGCCCACGTAGGTGTCGACGACCTGCTTCCACAGCGGCAAGGTCTCGCGCGTGGTCGTGAGCAGCGCCTCGACGTGATAGAGCGTCGGGTCGAGGCCCATGTCGACGTAGCGCTGGTTGATGCGCTTGATCCAGTGCACCGCCCGCTGGTGGGCGTCCATCGTCGGCAGCTTGCGCTGGGCGTTGTGCAGCTGCTCCGGCCCGTCGATGCTGGTGCACAGCTGGACGCGGTGTTCGATCAGGAAGTCGAGCTTGGCGTCGTCCATCAGCGCGAAGTTCGACACCATCGTGAACTGCAGCTCCTTGCCGAGCTCCTGCGCGCGCCGCCCCGCGTAGCGGCAGATGTGCTGCACCACCGGGAAGTTGACCAGCGGCTCGCCGCCCTGGAACTCGATGGTGATGAAGGGGCTGGTGCTGCGCAGCGCGAGCTCGACGGCCTTCTCGGCCACTTCGGGGCTCATGTCCGTCTGGACCTGATCCATGTTGGCGCGCGAGGCGTGGCAGTACACGCAGGTCTCGTTGCAGCGCAGCGTGACCACGAAGATGTGCAGGTTCGGCCCGGCGTGCAGGAAGCGCCGCCGCGCCTTCACGGCCTCCACCGCGCGGCGCACGTCGTATTCGGCGCGCAGGAAATTGCCGGCGACCAGACGCGTGTGCAGCTCGCTGCCCGGCACGACCGCGCCGGCGGCGAAGCGCCCGAACTCCTCGCGGGTCAGCAGCGACCACGTGCCCTCGAAGCCGGTGATCAGCACCTTGTCGCCGATCGCACGGTGGCGAAAAAACGCCTGCGTACCCGCCTGCGGGCGCAAGGCGACGAGGTCCAGCGGACCCGAGGCGAGCGCGCTCATGTCGCCCCACCCCGCTGCACGGTCACGCCGAGCACATAGTTCGCGAGCTCGTGCGCGAGCCGCTGGGTCTGCGCGGGTCGCAGCGCGCGCATGCGCACGCACCAGGCGTCGGGCGCCTCGGACAGGTGAAACTCGCCGAAGCGCGCGAACACCTTGACGGCCTCGTCGATCGCCGCGCCGGCATAGAAGTCGCGATGAAAGCGAAGGTCGATGAAGGTCGCGGCCTCGGTCACGTGCTCCCCTCCCCGCTCGCCGCCGCGTCAGGCCCCGTCGCAACCGGCTCGGACGGCCCAGCCGCCGCGGGCTCGGCCACCGCGGGCGCCCTCTTGCCGTGCTTCTCCTCCCACGACAGCGCGATGCCCAGCGGATCGTCGAAGCCCTGATCGCTGAAGTCGAAGCTGGCGAGGTCCTCGAGCGAGGGCTGCCCCATCGCGCCGGCGATCGCCTGCATCGTCACGGTCTCGAGCAACACCCGGTTGTCGAGGGTGATCTGATGACGCCACGCGCAGCTGAGCAGCTCGTTGGCGAACTCGCCGACCAGCGCGCGCAACGCCCCGGCATCGGCCTGCCCGCCCTTCGCGGTCAGGACCACCCGCACCTGATCCGGCTGCGGGCGCTCGAGGAACACGTAGCAGCGATCGATGAAGATGTACGCCGCGCCATAGATGGCCTGGAGCGGGTACAGCGTCGTGTCGAGCTGCAGCTGCACGGCAGCGCTGGTGAGATCGTGGGCGACCAGGCCCGGGGGGATGTCGGGGTACGCGGTCTGCATCGGCCAGGCGCGACCTTAGCAGGTTCGCTGGCTCGCGGCGGCGGTCCGGGGCCCTGTTTTTTGGCCCGGCGGTGTCTTCATCGAGTGACGGCGGAGAAGATGTCGTCGAGCGTCGTCGCGGTCAGGACACGCTCGGCCCAGCGGTCGAGTTGGTCGAGATCCTGGCAGGCCTCGACTCGGGCCGCGAGCTCGGGGGATGCGGTGAAGCCCTTGAAGCGCAGCAGCTTGAGCAACAGCAGGGCCTCGCCCCTGACCTCGCCCTCCGCCTTGCCCTCCGCCTTGCCCTCCGCCTTGCCCTCCGCCTTGCCCTCCTCCTTGCCGATCGAGATGTACTTGCGGGCAAAGTCGCTCTGGTACTCGTAGTTGGCCTTGTTCATGATCAGCTCCAGGGCGGCGCGTGCGACCTCGCCGAGCACGGCGAAGATGAAGT
>Ga0075152_10002591_pt1 | contig 12844 bp, 7 predicted proteins | sample JI61114C2DNA_FD_70964 | JGI IMG/M metagenome (GOLD analysis project Ga0075152, IMG submission 70964) | Wastewater effluent complex algal communities from Wisconsin, to seasonally profile nutrient transformation and Carbon sequestration -... | ecosystem: Engineered > WWTP > Effluent > Algae...
TTCAACTACTGCTACAAGTAGTTCATCTATCAGTATCAAGTTAAAAAATGATACCGATGATGAAATGACGGTCATCAACGCAGGCAGTGGTGGCACATACCGTTTGTCTAAGAACACGGTGGTAACCATAAAAATGGATGAAGGTGATAAACTCTTTGTGTACGAAAAAGGCAAAAAAGGCGCTATGTTATTAGTTGCATCATCAGAGATGGATGGCAAAGTACAACTGGTAAGCAAACTATAATATCAAAAGAATACAACAGAAATTTCATGATGTTGTAAAAGCCACAAAAACCATAAAACTTATGAAAAATAATTGTTTTATTTCATTAACAATTGTTTTGGTGCGATGCAGCAATGCATCGCTTTTTTTATAACTAAAAATCTAAGATTTACGACTCTGATCAAGATTTATTTCACTACTGTAATTTTCTGTGTAGTATAAAAATCATCGTTTGAAATAGTCATAATATAAGTGCCAGTATTTAAATCTCCAAGTTCTAATAATGCATCTTTATAAGAAAATTGAGTAGTATAAATTACTTTGCCAAGCATATTGATAAATGTAACATTGAAATACGGCTGTTTTGTTTGAGGCAATCCTTCAATAGAAATATAATGATTTACTGGATTTGGATAAATACGAATTTTATCGGCAATGCTAGTGTTTACTGCAGTGGTACCTGAACAACGAACACCAGTAAACAAACCAGTTCTAGTAGTATTTAGCACTGCTTTCATTCTGCTGATTTGTCCATTGGTAAAAATACTCATACATGCATCATCGGTGTAATCCATGTAATTTTGGTACATGATGCCTGGATTTGAGCCAGTGCAAGCATCTGTTGCAAAGCCATTACTTGCTGCTGGACAAGAATAATTTTCACCAGCTTGTTTTGGTGTGTCAGTTACTTCATCATCTGCATCGCAGTCTGGCTCGTCGCCCCAAATATGATATAAATCTAACCAATGTCCGATTTCGTGCGTAGCCGTTCTGCCTAAATTATTGGCACCACCAATGGTGCCAGACAAACCAAAATACTGATAGCCAATAACCACACCATCAACTGATGGAAATGCATTTAAATCTGAGGGAAACGTTGCATAACCTAACAAACTGGAACCTAAATCGCAAACCCATAAATTCAAATATTTTTTGGTGTCCCAAGCATTTGCACCACCAGTTGCACTGGATTTTACTTTTTCGTCATCTGAAAATCTAGACACGGTTGTAGACGTGCGCGTAATGCCTGATGTTGGGTTTCCACTTGGATCAACAGAAGCTAAACAAAACTCAATACCTGCATCGCCAGCAATTGTATAAAACGGATGCGAACTCGGCACCATATCTGTGTTTAGTTTTCTAAAATCTTTATTTAAAACATTAAGTTGTGAAGTAATTACCGAGTTTGAAATATTTTCAGTTGTGTTTTTATACACTACATGTACTACAACTGGAATCGTTTTTATGGCTTCTTGTTCTTCACTCAGTCTAAGTGATTTATTATTTTCAATCCAAAGTTGAATATCTTTTTCGTATTGTTTTCTAACATCAATCAGCGCAGGATTTTCATCAGCCAAGCGTTTTGCAACGGAAACAGTAGCGCACTTTTCAGGATTTTGAGCAAGCAAAATTTGCACATTGCTATTCAAAAAAATAAATAGTAGTAACAGGTTTTTTATGTTGGAATGATTTGACATTATTCAAATTTACAACATAAAAATTAAAAGTAATAGTATCTCATTCTACAAAAAATTAAATTGTATAGTTACGAAGTTACGGAACATATATATTAGATGCTGTAGTAAATTTGAAAATAAATTATCGTGGCGAAAGATGCCGAAATAAATTCGGCATGACAGCGACGCCGTGCCGTGACGCTGTCATCCTGAACTTGTTTCAGGATCTCTTTGACTAATCAAACTAATTTTAAACTGTTTCTTAATTATTAAAAAAAATTATTGCAACACAATCTTTCCGCGGCCAATGGTTTCGCCTTCTTTGTTTTGAACAACATAAAAATACATTCCGTTGGATAAGTTATTTCTTTGGAATTGATATCTAGTTTGGTTCGCGACATTTTCATTAGCCACCAATTCACCGTTTATATTATACACTATTAATTGCGTGGCTTTGGTGTTGTATACAAACTCAAAATTAGTAATGGTATTGAATGGATTTGGATACACATAAATCGCTTCATAATTATTTTTTTGTTCTTTCAACGTTGTAACAAAACTCAACGTGGCACCTGTTGGTAATCTATCATCGATGCTAACTTGTGTGGTGTTTGTTTTAATTGGAAGATTAAAATCAAAATAAATATCTGCACTGTTTTTTACGAGTGTTCCGTTTGGAATAGAATCGTACGGTGTTATTTTAAACGACACAAAACCATGACTTTTTGGTTCGTTGGTAAATGAATCAACCAGATTTATTTTATCAAACGTGAATTTTAGAATTGGTTTTCCGCTACCAGTAAATTCTATTTTATATTTATGCGAAGATGCGCCAAATTCTAAGGTTGATAAATCTAAATTTTGATCCAACGTATCAACAATTACTACTGTGTACGCAGTATCCGTTCCGGTGTTTTGGAAACGAATCAGATAATCTAACGGCACTTTATGTTTTACTAATTTGCCTGTTCCTACACCAGATGGCGAAACTTGTTTGTCATTTGGATCGTAGCTATCACGAATTGGTAAGCATATTTTTTCTACATCTGGTGCTACCGTATTTTGTGCTTGTTGATTCACAAACCCACGTGAAGCTGCACCTGTTCCGCAGTTTTCAATCGTTACACTTGGCAAAGATGCTGATGGAAAATGTGGCACTTGGTCTGCTTCCAAACGATACGTAAATCCAAGCGCAGTAACATTGATTACTAAGCTATCACCAGCAATTAATTTAAAACGTCTGATGACTGCCTGCACCGCATCTTTATAAATCCTGTACGATGAAGAATCGGTCATGTTATTTTGACCAGTGTTTTTGATGACGAAGCGCGCCGTGTTTCCAGTGCATCTGCCATCAACGCTCACTTCGCTTTTGTCCCAAAGTGCATAGTCCGGTTGTATCTGATCGACACATTTATTGCGTGGTAAAATGTAGGCACTGATGCATTGTGTTAAACCCGTGATGCCGTTAACACAATCTACATTTGTAATTAAGTTGATGGTGCCGCATTCATTGGCACGAAGCGTACCAATATTAAACGTTATTTTTTTTCCACTGATCGTATAGTTAGTATTGCTTGCCGAAACGAACGTAACATATTCAGGCAATGTTACCACTACTTGTACATTAGTTGTATCTACATTACCGATGTTGCAGTATTTTATAGTTGTAGTGTTTTCAAAGCAGCGGCGCATTCTTCCTTGTGATAATTCTACTTGTAGATAAGCACATTGCTTTTCATAATTCGCAAAATTAATTTCTGAGGTATCATGTCCGTACTGAGAAAAAGAAACGGTATGATAGCCGATTGTTGGGCAAACTGTTTGTTGGTTAAATGGATTTAATAATCTTGAATAGATTGGTTTTACTTTGTAAGTTCCAGTGTCTGTTAATATAGTGTATTTGCCTAATGTATCAGAAATACCAAAGAAAATTTTGGGTTCAGTTTTTAAAACAATATTTTGTATGCCATTTTCGTTGGGTTCTTGGGTGCAATTATTATTTAATTCTTTAAAAACGACACCTTTGATCGAATCCACCAAAATCATTTTAAATTTCACAACCCAATAATCAGAATTACCATAGCTATTTTCAGTTTTTTCACCTGATATATTTGAAAAAGAATAACCACCCAATATATATGCGCTGTCTTTTGTTTGGTTAATAGAATTTAACAAATCTTTGCTGCTTCCACCTATTGTTTTTTGCCATTCTATAGTTCCTAAATCATTTAACTTCACAACCCAATAATCATCATTGCCGAAACTATTATCAGTCTTGTTGCCAGAAATATTTGAATATGATGTACCACCTAAAATATATCCACTATCATAGGTTTGTCTAATTGAATTCAGATATTCACCCTCATTCCCGCCAATTGTCTTTTGCCATTCTATAGTTCCTGTATCATTTAACTTCACAACCCAACAATCAGTATAGCCATAACTATTTTCCGTTTTATCACCTGATATATTTGAATATGATTCACCACCTAAAATATAACCGCCATCGGTAGTTTGTTGTATAGATTCTAAAGATTCTGCTACGCTCCCACCTATTACCTTTTGCCAAGTAATCTCTCCGATTGAGTTTAGTTTTATTACCCAATAATCATAAGAACCTCTTTTACCTTTTTTAGTATTTGAATTATTAGAATTGGAATATCCGCCTAAAATATATCCGCTATCGTTTGTCTGTTGCATGCATGTTAATATATCTGTAGAATCTCCACCAAATTCTTTTTGCCATTGAATATTGCCAATTGAATCCACTTTTATTACCCAAAAATCATTTTCTCCTCCAATAAAAGGCACAGTTTTATCATAATAAATTCCTGAACTTGTAATTCCTCCTAAAATATATCCTCCATCAAATGTTTGTTTTATGCTATGCAAATAATCATCATGTGAAGCACAAATACTATTCTGCCATTTTATATTACCAACACTATCTAGCTTAACTATCCAATAATCATAATATGGCACCCATTGATTTGTAAGATTACATGCTTTTTCTGTTTTATCTAAAGATACAATTGAATTGGAATACCCGCCTAAAATATATCCACCATCAGAAGTTTGTTGAATACTTTCTAAAACATCATTATCTTTTCCACCAATCAATCTCTGCCATTCAATATTGCCTATGGCATTCATTTTAATTACCCAATAATTATTTGATGAAATAGGATTATTTGATGATCCACCCAAAATATACCCACCATCTTTTGTTGGTTGTATTTCTTTTAAAGTTTCATAACTTGAACCACCTATTGTTTTTTGCCATTCAATAATAGGTGTTTTTTGCTGCGCCTCGCACAAAAAACTTGTAAACAGAAAAGTAAGCAGTAGTAATTTTTTCATTTTTGATTTATTGTAAGATTTATTGCAACACAATTTTTCCGCGGCCAATCGTTTCGCCTTCTTTGTTTTGAACCACATAGAAATACATTCCGTTGGATAAGTTATTTCTTTGGAATTGATATCTAGTTTGGTTCGCGACATTTTCATTAGCCACCAATTCACCGTTTATATTATACACTATTAATTGTGTGGCTTTGGTGTTGTACACAAACTCAAAATTAGTAATGGTATTGAATGGATTTGGATACACATAAATCGCTTCATAATTATTTTTTTGTTCTTTCAACGTTGTAACAAAACTCAACGTTGCACCTGTAGGTAATCTATCATCGATGCTAACTTGCGTAGTGTTGGTTTTAATTGGCAAATTAAAATCAAAATAAATATCTGCGCTGTTTTTTACGAGTGTTCCGTTTGGAATGCTGTCGTATGGTGTAATTTTAAATGATACAAAACCATGACTTTTCGGTTCGTTGGTAAATGAATCTACTAAGTTTATTTTATCAAACGTAAATTTCAAAATTGGCTTGCCGCTTCCTGTAAATTCTATTTTATATTTGTGTGATGATGCACCAAATTCTAGCGTAGCTAAATCTAAATTCTGATCCAACGTATCAATAATTACTACTGTATATGCAGTATCTGTTCCTGTGTTCTGGAAACGAATTAGATAATCCAACGGTACTTTATGTTTCACTAATTTATTTGCACCAACACCTGATGGCGATACCGATTTATCATTTGGATCGTAGCTATCACGGATGGGCAAACATATTTTTTCTTGATGTGGTGCTGCAAAATCTTGTGGCATTTGATTTACAAATAGCCGTGAAGCCGCACCTGTTCCGCAGTTTTCAATGGTAATACTTGGCGCAGAAGCAGATGGAAAATGTGGTACTTGGTCTGCTTCTAAGCGATAGGTAAATCCAAGCGCAGTAACATTAATTACTAAACTATCGCCAGCAATTAATTTAAAACGTCTGCTGACTGCTTCCACCGCATCTTTATAAATTCTGTACAATGAAGAATCCGTCATGTTATTTTGACCGATGTTTTTGATGACGAAACGCGCGGTGTTTCCAGTGCATCTGCCATCCACGCTTACTTCGCTTTTGTCCCAAAGTGCATAGTCTGGTTGGATCTGATCAACACATTTGTTGCGTGGTAAAATGTACGCACTGATGCATTGCGTTAAACCAACAATTCCTTCAACACAATCTACATTTGTAATTAAATTTATCGTGCCACATTCATTAGCACGAAGTGTGCCAATATTGAACGTAATTTTTTTGCCACTGATCGTATAGTTAGGATTGCTTGCAGAAACAAACGTTACATATTCAGGAAGTGTTACAATTACTTGCACATTAGTAGTGTCTACATTGCCAATGTTGCAATATTTGATAGTTGTGTTGTTATCAAAGCAGCGACGCATTCTTCCTTGTGCCAATTCTAGTTGTAAGTATGCACATTGTTTTTCGTAATTAGCAAAATTGATTTCGGAAGTATCTTGTCCGTATTGTGAAAAAGAAACGGTGTGGTTGCCTTGTGTTGGACAAACTGTTTGTTGTAAAAATGGTTTTAATATTTGTGGAATGATTTGTTTTACTTTATATGTGCCTGTATCAGTTAGGATGGAATATTTTCCAACTGTATCAGATATACCAAAGAAATTTTTGGGTTCTGTATTCACAATAACATTTTGAATGCCTTTTTCGTTGGGTTCTTGAGAGCAATTTGAGTTTTGTGATTGAAATACTTTACCATTGATAGAATCAGCGTTAACTAATAAAAGTTTAATGATATATATATTTTCAACAACACCAGAAGATCCTGCAACCACAAATTGATTTTCTGAATCTTGTACAGTAGAATACGTATACACACCTTGAGGTTCACTTATAGTTTTTTGCGATTGCAAATAGCCATTTGAATTTAATTTAATAATCCAACCTGAATTCGGATTTAAAGGAGATATGTCACTATTTCCAATTATATCACCATCAATTGAATTTATATATCCGGTTACCAAATAGCCGCTGTCATATGTTTGTATAATACTTTTTCCATAATCGTATTTACTGCCACCAAATGATCTCTGCCATTCTTTTTTGCCAATGCTATTTGACTTTATAATAATGTAATCATTATAACCTCTATTGCCATTAAAATCATCATTATTAGATTCTGATGTGCCAGATAAAATAAATCCATTATCATTTGTTTCAGAAATAGAATATACTTGATCGTCTTTAGACCCAGAATAGACTTCCTGCCATACAATCCTGCCAGTATCATTTATTTTAAAAAGCCAGATATTTCTGCTCCAAGACACACTATCTAAATGTGTTGAACCAACATCGCCATCATTAGATGTGGTATTACATGCAATCACAAAAGCATTATCATGTGTTTTAATTATTTGAGGATAAGTTTCATCTTTCGATCCACCATAATTTTTTCTCCAAACAATATTACCAGAATTTGTTATTTTCACTAACATTATATCTCTTGGTGTTACAGGTCCATTATCAAAATAACCTGCAAAAATATAACCACCATCTAAAGTTGAAACAATAGAAGTTGCATACTCATTGTATGAGTATCCAATACTTTTTTGCCATTCTATTACTCCAGAACTATTTAACTTCACAATCCAGCAATCTGAGAAATCAAATGAATTACTATGGTTTGTAACATCACCATTATTTGAGAAAGAATTTGTTGCAAAAATATAACCTCCATCTGGTGTTAGTTGAATATTTATAGGATTTGTTTGGTTTCCAGGAAAATTTCCACCAGTAGGTCCACTTTCAGTATATGAACCACCGTAACATTTAGCCCATTGCTTATTACCATTTGGGTCTAACTTTAATATCCATACATCAGAAGCACCATGCCAACCTGAGACATCGCCATTATTTGGAGTTCCTGTTATTCCTGAAACTATATATCCACCATCAGTTGTTTTTTTTATGTCGTAAGCTCTGTCAATATTATTACCACCGTATGATTTTTTCCAATCCGTAATAAAAGTCTTTTGCTGCGCCTCGCACAAAAAGCTAATAAAAAGAAAAGTAAGTAGTAGTAGTTTTTTCATGTGTTTATTTTTATTGTTTTTAACGGCGCACATGGAATATCCATTATTCATTTCTCTTTGATGTGTGTTAATACTCATGGATATTTCATTTGGTTTATTTTAATAGTTTAACTTTTTAACCTCACCCCGACAACTTTGTTGTCGACCCTCTCCATTTGGAGAGGGTGGTTAACTTTTCCAAATCCAACATCATTTGCTGTCAGATTTGGAAAAGTTGGTTTTGGTATCAAAGACCTTCAAGGTTATAAAAACCTTGAAGGTCTTTGATACGGTTAAGTACATTGTAAATATACAAATTTATTGTATTGGTAGTGTGTCTGTACTTAGCTGATGATTTATTTGATTAATGAATGGATAAGATTTTTTCATTATTATACTTTGATACAAACGTCAATGTCACCAAGAACATTTCGTTTGCGTTCGGTGAAATTGTGGTATGTACACATGAATATATCGCTTGACCGCACGGACATACGACTATGTTCGTGCGAATATTTCGTTTGACCGTAAGGACATATGACTATGTACGCATGAATATATGGCTTGACCGCACGGACATACGACTTTGTCCGTGCGAATATATCGTTTGACCGTATGGACAGATGACCATGTCCGTACGAATAAATGTCTTTACCACACGTACATAGAACCATGTCTGCGCGAATATATTACTTGACCGCACGGATATACACTATGTCCGCTTGAATATATTTGTTGAAGACCTTGAAGGTTTTATAAACCTTCAAGGTCTTCATTGACGGTCTTCAGTAAAAATCATCTTGGCTTAATTCAACATAATTTTTATCAGACAATTTATGCGCTTCTGCAAAATGTTCTTTTGTTCCAAACCAATCCATTATTTCCTTCTTTTCTAATAGCGTTGATTTTTGGCTAATAAGCGAATGATAAGAAGACCAGTTCCAATCTTCAATATTTGTACAAAAGCCATGATGTACCGGATTTCGGTGAATGTATTGAAGTGTTGAAATAAAATAGGAATCGCTTTTGATTGGTTTGCGTTTGAAGTTTTTAATAAATAAAGAACCTTTTCTTTTGAAAACTTTATTGAAGGATTGAGTATAACTGCTAAACAAATTGGAAAACTGTTTAGATATAAATTTATCGAACGTTAATTCTTCCAACTCCGTTAACTTTTCCAAAGTTTCAAACTTTGGAAAAGTTGCAACGATTTCTTCTTTGCTTCTGATCTTTACCAATACATGAAAATGATTTGGCATCAGGCAATAAGCATATGTTTTAGCAATTGGATGAATGAAATGCGCATATCGTTTTAAGAAATAAGCATAGTTTTCATCATTTCTAAATAAATTTTCGTCTCCGTTGGCGTGGTTGTAAATATGGTAAATTCCATTTGATTCTAAGTAAATCATAAATCGTTTTACTATTGAGATACATAAGCAGGGCAAATTCCATAAAAAATCAAAAAAACTTTTCCAAAGTTTAAATACAACATCAACAGAACTTTGGAAAAGGTTCGAAATCTTCCGCAACTGAACTTTTCCAAAGTTTAAAACTTTGGAAAAGTTTGTAGCATTTTCCACTAAAAATTACCAAATCTTTATTTGTGGAGAACTTTGTCGTTTCAATTTTGAAAAACAACTACTTAAGCGTATTTTTGCACCGATTTTAAAATCATTCAATACTTAAATAGCAATATATTCTATGGCAAACGTAGGTAAAATTACCCAAATTATCGGTCCAGTGGTGGACGTTTCATTCAGCAACGAAGGTTCAGAATTACCAAGAATCTTAAATGCATTAATCGTAAAAAAAGACGATGGTACTGAAGTAGTATTAGAGTGCCAACAACATTTAGGAGAAAACAGCGTGCGTACTGTAGCAATGGATGCAACAGAAGGTTTAACGCGTGGTGCTGAAGTAATTGACACAGGTTCTCAAATTACGATGCCAACTGGCGAAGCGATCAAAGGTCGTTTATTTAACGTAATCGGAACTGCGATTGACGGTATTGGCGAAGTAAGCAAAGTTGGTGGTTATTCTATTCACGGAAAAGCACCGAAATATGAAGATTTAGCAACGTCAAAAGAAGTTTTATATACTGGTATTAAAGTAATTGACTTAATTGAACCATACGCAAAAGGTGGTAAAATTGGTTTGTTCGGTGGTGCTGGTGTAGGTAAAACAGTATTGATCATGGAATTGGTAAACAATATCGCGAAAGGTCATGGTGGTTTATCGGTATTCGCAGGTGTTGGTGAAAGAACGCGTGAAGGAAATGACTTATTAAGAGAATTTATAGAATCAGACGTAATTAAATATGGCGATGCATTCAAACACTCAATGGAAAAAGGTGATTGGGATTTAGCATCAGTAGATAAAGAGGCATTAAAAGAATCAAAAGCAACCTTGGTATTCGGTCAAATGAACGAGCCGCCAGGAGCACGTGCGCGTGTTGCTTTATCTGGTTTAACGATTGCTGAGCAATTCCGTGATGGTGATGGCGATGGCAAAGGAAAAGACATTTTGTTCTTCGTAGATAATATCTTCCGTTTCACACAAGCAGGTTCTGAAGTATCAGCGTTATTAGGTCGTATGCCGTCAGCGGTAGGTTACCAACCAACGTTATCTACAGAAATGGGTCTGATGCAAGAGCGTATCACTTCCACTAAATCTGGTTCTATTACATCTGTACAAGCAGTTTACGTACCTGCGGATGACTTAACGGATCCGGCACCAGCAACTACATTTGCGCATTTAGATGCAACAACGGTATTAAGCCGTAAAATTGCTGAGTTAGGTATTTATCCAGCTGTGGATCCATTGGATTCTACATCTAGAATATTAGATCCTGTAGTTTTAGGTGAAAGACACTACGGTGTTGCTCAACGTGTGAAAATGATTTTACAACGTTACAAAGAATTACAAGATATTATTGCAATTTTAGGTATGGATGAGTTATCTGAAGAAGATAAAATGGTAGTTTCTCGTGCTCGTCGTGTTCAACGTTTCTTATCTCAACCGTTCCACGTTGCTGAGCAGTTTACAGGTTTGAAAGGTGTATTCGTTTCTATCGAAGATACGTTGAAAGGATTTGAAATGATTATGGATGGAAAAGTAGATGAGTATCCGGAAGCAGCATTTAACTTAGTTGGAACTATTGAAGATGCTATTGAAAAAGGTAAAAAATTATTAGCAGAAGCAAAATAATGTAGTAATTAAGCTATTAAATAATGAAATAATTTTTTCAATCTCAGCCATTATTTCATTACTACATTATTCCATTATTAAATTAGAAAAATGAACTTAAACATACTTACACCAGAATTGAAAGTGTTTTCAGGCGAAGCAGATTCGGTAATATTACCTGGAATTAACGGAAAATTTGAAGTATTAAACAACCACGCACCCATGATAGCGTCTATTAAAGATGGTGTTGTGAAAGTGCGCAAAGGTAGCGACAAACAAGAATTTAAAGTAAAAAGCGGTATCGTAGAAGTTTTAAAAAATAATGTTTCAGTTTTAACGGAAGGTGTAATCTAATTATCTAGATTAAAATTTTATAAAGAAAAAAGAGGAACAAATTGTTCCTCTTTTTCTATTTATCATTATTAGTCGGATGATTGTGAGTCATCTGACCAAGCGCATGTTGTCAGACGACTCAAAGTCGTCCGATAACTTCCGTAAATAAATAAGTTGCGAAAGTCTTAATAATTTATTAACTTAAGGAAATTAAAACTAGCATTATGGAAAAAGGTACAAAACTACTAGAAATCGCAGCAAGAATTATTGCCATTGCCGTTTTTGGGTATTCGGCTTACATGAAATTATCAGGAAATCCGGTTGTGATAGATATGTTTCAACAGGTTGGATTAGAACCATTTGGCAGATATGGTATTGCCATTATTGAAATTATTGCTATTGTGTTATTAGCCATTCCAAAAACAGTTTGGCGCGGTGGAATTTTAGGATGTTTTATGATGTTTGGCGCATTATGCTTTCATTTAACATTAGCAAAAATTGATGTTGGCGATGGTGGCAAAATGTTCGGCTCTGCGGTTTTAGTATTCTTATGCTGTTTTGCAATTATCGTATTTCACGAACAAGATCTAGAACATTTAGGTGAATGACGATTTTTTAAATTTCCAAACCGTCCAGATATTCGACAATATAAAGAACATACTAAAAACAAGAAACACCAACTTGTTGTTTTGTATTTGTCTGAATTGTTGCAAATAAGTAGGCAAACCTGCCAAAGCAATAGCTACGCCAAGCGACAAACCTGTGGCAGTTGCTGGACTGTTCCGCATAAAGTTTTGCATCAGCAATAATGTAATTGGCACAGCACTTTGTAGCAACGCAACACCGATGCAAAATATTGGCAATATATTTTTTCCGATATTTAAAAAAATTGCAGCACCAATAGTGGTGATGAAAACGAACTTTTTCCAGTTTACTTTGTCTGAAATAAAACCACCAGCTAATTTACCAAAACCAGCAGAAAACGCTATGGCTAACAACCAGTTAGTGTCGCTGTAACACATCATGTGCAGCACGTTCCAAATTAAAGAACGAAACGCGATAGCTAGTAATAAAATCAACATAAAAAAATCATGCGTATCTAATAATTGTAATTCGTTGTTATTTTTTTTGATGTTTGAATAAGATAGAATATTTAGTTTGAGAACTAAAAAAAGTAATAGTGCAATTGGTATAATAAAT
>Ga0075152_10002592_pt1 | contig 12843 bp, 10 predicted proteins | sample JI61114C2DNA_FD_70964 | JGI IMG/M metagenome (GOLD analysis project Ga0075152, IMG submission 70964) | Wastewater effluent complex algal communities from Wisconsin, to seasonally profile nutrient transformation and Carbon sequestration -... | ecosystem: Engineered > WWTP > Effluent > Algae...
GTCGTTGTCGAAGAAGAACCTCGTTCTGCGGTCTTCTCTGAGATGACCGTGTATGGTCGCAGGGTGAACCGCTCGGGCATCATCGCGCCGACCAGCAGCTTGGAGAGCGGCGGGTGTTCGGGATTGAGCCGGAAGTTGCCCGTGCGCACGTATTCGACGCCGGCGACGATGTGCCACGGTTCGTCGGCGGTGACCGCATCGAGCTTGGTGCCCCACCACGACCGGACGATGGCGAGGAGCACCATCACTCCGATTGCCAGCAGCGCGACGGCCCGTGATGTGCGGGCGAGTGGGGCGGCAGATGTCGTTCGAAGCGAGCTCATGCAGAAGGGCTGAGGTCAGCGCCGGCCGATCGAAGTCGGCATTTCGGCGAGCGGGGTCCAAATTCGCTCCGGAACGGGCAGGGGGCAAACCGGCGGTCTTCCGGACCCGGCCGTATTGTTTAGCGCCTCCCCGGTGTTCTCCCGTGTCCCGCCATGCGGCCACTCCGCGCCGCACCCCTTTCACTCAGGGCCCTGCCATGCTCAAGAAGATTCTGCTGATCCTGCTCGTGCTCGTGATCGCCGTGCTTGGCTACGCGGCGACGCAACCTGACTCGTTTGCCATGGAGCGCACGATCAGCATCAACGCGGCGCCCGAAAAAATCTTCGCGAACGTGAACGATTTTCACGCGTGGGAAAACTGGTCGCCGTGGGCCAAGCTGGATCCGGCCATGAAGACGACATACGGCGGGCCGGCCAGCGGCGTGGGGGCGACGTACGAATGGACGGGCAATTCCGACGTCGGGTCGGGCAAGATGGAAATCACCGAGGCGACGCCGTCGACCAGTGTGACCATCAAACTCGACTTTCTGACGCCGATCGAGGCGCACAACGTCACCGTGTTCACGATGACCCCGACGTCCACCGGCACCGAGGTGAGCTGGAAGATGTCCGGGCCGTCGCCGTACATGACGAAAGTCATGACCACGTTCGTGAGCATGGACAAGATGGTGGGCGGCGATTTTGAGCGCGGACTGCAACAGCTCAAGACGCTGTCGGAGAAATGACGGCGCCGGCGGAAGCACTGCCGTCCTTTCGTTATCATCCCGATCCGATTGCGACCGGCAGTGTCGTTGCCTCGCCGGACAGCTGCGTCGCCTGCCAGCGGCCCCGAGGCTTTCTGTATGTCGGCCCCGTCTATACCGAGGCCGACATCGAGGACCGGTTGTGTCCGTGGTGCATCGCGGACGGGACGGCATACCGCACCTTCGAGGCGACGTTCACAGACTCCGAGTCGATTGACGACGCCTCCGATGCGCAACGCGCCGAACTGATGGAGCGAACGCCGGGCTTCCATGCGTGGCAAGGTGAACGCTGGCTGGCCTGCTGCAACGAGCCCGCAGCGTTTATCGGCGCATTCGGCATCGAGGAGATTCGGGCGCAATTTCCGCGACTGGAAGGGCCCCTGATGATGCACATTGTGCACGAGCTCGGTGTCAGCGGCGGCGCGGCCCGCCGCATTCTCGAGTCACTGGCGCGCGAGGAGGCACCCACGGCGTTCGTGTTTCAGTGCCTGCACTGCGACAGCACCCCCGCCTACGTCGATCAGGCGTAGGCGAGGGTGATACGCCGCGCACTCTTGCTCCGTTTCGTGGCGGTGCAGGCACTAGCTTACACGAATGCTCAGTCTCAATCAGCCGTGACGCCTCCCGTCACTCTCGATGTACACGTCACGGTGCTCTCGCCCGACCGCACGCCTGCGGCTGGCCTTCCGCTTCGCGTGGTATTGGGGACCGCACTCACGTGGCAGGCACCCGACGCCGGTACGGCGTTGGTGACCGGCGACGATGGCATGGTGCACGTCACCGGACCGTTGGTGCTCGATGATCGGCGCCACAAGATGCCCACCAACTTCTTCACCAGTCTGGTCGCGTCACGCGAGCGGACGCGACACGTGCAAGTGGCGGTGGAGCTGGAGTACGCCGGGCGTCCATGGCTGACGGCGATCGATCTCGATCACTTTGAAAACGGGACGAGTGCGCAACTCGAGCCGATGCGCGTATACGGGCGCGCGGCGAACGGCCGGTTCACCGACGACATTCCCTTGCGCGACGGTGCCCGCAACGCGCGTTTGCCCAAGGGGCTGGTGCTCCCCGTGCCGGGTTTTGATGTGAACGCGGCCACGCTCGAGCCGGATGCAAGTGTGCCGGGCGGCACGCGTTGGCGCCTCAAACTGACGCTCACACGCTGGCCCGAACCCAAGCTCAAGGACTGACCGGCTCGGCAGCGCCTGTGTCAGTCGGCGGTATTGCGCATGAAATCGGCCAGTTCACGCATGCGCTGCCACAGGTGCGCACGGAGTTCCTCCGGCATGGGCTGTTCGCCAAGCGCGCGTTCCATGCACCAGAGCCATTCGTCGCGTTCACGTGCACCGATGACAAAGGGCATGTGTCGCTGGCGGAGACGCGGGTGGCCGAATTTCTCGACGTAGATCGGCGGTCCGCCGGTCCACCCGGTGAGATACATCACGAGTTTTTCCCGTGACTGCCGGAGACTCGCGGCGTGCAGCGCCCGTACGTGCACGGCTTCGGGCGCTGTGTCCATCAGGTCATAAAACCGGTCGACCAGGCGCCGGATGCCCTCGGCGCCACCGATCAGTTCAAAGTGCGTCGACGTGGGAGTCGAGGGGTCTGGCGACGTCATGCGGGAATGCTAATGTGTCGTCAGCACCGATGGCATCGGTGCGCGCCGTCGGCGACGCCCCGACCCCCGTGTCACCGTCTATCGTTTGCCGAACAGGACACCGACGTACACGGTGAGCGTGCCGTTGCGCACGCGCGACTCGAAGTCGTCCGAATCGTCTTTGGAGATGTTGCTCAGGCCCACGCCGTAGCGCGCGCCGCCGGTCACTCCCAGTCCACCCACGGAGAGATCCACGCCGGCACCGACGATGCCGCTCCACTCCAGCTTGGCCGGCTTGAGGAAGTCGTCGCGCTTGCAGTCGGACGATGTGTTGGTAACGCCACTCGAGCTGACCTTGCAATCGAGGTTGTACCCGATGCTTGGACCGGCATAAAAATGCGGTCCGAATGCGGAGCCTTGTCCGCCTTCAAACCGCAACAGCACCGGCAATTCGAAGTAGTCGAGACGCAGATTCTTCGTTTCGCCGGTGCCGAGTTCCAGCTCGCTGCCCTTGTTCACAAACAACAATTCGGGCTGGATCGCCATCGCAGCGCCCAGCGGCAAGCGCAGGGTGGCCCCGAACATGGTGCCCTGTCGGTTCTTCGCTTTGACGTTTTCGATGCCGCGCAGCTGCGAGAACGTGGCGCCCGCCACAACGCCGATGCGCTGCGCGTGGACCACGGCGGTCGGGACGATCATCAACGCGGCGGCAGCCGCCGCCACACGCCAACCAGTGACTCTCATCATGGAACTCCTGAGCAGAAGGGATGCCGTACGATATCCCCGTGCTACCCAGCAGGCGTGTGACGGTGCCGCCGTCGCTGAGCGATCAGCCTTTCGTCACCTCAATCTGTCGACCCTTCGATTGAGGCAGCTTGGGGAGTGTGATGGTCAGCACACCCTTTTCAAACACGGCCTTCACGTGCTCCACGTCCACCGTGCGTGGCAGCGCGAACGACCGCTGGAAGGCGCCGTAGTACCGTTCGCTCATGTAGTACGCCTTGGCGGGTGGTCCATCGGTCGTTTCCTGTTCCTTCTCACCGTCAATCGACAGCACGTTGTTCTCGATGCTGATCTTGAGGTGCTTGTCTTCGACACCGGGCAGTTCCGCCGTGAGCACCAGACTGTCATTGGTTTCCTGCACTTCGACAGCCGGAATCCATGGCGCATGACGCGTAAACGGCGATCCGAACACGGAATCGTTGAGCATGCTGCGCATCAACCCGGAAATCCCTGGCTCGGTCAGCGCGGGGAACGGGGAGGCGCTTCGCGAAACGAGCGTCGACATACAGCCTCCTGCGCGGCAGTGCGCGCGCTTGATGGTGCAATCAAGCTGTCGCGTCCACGTGCGGCGCACATCCGGCGATTCCCGCAACTGACCGTGCGGGAATTGCCTACCTGTGCTGAGCCTCCTCGTCTCGCCGCCGTGCTGGTCTCGCGCGGCGGCAATACGGACCGAGAGGTCAGTTCACAAACGGCAGCAGCGTGGTTGCCGTGCCGTCTCGAACAAAGATCATGAGATCGAAGTCGTACGGCAGCACACGCAACGGGAAGTACGAGGCCTCGGTACTCGGATTGTACAGCGTGCCGATCGTCCGGGTGGCGATCGGCCCGCGCAGCGGCTGCGCGGCGTTGCCCCCGGTGAGCAGCTTTCGTGCGTCAAGCAGCAGCATCGGAATGGTGGTGGACAAGAACGCGTCCTCGAGCGACCCGACGGGAACCAGCTGCACCGTATGCGACTGCAGCGTGCCCGCGGTGGCGCCCTGCTGCAGAATGGCGTTGAAGGCACCGCGGCCAAACGAAAACCCGAGCGGGCGATAGTCGCTGCCGTAGTCGATGCCGAGCTGCGCACCCATGGCGCCCGGCTGCCGCGTGATGTGTTCGTTGTGCGCCCAGAGCACCATGCGGGCACCGGCGGGACTCTGGTCGCGCAGCCACGTCACGTTCTCGGCCATGAACGCATCGCGCCGTTGATTCGACAGCGTCTGGTTGGACGTGCTGATCACCGACTCGAACTGCTGCACCAGACGCGCATGATGCACCGCCGCCTGCAGATCGGGCGCACCCGCGCCGCGGGTGCGTACCAGCTCGACGGCATCGTTGATGCCTTCGGCGCAGAACGCGCGCGAATCGGCCGGTTGCGCGGCGTATTCCGATCGGGGCCGTCCCTCGGTGGCCCCACGATTTCGGAAGATCTGCATGCACTGATACCAGTTGAGAATATCCACGTCGTAGTTTGGCGCCACGCGATGGATGAATGACGTCACGCTGTCCATCGAGGCACCCGGCGACTGCATATCAAACCCGCGGAACGACACACGCTGCGCGACCGGTGCCGTGGTGTTCCACTGACGCATCCAGGTGATCAGGTCGGCGACTTCCTGCGTGTTCCACGTCCAGAAGTAGAGTCGGGACAGCAGCACCGCCGGATTGCCGACACCCGTCAGCACGTAGCGATTGAGATCGTCCGCTTCGGGCGACGTGGCTTCGATGGCGAAGGTGGTGAACCCCATCTCCGTCACGAGAAAACGCAGCATGCGATGTTTGAGACGGAAGAACTCTTTGGTGCCGTGGGTCGCTTCGCCCAGACCGACGAGTTGTGCGCTGCCCACCATGGCGCGCAGTGGTTCGAGGTCGGTGAACGCGGCGGCTGGATCCGTGGTGCTCAGCGTGGAACTGTTCTGCGCAATCCACGTGGACGTCTCGGCCGTGATCGCCGGCAGTCCCTCGAAGTCGAGATTGGTCGGTGACGCGGCGCGGCGTTCGTAGATGGCGACGGTCCCCGCGGAATCGAGCGTGCCGGCCGCCGGCGCCGACAAGGTGTTGGTGCTTTGCACATCGGTGCCGACGACCTCGAGCGTGATGTCGTCGATCAGCAGCGTGTTGGTGGCCTGGAATTGCGCGCCGAACGAGATGCCAATGGCGTTGTCTGCCACGTCGAGCACAATCGACACTTGCCGCCAGTTGCCGTACCCGAAGACGGTGCGCGTGGCCATGTTGTCGTACGCCAGGACGTTGCCCGGTCCATCGACCCGCATGAAGAGGCCGGACACCGACACGCTGCTGACGTTGCGCGGTTTCACCCATGCCGACAGGCGCACGCGCTTGCCGCGATAATTGTCGGCCTTGATCGACTGGACGATGGTGAAGTTGCCCAACTGCAACTGAAATGCATTGGACAGATACGCCGCCGTGGTTCCGCTCTTCCGATCGGAGACCGTGGTGCCGACGCCGGGTGTCGAGGCGGTGCCGGTCCACCCAGCGGGCGCGCCCGGGAGCACCTGCAACTCGGGCTGTTTGATCAGCGATTCACTCAAGCAACCGGACAAGAGGACCGGTGTGATCAGCGACAGCAGCGCCGACGCTCGGCGGGAGGCGGGAACCATGAGGGCGTTGGCACAGGTGAGGAACGCACAGGCGCGGCGAACGCCCATCGGGAGAGTATGGAGGGCGGCGTTTCCGCCTACAACCCTTTACTCCGCCTGCACCCAATGCCTGCGACACTCGCGTGGCTCTGAACCCGGTGCTAGCGTGCGGAACCACCATGCCCCGCACCACGTCACTCCTCTCGTGATTTCTTCGCCGTTGCCGACCAGTTTGCCTCACGTCCTGCCGCAGCCGTGACACATTTCCCGCCGGTCGTGTATGCGATCGCCATTGCCGCGCTGGTCATTGCACTGACCGCAGTCGCGCGGCGATTGCCTGTGCCAACACCTATTCTGCAGGTCGTTGCCGGGCTTGGTGTTGCCTTGATTCCAGGACTCGAGATTCCGGCACTCGAGCCGGACGTGGTGTTCTTCGTGTTCCTGCCGCCGATCCTCTGGGCCGCGGCGTTTTTTACGTCGTGGCGCGAGTTCAAGGCGAATGCCCGACCGATCGGACTGCTCGCGATCGGTCTGGTGCTGGCCACCACGGCCGCGGTCGCGGTCGCGGTGCGGTGGTTGCTGCCGGATATGCCGTGGAGTGTCGCCGTTGCGTTGGGTGCGATCGTGTCGCCGCCCGATGCCGTCGCGGCAGCGGCCATCGTCTCGCGCCTGCCGGTGCCTCGCCGCGTGGTCATCATCCTCGAAGGCGAGAGTCTGGTGAACGACGCGTCGGCGCTGGTGCTGTATCGCACGGCCGTTGCCGTCACGCTGACGGGCGTGTTCAGCTGGGGTGAGTCGATTGTACGGTTCTTTGTCGATGCCGGCATCGGCACGCTGATTGGCCTGGCCGTGGGCTGGCTGATCGTACGGGCGGCCATGCAGACCAAAGACGCCATGGCGGAAACACTGCTCACGCTGGCTGGCCCCTACGTGGCGTGGGTCGCCGCAGAAACGGTGCACGTGTCGGCGGTGCTCGCGTGTGTGGCAGGTGGTCTGTACACGCGCCAGCACTTCTCGATGGCAGTGGCGCCGGTGTCCCGCGTGCAGTCGCGCGCGGTGTGGGATCTGCTGGTGTTCCTGTTCAATGCCCTGATTTTTCTGCTGCTTGGCGCCCAGTTCGGCACGCTGCTCAAAGGGGTGCCCGAAGGCACGCTGGGTGATGTCGTGCGCACCGGCGTCGTGATCGGAGTGGTCTCGATTGTGGTGCGGTTGCTGTGGGTGCCGCTGGCCACTTATCTGCCGCGGTGGCTCAGTCGGGATCTCCATCGCCGCGACCCGGTGCCGTCACCCAAGTCCATCTTCCTGGTGGCGTGGACAAGCATGCGCGGCATTGTGTCGCTGGCGTCTGCGCTGGCGTTGCCGCTGCTGCTCAACGACGGACGGCCGTTTCCCTATCGGTCGGAAATCATCGTGATCACGCTGATTGTGATCGTGATGACGCTGGTGCTGCAGGGACTGTCGTTGGCGCCGGTCATTCGGTGGTTCAACTTTGCGCCGGAACACAACGCCGAACACGAAGAACGTCTGGCACGCCGGGAAGCGTTGCGGCGCGGCGCGGAGGCTCTGCAGGACATGTCGCGCGAAGCGTGGGTGGATCAGGCCGACGTCGAGTTTCTGCGCACCGAACTGCGCGATCGGGTGCGACTGCACGAACACCACGGCGGCACGGCGGGGCGCCGCCGCTTGCGACTGGGCATGATCAACGCCGAACGCCGCATGCTGGTGCGCCTGCGTAACGAAGGTGCCATTTCGGATGAGGTGTTGCGTGATCTCGAGCAGGAACTCGACCTCGACGCCATCCGACTCGGTGGCGGCGCGGCGAGCTGACGCACTGGTGCGATCCTCTACACCATCACGAACAGCAACAGCATTCTTACCACAGAGGCACAGAGGGTGCGCATCGGCATGCACCCTCTGTGCCTCTGTGGCTCTGTGGTAAAAAGCAGTTCAGCGATCCACTGAACCAAGCGGTATCAAAGCATCAACCCGACCGGCGCCGGCGCATCGGCCGCCTCGAGCGCGGCCGGCTTGGTTGTGGTGCCTTCCGCGAGTTGATCCATGCGGTCCAGGCGTTCGACGTCGATGGCGATTGAATCATCGACACTGGTGGCAAAGATGCTTGCGAACTTGGCGTCCCAGCGCACTTCGTCGTAGCGATACGACATCTTCGACGTGACGCGCGTGGAGAATGTCTCCTCGTGCGCCGTAACCAGGACCAGGACTTCCGCGTCCGCCTCGGCGAGCGTGTCCGGTGTGACATTGCGCAACGGACTGTCGGCCGTGATCGGATGCACCACGGTCCAGTGGAGCGGGAAGAACTCCACCGAGTTCCGCTCGAGGGGCAGCGAGTGCACGTTGCGTTCGCGCTGCCCATCGATGGTTTCAAACCAGATCAGGCTCACGCGCACCTGCAGATCGCTCACTTCGCCCGGGTGCACGTTCACAATGCGGAACATGAGTCCGCGCCCACCCTCGTACGGCGCGATGACGGCCGACTCGCTGAAGCGCAACCGCATGCGTGGCCGCGTGAGCCGTGCGATGAGCAGCCCGCTCGCGCCGACCAAAAGGAACGGACCGAGCAACGACTCGAACACCACCAGCCAGTTGGCGGTGGAGCCGACGGCGTGCATGGTGCCGGTGCCATTGGTCGTGAACAGGCCGACGCTGAAGCTGAAGGCACGCATGAACGGGTCGGCAAGGCCGAGTCCTTCGCCGCCCACCAGCGCCGCATCGCCGAGTGAGACGTAGGCGAGCGCGAAGCAGCCGTTGATCAGCAGCAACACACCGAACATCCACGCAAAGAACGAGGGCCAGGTCGTCGCCAGCGCCGCGAGATACCAGCGGGCGGCGCGCTGCGCACCCAATCCGTATTTCCGGCCGGTGGGCGCGCCGTCTTTGTTCAGGAATCGGCCGCGTGACGCCTGAACGACGACGCGGCCGAATCCGAGATCTTCTGGAGCGTTGGACTTGGATTCGTTCACCGGCACCGGGGGTACGAGGGATCTGGCCCGGCAATTGCCGGTCGGTCTTTGCGCTGCGACACGGCCATCATGACATCATGAATGAAGCGGGCCAGACGCGCCGAGTGATCGTATTCGATGTACTGCGGTTCATCCGTCGGCTGATGGTAGTCTTGCGCATAGCCCAATGAGAAGTACGTGACGGGAATATCCTTGAGCACGTAGTTCACCTGGTCGCTGCGGCAGAAGCGGTTCATCGGATTCGCGGTGACATCCCACGACTTGTCGATGGCCATGGTTTCGGCGCGCACCGCATTGACCGAGTCGATGATGTCGCCGAACTCACGCGACAAGCGACGGGCGCCCAGCGTCTGCACCGACGTGGGGCCGCCGAACTTGACCTGATCCGCGCGTCCTTTGCCGAGCATATCCATGTTGTGCGCGGCGACGATCGACGTCAGCGGAATCGAGGGGTGATCGACAAACCACTTGGAGCCGAGCAAGCCGGCCTCTTCGCCCTGATGGGAGACGAAGATGATCGAGCGATCGGGCTTCTCGTGCGCAAACTTTTCGGCGATTTCGAGCAGCACCATCGAGCCGGACCCGTCGTCGTCGGCGCCGTTCATGATCGAATCGCGACGTGGCGGGCGAATCTTGCGGGCGCGCGCGATGAGCGAATCGATCTGCCGCTGCTGGTCGGCGGTTGGCGTGCAGGCCGGATCGTTGGCGCCCTGACGGCGTGTGACGGTATTCACGGCGCGCAACGAATCGTGATCCACGGCGACCGCATTGGTGCCGACGTGATCATTGTGGGCGCCAACGAGCACGTATTCGGCGGCCTTGGCGGGGTTTGAGCCCGGCAGGATCGCCACCACGTTGCGCGCGGGGGTCGACGACATGCGCCATTCGTAGTTCCAGCTCGCGGACACCGTTTGACCGGTGCTGCCGACGGTGAGCTGATCCACGGACTTGCCAAACAGCGATGCGGCGGCGGCCTGCGTGATCGTCGCGCCGGCCATGGTGCTGGTGTTGGTGCTGGCGGTGACCGGCTGCATCGACATGCGACCATTGAATGCGGCGGTGCGGGCGGCGGCGTTCATCTCGTCGAGGCTGATAACCAGCACGGCGACGGCACCGGCCCGCAGGGCACGCGTATCCCGCGGCGGGGCAGCGGCGCCACCGACAGCGGCGCCGGCCGGTCGACGTGCACCGCCCGGCGTGGCTTCGACGGCGGCTGCCGCGGCGGCGCCAAACTTGTTGGGGACATCCGCGCAGCTCAGAAACGACGTGGGAGCGCCGCGTCCGCCGGCGTTGGCCGCGCCCGGGCCGGCCAGGAACACGGCAACCTTACCGCCGAACGTCGCCGGGTCGAGCGTCACCGTGGTGTCACCCCAGCGCCCGGCAAAGACGGTCGGGACGTTGTTGAGTTCGGCTTTCGCAGCGAACCCGTTGGCTGGCGACGGGGCGGTGGGCAGGAAGTCGTTCTTGGCGGCCAACGACTTGCCGCCGGCGCTCATGCGCGTGGTGGCGGCGTCGAAGCCCTGCGGACCGAAGGGAAGATTCTGGAAGTACGTGCCGCTGTCGCCGGCCGGCTTGAGGCCCAGCCGTTTGAACTCGCGGGCGATGTACTCGGTGCCCTTGTAATTGCCGAGTTCGCCAATGCGCCGACCCTGCATGGAGTCGTCGGCGAACTGGTAGAGGCGAGTGCGGAGGTCGTTGGCCGTGATTTCAGCCGACGTCGGGCGCGGCGCCCAGGTCTTGGGGCCTTCATCGGGCCAGACCGTCTTTTCAACGGGTTTCGGCACGCGCATGGCTTTGGTCTGATTCTGCGCGAGCAGCGGGGTGGCGGCGAAGAGCGCCAGCGCACCCGCAAGAGCGACACGGGACACGGTCGAAATCCTGACGGCTAGGGCGGAGAAGGGGGAGGTCGCCGAGTCCGCTTTCGGGGCGGCGTTCGGCATCCCGGTATCGAGAAAGGTACGACAAAAGCCGCTCGAGCGTTCGCGGCGCCGACCGGGCGCGGCAGCCGCAACGGCAACGGCAACGGCAACTGCTTCGTCGCGGAGGCGCAGAGGCGCAGAGGCCCGTGTCGGATAGGTGGTGCAGTTCCCCAAAAAAGCATTTTGGGGTTGGCTCCGCACTGGCCGATATCACGCCTCTGCGCCTCTGCGCCTCTGCGACAAAGCTGTTTCGCTGTTTGCTGTTCGCAGTTCGTAGTTCGTCCTTCGCGCCCTCCGTGGTCCTCCGTGCGCTTCGCGTTCAGACGTGCTTCGCGCACTCAAGCCGTTCTCAAGCTCGGGCCGTTCTCCAGAGCTCCCTGCCGCGGGACGGTCCTCGTCGTAGATTGACCCCGATTCTCACCGATTCTTCCAGGAGCGTTCCGGGTGATGGAGAGCAGTCCGAAGTCGCAGACCAGCTACGATGTGATCGTGGTGGGTTCGGGTGCTGGGGGTGGCATGGCCGCGTATCAGTTGGCGGTGGCGGGCCTCAAAGTACTGGTGCTCGAAGCCGGCCGCTCGTACGACCCGGTTCGCGAAACACCCATGTTCAAGCTGCCGCGGGAAGCCCCGCTGCGGGGCGGCGGGACGCGCGAAAAGCCCTTCGGCTTTTACGACGCCACCGTCGATGGTGGGTGGGAAGTTCCCGGTGAGCCGTATACCAACGCGCCCGGCACCGACTTCCGGTGGTGGCGCGCCCGCATGCTGGGCGGTCGGACCAATCACTGGGGGCGCATCTCGCTCCGTATGGGTGAATACGACTTCAAGCCGAAGACGCGCGACGGGCTCGGCGCCGACTGGCCGCTCACGTATCAGGATCTGGCCCCGTATTACGATCGCACCGAGATGCTGATCGGCGTGTATGGCGGCGACGATGACCTCGAAAACACGCCCCGCTCGTCACCCGGCGTGTTGCAGCCCGCGCCCGCACCGCGCGCGGTGGAGCTGCTGACCAAGAAGTACGCGACGCCGATGGGCATTCCGGTGATTCCGGCGCACTTGGCCATCATGACGCAGCGCCAGAATGCGAACACGCTGCCGCAGAAGATTCACCCCGGCAACAAACTCGCGCAGCGTGTGCTGCGCGATTCGATGCTGAGCCGACAAGCGTGTTTCTGGGCAACGCCGTGCGGCAACGGATGCAGCATCAAGGCCAACTTCCAGTCGACGACGGTGTTGCTGCCGCCTGCGCTCGCCACCGGCAACGTCGATATCGTGCCCGATGCGATGGTGCGCGAAGTCACCGTCGATGCCAAAGGCAACGCCACCGGCGTGCACTACATCGACAAACGCACGCGCACGGATCGTCATGTGAAGGCGCGTGTGGTGGTGCTGGCGGCGAGTGCGTGCGAAACCGCGCGCATTTTGCTCAACAGCAAGAGCAGCATGTTCCCCACCGGATTGTCCAACAGCAGCGGTCTGGTGGGCAAGTATCTCATGGATACGGTCGGTGCCGGCATTGGCGGACAGATTCCGGCGCTCGAAAATCTGCCGGCGCACAACACCGATGGCGCGTCGGCGATGCACATGTACATCCCGTGGTGGAAGTACAAAGAGCAACTCGAAGGCAAGCTGGGATTTGCGCGCGGCTACCACGTGGAGTTTGGCGGCGGACGCGGCATGCCCGGCGGCGGCACGTTCAACTTCCTCGAGAACATGACGCAGGGTGCGTACGGCAAGCGCTACAAGGAAGAAGCGCGCCGCTACTACGGGTCGTTCATGTACTTCGACGGCCGCGGCGAGATGATCCCCAACGAAGACAGCTTCTGCGAGATCGATCCGGACACGGTGGATCAGTGGGGCATTCCGGTGCTGCGCTTCCACTGGAAGTGGTCGGATCATGAACTCAAGCAGGCCG
>Ga0075152_10002593_pt1 | contig 12841 bp, 21 predicted proteins | sample JI61114C2DNA_FD_70964 | JGI IMG/M metagenome (GOLD analysis project Ga0075152, IMG submission 70964) | Wastewater effluent complex algal communities from Wisconsin, to seasonally profile nutrient transformation and Carbon sequestration -... | ecosystem: Engineered > WWTP > Effluent > Algae...
TCACACTGCACTTCGTGGAAGCTAAATAACACAAATTATTATTACAAGCTGAGCTTCTTCAGGAACTGTTCCACGGCGCATAAAGCCATCCCGTTTCGATTGCAGAACTCTTCTATCTTTGGGTATTCCTCGCGGAGCTTAAGCAGCTGCTGTTCGTGTAATTCCTCCAGCTTGGCCCTTCTATGCCTGTACAGCCTCACGAAGAACTCCTCATTGCTGAATAGTTTGTTGCAGTTGTTCATTAATGGTTGCGACTTCTCCCCATGCATGATGGAGCGATGCTGCGAACTTCCAGTTCTTAGGTTGGTCCTTGACCTGTTGAAGGAGGAGTCTCGGAGCACCCTCCTCATTGGCTGGCACTTGGGGGTGTAAGCATGCAGGGATCGAACATTCAGCTCCGGCTTACTATAGTTTAGCTTCCTCAGTGCTTATCCTAAAGGCTCAAGTTGGCCAGGAAGCTGGATGGTCCGGTTGTTCTTGCATTGGGCAAGATCCACGGCAAGTAGGCTGTGCCTAGACAGTTTTATGCTGGAAAAGCTGGATTAGAGTTGGTTTTTCGAACCCATAGAATATATAATTAATGCGCTTACCAGTCCCCAGACAACTCGAAGGCACTAAGCATGACAGCCTCCAGTGGGAGCACTGCGCGATCCGTTTAATAATATTAATTATTAATCGTTGCTGGGGGCATGGAGCCGAGTCGCAAGTCGCGCTCCCTGTAGGACATCGAGAGGGAGATAGAATCGGAGTTAAAACTGCTGAACGATATGAAGGTGTAGAGCGACTGGATTAACGAGTACAACCGTTCGGAGAAGCTGAGCAACGGTAGCACGAGTACGGTGAGGTGATGATGTAGAACACCCGAAGTACAATAAGAACATCAGCTACTACGAACAGTTTTGGAAGACCTACCTCATCAACGAGATGATAATTCTCAAGGCGAAGGAGCTCACCCTGAAGAACAAGTAGCTTGCAGCGGTGATCGGCAACATCGAAGTAGCTCGTAGGATAATGTAGGAACTTCTCAAGGAGCGCAGCAAGATGCTGTCCGAGCGACATCAGAAGAAGAAGCGGCGGACTTCCAGCGAAATCAACAAAGCCTACAAGTGTCCGTACCATGACTGCAACAAACGCTACGGGTGTGATGTCAGCATGAACCTGCACATCAAGCTCAAACACCTGGGTGGTAATAAGACCGAACGGGAGCAGCTAGCAGTAATCTTTCAGTTGATGCAGCGAGAAATATGTGAATCCGAGATAAACGGAACTCCAACTCCACCTATCAACCTGATCTTCCCACCGGGGTATTTGGAGAGCTTCAAGGAGTAGTACAAGGACCGATTAAAGAAATCAGGGCACCTCGGCCGCAAGTAGTGATACTTGGTGCTTTCGAACTTGAACTCAGAAGAGGGTGCACCCGCTCTGTGAACAGCAGCATTTTGGTGTTTCCTTTCGCTCCTCCTGCTCCCACTGTTCCCGAAAGAAACCACTATCGTTGATCACCGACTCGAACTAGATTGGGGTTTCAGCGCGTTCAATCAACTCAGGCTATTGCTCGATATGTTCAAGAGTTTCATCGAGGTGAATTCTATTGGTGCTGTGGATTGGCCAGTAGTCCTTGAGGTTAGCCAAACGCCCACCAAACCGCTTTTCGAGTTCTTCGGCATGCAGATAACGATCCAAACTTGCAGACTGTTTCGGATCTAGTACGACGATTTTGTCATAGGTTAGCCGGGGTATGATCGGTCGCATAAGCTCAAGCAGCTCGAGCAGTCTGGGCGAGCTGTTAATTAGGTACATTTTCTCCAGGGCAGTGGGGTAAGCTACTGCAACTTTTTCGATTAGTTCTGTGAGCATTGCTGGTTTAACTGTTGGCAGTTGTTGGCAATCGACAACTACAACCCAATTCTCCACCTTTCCGGGGACCAGCATATAATCCCTCACCGGCTTCAGTAGTGTATTCAATGCACAGAGATAATCCTCAACGGAGTACTGCGTGATGGGGCATTGATACCTTCGCTAAGTCTATGAGCTTGGTCTGCACGATCACAATGGGTCGGTAGTAGAAATCCCGACCGTACGAATAGATGGCACCGGATTCCAAAATCGCCATAGCTCGAGGGCTGGTTGTTTGGATCGCAGAGTTACGTAGCATCTACTCATACTGTCGGATTTTCTGCAGCGAACGTCCTAGGTTGTACTCACCAGCAGCACAGAACTTCAGCAGCTTGACATCGTCATAGCTGTGCTAGAAGCCCTGTGCCTTAAGATACTCCTACAACTCGTGGATGTGTTGCTTCTACTGCTCTGAGAAATCTACACCGTGGAAGATCCTGCGCACTGGTTGCCCTCCCTTGATTTCCATCATGTAGCTTTCTGAATAAACGTTGGGGAGACCTGGATGGCACATCTCGTTCACACGCTTCGGTGGGCGTAGATAGGCAAACTCCATTCGAATAGTTAATTTTAGTTATACTCGGTATCAAGAACGAAGGGACTTGCACTTAGCGATGACGGCCTTACCAAGTCTGAAGGGAGCAGTGCCAATTAGATCGAACACGTAGATATACTGTGCGACGAGTCCGTGGATATAGAAGCCCATTATGAAGCCAGCGAACACGTCGGTGGTGTAGTGCACTTGCGTTGAGAGCAGTAGAATGATGATGTAGCAAATGCACATGCCACACACTAACGAGCACTTTTTCATACCAAGAGTATAGACCTCGCAGAATGCGACGACTAGGATTCCGGTGTGCCCTGAATAGAAGAAGTCGCGGGTATGGTCGTAGGGTACCGTGAGCGAAAAGAACCCCGGGTTTTTCCAGATGATATCCCTTGGAAACGGGAATATTTCGATGTTCTGCATCATTGGGACGAGTTACCAGAAACTGGCTGCGAATGAAGTAGAAGATTCCGATACTGACAGGAAACCTCGCGTTCTTGACGAAGATGGTCCTGCATAAATTTTACCTTACCAAAACGCCATGAGAAACAAAAACCAACTATCGATGATGAACTGCCCAATGCCCGTGAGTAGAACTCTCCAGAAATTAGCTTGGTGCATGGCATTGTTGACGGGCTGCAAGACGTAGTGCAGTCGGTCATTGATGCACTCTGCCATCACGAAGTCCTTCGTACCGGTGGTTGTTGTACCTCTCGCACAAAGCGCCATATCAGGAAAATGGAGGAAAGCACCACCACGAAGATCATCTTGTAGAGTTTGCTCACCGGACGCGATTGAGCCTGACTTACGAAGCCTGTAGTCGGTGGTTCTTCGCTTAGACCCTCGAACATAAACCAATAATAATAGCCGACGGTGGAAGCAGAAGAAAAAATAGGAGTCACCAATCAGATTAGTACAGTTGCTGGGAATCACCACCAAGGCATCCCAGCGAGATTTAATCTGGGTTTTTTGTTAGCAATGTCAAGTTTCCGACTGCTCTCCTCGTAGGCCCCCAGTAATCTTTTGATGGAAGAGTATTTGGACTCGATAGAGGATGCAATCGGCATCACCCTCTGTGAGCGTTGATGCTCCTTTTCAGCAGTTTTTTAAATTCGGTTGGTCTTCTTAATTGGCAAGGGTGGTGGTATAAATTCCATAGGCTTGACCTGTATCTTGTCTCTGAGCTGTTACAGGCTTGCTCGCTCAGTCCTCGGCATCGACCTTCTTCGGGCTTTATCAGCAGTTGCAGGTATGTTCTCTGTGTTTTCCTTCCTAACCTCTATTAAATTTCGCCTTGAGCTAGCCTGAACAATCTTTCTTGGGGTTTAGCAGACCTACGGAATGCAGCTGAGTTAGCCGGACAGGTTGGAAGTGTACTTCGATTTCGGCAGATTATTTTTAAGGGCAGAAAGGTTGTTGGGCATCTTGATTGTTTGCAGCAGGTTTCGATTGCTCTCCCGCAGCACATTGTTCAGTTAGTGGGGCACTTTACTGCTGGCGATTCCTAATAACTCGGAGCACGAAGGTCTGGAGGAAGGATATTTTGAAAGGCACGCAGCAACCAACTGCTGAAGCTCCTTCGAGTAACCAATCGACATCTTTCGGTACCTGCCTGCTTGGATGTTCCGATTAAGCGCGTCCATACTGTTCCCAGCAAACGGAGGTTACAGTGTACACATTTCATGAACGATGCACCCCAATGACCAGATATCGCTTTTCTAGTTGTAGGGATCATCCCTCCATACTTCGGGACTTGCATAGTAGGGTGTTCCGGTCTGAGTATATGCTAACCCTCCACGATTGACTTTAGACACGTTGAGGTCCCCGAGTTTGTAGGTTCCACCGTGAGAAAATATGTTGGCAGGCTTGAGGTCCCTGTGTAAAATCTTCATCGAATGCAGATGGGACAGTCCCAGCAGCATATCGTGAATGGCCTTCCAAACAGTTTCTTCTTGGATCTTCACTAAGCTGCTCTTATGCTTTTTGATCATCGAAGCCAGGTCTCCGCCATCTGCAAAGTCCATAACGATGCACAGTACATTCAGATTTTAATCGTAAAAGGACTCCTTGTAGCCAATGATATGATCATGCTCAATGCTCGCCAGTATCCGAATCTCGTTGACAGCATTCTCCCTTTCACGCTGGCTGAGTGTCCCAATTTTAATCTGAATTGGCTCGATGATTACCTTCTTCAGTGCATACGTGCAACCGTCCGATATACGCTCCACCTTGTATACACAACTGAAGCTTCCTTCACCTAGCTTGCCAAGGGGTCGAAAGTCTCTCATGGTTGTTGGCTGCATGCTCGATAAAATTACGATTAATTTTAGTCACAATGGAATCTCCAAATTAACCCGCGTATGATCCAGTGCCCCCAGACTTCGTTAAGGGAGTGTTTCTGGCACCTCACAACTTCAGTGACCCTGAGAACAAAGAGTACGGTGAATATGTGCACTTTCAGTTGAGGAAAGACCTCTTTGATGATGCCTTCCAGAAGGTTAGCATAATCGAGTTCAGCAAAAGCACGACCGACAACGCCAAAGTCAAGATCGAGAAGATCAAATAGTGTTCACGCAAGGATTCGTGGGCAGAAGTCCTAAAAACGAGATTGTACACAACAAACGAGGATGACCTTATACGATGTGAGGATTGGTCAGTGAGCAATTCCACGGTTGGACCTTCACGCTACCGTGTGAAAATCTACCAGTCAGCGAGAGATCGGTTTTTCTCGCTAGTGCTCCCACCAACTCTGAAAGACTACGCAACTCTGTACTGGAACAGCCAAATCTGATTCACGAATGCTGAAAGTCACTCGTAGTATTCGACTTTCTCGAGTTCGCAGCTGTTCATGTCGTAGAGCTCGTCGTCGCCGTCTCTGACCGAGCAGTTCTGCAGAGTATTGTACTTTTTATGGGCACCAGTGTAGCAGAAACCCTTTGATTTCGAGCGGTTCTTTGCTTTCTTTTCCATGATTTTCTTCTGAATCGTTGCATGGTACTACCTTTATGAAAAAATATTGCTCTTTTGAGGAGCAAGGCACGAAGATGTTGCGATTCGGGAGGAAGAATCCTAGACCTGCTGTCCTTGGGGTTGCAGTCTGCGCCTGGCTTGTGTTCTGAGTCAGGACATCTTTACAATTGGCTTCACGGAGCACAGAATCGGTTTCGAAACAAGCTATTCAGGTTGCTTTCGAGCCTTCTAAGTGTTCCACACTCTGCGCTCCTCCTCCTCTTGTTCCCTCTCTACTTCTACATTGCCTCGGCGCCTGTAACCTACAGTGTTATTCCAGCCGTCGTCGACCTCTCTGTTTGCTTATTAGATAGCGCCTCTATCCATAAGTTATATCGTCGGGAGGTAACAACATCAAATTCCATATCATCATATCAATCCCTCCTCTGGGCATTTTGAAGTTTCTTTTTGTCCTCAATCTGTTTATTGTACTTATTCTTGACGTTGAAAGCGGCAGCTTCGGTCTGTCGCAGCTTTTCCTTCCCGCGCCTCAACTCCTCTAAAATTTGCGAGGGTTCTGGTCGATCCTTTATCTTGTTGATCGGCACACCGTTGCTATCCAGGACTATCTTCTTGCCCAGTTCAAATTATTTGAGACTTTTGAAGGTCTCTTTAAACCTGTTCACCACGGTCTTGACAAAGTTTTACGTGCTAACCTTTCGGTCTGTGCTTTTGAATATCTTTCCGAATTCAAGACCTTCTTCAAAGAAGATCTTCTTGAGGTCAGGCCGTGGAGTTAGTTCGCTAAATCCCACTGCTGCTCGTTTTGCAAGTTCACTACGCTCGCTTACGAGATTTTCGTTTTGTTGGCGTAGCTTATCGAACTCTTCCTTCATGCCCACCATCCTTATCAGAGACTTATCAAGCATGGCCTTGAGCGACCCCACATGGCTTTCAAACTCCACCAGCTCTGAATTCTTTTCAGTGGCGTCAGTGTTGGTGAATTTTGCCAGCTACAGCTCATAGTTTTTGGCCTGCAGCTACTAAATTTTATCGCTGAGGATACCATTCGTGGTCTTTAGAATCTCGTAGTTACTCAGTGTCTCTTAGCTCATCCGTTGCGCCAAGCTGCTTTACTCACGTAATTGCTCCACCCTTTGCTCCAGCTCTTCTATATAGGGGTAGAGGTCCTGGGATGGGTGAAAACTGTAGTACTTTACTGTCTATTTCATCTTCCGAATGGTCTCTCGTTTCTCTTCGATCGTGCGGTTCAGGTCTGCGTTAACCCGGCCTTACCCGCTATGTACTACTCGTAGGTGGTTTTCTCGGCTTCGGCCGTTCGGATGAAGCTGACGAACTCTCTGGCTAGTTACGCACAGACCTATCTATACGATGTTGTGATGCCATCAACTGCGTAGAGCGCCTTAACGAGTTCCGAGTTGTTCGTCTTCTCGATGATTGTTTTGAGCTGGTCGCAATCAAACCGTTCCTTCGCGAAGATCGTTTAGTTGCGCAGTGTGATGTCCACGTACTCAAAGGCACGACGATAGAAATTTTCAGTGCGGGAAAGTGTGCTGAGCAAATCGAACACCGTATCGAGTGGGCGGGAAACGCATAGTCCATCTCCTTCTTGCAGCAATACAATCCTTCCAAGAATCTCTTTCAGGCGTTGCTTATCGGCACGAGTCTCTTTACTGAACTGTTTCGATTGTCTAAAGTCCGCGGTTGTTTCATTTCTCTTCCGAACGGCACTAGTCTCTGCTCTGAATTCCTGCGATTGAAGCAGCTGTCGCACTCTATCCCCCACAACTACGCCTAAACCAAGCCGTACTGGTATTCGGTCGTGGCATCCCCGTCGACGATTTACTGCGCATGCTATACAGGATCTTTGGTTCCTCTGATTTGACAAGAAGCACTTCAGCTCCCTCCAACAGCTTGTTCAACGGTTGACGATTCCGAGCACTTAGTTGCAGCGATATCACTGGCTCTTGCTGGCTAAATCTTAAGAGGGGTTCCATTTGTTAATTTTTTAATTATGATAGGGAGGGGCTTTGCTGTTCTCAACATGCACTGCCTGTGTGGGTTCGGTGTGTTGCGTCGACCTGTTGCACCTCTGGCAGCAAAGACAGCGATTCCCGTGAAGGATACTCATGAGCTATCGCAGCTGCACGATAAGTTGCGTACTGCGACAACTCCACGCGACTTTATTCAGACTTTCAGAGCCAGCGAAGAACTGTTCCGTGGGCTAGGAATGCTTCTGGTGATGGAGGTGGCAAGTGAAAACATCTACAACTGGACACTCGACGATGAGTTGATCACAGTCATCAGTATTTTAGATCAAGCTCAATTGACGATTCACTAAAGGGTGCTGAAACTGAGAGTCATCGGACAGATCCGAGAAAGGCTACAGAGAGAAGAGCAAAAGAGGTGGAGTAACTGCAGGAGTATTTTGAATTCCTCTATGACTTCGACCATCAACTATCTGAACGAATGTTGTGTGAAAAATGAGTTAAGCATGGGTATTCTGGGAACCTACATGGATGCCCTGTACAGAAACTCCAAGTTTCCCATCCAGCCGGTGCACCTCATGGATCGCTATCTCGGTTCCAAAGAACAGGTTCCCGCTCGGTACATACTAAACTTCAGCCGATGTAATGGGTCAGCCTAACATAGACATCGCCAACATCTCATGGAGACAGGTCGTAGGGTGTCAGCACATCATGCACTACATGCTCTACAACATTTCCCAATAAATTGAAGTCTTACCCCTGTCCCAACAAATAATGATCTTTCAGGTAGCAATCCCCTTACCCAGAACGTTGCCATGATGCGACTGCACATCTTCAGTTACGAGCAACGTCTATCAACACTCACGGAGGTGATGAAGAATAAGCTGTTGCAGTGTCTAAACAAGCTAGATTCTGTCGAGACGCTCAAGATTATTAATGCATACGCATACCTCCCTCTCAGCTTTAGCAACGAACTCCTCGAAAAGGTCATCGCAAGGTCAAGTGAAATTCTGGAGGGGCACTTTGAATTCAAGCACATCAAATTCCTCAATGAGATCCCATTCAAACGCCTCGATAACAAGGTCTATAAGGACTTGATCTAAACCATCAGGAATCAGCTTGAAAGTGGCAATGCTTCCTTCTAAATTGTCTGCTCCTGTGCTCTGACGCCCGTCATTAAGCAGTAAATGAGGCCGCTCTTGATCAAACTAATCAAGCAGCAAATCAAGATAGCAACTACTTTGACAAGATTAAATGCCAGGCATACGGGTGGCATGGTCCAGCTCTTCAGCCTGTTGGATCACGAACATGAATGGACTGAAGATGCCGATAAGATCATCAACGACATCGTCTTTGAACAGGAGTGCCAAAATCTATCGGCAAGCCTGGCCGGTTTACTGATATCGACCTTGGTCCAAAGAAAGAAGAAATTGGGTACAACCAAGTACGATGCCACGATAACGGCGCTCTGCGACTTCTTCGAAACGAATATCAGCAAAATACATGGCCCGTCCCGAATTATTGGCTGGATGACGTACTTCTTTCGAGATGATGAGCCAATGCTCGAGAAGGTGCACAAGAAGTTGTACACCTTGCTATCCGACTGCTAGTTCAGTTTGTTCTGGAGTCTGCCCTACACGGGAGCAGAAAGGATACTTGAAATGGCCAAGCAACCTTGCTTCGAGACCTTCAAGATCTTCTTCTCGAATCATTATGACAGCAATGCTGTTCACCACTTACCGGCGTTGCTGGAGAAGTACTGCGAAGTTCTCGAGAAGACTCGAGAACAATCCAGCTTTGTCTTCAGTATGATGAACAGGTATCAAGATATACTCAAAAAGCATCAGTTCGTGGTCTTGGTTACTTTACTGACGACCCCCGTCGCTTGTATGTTCAGCTCCAAAGGTCTTCTCGACCCAAGCTTGGAGGAGTTCCTCCATAACTTCGTTTTTCAGGTAATCTGCTTAGGCTATTCAGAATTCACAGTGTCATAGTACTGCAGCTGTGATGAAGTGCTTGAGGTTGCTGAAAAGTGTCGATGCACCCGTTGAGAGCCTCTTTCGGGCCTTCTTGGAGAAAATTCAAGACCCTGCGAGTGTTTAAAAATTGCAGATCAAGCAACTGCTACTTGCCCTGTAGCTGTTATTTAGCAGAGAAGACAACTTTGCGAGGGAACACCCAGACGCACTCAAGGTCTGCCTGCCGAAACTGGAATCGTTTTTGGAGACGCCAAACGTAAGCTTAAAGCTTCGAGCTGAGTGCCTTTGGCGATACCTCAATATTACAGAGATCCTGGATAACAGAAATAAGGCACTGGTTGAGAAGGTTGCTCATGAAATAATTTCCAGGAACGCAAGTCTGGAAGAAAAGGACATGTCATATCCAATGTGGATGATGCTCTACTTGGAGGCCAAGAGATAAGTGAAGATGCACCCGCTCGAAAAGGAGGGTATTATTCTCAGAATCAAGGGGATATCCGCCTAGGACAATATGAGGGCAGCCATGTTGTTGCTTCCAGAGCTAAAGAAGACGTATTATCACGATAAGGGATTCCCGTTGATCAAGGGTGAGATTATACCTCTCATAGAGCAATCGATCAAAAGCACGATTAATCACTACTCGCTGAGTCAGCTGCTTGCCCTGTACGAGATCGGCCTGATATACCACAACAAACCCATAATCGATGAAGTTGGGGAGCTGATCTGCCGGGCCAAGCTGTCGAGCAGAGATTCTTACAGCATCTGTATGCTGCTCAGCACGAAGCGAGACACTAATGAGAAGCTGCTCAACAAGATAGCTAAAGACATTATGAACTATAACCACTCGTATATGTACAATCACAAGCTCCAAATCATCTTCATGTTTGCGAAGAATTTCTACAAGCTGCCAAGCAAGTACATGGAATGTGTCAAGACCTTTCTGAAGGACCTTGAGTATGAGACAGCCAAAAAGTAGTTGGAAGTTGGCCGTGGCCTAGTCTGGAAGTTGTACGCACGGTACTACCTCAACTATCTTTGGAGTGTTCTTGTACTTTAACTTCCACGGTCGGAGCTGGCAGGGTTCAAAATTTGCTTAGAGGCATTTGAGGAGAACGCACTTGAAAACTGCAAGAACACCACCAACCGATATCTGTTGGGTATGACAGCCGACATCTTTCTGATGCTCTATAAGGAACCTGGGACGCTCAAACCTGCTTTCATCGAAGCCATGCTCAAAAACAAGCAACTATGGTCCAAGACCACGGAATTTGAAGGGAAGTTCCCACGGCATTAAATCCCCTCCAACGATAAAGCAATTGAAAAGTTTGAGCAGGATGGGTTGGTAGTCGACTACTACCTACCCTAATCCAAAAAAGCCATTCTGTTGCTGCACTCGTACTACCTCACTATCGCCAACGAGGAAACTGGGTTCTCAAAGATGCGAGATCTCATCGTCGGCAACGTGCTGGCTAACCCCTAAATCGTCAAGGTAGTTGCCAATAAATCTAAATCCCCCTTCCGGAAAATCACCGAGTCCTGAAATGGTTTGCTTTGTATATATATCTCCACGAATTATCAGTCCAGATCCTGCAAGTGGTTTCGTTTCTATTTTTCAACGAACGTCCAAATCTAGCGGAGCTACTTCGCTTCGAAACGGACGGCAGGTAGTCCAAGCTTCTTGTAGATTTGACCAACTGCCATGTTAAACTCAGGAAACACCTCATCGAAGTCGAACTGGTTCTTCTCCAAAAGTAGTTCCAGCACGGGTTCGAAGCGACTATCCCACTTCTGCATTATGTTACGCTTCTCAGCCTTCTCTTATTCCTCAATTAGCTTCATTGGGATCTCCTCGGGCTTAAACTATTCAGCAGGTGGTGGTGGCTAGTGGATCTGTTGTCCCTACTTTGTCAAGCCCCACATCTCGAATTTTTCCTGTTGTTGCTGAAGAACTTATTCGTTCAGCTTCACCTTTTCTCTCTCCTCCTCAAGATTGATTAACCGGAGACCACCCACAGTGCTAATTAGCTTGTAATCATCCACCTTCCATCCTTCCCGAACAGTAGACGTTGATACTATCTCCTCTAGCTCAACCAAATATCTCTACAGCTTGCCTATCTTCGAGTTCAATTCGATGATTTCCTCTAATGCCTCTTCCTCCGGTTAACCCTACAGGACTTACTTCTTTTTCTTAAGCCCCTCTAATTCTTTAATTTTGTCGCTTCCAAGTTCCTCATATAGCTTTCTTCTTCGCTCTCTCGGAGGGCCCGCCAGCTTCTCAAAGTCATCGTAATTCTTGCGATTGGCTGCTTCCCTCTCGTCGAACAGCTTTGATTTCTCAACATTTTCCAATTCTGTTCCTCCCTTGGACCAGGCTTAGCTCAATCGCCTTTCGCTGCTGTTCACAGGTCTTTCGTCAAGAAACTTGAGCTTTTCGAGGCTCGAAACAAACCTCTTTCGATAATTCTTGAACCCCCGAGCTAAAGGAGTATTTTTGAGGTAGAGCACTGCCAGTTCTGGCAGTTGGCTTAACAGAGTCAGAACTTCCTCTTGACACTCTATCTCGTTGTTCGACAAATCGAGGTTGGCCACGGATGGGCATTCTCCAATCCCCTCAAGGCTCTCTGCTGTAGTTAGCAGGTTATGAGAAATCGCAAGTGAATTCAGCTTTCTGAGACTTGCTAATCCCTCGATGCGCTCAATTCTGTTGTGCGATAGGTTCAAAATGCAGAGCAGCTCGAGATTGTCAAGTCCCTCAATCTTCTTGATGATGTTATTGTTGAGGTAGAGCGTCACCATCTGCCTGCAGTAGCTGAGGTTCTCTATGGTTGTGATGGCATTGTTATTCAGCCATAAGGCTTTCAACTCAGTGAAACGTAGCAAGTTGTCGATCTTATGGAAGCCCTTGAAGTGTAGGTACAGCTTATCGTTGAGTTCGGGAGTCGCATACAAACCTTCCTCTTCACAGCACTTCTCCAAGTTCTTGAGGGACATCACAACGTGACCGTTGACATCCTTCTCCAATTCTGCCGCCTTCTTTTTCATATTATGTTACATTATATGCTAGCCGGCAATTACTGAGACCAATTATGCTCGGTGTTTTGCACCATCCATCAGTCCTTCTCTAGGTTCAGAAGGTAAGCCTTGCGGTCTAGCCCACCTGCGTATCCTGCCAGCTCACCTTTGGAGTTGAGCACCCTGTGGCAAGGAATTAGGATGCTTATTGGATTCTTACCGATTGCTGTTGCCACAGCTCGGTAAGCCTTGGGCTGGTTAATTGCTTCCGCCACTTTTCCATAACTTGTTGTAGCTCCGTAGGGGATGTTCATCAGTTCTCGCCAAACTTGTCTTTCGAATTCAGATCCTTCAATGTCAAACTCAAAATCAAGTTTGGGTACTTTTCCGAGAAAGTATTCCTTGATGGCGTGTTCAGCTTTGGAAAGGATGAGACAATCACCCTGCTG
>Ga0075152_10002596_pt1 | contig 12827 bp, 18 predicted proteins | sample JI61114C2DNA_FD_70964 | JGI IMG/M metagenome (GOLD analysis project Ga0075152, IMG submission 70964) | Wastewater effluent complex algal communities from Wisconsin, to seasonally profile nutrient transformation and Carbon sequestration -... | ecosystem: Engineered > WWTP > Effluent > Algae...
AATCGTCAAGCGCTTTGGGCAGAACGTTCAAGCATCATGATATTGGGATGTGGGAATCCTGGCTTATTCTAAATTACATCATTGAATGACCCAATCACAAGCTGCATTCATCCTGCTGCTGCTCCTAGTTGCAAGAGGAGCTGAGTTGACCTCCTACGCTAACACCATGATGCTCACTGAGGAGAGCTATGCCAAGGAGCTTACCTACACCGTTCCACACATCGTCAATGCTACCGTAGTGTTTGCCATACGTGACTACGATGGTATAGGTAAGTTTTCATGGTGGATGCATCACTCCCTTACTGACATCAACGCTACTCACGACTGCCTCACATTCGAGTTTGGGCAGGACTGGCCAAAGGGAAAGCTTAATTCCATGGTCGTGGACTTCATCATCTTCAAGTCCAACCCGAGCATCACAGTTATCCGTAAGAGGGCTGTTGATTACCAAACACATCTGGAGACGCCCATGGATAAAAGTAAACCCTCCGAACTGCTGATGTTTCCAGTATCGTTCACAGACTTGTCCCTCACAAGTGGTTTCACCAACATGCCAATCCCTGAGTACAACATGTTTGCTATCCACTACATGCATATGCACGGCTCGCACCATGCATCAGAAGAGGACAGCGCCAGAGCATTTGAGGGAAACTGGATCGAATTTATGTGTGTCGTTATAGAACTTCCACCAATTCCCAGCAACCTGAACTGCAAGCTGCTGAACAAATGGGATACCAAGTCGTTCCAAAGCACAGACATCAATTCGGAATGCGGTTACTTTGCCGGCCTGAAGTCCATTTACGACTACCACTCCAAGGAGCAGTTCACACTCACCTCAACTACATTAGAGTTCAAGGACTACTCCCAATCAAACTTTGGTATTATGGCGTTTCCAATCCTCCGTGAGGGTTTTGAAGACCACCGAAAATACTATCTACCATTATCGGCTAAGGCTGGAATGGTCGGTGAGGAAAAGGTAAACATCATCATACAAACCTTCAACGAATTTCCGTTAGTGTTGTTCATCCTAATCGCGTCAGTGTTCACCACTGTTGGGCTTATCGTCTATGCCCGCTGTACAATTATGCGAAGAAGGCAAGGCCTAATCACCTTCCGGGACGATCCAAGTGCTCCAGTTTAAACCCCGAAAAAATAACCACCATCTACGGTCGAATGCAAGGCTCAATGTATTGAGTGCAAGAAGGAGCTGGAGTTGGTAGCTTCAGAGCTAAGCTTTGTGGAACATGTAAAATGTGACAGCTGTCAAAACAAGGTCATGACAATCGAAGACTGAATGACGCAATCCTCATCATCCTCTCGTTTGGGCTTAACCGATATTGAGGCTGCTCCTGCGTTCCTTAAGAACCTTATCAATGAAATCCTTGATAACCTATTGGTTCTTGGAGCCGACCTTCCACAGTGAAAGGATCTTTACCTTACTCTTTGTAAGGATGTTGGCGTTGTCGATCTGGCGACCTTTAGCAACGTTCTGAAACTGCTTTTTAGTGCGCATATCCGCGACATACTTTAGATAGCTGAACCCAGTCTTTTCCTTCTCCCTTTGCTACTCTGTCTTTCTCTGTCGTTTGAGTTCGTCTTGCTGCTCCTGTGGTAGTTCCTTATAACATTTCTTCCGACTGCGGCTATAGAAGGAACTTTCCACGTTCAAGTATGTTGGGTTTTTATGACTATCCGCAAAAGGCACCTCTGTATATAACTTCTCGACTTTATTACAGTCTCGTAGCGCATCGAATTTCTTCGGGTATCGTTATACGTACCTTCTCGCGATGTACTCCATGAAGTGTTTGTGGTACAGCCTCTCCCGTTTGATCTCTAATAAACTTTCCTCGATGGTGTTTTCTTCCTGTTGTCGTACCGAACTAACAGCCAGTGGCGCTGGTTCCTTAGAGTTGAGCTCCACAGTAATCTTTTCGGGAAATTCATAAAACAATGAAACAGTGTGCTGTGTTCTCTTTGCATCGTCAAGAGTACTATTTGGTTCAGGCATTTTTTTGCTTTTCAGGCATTTAGATTTGAGGAGTTCACTCGGTGGTCGTTATGGCCTCCGTCTGTTATCTTTCATTCCTTTCGCATTGAAGATTGTTTTTAGGCAAACCGATTCGATGCTCTCCTCCTGCTCCTATGTCAGGAATCGACAGCGGCTGTTTGCATGTGAGTTAAAATAGTGCTTCTCCGATCGGTCTTGGAAGAAGTGTCGTTAGCCTGCCGTCGTTGGCTTGTCCAGAAGACAAAAATCACTCCTGTTTCGTGTTCCCTTCTTCATAATATTTTATTCCGCTACTATCAAAGCCTGCCAACAGTGATCCCGTTGCCTGAAAAGATACCGCTCTTTTTCCAGCCTCGTACTCGGCTCTTGATCTGGAGAACCTTAGTGCGATGAGGTTCTGCCACGGCACTCAATAAATTGTCAGCCGTGAAGTCGTTGTAATAGTCACCAAGGTCGTCTCCTCCATATGACTGAAAGATTGGTAGCGAATTCTGGCCGAATCTTTGATCTGGGCTATCAATTACAAGGGGCTCCACGATGCTTTAATTTCGATAGCTTGAAGTGTAGGACTGAGACATTGGTTTTACTTCAGCTTTGAAGGACGCCTCATAACTATAGGTATCCAATCCTGTGCTAGGCTTGATGAGTTCAGGAGGCTTATAGACCGGTGAGTAGAGGCTTTCGCTGTAAGCGTTGGCGTAGCCTCCTGTGCTGGAAAGTCCTGCTAATGGTTGGGAGATAGGTTCTTCGAATCGAGGAAGTTCGTATTTAGGGAGAGAATAGCTATCGAAGCTGTTCTGCTTGAAGGAGCTTTCATAACTGGTCACATTTTTCGTAACATCAGACAGGTAGTTATCGAGAGGGCCTGTATATGCCTGACCAAAGCTAGGAGCAGCAGTAAAAGATGGAGACTAGTAGCTCGTAGCTTGGTTGGTGTTCATATAAGCATTGAGTCCACTCCCTTCAAAGGGTTTATACTCCGGCATTGCTGACGCCTGAGCAAGGGCAGAGGGCTGAAGTTGTTGAGCTTCTCTTCTTGGAACTTTATCCTTGTACACCGCAGTCTGTCCCGTGAAATCCACGAAGTCGTAGGTAACGCTGATCATGGATTCCTTCACTTCGTTTCGCCCACTGTAAGCACCTGCGTTTGGTGCTTAGTAAGTATCGTGACGTGGCTCCACCGACACGTAACGGTCTGCCATCTGGTCCAAAGACTGGTAACCTCCAATATTGCTTGTGATGGGTACTGTAGGTCGATTGAATTCGCCACTTCCAGTACTACCAGCATTGCTTCCGTAGAGTCCCAAGCCATCAATTCGGGTGCCTCCAGTATTATAGCTTTCGTAGCTGTAGTTGCCACCGGATGAAGGGTCTTCACTGACAGGACTGGTCTCTTGGATGTAAGCAAGGTATATTGAGTTCTCATTCTGCTCAAAACAGAACATATCGGAATCGGAGAATTTCCAGCAGTTGGAGTTGTAAGATTCGATGGTGAGTCCAAGCAGGTGTCCAATTTCGGAGAAGACAACGGCTGTGGGTATCTTGGCTTGATAGGAATACTCATGCCCCTGGCTTGCAAGGATGGACCTACAGATGTGTATGAACACACTATCCATAACTGGGTAGGAGTTGAGGAGTGCCTCAACATTCGGCTGCTCTTCATTTTGCAACAGCACAATGAACTCTGCAAAGAGCTTCTTGAATTGGAAGTCGTTGTACAGATCCCGTTGACTTTCAGTTTCGGGGGTGAACAGTAATTCAAATTCCTCGTGGAAAACGATGTGGATAAGGTTGTACATGAAGTTTGTGTTGAACCCGATTTCGGTCTCCACTTCGTATGTTACCCGCAGGAGCTGGTAGTAGAGGATCTTGATGTTGCTGTGCACGTTGTCAGTGAAGTGCTTGAGAATTCGGTGGGGACTCACCAAGTTCTGCTCGAAGAACACCGGCAGGGGTTGCGTGTTGTTGGGGAACAGGTTTGCTGGTGGGCTTGCCTTGAATAGGGATAGGGTAAAGCCGTCCGTGCGTAGAGCTTCTTGGAACCTTAGTTGTTCGGGAGTGCTCTCCATTCAAGCTATAAAAAATTATTTGAAGATCCACTGCTTTGTTATTGCTTGAAATAGGCACTAAAACGCCATGGCAAGTCACACTTCGGTTGGGCTGTTATCGAATTTAATGTCAGATTTAAACTCGGAGCTGGAACGTACATCGAAGCTCTAACTTAGTGATTGATTCGGCGAGGCAGCTACCCGAACCGGTGAATGCCCGTATCAGCCAGTATCGACACCTCGAGAAGCACATGCATAACGACTTGGGAATCTACAAGAACATTCGTATTGAGGGGTACGAAAGCAAAGGCGGTGAGGGGAAGTTGATGCGACTAGTGCATCACGACGAAATCAAACGGAGGATGGAGGTTGATGAGCAAGCCATACAACTATTTCAGCGCTACGCCTCCTACGATATTGCCTTTTTGTGTGTTCTGGGTGAAAAGGGAAACGGGAAGAGCTTCATCTTGGACAAACTACTCAACCTAGCTGGCGTCACAGGCAATCACGTACCTGCAGTGTTACTCAGCTTTCTGTCAACAGGGATGACGGATTGTTCATATGGTCACAACCCTTTTGCAAGAGAAATTTACGAGTGTTTCTGCTCGATTGCAGGGGGTTCAATTCTCAAAGCCTATCCACTGTCGATGCCAAACTCACCAGCCTTCTCATGCTTCTCTGTAGCACAGTGCTGTTCAATAACCGCACCAAGACAGAGTCCAACGACTTCAAAGCCTTTCAATCGCTGGTTCATAATACCTACTCGAATGCCACGATCAACGGAAAGAAGCTGCAGAAGGAGGATGGAGTTATGCCCAACTCCCTGTACCACTTGTATAGAACTCGTTCATTAGCAACCTCGTCTGAAATGACTCATTACTTCCCGAACTATGATTTCACTTTCTTGGAAGATGCCATGGTTGCAAACTACAAAGGCAAGGACTACGACCTCGTCGAATGTTCTTTCCTCACAACCAACTGTATCAGCGAGAAGTATGTTCGCCATCTCGGCGAGATATTCAGCATGGTGCTCAACAACATCTAGGAGAAGACTATCTGTGGTGTCACATTCAATGGCAACATCATCGGAAAGGTGCTTCGGAATGCCGTGCAGATTCTCAACAGGGATGACGTACTGGACATAAGTAAGCTGTTCAAGAGTGTGATAGCTGAGCTGTATGTGTCAGCTTACAACTTTTGTGTGATTTCATACAGCGACGCACTTGAGAAGGAGTTGCGGGATGAGGCTCCGAAGAGTCTAAACGACCTGCTCAGAATATTTGGAACGGCCAGCGACGAGACGATGACCAAATATCACGAGTTTAACCTTGATCCAGAGCTTCATAGACAGTACCTCACAAAATTGCAGGAGCACATCGATATGAAAGAATAGCTGTTGCTGGAAATCAATCTAAAAAAGACACAGAACTTATTGAGAGGAAAGTTCAAAGGGTAGCCCCCAAAGAGCATCGATGCAGCCATCAACAACGCTGAGATGCTAGCAAAGTTTAACCCTGAATTGGATCACGGAAGGGAAGTGGTGGCCGCTGAGATGCTGGGCCAATGGCTAGAGGGAGCATCACAGAACCTGGGTAACTACTAGCTCCAGCTACAATACGAATCGAAGCAGGAGTAGCTGAGTAAGCTGAGCCGACAAGTTTCCGAAGCGCAACAAAGAAACTCATTGCTACAAACAGAACTAGCAAAGGAAGAACAAAGAACCGAAGGGCAAAGATAGCTTGAAAGGAAACAGTCAGTTGCTTTGGATGCGGAGGTTAAAAAACTTCAAGCAGCAAATCGTGAACGAGTATCGGTGCCGTCATCCAACATCGACGAACTGCGAAATCAATACGAAGCCACAGTCCGATAGAATTAACGAAAGATTGGTAACCTGAACAGCCAGCTTGCTTCCCTTGCATCCAACCTCAACAGTCCACCCAAGCAGCAACCCTCGAAGGTTGCCAGACCGGAAGTCTCTGCACAGCGCAAGGAATTTAGCATGCTGACTGAGAAAGACAAAAATTTCCAAAGGATACTTCCACTGCAAGAAGAGGAAATACGCTCACTCAATAACGATATTGCTGCTCTGTCCAAGAAAAAGTGATTGTTTGAAATCATTTGCATTGTCAATTTCATGCTTCCGCGGGCTTAGTCTCGGGCGAAGAGCAAATCACCCAAACACAACAGTCTGGAAAAGGCACTGCATAAGACCAAGAGCGAACTATCCCTCAAAAGGAAGATTATCTATGGGGGTGGGCTCCAACCTTCTGTGGGTCAGCATCGACTTCCTAACAGAATGGCAAACGGCAAGGATGTTACCACGACCTCCAAGCTTACCAATGCACCGAAGTACCATCTCCAAGTTCGAAAGCACCCTTGCCAACCAGCACCACTGACGAGTACTGAACAGGAAGTTAGGCAGATTGAGAAGGAGCTGAAAATTGAAAAGCCAAAGATTATGAAGAAAGCTGGAGAGCCCTACGAAAGTCTACAGCAACGGTTGGTGAGCATATAATCATTGCTGGGGTAACTGAAGGAAACCATGCATCAGCTTCAGCGACCGAGGAAAAGTCGCTCGAAGAATCGTAACAAAAGCAAGAAGAGTAGTAGCGTGGAGGAATATCGGCCACGGGAGGTGGAGGAGGAGAAGAAATAGGACGATTCCCCTCCAAACGTGGTACAAAAGTATGTCTGCCAATCAAAGAAACTCGATCTGAGAAGGCCAATTAAATAGCCAACTGCCAGTCCAAACGAAAAATAATTGGATTACCAGCAGATATCGACCCGCAAGGATACCAGCTTGCGTCATGAAGATTAGCCGTACTACACTGGCAAACTAGTGCAATCTCTCAGTTCGGGACTGCCGTGCGAGGTGGAGGAGCACCTGCTTCAAGCACTGCAGGCTATCAACTACATGAAATCTATCAAGTCACCTTCATAAGGAGAACTTTACAAACTCAAGGCTCACCTCCCCGAACACCCGACCCACACCAAAACTATTTTATTGGATCTCGATGAAACGCTCATTCATTGTAACGAGGACATAGAAGGGCAGGTTCGACTTCCGATAAAACTACCCGATGGACAGGTGACCAAAGCAGGTGTAAATATCCGTCCACATGCCAAAAGGTTCTTGGAGAGGGTTTCTCAGAAATTCGAAGTCGTGGTATTCACTGCAAGCCATCCCTGCTATGCCAACGTCGTTCTCGACCATCTAGATCCCTAGAATAAGTTCATCAGCCAAAGATTGTTTCGATAGCACTGCTACCTGACAGAATCGGGGATATATGTTAAGGATCTCCGAGTTATCCAAAACAGGGACACCAAAAACATGCTATTAGTGGACAACGCTCCCTATTCCTACTACTTCCAAATGGAGAACGGTGTGCCAATCGTCCCCTACTATGACAATAAGGACGACTCGTAGTTGCTGCGACTCTAGAAATTTTTATTGGAGAAGGTGCATCCAAGCGACGATGTTCGGACAGTTCTGCGTTAGCACTTCAAGCTGCATCGGTATCCACAATACGGAAACATCAACCAGCTCATCGAGGCACTTTATGTCGAATGACTGTTAGTCTATGCTGCATTGATATTATTATTGAAACAGCAGCAACTTCGAACATGGCCATGCACCGATCTGAACAGCTTATTTACCAGCAGCGAGCACAACAGCAAAAGCTAGCTACCCTCCAAACCAAGCTGCGACAGGAGTTCCACGAAAAGGAGTTTGCGAGGTGGGAGAACAAAGGCACCGACGTGCAGAAGGCTAATGAGATGCGGTTGAGGCTCAAGCAGCTTCGCGAGCAATCCAACAGAAATTTGAACATGCGTCGCCAGCAGCTAGCTATGCTACTCGAAAAGGAACATGTGCAGTTCCAGCAGGAAATTGTAGGAAGCCAGGAAACTCCAGAACAAATTCGGAGCCGAATGGCGGAAAGGGTGAAGCAGCTCAAGGAATAGCGAGAGTCCCAGAGGAAGTAATACGTCAATGAACAGCTCTACCGTCGATTTGAACTTAACGCTGATGAGCTACGCAAGGTTGATGCTGAGCTTCGCGAACTCAAAACCGACTACGAACGGAATATGCAGTTGGTTGAGAAGCAAAGGCTGATGGAGGGGCAATACGAAGAGGAAATGCTGTTTGCCGAACTTGGAAGGCGCGAACTCAAGAAGAGGGAGCAGCAAGAAAAGGAAAAAGCCAAAGAGCAGCAAGAGAAGGTGCAGGAGAGAAACGCCATCCTCGCAATCCAAAAGGAAATGAAGGATCAGAAAGTTAAGAAGGAAAAGTAAATGTCTGAGGCAGAAAAGCAGATGCTCCGCGAAGAATGGGAGCGAGACCGTGAGATCCAACGGCTGAAGGATTTCTAGCTGCAAGCCAAGAGTAAGGACATCGCTAAGGACCTAATCGAAAGCAACGAGAGGCAAAGAAGATTGAAGGAAGAAATCGCACGAAGGGAGAAATAATCTGATAAGGAACTGATTCAGCGTATTCTTGATAAGGAACGTGAGCTCATAGAGCTGGAGAAGGATCAAAAACTGAAGTATAGAGAGGAGGCGCGTAAGACTCTATCAAGCTTTAAGAATAGAACCCAAGACATGGTTCAGTATTAAAAGGAGCTGGATAGACTCATTGACATCGAGCGCAAGAAGAAGGAGTCCAAGCAGGACGAGGAGTGGAACAAACGAGAGGAAGCAAGGATAAAACTGCTTTATGATGTTTACAACGACCGAGAACGCAAAGTTAAGTAACACTGTAAGCTTTTCTTCTTATTCAGTCCAAACCAAAGAGGAAGAGCTACAGCAAAAGGAACGAGAGAAGGTAGCTGTGGAGGAGGCCGTCCGTCGCCAAAATTAAATTGAAGAAGAGAAACGACTCAAAGAAGCAGAACGTAACCGACAATAGCAGGCCAAGCTTTTGGAGGAAATCCGACAGAAGGAATAGAAACGCCGTCAACTTCTCATGGAACTACAGAAGGAGGACAATGAAATCTCGGCTGCACGAAACGACTATGAGAAGAAGATTCAGGAAAGGAAGGACAAGGGCAGGGCTGAGGTAACAGTTTTAGCTATGTAGTTGGATCAGTTCAAGCGAACCGCCAGGGTCTGAGACTGATTGTCACCATTCATAACACAAACTATTATAATTCAAATCGAACATACATTATGCATCCCGGCATCAACCCTATCGAAGATCCAGAACTGAAGGAAGCCGCCAAGAAGTGTTTGGAGATGATAGCAGCAGAACAACGGTACCATTAGCAATCTATTCAGCAAGAAGGAAAGGAGCTTAGGGAACCTGGAAATGCAGATCAAGCGGACATTCATGGTCGTGCCGGAGGAAGTGCTTGGATTGAAGTGCTAAACGTTTGTACGTGACTTCAACTGTGACCTCAACAAAGCCTTCGAGAAGGTGCTTGCCGAAAAGGCTCTAAGCAGTATCCCAAAAGGACTAATCAACCAATTGAACACTCCACGAAAGATGAAGCACAACGGCGAGCGTATCTACAAGAAAAAAGCTCCTGTGAAATGCCAAACCGATCGCCCAGAGGTCTGAATGATGATGCATTGGTCATCTGGTGAAGACAGTCTTTGAATTGATCTTACACTTGTGACTGCAGTTGTTGTCACGACCGATCAGGTTTTTGATTAGTTTCGTACCGTTAGATGGAAGCTCGACCTTCCGGCATTCTACTATGACATTGGTGGATTCGTATTCGATGTCCTCCACCATGTTCATCTTGCTGAGGTTTTCGTAGTAAATTACCACATAGCCGAACAAAGTACCGAACACTCTCAAAAGCTTCTAGCTTCGGTTCACGATGAACTACTTTTAGTGGGTTTTGATGTAGTTTACGAGAAGGGTGTCAGGCTTTATTGGCAGCGATATGCTCGATAGATCGTATCTCTCTGTGGAGGTATAGAGAGATACTGTGAAGAGTTACTTCGGGTTGAGGAGTTTGTCCAGATTGTTAAGCTGCACATATACCAAATACTCTCCAGGGGAGAGGCTTACTTATACCGTGCAGGTTTGCTTACAACCGAAGTTACCGACCTTGGTCTCCAACACGCTGTACCCCCCTTCCTCTCGGCGTACAGCCGCAACAATGACTTTGCCCACATCGTAGCGGTAGTTACTACCCTGGAAGTTTCGATTATGCTTTTGATTGAGACTGATATAACCGTGTAGATTCTCATGAACCTGCAACAATACTGCAGTTGAGTTGGTCTTCATATCTACTTCTTTGTCAGAGAAGGACTTGAAGCCGTAACGATATTTGGCGTGAATCATACAGCTTGTGATGACTTCAAAATTGGCCCGAAGTCGCTGGTAACCAATCCAAAAGATACCGTCTTCCTGCACTGGCTGTTCCTTCAGTAAGGTTATGACTTCAGCCGTTAGTTCGGGAAGCTTTCCAGGAAAGATACCTCCAACTGGGTTTTTGAGCTTCAGCAAGAACACTGTCTCTCCGTTCTTCAATTTCAGAAGCTTGTAGCCATGGATACTGTAGGAATGCTGGGGTCGGATCAGATCTTTATCGACGATGCCATCAACTTTCGAGGAAACAGTCAACACGAAATCTTGCTCGAAGGCGAGTTTGATCTTCTATATCACCTACTCTTCATTCTGGAGATCGATGTATTCTGTTGGGGCTCCAGAGAGATCTCGGAGTGCATCACAGGAAAAGCCCAAGTGTATGTTCGACCAGCCTCCATACATTTTTGCGTAGGCCTTCTCAAGCAGCATCACACTGATATCTCCGTCGATAGGCTTAGCGTACAAAGGTTGCTTAGTGGCTGACACTGGAAATTTGTTCTATAGCCTCACAGTGGTGTATACCCCACTTTCGAACAGCCTTATCTGAAACTCAGCAGCTTTGGAGATCAAATCTGGTGGGAGATAGTCGATGCAACGGTTGAGGATGTTGTCCCTGTGAGCGAGGCAACTGATAGCTGAGATCAAGTAACAGTCCCCCAAGCCACCCTGCTTAACCTGCTCAGGATAATATGCGAATTCCAACCGAGCATTCTCCACGATCTCTGAGGCTTTGAGCTGGTCGCCAACATGTTCTGGTTCCTTATACTCCCTCTTCGAGATCGAGAAAGAGGTTACATGTTCGGAGTCGCGTTTATTTTCTAACTTCACTGGGTTCAATTTCAACAGTTCGAGTTTCGGCTTGGGAGGGTTCAGCAGCTGAGGCTCTGTTGGAGCAACAACTTGCGTCTTCGACGGATGTTTCACTTCGTTGGTCTTCTTTGCTGTTGTTACCACTTCAGGCTTCTTGCCTGTAAACACCTGCTTGGTGGCACCCTCATTCAACCCCAGCTTATCATAGTCATAACACATCTCTGAAAGTGCACTCATAGCGTTGGAGAAGGTGGCACCACCTTTGGTGGGTTGCTTGGGTTCCTTCTTTCTCATCGAATCAATACCGATTATAATCTTTGCTTGGTGAGTGGTATGAGTCGACAAAAACCAAAGCTTCCAGCCGACGAACAATCCTTCCCAAAGATCAAAAGCCTCAAGGTTGAAAGGAAGAGATGTGAGTGCATGGCTCAGAAGCATGCACTTATCAATAACTGCCTCAATTGCGGGAAGATTATTTGTGAAAGTGAGGGAGAAGGACCCTGCATGTTCTGCGGTAATATTGTTCATAAACCTGAAACTCAATACGTGGACCGCAACAACGCCGAGTTATTCCCTACTCTTTCTGAGGAGCAACTGAGAGAGGTGAACATCGAACGGTCCAAGGCTATTCAACATAAAAATGTACTGGTGGGACGAGACACGAATAACAGCGTCAACCAGAACATCTATGATGAGCAAACCGACTACTACTAACTGTCCGAGAATCAGTGGGCCAGTTAATAGGACAGGAAAAAGGCAGTTGAGCGAATCATCAACGAACAAAAGTTTATCAAGGACGAAACTTAAACGCAGAAGGGGCACTACGATGCCGTCAAACAGTAATGGATACGGGATGAGTTCGTGCATGATACTTAGGGTTTCAAAAAGGAAGCTCAGTAGTTCATAAAGGAAGCTGAGAGCCGAGAGATAAAGAAGAAGATTGAGAAGGGAAGGGATCCCAATGCTGCTGATGAGAGGCTGACGAACAATGAGAAAGCTTTAGAGCTGTATAATGAAATCAAGGCGACCCTATGCCCAGAAGTTGGTAAGAAATCTCGCAAGTCGATGCATCAGCGCGAATACAAGGGGATCGAAATTGTTTAGTAATGACATCGGGATAACTTATGAATGATTCATTATCAGTTGTCAGTAAGCTTTCATACCGAATTCCATTTTCTCGACTTTAATCTATTGGAAGTTCTCTTCGTTGACGTCTGCGCACTCCAAATTTAACTGTCTCAGCAGGTCATCGTTGGTCTGTTACGTAGTGGACCTCTGCGAAATATACTGTCGTTGAACCGGCATGAAGGATTGCTGCATAGGGTTTGGAGGTTGCTGTATCGGGAATGAAGGCGCGCTTGGCATGGATGGGTTACTTTGCACATTAGCCATACTGGTGACCAAATTCTGTTGGTAGTTGGACTCTCCGGTCAGCCTAGTGCTCATACCGTTCATTGTATTCGGTAGCTGAGATTGCATATTAACGAACTGTTGGGGCTGCAGGGTTTGCTTTATGCTCTGTGCTGGCATCTGCTGCACTTGGATACCTTGGTAGTGAGTTACTGGAGGAACCGTTTCGACGTTAGGAATAAACGTCCTCTGAACCGACTGTGGTGTCATGATCACTTGTGACTGTGAGGGA
>Ga0075152_10002599_pt1 | contig 12813 bp, 16 predicted proteins | sample JI61114C2DNA_FD_70964 | JGI IMG/M metagenome (GOLD analysis project Ga0075152, IMG submission 70964) | Wastewater effluent complex algal communities from Wisconsin, to seasonally profile nutrient transformation and Carbon sequestration -... | ecosystem: Engineered > WWTP > Effluent > Algae...
AAAGACTGTAGCATGAAGCGGCCACCTGGAACGAGCCGGTGGAGTGTAGGTCTCACACCTAATGGTGTTGTGAGCTACGACAAACAACGTCTGGGTGTTGCCTTCAAATTCGGCAAGGACGATACAGTTGGCTGTGGGATTGTCTACGATACGCTGGAAGTATTCTTCACAAAAAATGGTGTGCATGAACCCAAGACGATGTTTAAGCTCCAGGACGCTTTTGGTGAGTTTTATCCAAACGCCTCTCTGCATTGTGAATCCGAGGAACTCTAGTTTAACTTTGGAGAAAGACCTTTTCGATTCGACTTTGAAGGATTGCTCCAGAGAATTCGCAGCCAACGAATGCAGTCCATAATCGACACTGATAAGGTAGAAATAGGATCAATGTACAAGTTGGTTGAGGAATATCTCTACTTCAGTGGTTACAGCGAGACTCTCAAGAAGTTCAAAAGCATTGTGGGAGGGCGATAACAAAACGGAGACTACTTATTGACAGATACTGGCAAGGATGTTCTTGGGTTGGATGCTGAGGAAGATGGGCCAATCGAACTTATCATATAGGAGGAGCATAAATCGGAAAACGAAGACGATAAGGATATCGTCGGAGAGGTTGACGAGATTAAAACACCAGTTGCTCGTCGGCAACGTATTATGTCCTAGGTGTGCCTTCTTGACAATCTGCAACTCTTGTCATCGCGGAAGGATTCTTATGACGAACGAGTGATGAAACTCATTGGAAGGAAGGATTCGGTACTATCAGGAGACATCGACTTTTCTGTGAGGATGGAAGTGGAGGAGGACCAAAACGTAGTAGAGAAAGCCGATAAGCCTCAATTATTGGGATCTCTCACTCGCCACTTTGTGTAGAATCAAAGAATAGGTATGCTAACTCATTAAAATCAGAGATCCTTCGGCTAATCAAGGAAATGAAGATTTAGGATGCACTTCAGCTGATTACTCGGGAGATTCCAAAGCTATTACAGCATTCCCCCTGCATCCTTTACTACATGTACGGTCACATCTACCTCCGCTTGATCAAATAAGGTATCGTCCAACATCACTCAGGTCGGATATACGACGCCATTGACTTCGCCAGATAGAAAAAGCTAGACACTTACAAGCAAGAATCGTTTCCAAAGTACTGCCCTGAGCGTGGCCAAACTAGCCGTATCAAATTCGATGAGATGATCTCTACGATTGCAGTCCGCAAGAACTTTGAGAGGAGCCTCCTTAGTCGTGAACAGTTCCACGCTCTGGCCGAGCTCATCAACTGTTAGATCATTCGAGCTTTGGGCCTCTTTGATAAGAGCAAGTTGGAGCTGATGCTTACTCACATCCGATGCGTCGAGGAACGTTACGACAAGGAACGACTTAACGGCGACCGCATTCAACTCTTTAACTGATCAACCACCTGCAACCCTATACTTGTTATGTAGTCGCTGGAGTTATTTCCCTTGAAGAAACTCCCTCAGCACTTCTCCAACAGCCGCATTAATTCCGGAAAGCATCGCCTTAACGAGTTGCTCGACCGCTACAAGGACAAGCTTCACATTAACTTCATGAGTGTGCAAACACCGTTAGAACAACCTCAAGTCAGCTGCTCCTTGAGCCAGGCCAAGTATATCCAAAAGCTGAGCAAGACACTTCCTCGTAGAAGCTTTCATAGGCTCGTATCCACCTATTAAAGTGGGCGGGGTCTTGATCTCAATCAGTTTGCAAGTGAATCTTACATGCCCGACCCTCAAAAGTTAAAGCTGTTCAGATAGGGGGTGAACTATCGCAGCCGAGAGAGAGCTCGGGGAACGGGGGTCACCCCAATCGACAAGCAGTCCCTGCAGGATTATCTCAATTTTCGAGAAAGCGAAGAATAGGAAGCTGAGACGCCAATTAAACTGCCCACTCAAACCATTCTTGGTCATACTCGCTTTAGCAAAACCAGCTTTGGTGGGCGATCAATCAGCCTCCGATCACGTCCTGCTACGAGAATGTGACGTAAATACTTTAACAGTTTCAAATCGAATTTAGTGGGACAAATCAGTTGAACCCCACCACCAACGACGTCCACTTTCCGTACAGTCGCAGGAACTGCAGCAGAAGAGAACGAGTGAATAGTTGGCTGTGACCGGTGAGCCTTTGATCTTCTTGTTGTTTGAGCCGATCAATTGTAGCCGATATGAAAGACTTCCAACTTGATTGAGCCTTTTTGGGATCCATATTATAGAGGTGCTCGCTGTATTGCCTTCTCAGCTCATAGATCAGTAACAACAGATCTCGCCAGGCAGGTGCCTTGCAAACCTTTGCGAGCCATAAAATAAAAATTGAAGCCTCAGGAAACCGCAACTCCAGCCCACGAATTTTGCTCGATTCAAGGATTAATCGAGGCTCCAGCAGTGAAAAAGCCGGTTCCTTCGAGCTCAAGGCTTCGAGGGGATCCATGAAGTCCCTAAGATTATTTAAAGGGTTACCATCTGGTCTTTTATCGACTGAGGTATTGATGGAGCAGTCGAATTTCGGCTGTAAGCTCAACGGAGGGGCCTATGACTGTCTAAGCTCTGAAATTATCAGGAGGAAGTTCGCGTTATAGATCGAATTCGGGATCAAACGGCATTCTGAGCACCGAATTCTCAAGATAATTGTTGTAGACCCCCAAACGACCTTCGCGGGAGACATCAGAGGAAGACCCTTCTTCCTCGTTATTTTCCACTTCCTTTCCACCTCGTATCATGCCAAGTTCCGATAGAAACGAATAAATTTTGTCTTCAACTTGTTGGTACTCAGCGAGGCTCTTGGACTTCAAAGCACGTTGCGGTGCAAGTTTCTCAGTAGGTAATCTCATACTTTTTGAGTGGGCGCCGGGTTTTTTTGTGGGGACGGTTGAACTTCGGCTTCTTACTTGATCGAACCGAGATGTTTTAGGCGCTGGTGAACGTGCAGATCCTGAATGTTTGAGTAGGTTTTCTTGCAGCTGTCGCAGCTAAAATGATGGCGATTGCTGCCTGCTTCCGCCTCAACATCGGCTTGCCTCATGATATTTGAAATATTATTATTACTTCCATAGAGAGTGCAGGCACATTTCCCAATGAACGTGAATAATGTGTGTTTGAGTGGTTGGTGCAGTTAGGCTGGACGTTAGTAAGGCCCATTTATTTTTGACTGAGGCCACATAGCTATGAAATCTCATGTTGGTAGGGGGAGATGGAATGGTGGCACACAATGAATTGCAAACATGACTCCAAGCAAAGCGATTATAAAGATAGCATAAACGGTGATAATTAATGGGAAGCAGCTGTCGCTAAGGTACCATCAAAATCCTGTAATTTGCTGGGCTTACTGAAGGTTGATTTTGATGAGGTTAACAGAGCCGGTTTCGATTACCGACCAAAGCTTTGTGCATGTGGCTTGGCAGCCATGGCCGATGTGTCAATGCAAGATGGTCAGGAACATCTTGTGAGACCTTGAGCTTAAATGTAGTACCTTGGAAGGGCGGGATTGATAGAGACTGTTTGTTTGATCTCACAGCCTCAATGGGGGTCCAGACCCAGGGGCTCGTCGTACGATATATGGAAGTTATTAGAAATACGGTGCTATCAATTGATAACGATATCTACTGAATGGAGTACTTTGTGGGAAATCTCGGAAGAAGGAGCAGCAAAGAGCATTGAAACCCACTCGGGCTTTAAATGGTAATCGATACTGAAGAGAAGGGTCGGCATCGTATCGATTCGTTGAGTATGGGGGACAATACCGTTGTAAATGAAGACAATTGCTCTTAAGAGAAAGAAACGAGATGCTTGAGGGGAAGCATGTTGAGTTAACTTTTCGTCTGAGCGACTCCGAAGGTTTCCTACTATCATCTGGATTACTCATTTGAACTAGCCGCCCTTGTCTTCATGAGCTTAATCATAATTAACATGAATAAATTGTAGCCAATATTACAAGGAAACGATGATAAACTACAGCCTTGGCAGCAATGTCCTGCAACCTCCTCCTTCTTTTTCTAATTGATAAGAGATTGGATCAGCATTCAAACTCCCTTCCAGAAAGGGCAAATGTTCCGATCAGAGCTGGCAACTTGTCTTCGCCTCTCCATACATCAGGTGATTTTGCCCCTGGTGGTTCTTATCGATTGCTGCTGAATATTTTGAATGTCAAATTATGCGATTGAACAAAAACCTCAATGGAGTGGCACCAAGCCAAAGGCAGTAGCACGTTGAAGAAGATCAGATGGCCGACTTGTCTCCAGAAAGTTCTGTGATGATCGCTTTCTTGAATACCTGGAACAGCTCATCCTTACTGATGGTGCCGTCGCTATTCACGTCAACAGCCTTAACAAAGCGCTTTACATCTTCATCGGTGATGCTGCGGTTGCTTCCATAGTTACGGAAGGCATCATTGATGACCGTCCGAACCTCGCTCATATCCAATGTCCCATTATGGTCCAGATCGTATTTTGTAAAGATCACGTCGATGGCCTGGCGTATGCTGTTCTCAAGGGGGTCTCGACGGGAAGAAACTGAATGCTTCTCGCGTTTGTTGGTATATTCCATGGAAGTTATTATAGAACAAGTCGAAAATTGAGCTATTAAATTCGAGCACGCGATTTGAAAAGCAGAGCTTACGGCTGGCCCACCACTTTTGCAGCAGTCCCAATCACGATCTTGAATATGCTTATATTACGTGCTTCCTCAGAAATCTTTGGCTATCGTAAAATGCTGATTTGCCGAAACTAACACACTGTCTTTGACACCGATCGTTGGTCTCATCTCGAATGGGTTGGCTGGTGAGTTTCTATAAACTTCCTCTTAAAACGAATATTCGATAAATATCGATTCCACACTACTCCTAACTGTATCGATTGACAGAGCAGGAATTGAAAGTTAGTGGTTTGGCATGTTGATATTTCGAGAGTGGCATCTGTTTCCAAGGCTTCCCCGGAGTTAATCCATTATTGTCTGAGTACTCACAGATTTCCAGCATTGGTTCAGGTCTTTTGAACACATTCAGAAAGCAAGAACGATTACTCGTCGTTTTCCTTCTTTCTTTTCCTCTATTTCCTTACCATGATACTCCAAACACTTTAATAGGTCAATAACTTATGCCATCTTATCAGGGCTGGTGTTTACTTGTAAGTTCCTTCGTGCAGTAGTCCAGGTAGTCCATGTTGGGGTAGCGAGGCTCGTTATCGGAGGAACAATATGCAAGATACTTGATAAACAGCTTCATTTTTTCCCTGCATAAATCCATTACTACCTGATCCTCTCAAGCTTTTCGCTACTGACATCAAGTCTCTTCGTTTCGGGAATCCCATGGAGTACCACTTGACTAAGGTTGTAAAGCAGTCTAATACCGCTTGTATCGTTTTCGACTGACTTTAGAGGGTTCGCCTCCTTGGTCACCAAATTTTCCTGCACGAGGAATCGCTCAAACTTGTTTTCCCATGATCCTTTATTGTAGTATCCGATTTCAGAGTCCAAGTAAGTCTGCACATTCCGGCGGAAGTCGTGGTAGTAGTTCACATGCTTTAGTGTAGGGTCGTAGATTATAATCTGGCGCAATTTGTCGATGTTGTTGGGATCGGGCTTGCAGTGATACACCATCAGAGCATAATCGCCTATCTTCCCATCATGTGCCTACTTGTGCTTTAAAAGAAAGACGACGGTATTGAAAGTGCTGAACAGCTTTTCTTTGCGGTTAGCTTCGTAGTAGCTCCTCACATTGACCATGAACTTGTCGGTCTAGTTAAAGTCCTTGATTACGACTTCGGACTGGTTGATGTTGTGCACCTCTTTGAGATACTCATAGTAGAGGCTGACGACAACCTGCTCCATTATTTCCTTCGGTTCGAGGCTCTTCAGCACTGGTTCGATTCGGAGGGGTAAGTTCAGATAGATTATCGTGTACTATGTTTGATTTTTAATCTTGACCTTCTACAGTTTCTTTAGGAGATCCTGCCCTGTCTACGTTGAACACTCATCCAACAGTGTGGCTCTCTTTTTGATGATTTCATGCTGTTTGTTGCTCCACCTAATGTAATTGTTGAATGCAGATCCGATGATATTTTAGAGCCTGGCCCAGGTGTCTTTGAGATCATTCTCCTCGTAATCGCTGAGGAATGCATCGCTAAGATCCGCTTTAGTTTGCTTTTGGAAGTAGTCAGTTATACTATTGAGGCTCTTGGAGTAAATGACTCTCAGCTTCTTCAGAAGAGGAGCAATCGAGGTCTCCGTATCTCGACGCATTTTTTCAAACATCTCTTGTTTTTGTTGCAGGTGTTGTTAATTTGAATCCCTCTCTTTCATCTGCTACTTCAGCATGTTGCTAAAGTAGTCCACGGACAAATTGCAGTAATCGCTGATGAATTTCACCGGAAGCTTTTTGAGTTAAGTGACATTGGTATTCTTGCCAATCAGCTGCCTGAGATTCCTTTCATGGGTAATCTGATTGTTGAATTCTGGCGACTCAATTGCTGATCTTTTGTTGAATAGTAGGTTCTACACGACCTGTAGAACGGGCTTCTGTCCAACAGGAAGTTCTAAGGGGACTGTCGGTACAGTATAAGCTTGAGGATAGGAGGGCAAGTTAAGCGGCCTGGGTAAGCGGACAGAATGCAAGAAAAGCGACGGAGCTTTAGAATTTGCACTAAAATCCTCACGACCGGGTCCCCTTCCGTTTGGGAATTCACCTCCATGATGCCTTTCCATTTCATGTCTCTGTGGCGAACGATCAAACATCATCATATCCTCATCGTGTTCGCCGTTGTAAGCAGGAACACGATCACCATAAAGTAAATGGTTAGGTCCTCGCCCGTTTCGATTCTCTTCGAACCTATGATTGCCGAGATGATTTGGTGGCATATGTTGATTGATGAACTGTTGTTGTTGCCTCCTGTTGGGTTGAGAATCCTCATCATCATGCACTGATGAAGATTCATTAATGCGGTATGGTCGCCCTTGAAAATATGGTTCTCTGCCGGCCATACTATCAATTATACTCTGGATAGACTTGTGAAATGCCTATTCGTAATCAAGAGAAATCACAAGAGAACTTGATACGAACGGAAGCAGGTTTTGATAGCCAGCGAATCATTCATTAAGTCTTCCTTGGAGTCCCATTTGTTAACACTACGAGGGTAGATATTGTTAACGGTGTGCTCTCTACGGGTTTGAGGTGATGTAGTTGTATGCGAGAACAAGCTATTCATCCTCCGGTATTTGGCTTCTGAAGCCTTTTCCCTTCTCTTTCTGAGAACGTGACTACCGAAGCGAACTTGATCACGCCTTTGTTGAGTGATAAAGATAGACTCCGGTACCACGTGACTGGGAAACTTCTTCCTGAATAGTCGAGTGTTGAAGCTATGGCTCTTTTCGACCTTCATCGTCTGTCTCAGTAGTTGAACATAGTCTCTGTTCATGTTGCGTATAAAGTCTGAACGGCAAGGCTACCGTGATGCAACGATGTTTGGCAACTTCATCGGGGATTATTGCTGGTTCTGAGTTACATCTTCAGTGTAGCTTTCTTCCGATACCGCAGCTGATTTGAATCGGTGACGACGGCTCGATGCTTTTGATGCTTCCTTTTTCGTCTCCCCCTCGACGGCGAGGAAATTCATGGAGGAAGAGTGCATCGAATCGTTTTCAAGGCGGTTCGAACCCAACATGATCGATCTATCGCAGGGTTTCATGATGGTCTTGAGGAGGTTCATGACGGACGAAGGCAGATATTCGAAGAAACCTTTTTTGTAGCGGTTCGCAAAGATTGCTAAGCTTAACTCCCGAAAGAACGGGTCTGCTTCGAGTAGCAATGACTTCCTATTGATTTCAGCGAGTCCCTTGAGAATTTGCATACACAATCGAATGTTGCGCATAGTCTTGGATCTGAATCGAAGAAGCTCGGTTCTGTTTGGCGAGTCATGGGAATCTAGCTCGTATTGACAAGAGAATTGTATGCTCTGCTCAGGAGAATTGTATGCAGTATGTTACAGCGTAGTCAATACTTATCTATTAAACTTCAGCCATTCTAACCCTTCGTCGTAAATCTGCTGCAGATGTTCCAGCCTCTTGCAGATGTCTACATAAGCTTCGACGATGAGTGCAGTGATGACCTCCATGGAAGGCTCATCGCTGATGCTGCTCACCCTCCTCTGAAGTCTTCTATTCCGGATGGTCTCAAGATTCTTTAGACTTACCTTTCTGTGGTTAAGGAGCTTCACGTAGATTTCGTGAGAGTTTCGCTGGATGTTCTGAGTGCCGAGGCTATCTGGCAGTTGAAACAGCGCAATAGTATCCTAGGAAGTTATGAATTGGTAGAGACTGGCAATAACTTCCGATAGATAGGCTGCAGTGTTCTTGGACTAAACAGTTTTGAGCCTTCGGAGTTCGTGTGCATGATCTAACCTCTGCACCTCCTCAAAACCCTTGAGCTTTTAGTCGACACGCTGAATCAGCAAGATCCTACTTTCTTTCGGTTGAGCTGCGAAAATAGTCTTTTCTTGGACTTGGTGAGTGCCATCTTGGTGATAGTGCTGACCTGCCTCAACTGGTGAACGAACACGTGTTGCATATTCTCTGTCCGGCTGATTTCAAGGCGTGACCTTGAATACTATCTGCCAGCAATATTTTTCTGCTGTTAGGCCATTTCGTGGATCTCCTTCAACTTCTCCTCCTGTCTCTCGTGAGCCAGCTTTTTTTATTGAAGACAGAGAACTTATTCCCTTAATCCTTTAAGACTGTTCTATTTCTACCGAATTTATTTCAAGAGGCTCAGGCTCTTCTGTTACTGCTAGGCCTCCTGTTCGGCAGCTTGTGCCAGCTGCTCCGAGAGACCTTTAAGTTGTACCTAGCCAGCTATTTTACTTATGGACTTGCTGTTCCTCCGGAAGGTGCGGATGAAATCTCTTTTGATGCTATTGCCGTATTTGAGTTCGTTCAGCACGGTAAGGTATTCCGGCAGTTGCCCACTGTATAATAGCCACGGAGATACCCAACGGATGGCAAGTGTCGGCTGAAGGACTCCACGACAAATTCTTCCTGAAGTTGTCGCTAGTGAAATGCCCCTATTTCCATCTTCCGTGCCCTTTAGAAGCTCATGATGACTAAATACAATAACAACAATTCCCGGCAGTCACTGCCTGTGGTCCATACTTCCATCTCGCTATATAACCTTGGATAGATATGAAATCTCTCCAGCTGTTGCTGCTGGTTCTACTTGCTGGGCTAGCCAACTGTTAGGAATGTAATTCGACACTTGCGCATTACCTGTCTCCGCATTCTCTGGGGAAGCAGGATGAGTTCTCCGATGCACTCAAAATCATCTGTGGGCAGGTACGACCAAACATCACGAGTTACCAATACAGCAAGACTAACTATACTCTTTACAACATCTCTGTCAAGTGCATCTACAATGACGGCAAACAGATCGCTGACATCCCACGCAACAATACCATCACCATCGCAGGTGGGAAGGTGGAGTTCGCTGTTACAGCTAACTTCTCAATAGCGAAACTAGGTTCGACGACAACGGGCTGGGCCTATTCCTCGGTAATTTCTGAGGAAATTATCTTCTCAAAAACAATCGCTCGGGATGGTGCTCAAACTCTTTGGGTACTGACCGACAAGTTACCCAATATTACTCTCATCAATCCGCTGACGCTCAAGCGTATTGAACCCAAACAGAGCACAGATGATACTGAAGCTATCAGCCAAGCTCTCACCTCAGCTATCACAGCAATCACTCCATCGAATGTTCGTCAGCAATTGGAGCGGCTGTCAAACGACAACCTAACAGCTGTTCTTAACAACACACTCAAGGAAGAAGTGTTCAATAACCGTTTGCAGTATACCTTTCACCATCCATACAAGGGAGAACTGGGGATGAACTTTACCAACTATTTCCACCTATTCCGGATCGGGCCTGATGAAGGGTTTGAGCTCATGTACCTGACGTTCCCAGAGAACGGTAGCACAAAATTCTGCAAATGGGACCTTCCAGTGTAGCACGAGGACTATTCTATCTTCGGAGGAATTCAATCGGCTTACGGGTTAGATCTTGTGGCCGAGATTGCTAGATATGCTTTGAAAAAGGGATGGTTTGACACAACCTTTAACGGTTCTGAGTGGTAAACCAATGCTTTTCAGTTCTATGCAGGCGATCTGTACAACATCATCAACGAGACACAGAAGCTTGAAGCACGAACACGATTGACAGGAGGTTGCCAAGCAGTCGACGACGGATCTCTCGATGTTTCTGGAAAAAGTGATGAACTGTTGAAGATTGATGTGAGCTACAAGTGTCAAATTCTTACCAACGATACTTCAAGAACGCTAATCAGCAACTTCATTATTCCAGTAAGCTTCTTCATTAAGCTTGTCCCAGGATATGAGCAGTTGGACCTGATTGTTGACAGTGCGGTGGGAGCTGCAGCGTTCCAACCAGTAGGCAGCTTTGTAGTCCTTGACCAAGAGCTAGCGAATTTCAAGCTGAGCATGGCACTTCGGTCATTGCAGGCATACAAAGTGTTTGGAAGTGGATTCCCAACTTGGCCTCGTGACGCTCCCGACGTTATGATGCATTCAAGCGGCAAGTACTTCTTGCTGTTCGACGCATCTCAGATTCCCAACGGCAAGCAATCAACGCAATGACCTTTATGGTAAGGCAGACATTAATAAATTAATTGTATGAACACAAGCAGGCTTAGTAAGAACTCCGACAGCCCCACCAAGCTGGCCAGCCATGAAGCATCGACCGAAATCTCTCCAACCAAGCGACTCAACCTTCTGAGGGTGGTGAGCGAGTTTGAGGAGTCAGCCAACAAGATAACGCAATAACTATCATAAATGAAGAGCGTTATGAAGGTAACTTCCTCAGAAACCGCAGGATGAGAAGCTGAATGTGCAACTGTTACACTCACAGGTGATCGGAAAGTTAGTTGCAGAACGGACTGAAGATCTCAAAAGCAAACTGAAATCATTTACGACTGGCATCCGACAAACTATTGAACAGCAAAACACCCGGAGCAAACGTATCAGCAACAACTGTCACATGCTACAACAGTCGCAACGTACCTTTGAGTTGCAGCTGATTGCCTTACGAAAACGTCTTGACCGACTCGAGCATACCCTTGGCTATTGACCAACCTCCTTTTCCAAGTCTTTGATTATTATTATACTGCCGCGATCAACATATGGAGGAAGTTACGTGCATGCTCTGCTGCAACGTCGAGCCCTACGTGGGGTTGGGAGAGTGCAGCCACGGTCCCATCTGCTACAAGTGTTCTTACAAGATGCGACTTATCAGCAAGAATCTTGCCTGCCCAATATGCAAGGTTGAGTCGAAGGTGCTCATCATCGCCACCGAACCCAAGGAGTTCGGAACATTCAACCTCGAGAAGATGCTCAGCCACCGCTCCTACCCCGGCTTCATGTTCGAGAGCAAACACTCTATGGAGCTGTTTTAGAAGCTCACCGAATATAGGTGTTCTGTGCCAGAGTGCGGGGACGACAAAACGTTCACCTCGATAGCGCTACTGAAGAAGCATATGAAGGAGAGACATTCTCGCTTCTTCTGGTACACCGTTCAGCTAACCTAGCGATATCTGTCTTGAGTACAAAACGTGCGTACTGGAGGAGCACCGTATGTACTCCTCCAAGGCCTTGGATCGGCACATGAAGAAGGGCGACATCGATGAGAGTGGGAACACCACGTTTCTGCACCCTTACTGCAAGTTTTGCACGACCTCTTTCTTCGACGAGGACTTCCTGCGGAAGCACCTGACTCGCGAGCATTACACCTGCACAATATGCCCCGAGAAGTACAAGTACTACCACTACAAGGACTACAAGGGCTTGGAAATCCACTTTCGCATGACCCACTATTTGTGCCCCGACCAGGACTGCATTGCGAAGGGGTTCATAGCCTTCAAGAAGCAGTCCGATCTCATGGCCCATCGGTTCATGCACCATGAGAAGTCGACTGAAAAGAAGTAATGATCAATATTACCTAGGCCTACAGATTTCACTGCTGCTGCTGGCTTCTTCACTGAAGGCAGCAAACTCGAAATGGATCACATTAAACTCGAGGACAAAGAGGGAGTCGACTTTGAAATGGAATTCCTCTCACTCAGGAAGACCAAGATGCGCGCGATATCCGATGAAGTCGATCAACACAAAGACGAGGAATTCGATTTTAGAATTTTCCTGAAGCAACGCTACGACGACGATGAGTTGTTTCAGCAAGTCTTCGAAAAGGGTGATAAGGATAGTGGAGATAACCGGGACAATCGGAAGGAAGTCAAGGGAAATAAGAAATATAAGATAAAGGGGGAAGCTCCACAACCCAGCCAGGAGTCCTTGGAAAAGCCGAACGACCAGCAGAAACCGTTCTTGGAGACTATTCTGGCGTCAAGGACAGTGCACAGCCCTCCGCTTGAGTACAAAGAATTCGAGCAAAAGCTGCATATCATCTTCACCCAGGAGCAATACGAAAAGTTCAGCGAAATGAAGTAATCAGCACCATTACACAGGCACCTTTATTACAAGAACAAACTATCGGCAGAGGAGTTTATGAGTGGGTACCTCAAGCTGTTCAAGCCTGCAGGGCTCCAAACAGCGTTCAACGTTTGGCCTCAGTTCATTCGGACAGTGCAGAACCAGGAAACCAAGTACGAGCTCGACGCAATATACCTCAAGACCCTGAAGAATACACTGCCAAAAAAGGTAAGCCGTCACTTATCGCAGAGCAACAGTCTCATCAATACAAGCAACCGATACTCGGACTTCTTAAACACACTTCTGGAAATCATTGAAGAGCAGTTGGAAA
>Ga0075152_10002600_pt1 | contig 12802 bp, 11 predicted proteins | sample JI61114C2DNA_FD_70964 | JGI IMG/M metagenome (GOLD analysis project Ga0075152, IMG submission 70964) | Wastewater effluent complex algal communities from Wisconsin, to seasonally profile nutrient transformation and Carbon sequestration -... | ecosystem: Engineered > WWTP > Effluent > Algae...
CCTGTTGTTATGATCCAGGGATTTTCATCAGCAGCTTTCTGAACCATTTTATTTAATGGCCCGTCACCAATAATGAATAATTTAAAATTGCTGCACTTTGATCTCAGTTCAATGCATGAATCCAGCAGGAACCTGATATTCTTTTCTTTAGATAAAGCACCACAATAAATAAGCACTTTATCATTACTGTTAATATGGTATTGCTCTTTTAGCAGGTCCACTTCCATTTCCGGTATAGAATGATACAATTCATTCATTGATTTTGTATCAATAGCATTCTGAACAACTGTGATATTGTCTTTATTTACACCCTGCTTTACTAGGAAATCGCGGATACCGGTTGTATAAGCAAACCACCAACTGGCCCTGTTGATATATGTGAGTTTAAACCGGTTGAATATATTTGTTTTTGATATCTGCAGGTTTAAACCGTGGCCCCAAAATGCAAATTTTTTATTTAGCAATAATTTGCGAAGCATCAGGTAATAATTAAACAATAATTTATTTGCCTGCTCCACTATTACCAGGTCTGCATCAGCAATTTCTTTGGTACATGGCTGCCAGATGAGATAAACACTGCCAACATTTAAAGTACAGTTCTTTTTAAAAGTTGCCCAGTCACTATGCACATTATCGTGTCTTCCCTTGAAAGGATTATCGCCGTAAATGAGTTGTAATTCTATATTCCTTTTCCTTAATCCTTCTCTCAATAAATTATAGAACTCAATCCTGTATTGAGGTATGTTTCTATATATTATTGTAACTTTTTGCATTTGATGATTAAGGGTTAAATTCGGGTAAAGTTTTTTGATTTTTGTGTTTAAATTCTCAGGTATCTTTTAACCTGGATCAGTTTTTCAAAAAAACGGTAAACTGAATACCTGATCTTATCATTTTTCTTTAGTTCAGAAAACATCTCTTCCGGGCTGTCAAACTCTTTAAGATTCCTGAGTCTCCTGCTTTGACAATCACGCATAAAAATGTTGTAGTCAAGCCAATCCTGTTGAAATTTTGTGCCCTTGATCCTGATCATGTAAGTGTACAAGGGTTTATCTACATTCACAAATCTAATTTCGTTTGATTCACCCAGTCTTACCAGTAAGTCCCAGTCTTCGTAAAATTTGAATTTGGTCTTGTATTTATACTTCAGGAAGACATCCCTGTGTGCCATAATAGTTGCGCCAACTATGGTTGTACGGTTATATTGCCTTGTAAATCCTTTCAGGATGTCATCGTGTTTCACCGGCATTTTCATGAGTGAGTTTTGCAGCCCTTCCCGCTGAACCCAGCAACCACACATGGTATTTTTTATTCCCAACTCAATCAGTTTATTCAATTGCAGCTCAATACGGTCATTCATGCATGTATCATCCGCATCAAGGAATGTAATGATATCTCCTGTTGATTTTTCAATCCCGAAATTCCGGGAGTATGCCCTGCCGTTGGGAATATCGAATTTTTCGTAATATTTAACCCGTGGGTCAGTAAAAGAAAGGCATACTTCTCTCGACTTATCAGTTGAGTGATCATTAACCAGTACGATCTCAATATTTGAGTACGTCTGATTTAGCAATGATTCAATTGAATCTGCAATATATTTTTCCTCATTACAAAAAGGAACGATAATAGAAACTACAGGATTCATTGCAATTATTTAATTATTTTAAGTACACCTTTTAAAAAATTATCCGCCATATTTTCTATTGAATACTGCTGCCGTGCTTTATTACAGCCGCTATTCAGTTTTTGTTTTAGCGCATTATCTGTAATTAAATGTATGATAGCTGCTGCATATTCATCCAGGTTCACATTCGTCATAATACCATTTTCCATATTTTCCAGGTATGATATTTCAGGCCCGTGGTTGTCAATAGATGTGGTTATCAACGGACAATGAAATGAAAATGAATCGATGATATTCAAGCCAACAGCACCTGGAATGGTTTGAAAATCTGCAATGGAGAAATGAAGAATTTTTTCTTCATGAAACTTATTGCCAACATAAAAGAACCAGTCGGAGTTATGCTTGCTATATTCAATAACTTTATAATCCTCTACGCCTTTGCCTACCATGATGAATTTAAATTCCGGCACTTTTGATTTTACAATATCCAGTGCATTAAGCAGGAAATCAATTTGTTTATCGTGATAGATGGAAGCACAAAATATACCAACCGGGTCTGACTCCTTAATATTGTACTTGTTTTTTAAAGCAGCTTTTTCAGAATTTGTAATGCTGTCAAAGTATGCTATCTGTGATTTCGTATCTATCGTATTATTAATAGCAACGATCTTATTGGTATCAAATCCTCTTTGAGTCAATAATTTTTTACTCAGGTCGTTGTATGCAAACCAAAAATCTACTTTGTTTGAATACCAGTATTTGAATTTTTCTTTCAAAGATTTTGGGTTGCCCTGGAAATTTCTGCCATGGCCCCAGAATGCAATTTTAGTTTTCGTAAAAAACAATCTCCTGAAAAGCAGTAAATAGTTAAAAAGTTCCCTGTTTCCCTGTTGAACGATAACAAGGTCGGCTTTTGAAACCAATGATAAACAAGGTTGGTAACATAAATAAACGCCACGTACTTTCAGGTAAATATTTTTAACTTTCCTTCCTATGCTTTCATCTTTTATATAATCTTTGATGCTTTTTTTTTCTTCGGCATCCGGTTCTCCATAGTACAGGTCTAACTGGATATCCTTTTCAGCCAGCTTACTTTTTAGTAAGCGGTAAAATGGAATCCTGAAATCCCTTTCATATCTTTTTACAACCAAAACTTTCAAAACTAATAATATTATTTTTTTGATTCAATGTTACAAGTATTCGCTGTTTAATTTTTGCCCTGCAAATATTTAGCTGCCAGTTTATGATACACATCTTTAAATGTAGCAAATTCAACCATTTGTTTGTATTCTTGCTGTATATGTGTAATCGTTACAACCAACTTTTTATAATTAGCTTCCGATAAAGAATTGGTTAAGATATGTTTTGAAAAATGGCCCTTGATTACAATAATTCCATTCTTCTCAACAATCCTTTTTATGGTCTCTTTTATCTTATTAAAAGGCCAGTCAATATTAATATTATCCGGGAAATTAATGATCCCCTTAATAAAAACCGGGTGATAAAAATCAACCCTTTGTTTGATGGAATTAAGTCCGCCATCATAAGAACTTAGTCCTGCGTATTTAAGCCCGGAATCCGAAATGGCATCTACCAGGCTGAGGTTAGTATTCATATCCCATCCTGGCGCCCGGAATCCAATCGGGTTAAAGCCGGCTTTTTTAAAAATAGCCATACTTTGCTGCAGCCTGTTTAGCGATTCTTTATAATCAAGGTAGGCGAACTCGGTATGCCTTGCAAAAAAAGGGTTTTCTGCCTGCCGGTGGTAAACACCATGCGACGCGATTTCAATATTATACCCAGCAGCCAGTGATTTATAATAATCAAGCCATTCTTTATTTGCCGGATTAATTATAGAGTAGGCATCCCTGTTAAAAATATAGTACTTATCAGAAGGTAAGAACTGAGGTATCATAAAATGTGTGATACCTATAAAAGGGAACTGCCTGAGCAACTCCATTTGTTTAACGGAAACAAAATCATCTTTTGAGCCGCCCCTGCCTATAAACTTTGAATCCTCCGGCAACGGGCTCAGGTCATCAAAATTAATAACACAATAAACCTTATCTGTGGTTAATGATTCTGCAGTTAAAAAAGTTTCCGTATTGTTTTTATCAAATGAAACCGGAACCTGCTTTCGGAGAATGCCTTTGATATAAAATGCCTTTACTTTATCCTTAAGCATGAACTGTTATTTAAAATAAACCTGCACAATTATTTAAAGTAAAAAGAATAAACGATTCGCATAAAATCGAACATAAAATATAATGGGGGAACCGGTGTATGTTTTTTTGCCCAGTTATACCTGATATGTAGATTAGTGCCCGATCTGATGGAACTGAATGATTCACGCAGGTGGGCAAAAGTTTTTCTTCCCTTCCTGTTCCGGTTTATTACTTCAAGCCCGGATTCATCCACATGGCTTTTTACAACAGCTTTTGTAGCAACGAGTAAATTGTATCCCGACTTTTTACTTCTGAGAGAAAAATCATCATCAGCTGCATAATGAGGAAAATTCTGCTGATCGAACAACCCTATCTGTTTGAACAAAATAATTGGAATTAGTGTACCCCTTCCCGGTAGCAGATCAGTTTCTATGAATAAATGCTGAGCAGATAGTTCATTATAACTGGTTTCAAATTCTTTTGGCCTGCTGTATTTTGCAGTTATTTTATTCCATTTAAGGCCTGCAAATTCAACTTTATTAATATCCTTAATATTTACTGAAACAGATCCTACTACGCATGGCTTTTCCTGTTTTGCAACACTCATCAGTTCCTGTAAATATTCTGGAATAACAACCAGGTCGTTATTAAGAGTAAGAATATAGTCTTCATTGGAAGCTGATAATTCAAGCGCTTTCCGCACACCCATGTTTGTTGCGCCGGTCCACCATAAATTTCCATCTCCCTGCAGTATGATCACTTCAGGATAATTGTCTTTCAGGTGCTGGTAAGTGCCATCAGTAGATCCGTCATCCACCACAATTACTTTAAATTCCCCATAAGTTTGCTTTCGCAATGAATTGAGGCAATCCCTGGTGAATTCCAACCTGTTAAAAACAGGTATTACTATGTAAATCGTATTTGCCATTAGAATATTTCTGTACCTGCATTAACGTATAATTACGACAAATTATTGTTATCTGTTATCTCTTCGTCATAAAAAACTGTTTTTAGCGGAATACTCAGAAAAACAAAGGCCCAGAAAAAGGACGAATCAAAGTAATTCTCGCTAAATGAAAGCAGCCAGATAATCAGTAGTATTACAATTGGTATATATATGCTGCCACCATATATTCTGCAAAATTGAGAAAAACCCTTATAATACCAATAGAAATAAAATAAAAAGAACAATACGCCCCAGGTGGCAATAAAATTTGTAAACCCGTTATTACGAATAACATATTCAAAACGCTTGTCTACCCTGGTTTCATCCCAAAGCCCCCTTCCGGAAAAAGGGTAACCCTGTATGTCTTCCCAATCCAGTATAGCTGATGCCATCCTGGTATCACCACCTACTTCTTCAATAGCATCTTTTGCTCCTTTATTTTCTTCCCTGATTTTATCGCCAAGGAATGGAATTGTTTGAAAAGCAACATAGCCTGCAACACCAAAAACAATAATAAGTGATTTTACTGCGTAAGAATAATCTTCAAAAAAGATATAGCATACAATGAATGCAAACAATGCAAGATACGCTGTTGTAGACTGGGTTGAAATGATTGCCACTATAAACAGCACATTAACTTTTCCAAGCAGGCCCGATTCTTTGATTGTGTTGAATATATAGGCGATTACCAGGTAGCCTCCAAATGCGCCTGGTTCCCAAAAAGGGCCATTATTCCTTACCCTGTTCTCTTCCTGCAATAAATTATAGATGACCATTGTTTTCCGGTCAACCTGGAAACCCCATAATTCATATTGATAACTCAGGAATGATGGCGTAAGGTCAATGAGTGTATTTAAGAAATCGGGCTTTATGAAAATAGGAATAAACACGATCAGGCTTACGATCGTAAAGAATACCATTACCCGCAAAAAATAACTGATAAAATATTCGCCCAATAATTTTACTGCGAAATAGGCTGTGAGGATCCTGAGCACGAGGCCCAATATGGTAATACCTTTGAAGAAGGAAAAAATAACTGCCTGGAAAAAAACACAGGTTAAAATAGCAATAAGCACATAGACCAATTCTTCATCGATCTTTTGAAAACTGCTCATCAGGAATAAACCAATGAGCCCAAATGCAAATAAAATAATAAACGGTTGATTGCTGGAAAAATAAGGTATCCCTGATACACCCAACAAAAAAAACATGATCAGGTAATCCTTAAAATTCCCTTTATTAAGTTCCATTGATATCCTTTAGACTTTTAATGAAAGCAGCCGGGTTGCCACCCCAGATTTCACCGGGCGGTACCGACTTGCTTACAACTGAACCTGCTCCTATGATACTCCCTTTTCCGATCGTTACTCCTTTTAGTATAGTGCTGTGCGCTCCAATAAAAACATCATCCTCAATATTTACCGGAAGCGATTTCCTTTTTTCAGTATCAATCTTATCATCCCGCCTTTCCAGGTAATTGAGTGAATGAAAATCAGTATCATAAAAAACACAATTTCCGCCAATTTTCACATTATCGCCTACAGATATCCTTAATGTGCAAAAAAAAGTGGTGGCACTGAGCCCAACTTCGTTGCCAATACTTAAAAACCCTTCCTTTGTTACGATGAACATACAAGGCTGCTGCCGGCCAATCTTGTTGAAATATTTTCCATTATTCATGCGAAAGTTCTTTCCAATGGTCATTCTGCCACCCATGGCAACGTCTACCATTGGCACCCCATTAGACGATAAAGATGAAAATTCAACTCCGTTTCCTTTTAGTTTTATCCATGTATAAAAACTGCTGAACAATGAATAAATGAACAAAGAAACCCGCTTCATTATTTTAAAAATGACTATGAAGATCTTACGCATGCTTTGCAGGTTTTAATTCCCTTTATTTTTGATATTCATTTATCAATACCGGGCTTTCTTCCTTTTTTTTATAAAACCCTTTGATGATATCGATTACTTTTTCCTGTTCAATTTTTTCAAGACCGAAATATAAGGGAAGACGAACCAGGCAGTCTGAATACATGTCGCTCATTGGCAACTCCCTGTCGTTATGATATTTGCTGTAATAAGGGGATTTATGAAGGGAAAGATAATGAAATACAGCCATCACATTGTTTTCTTTCAGTGTTGCAATCAGGTCACACCTTTCATCCAGAGAACTGCACACCACATAAAACATATGGCCATTATTTGTTGCATAGGAAGGTATGTGAGGCAACCTGATCTGGCCATTAACTTCCAATGGCTTTAATGCAGCATAATACCTGTCCCATATATTTTTTCGTTTAGCCTGTATTACGTCTATATTTTCTATTTGTGCATATAAAAATGCAGCAATGATATCGGAAGGTAAAAAAGAAGAGCCGATATCTACCCATCCGTATTTATCAATTTCACCCCGGAAAAAAGATGAACGGTTTGTCCCTTTTTCCCGTATAATCTCAGCTCTTTTAATAAAACGCTCATCATTAACAACAAGCATCCCGCCTTCGCCTGAAATGATATTCTTTGTTTCATGAAATGAAAAAGCTGCAAGATGCCCAATTGAGCCCAATGGTTTTCCGTTATAATAGGAATCTATCGCCTGCGCTGCGTCTTCTACAACAAACAGATTGTGATCCGAAGCTATTTTCATCACACGGTCCATATCACATGCAATACCTGCATAATGCACAATAACAATAGCCCTGGTTTTAGGTGTAATTAATTTTTCAACATCATTCAAATCAATGTTTGGGTTTTCCGCGCAACTATCGGCAAATATGATCTTTGCCCCTCTCAAAACAAAAGCATTTACAGTTGAAACAAATGTATAAGAAGGGGCTATTACCTCATCTCCGGGTTTAATATCCAGTAATAATGCGCACATTTCCAGCGCATCTGTGCAACTGGTAGTTAGCATTGCCTTTTTGAATCCGTATTTTAATTCAAAATACTGGTGACACTTTTTTGTATATATGCCATCCCCTGATATCTTCCCGGAAAGAGCAGATTCCCTAATATAGTCAGTTTCTTTTCCTGTTAAATGAGGCTTATTAAATGGTATCATATGGTAAAATTAGTTAAGTTATTAGGTAAATCTAATCCTGAAACGTTTTAATGGTAACATTTCTTGTGTTGTGTTGTCATCGGTAAGACTAATTATTTTCAATAAACCCATTCCGCAAACTACAACAGGTTTACCATTCTGTATAAAAATTATCTTGCCTGGCTTCCTGTTTTCTATTAAAAGGTCCGGTAAAACCTCCGCATCATTAACCCTCATTTTCTTTTGATCAATAAAGGTAGCAGCCCCGCTATAAGGAAAACCAACCGCATCTATGAAACGTTTTATGGCCTCCGCATTCATGTTCCAGTTGATAGTATAATCATCTTCATCAAGCCAAAGACTGTAACTGGCTAGTGTTTCATCCTGTTTTACAGCATTGATATGTTGCCCGGATAGAATTTGTTTACCTATATCTTCAATAAGGCCTTTATAACAAACCGAAACTTCGTTTATAGCGTCATTAATCCTTAACGGATAATTTATTTTTACAGAGCGCTGCGCAATGATGTCACCTTTATCATATTCCTCGCTGGCAAAAAGCGCTGTAACTCCAACTGCTGTTTCCCCGTTTACAAGGCAATTCACCAATGGTGCAAACCCCCTGTACCGGGGAAGTAAAGAATCATGCATTACAATCAGCCTGGAATTTTCTTGTTCAATGAGCCATCTCCAGGAAATGGCAATCATATAATCTGTATTTACAGTGTACTTATCTTTCCGGTCGAAAAAAATGATATTATTTTTTTCACAAAGCTCTTTAATCTCCCGGTAAAAATCCTGTTGCACGCTTTCATCCTTTGCACCCACAACAAAACTAACATGACTGCTCCCAAACAATTCAATGAAATGTTTTAAGGCTTCATACCCTTTTTGGGTCATTAAAAAGAGAACGGTTTTATTCATTGCATGAATAGTTTTTCAAATTTTTCTATCTGAACATCAGGGGTAAATGAACTTAAGGCCAGTTCCCTGCAATTTTTTGAATACGTCTCATATGTAACCTGGTCCAGTTTAAGCAAGTTAGTTATTCCCAAAGCAAGATCATCAGTATCCATCAACTTTGCCCTGTAACCTGTAGATCCATTAATAACAAGATCCATAGCTACACCCATATTATATGTTACCGAAGGGATTCCGCACATAATAGCCTGGTTGATCATCATTGGTCCGGAATCTTCAATAGAAGGACAAACATAAATATCAGATGCCTGGAAAGCTTCTGCAAGTTCTTCATTATTTGCCAGTAAACCCAGGTACCTGTATTCAAAAGGTATTTCACTTTTTATCAGCTCAAAATCATTTCCGGCAATTAGCAGTAAAATATTTTCCTTATTGATCTCAGTATGCTCCCTCATCTTTTTAAGGGCATCAATAAGATACTTCATACCTTTCCTTCGCTCATTTAAAAAAGCAGATCCGAAAAAAATAACTTTTTTATTTTCAGGGATTCCGTATTTTTTCTTTGCTGCATCCTTGGGAACATAGTTGAATACCATTGGATCAACAGACAAGAGTATCTTATCCATTGCCTTTTCTTTAAACAACAAACTGGTTAAGCCGAGCCGGTATTGCCATTCGGTGGCAGAAACAATACTGATTGCCGTCTGGCTTATATAATGATTCTTAAACCGAAAGTTGATAGCGGTCTGGTCATTATCATCATCTGAATAAAGTCCGGGGCATTTTCCGCATCCTTTTGTGAACCGCCTGCAATCCCATGAATAATGACAGCCGCCTGTTAATGCTGCTGAATCCATGAGATACCAGTATACAGGCGCTCCCGTTAGTTTATTAAGTTCATATAAATTTTTTGCATTCAGGAAGTTTTGAGGAAAAAGAAACAAAATCACTTCCGGTTTGAAATTGATTTTTTTCAGTAAAGCCTTTGTTTTGTAATGTTCAACTGTTTCATCAAGGTCCTGTATAGAATAATCTTTGTCTTTCTTTGGAAGAACCTTTACATATTTATTGATGAATTTTAATCCCCTGTTCCTGATCTTTTTTACCAGCACATCGCTGTAAGATTGCATGCAGGTAATATCAGCGTCGCCATATTTTCCGTAAGTATTTACCAGGAGTTTTACCTGGTGCCCTTTATCCTTTAAACCTTTGTATAAATTATATGCAACGGTTCCAGCTACTTTATAAGGATCAGGTGCTGAAATGATTAAAATTTTCATGGTGCATTATGCCGCCCAAATACCGCGGGCCTTGTTATTAATGATTTTATAATATTGAATGGGAGATGCTATAGCTCCCATGATACTGATAATTGTTGTAGATAAAACCACCCCGTAGATCCCGACATGCCTCCCCAGGTATATGGCCAAAGGAATATTGATGAGCGTACTAGCCAATGCAATATAAAGTTGAAGTTTTATTTTTCCAACCCCGTTCACGAACTGGCTGTAAATTCCGTTCCAGGCATTAATGATAACATAAGATGCCATTGCAACAGAAATACTCACCGGTATGAGTAAATCTTTTCCAACCCATAATTTGTAAACAAAATTTGAAACAAGCAACATTCCCAGTGTAACCAAGCTAAGTACAATCCACAATATCTGCAACCGTTTCATTGTGGTTTTTATCCAGGCAATATCCTGTTTTACCCAGGCTTCGGTAATAGCGCTCCAGAATGGCGTCATGATTATCCCCATAACCATGGGAATTATACCGAAATATTTATAGGCAACATTATAAGGTGTTACCTGTGCCGGACCGAAAAGTTGCGCAATGATCAGGTTGCTCGTTTCATACAAAACCACAGTGGCAATCTGGATAATAAAAAACTTCAACCCAAGGCTCATTAGTTCCCGGGCATAACTGAATTTCACATACTTTAAGGAAGGTGCATATTTCTTATATTCATGCGAATAAAACCAGATACTTGATGCAGTTAGCACCAGTACAGGAGTAAACCCAAGACTCAGCGCCAGGTAAATTAAACTACCTGAAGTGGTTTTGGTAAGTATAAAAATAACAGTTAATGAAAAGAGGCTTCCCAGGAAATTAAAAAAAGAAGCTTTGGCTGGCTGTTGATTTGCAGTAATAATAGTAGTAACAAGCTGGAGAATAAACTGCAAACAGAAGAACACAAAAACGAGCAGGGCTAATGTGCTTAGCTCAGCCGCCATACTGGCCGGAGTATTAAGAATGGAAGTCCAGTTAAGAAACGGGTTTAAACAAAGAAATATTACCAGCAAGCAAATAATGATGATGCTTAAAATGGCATAAGTTGTACTTAAATAAATACGGGCAAGCTGGTGATCGTCTTTTGCAATTGCTTCTGCAAATTTATTACGCAGGCCATTGCCAAAACCAATATCAAAAAAAGCAAACCAACCTATGATAGAACTTAAAGTAAGCCAGATACCATACTGGGTAGGATTTACATAGTGAATAGTTAACGGAACCAGCACCAGGCTGATAGCAATATTGCAACCTTTGATAATGAATGAAGCAAAAATGTTTTTTTTCGCTTTTACACTACGGTCGTGCCCTTTATTTAAATTTGATTTCAGATTGGTTAAAGCCGATGATATCTTCTCTTTCATTCTCCATTAAAATTGGCAGGGTTTCAAGATTTTTAAATACACGGCTTTAAATAAAGACAATGGCTTTATAAATGTATAAATAATTTATCAGTAAATACAGTTGTGGTATTACTTAACAGCAACCAGGTCGGCGGCAACCATTTCCTTAACAAGTTCGGCAAGGCTGTATTTTGGTTCCCAGCCAAGTTTTGATTTAGCTTTGCTGGCATCTCCTATCAGCAGCTCTACTTCTGTAGGCCTGAAGTAAGCCGGATCAACTGCAACAACCTGTTTTCCTGCTGCTACCTGGTAAGCCGGGTTATTACACGAAACAACTGTACCTATTTCTTCCACGCCTTCTCCAGAAAATGCAACTTCTATGCCCACTTCTGCAAACGCCATTTTCACAAATTCACGCACCCTGGTTGTTACACCTGTGGCAATTACAAAATCTTCCGGCTCATCCTGCTGGAGTATGCGCCACATGGCTTCCACATAGTCTTTGGCATGTCCCCAATCCCTTTCGGCATTCAGGTTACCCAGGTATAATGTATCCTGTTTCCCTTTTGCAATAGCTGCAACAGCCCTTGTAATCTTACGGGTAACAAACGTTTCTCCACGCAGCGGGCTTTCATGATTAAACAAAATACCGTTACATGCATACATATTATACGCCTCCCGGTAATTTACGACTATCCAGAAAGCATATAATTTAGCAACTGCATACGGGCTCCTTGGATAGAAAGGAGTAGATTCTTTCTGAGGTACTTCCTGTACCAATCCATATAATTCTGATGTAGATGCCTGGTAGATACGGGTCTTTTTTTCCATACCCAGTATTCTAACGGCTTCCATTAAACGCAATGTTCCTATACCATCTGCATTTGCAGTATATTCCGGTGTATCAAAACTAACTTTAACATGACTCATAGCAGCCAGGTTATAAATTTCATCTGGCTGGGTTTCCTGAACAATGCGGATCAGGTTGGTACTGTCGGTCATATCTCCGTAATGGAGCGTAAACCGTACATTTTTTTCATGCGGATCTTTATATAAGTGATCAATACGGTCTGTGTTAATAAGAGAAGAACGCCTTTTGATACCATGTACTATATATCCTTTTTCAAGCAGCAGTTCTGCTAAATAAGCCCCATCCTGTCCGGTTATACCGGTGATTAATGCAGTTTTCATATTATGTTTTGTGTAAATTTAGGAATGAAACGTTTAAGATACTGTTTGTAGTATATCTTGTTTCGATAAAAAATCCTGGTAAGCAATTTTCATTCCTTCTTTAAGTGGAGTTTTATGATGCCATCCCAGCGAGTGAATCCTGGTTACATCCATTAATTTTCTTGGTGTTCCGTCGGGTTTTGAGGTATCATATACCAGGTTTCCGGTAAAGCCTATAACTTCTTTAACTGTTTCTGCCAGTTCCCTGATCGTTACATCTTCGCCGCAGCCAATATT
>Ga0075152_10002601_pt1 | contig 12800 bp, 14 predicted proteins | sample JI61114C2DNA_FD_70964 | JGI IMG/M metagenome (GOLD analysis project Ga0075152, IMG submission 70964) | Wastewater effluent complex algal communities from Wisconsin, to seasonally profile nutrient transformation and Carbon sequestration -... | ecosystem: Engineered > WWTP > Effluent > Algae...
GCGCGCGCACTACTACGACAAGACGGTGAGCACCGACCATACCATCGCGGACATCAAGCACCTGCTGCGCAAGCGCAACCAAGTGCAGAAGGGCGACCTGGTGATCAACCTCGCCAGCATGCCCATCGCCGAGAAGGGCATGAGCAATATGCTGAAGTTGAGCCCGGCGTAGAACGCATCCAATGCCGACCCCCAAGCGACTTCTCCAACTCCTCGCAGTCGTTGTGGTGCTGGCCGGATGTAACCGATCACAAGTGCCGGTGGAAGGCTATTGTGGTCTAATGGTCGAGGAACAACGGTTGCGGGATCTGTTCGATTCCATCGCTTCGATAGACAAGGACTCGCTCTTGACGGACGCACGCTCTTTGACAGACTCAGCGCTTGCCCAGATCACGAACGTAGGCGTAGACCTGTCATCAGCCATCCTTCAGAGCCTCCACGCAGCCGCAGCGGATAGCCTTCTGCCTCGGAAGGTCTGCATGGAATTCGAATCGTATAGCACCGATACGATGCCTTTAGTCGACTCCGGGCAAGAGGATAGCGTGAGGGTGATCATGCATCAACTTGGAGACTCGCTGGGCAAATGGACATACTCGGTATTGGAGGTGCCGGACGCAAGCGGCTGGGGCGCATGTCAGCTGTACTTCTTCCATGGCAGGAAGCTCATCGCCATCAAGTATGTGTCCCATCGTTACGGGCTACAGCTGGGCCACTTCAGAACACATGGTGGCAAGATGTGCGTGTCGCACAGTGAAGTGTTCAGCGTTGGCACCGGACTGTCCCAATCGAACACGTTCTTCTATGAACTGTCGGAGGATAGGGTTGTGCCCATCTATAACATGCTTTCCACGGCAGGGAACGAGGGTGGCCTTGGTGGCCGCCGCTGGTGGGACATTTGGTCAAGGGTCGAAGGGACAGGGCCAATGAAGATCACCTACTTCATGGAGAACATGTGGTCATGTGCAGATACCGCGCTTTCGTTTGCAATGGACTCAGTAGAATTCGATGTCGATCTGGACAACCCCAAAGAGGGTGCCGCAGACCCGGCTTCGGGAACCCGCGCCAGGATCTGGTCATACCAAGCAATGGAAAGAACTCCATCCTCAATCACTTCTTTTGACCACCTATTCATCGCAACCCACAAGGCGCAGTTGGAGCGCGAACTGGATAGCCCGGATACGCTACGCCGCCTAGCGATGCTCGACTGGTTGAATTGTGTACGCCTGGGGCGTCCTTGATCCACCATTCACCAAATGACGTGAAGAAACTCGCTGTGTTTCTGACCTCGTTGGTGTTGGTGGCCTTGATGGCCGGCCTGTACGGCGCACTCCACGACCAGCTCAGTTTCACCATCGCGCCCGAGTACTTCACCCGATTCAAGTACGAGCAGTTCGGTTTCGAGCCCGCATGGTTCGGTGTTCATCGGCCGACCGTTGCGGTCATCGGATTCCTGGCCACGTGGTGGGTGGGCGCGTTTATCGGTTTGTTCCTCGGCGGAACGGCCTTGCTCCAGCCGGATGTGCCGAGTATGCGCAAGGCGATCTTGCGCGGCGTGGTGCTCACGCTCGGAGTCGCTGCGGTCAGCGCGCTGGTCGGCCTGACCTATGGATGGTTCTTTCTGGAGGATGCGCCTCCCGGCTGGTTCCTTCCCGCCGAGGTGGTGGACCAGCATGCGTTCTTGTCGGTGGGCAGCATGCACAATGCCAGCTATGGCGGCGGTGTGCTGGGCCTCATCATCGCGCTCATCGACATGGAATGGCGGAGGAACAAGCGCAAGGCTGCTGCTGCTTGAAACAACAGGGCCTCCCGCTTCCGCAAGAGGCCCTGTGACTCTCCACCAAACCAAAACCTTCCTCCCGAAGACAGTGGCTCGTTCCTGCGCGCTGCCTTCGAGAGCCAAACTAATTCCGCAGCACAACGAAGAAAGCCCGCGAACGGGCTTCGGTGGATGCGGGATGAGGAGCGGGGCCTTCAGCGTAGTTCGTACACCACCACGACCTGCTCGGGAAGCGTAGTGTCCGTAGTCAGCGCGTGCACCATTTCACCTTCCGCATCGCGGGAGAGAACCGTACTGACGATGGTGATAGCCCGGTAGGTCGGGACCACATAGGGGGACGTATGCATCAGGCGACCTTACGGAGCTGGATCGGTCGTACCGTGGAGGTCTCGCCGTCGAGCACCATCAGGATCAGGTCGTCACCATGCACGTCGGTGAGACGCACCTGTGTCACGGGCCCGTGTACTTCGCCCGTTTTCAGAATGTGGCCCTGCTGGTCGCAGATATCGAACAGCGCATCCTCGGTGCCGGGTTCATAATCGAACATGAGCAGCCGTTCGATCTGGTCGATGCGGATGCGGATCTCGTGCGCGTTCTGGCTGGACATGGAACAGGGGATGACGGGCTTTTCAACGGCCCGACACCCCCTGTGGTTACGGCCTTACAGGGCCGCGTTCGCCTTACGTGTTCAGTTGCCCTGGTCGTTGAAGATCCAGATGCCGATCGTGGGGTTCAGTGTGTTCATCGCGACAAGGGGTTTCGTTGAATGCAACGCCAAACTACCCCTACCCGCAGGTCGCCAACTTCTGTGAACGAGCAACGGCGAAGGGTGATGAGGGAACGGACGAGGATAAGAGTCGGCAGGGGGCTCTTGGTTGGCGACTGCCGCTGCCGACTGCCACAAGCTCCGCTACTTTCGACCCGCATGGAAGCCCCGCTGCTACGCGCTTTGCTGGTGGATGATGAAGAGCTCGCGCGCGAGAACCTGCGCATGATGCTCGCCGACGAGCGCCCCCAAGTGCGGGTGGTGGGCACCGCTGACGGACTCTCCAGCGCACGACAGCGCATTGCCGAACTGGATCCGGACCTCGTGTTCTTGGATATCCGGATGCCCAGCGGCACGGAGGGATTGGACCTCCTCGAGGCCCTGCCCAACGCCCGGTTCATGGTCATCTTCGTTACGGCCTTCAAGGACTATGCGGTCCAGGCCTTCCATAGCAATGCCGTGGACTATATCCTCAAGCCGATCGACCCGGATGAGCTGGGTGCCGCGGTGGACAAAGCGCTGCGCCGGTGGGACCTGATGCGGGGCGCACACGACGAGAGCCAGCGCTACAGAGAAGATCTGAATGCCGCGGTGCGCACCATCAAGCAACACGGTAGTTCGGCCCGTTTGGCCGTGGACCACTCCAAAGGGTTCAAGCTCTTCGAGCCGCACACCATCGCGCATCTCGAAGCCGATGGCAACTGCACGCTCCTGCACTTCACCGACGGTAGCCGCTACTTGGACACACGCACATTGAAGGTCTACGAGGACATGCTGGATCCGTTGCAGTTCTTACGCGTGCATCGATCACACCTGATCAACGTCGATCAGCTGCGCGAGTACCTCCGCGATGATGGGCACTGGGCCGTGATGAAGGACGGTGCGCGTGTGCCGATCGCGCGGGAAAGGGTGCAGGCGTTCGTGGAAGCGACGCGCGGCCAGTGATCCGCATCCCCCGAACGGTTCGCTCGATCAGAACGACGATCCACAAGACGGCCCCCCGGGGCATCTGGCTGTGCGATTAGCTTCCGGGCATCAAACCCCATGTCCCATGAGCTTGCGTGCCCTGATCGTCGATGACGAGTCCGATGCCCGGGAAAACCTGCGCATCATGTTGGAGGACAACTGCCCGGAAGTGGAAGTGGTGGCCCAAGCCGCGAGCGCGGAACAGGCGCGAACGCTGATCGATGACCACAAGCCGCAAGCGCTTTTCCTGGATATCAAGATGCCGGGCGAGGACGGGTTCTCCCTCCTGCGCTCCGTGAAGTACTTGGAATTGCCGGTGGTCTTCACCACGGCGTACGACGAGTTCGCATTGCAGGCGTTCAAGCAGAACGCGCTCGACTACTTGGAAAAACCCATTGATCCGGAGGAACTCAAACGCGCCGTGCGCAAGCTTACCAAGTTGAGCAGCGATCCTTCCGCCGGGGCCCAGCACGTGAGCGCATTGGAAGCCTTGATGAACGACCCCGGTTCACCCCTGAGCACGCGCGTGGCCGTGCCCAGCCGTGATGGACTTGTCCTCATCAAGCACGAGGACATCACCTACCTGGAAGCGAGCGATAGCTACACCACCGTCTTCACCCGCGATGGGAAGAAGGTGATCAGCAGCAAACACATCCGGGTGTTCGAGACGAACCTTGATGCGAAGAAGTTTTTCCGCGTACACAAGAGCTACATCATCAACCTGGAACATCTCAAGGGCTTCAGTCGGGGAGAAGGCAACATGGCGATGTTGGACAACGGTGCACTGATACCCGTGAGCCGTCGCCGACTGCCGGACTTTCTGTCGATGATCAACACGTTCTGAGCGGAGTGCGTTCAATACCGGTCGTCCACTTGGATGCGCGCGCGCTGCTCGTGTCGATACTGCTCGTGTGCGTGCTTTCCGGGAACGCGCAGCAATTCGGGTTTACGCAGTACACGCCCAAGGAAGGGCTCGCGCAAAGCCAGGTGCGCGCGATCGCCCAGGACACCGAAGGCCATCTGTGGTTCGGTACGTTGGGAGGGGTGAGCCGGTTCGACGGTCACTCCTTCGTGAACTACGCCCTGCAGGAAGGATTGCCGGACGCACAAGTGAGCGCGGTGCTTTGCGCTACGGATGGCACCGTATGGCTCGGAGCAGGCGGTTCGCTCATGTCGTTCCGCGGGAAACAGACCGCTATCATCGAGCTTCCCGGAGAGGCGCGTGATGCGCGGATCCTCTCCTTGGCGGAAGACGCCGAGGGGAGGATCCTGATCGGCACGGACGGGTCCGGACTCTTCCGTGCGAACGGTACGACCGTGTCGCTGTTGCCCGGATTCCCCTCGGATACGGCAAGCACGGTGCGCGCACTTTTGGCGAGGCCGGATGGCGAGGTCGTCATCGGGACGCGTTCCGGTGCTTACCGATGGAAGGAGGGCACGACCCGGGCGGTCCCGCTGGGCACAGGACCCCGGAGCATCAGCACGCTGGCCATCGCCAAGGATGGCACCACGTGGTACGGCACCTTCGGCCAAGGGCTCTTCGGTGCACGGGCCGATGGAACGCTATTGGAGTTCGACGAGGAAAGCGGCCTCCTGCAGAACAACGTGCGCAGCCTGCTCATGGACGAGCGCGGTCGGCTTTGGATCGGGACCAAGTTCGGCGTGAATGTCCTGGACGGCGAGCGCCTGAGATCCTATACCGTCCATCAAGGATTACCGAACGACAATATCTGGTGCCTCTTCCAGGACAGCGAGAACGGGATCTGGCTCGGAACCGATGGTGCGGGCGTGCTCCGTTTCGCCGGAGACAGGTTCGTGACCTACACGGTGACGGACGGACTGTGCAGCGACCTGGTAATGACCATGGCCGCCGATGCACGCGGTGACCTCTGGATGGGAACGTACGGCAACGGGGTCTGCCGACTGGATGGAATGGCCATGCTCAGCACCGTGGACGGATTGCCGAACAACACCATCTGGTGCTCGGCATCCGCTCCGGACAGTTCCTTGTGGTTCGGTACCACGAGCGGGTTGGTGCGTATCCGGAACGGCGTGGTCCTGTCATTGGACAGCGCCCGACAATTGGGCGATGTGCGCGTGCTGGCCCTGCACCGGGATCCGGACGGAACGCTCTGGTGCGGCACGCGCGAAGGGCTCGCCATTCTGCCGCCCACGGGTGAACCCCGCATGGTGGCACGCGACGAGAAGACCCTGCTCCGTTCCGTTCGGGCCATCGTGTCAGCGGGGGAATGGCACTTGCTGGCCACTGACCTTGGGGTTGTGCGCATCCGCGAAGGCCAGAGTGAGCGTTGGACCACGGCGGACGGGCTCTGCGACAACACCATCCAGTGTCTGCTCGTGGACGGGAATCAGCGTATCTGGATCGGCACCAGCAACGGCTTGGCCTGCCATGATGGGCAACGACTGACCAACTTCCGCTTGGGCGCCGATTTCGGCTCCAACTACATCGATCTGCTGTTGGATGATGGCAAGGGCGCGATCTGGGCAGGGACGAACAACGGATTGTTCCGGTTCTTTCCGGACAGCCTGCTCAGCGATGCGTCCAACAAGGAGCATTTCATCGCGGTGGACGGTATCCGTGGTACCGAGTGCAACTTGAACGCGGGCTTCCGTGACCGGTCCGGGCGACTGTTCTTCGGCACCAATGCGGGCCTGGTCATGCATGACCCCGCACGCGGGCCTGCCGCACTACCCATCGGTGACCCCGTGGCGCGCATCGTCGATCTGCGCTCCTTCATGCTTTCAACCGACTGGAGGGGCCAGTGCGACAGCTTGGATCCACGGACAGGACTGCCCATAGGCCTGAACCTGGTCTACCGCAAGAACCATCTGACCTTCGACTACACAGCAGTGGCCTTGGCCGACGCGGAACGGGTGCGCTTCCAATACCGCTTGCTCGGTTTCGATTCCGATTGGCTTCCTGCCACGGAGGCGCGCTTCGCTTCCTACTCCAACCTGCCCCAAGGCGACTATACGTTCCAAGTACACGCTTCCCGTGATGGCCATCAATGGGGTGCGCCCGCTTCGTTCACCTTCCGTATCGCACCGCCCTTCTGGTTGCGCTGGTGGTTCTTTGCCCTGTGTCTGGCCGTGATCGGTTCATCGGGTTTCGCCATCATGAGGTTCCGCTCGGTGCGCAGGGCCCGACAGGAGAAAACCCGCCAGCTCATGCTCCGTTCCCGCATGCTGCAATTGGAGCAACAGGCCCTCAATGCCAACATGAACCGGCACTTCATCTTCAATGCGCTCAACAGCATCCAGTTCTATATCAACCGCCAGGACCGCGCCGCGGCGAACAAGTACCTCACCAGCTTCGCCAAGCTCATCCGCAAGAACCTTGATGCCAGCCGGTCGGACACCACTACGCTGGCGGAAGAACTCGAACGGCTGGAGCTGTACCTCGTTCTCGAGCACATGCGGTTCAAGGACAAGTTCCTCTACACAATCACCATAGACCCAGCAGTGGACACCTTCCGCGTGGAACTTCCCGCCATGATGCTCCAGCCTTATGTGGAGAACAGCATCTGGCACGGTATACTGCCCATGGACCGGCAGGGAACGGTATCCATCGGGGTGGAGCCGGGGATCCCGGGCCATGTCAGGATCACCATCTTGGACGACGGTATCGGGGTGGAAGAGAGCCGGGACCGAAAATCCGGCAATGGGTCGGACCACATCTCCCGAGGTATCGAGATCACCAAGGGACGTGCGGACGTGCTGCGGAAACTGGATCTGGCGGACATCCGTATCGTGGGGCCAGAACAGCTTCATGGACCCTCCGGCGAACCGTCCGGCACACGGGTCACCATTGAACTCCCTTCCAAGGAAGGTCTCACCACTGGCACAGGACATTTGCAGAAGAGCGTTCCTCACATTACTTTTGAGCGTCCATGAACAGCGTCCTCTCCTCCGTGGCCGGTTTACGCATCCTGTTTTCGGGTGCGTTGGTAGCGCTTTTCCTATCCGGTTGCACCAAGCATGAAGACGATTGTTCAGCGCCGGAGAGTGATGGCACGGAAGCGGATACGCGCGCTTTCGAGGCGACTCTAGGAGAGGAGTGGTCCAAGGATGACAAGCCCACGGGCAGCACATTCCGGGGTGCGGATGCGGTCGAAGGAGATATCGACGGTGACGGCATCAGCGACGATGGTGATGATGAGGCTGATGGCGAAGGCAACAAGAAGAACAGGCCGCAGCACTGACTTTTCCTTTGATGATCAATGAGCCCTCGTGACCGGGGGCTTTTTCATTTCCGGCCCTCCAGTGAACACGGCCGCCTCCTTTCCTGTTCTGTCAGGGTCCGTTCCTCGCTGGACAGTGCACCAGTCCGGATTCCGGGCCTACTTTCTCCTCCGTTTACGGGTCTCGGCTTCCCAAGCATCGCAACGCACCCATGCCAATCGACGCGCACGACCACGTCCACCGGTTGATCCGCTCGATGACCCGGCAGGAGAAACGTTATTTCAAACTGTACGCGGGCCGCCATGTAGTGGGTGGCAAGAACACGGGTCTGTTGCTCTTTGATGCCATCGCGGCGATGGACCCCTATGATGAGCAAGCTTTGCGCGAGCGGTTCGTGGGCCAAGCCTTCCTCACCCGGTTCACGGTAACCAAACATCGGCTGTACGATACGATCCTCGCGAGCTTGGAAGCGTTCCACGCGGACAGCTCCGTGGACTCCCGCCTGAACCGCCAGCTGCACCGCGTGGAGATCATCTATCAACGTGGTCTTTACGCGGACGCGGAAAAGCTGCTTCGCAATGCGCGGTTGCTCGGTGAACAGCATGGGAAGACGCATGTGCTCGTGCATGTGACGGAATGGGAGCGGCGATTGATGGAACGCATGAACTATGAGGGGGTGACCGACGCCGATCTGCATGCGTTGGCCGATCGGAGCACCGGGCTCTTGTGGGACCTGGAACAGATGGAGACGCTCTGGCAGCTCAAGAGCCGCTCATTCATGCTGCTGTATCGGGAGGGCAAGGCCAGGAGCGAACAGGATGAAGGTGCCCTGCGCGCACTGCTCAACGACCCCGTTCTGAAGAATGAAGGCAAGGGAGCCTCGCCCAAGGCCCGCTTTCTAAGGCACCACATTCTGAGCGCCGTAGCCTTCTCGCTCAATGACATGCCGCTGTGCGAAAAGCACCTTCACCAGAACGAGCTGCTGCTGCACCAGGAAGCAGCGCATTTCCAGGATGAACCGAACTTGGCGTTGGCCGTTCTCAGCAACTTGGCTTATGTCCGCCTCCGCTTGGGCCGCTATGCCGAGGCGCTCGATGGGCTGAAGCGGTTCAAACGGATCCCCGCCATGTTGCCGGAAGTACCCTCGCCGGATCTGGAAATGAAGGTCTTCGCGATGGGGGCGAGCCTTGAACTGGCCCTGCTCTGCCGCTTGGGCGAGTTCGAGAAGGCCATGGAAAAGCTTCCCGCCATGGCGGTCGGACTCAAACGGTTCGATGTACACCTGAGCGTGATCCGCAAGACCGGTCTCCGATTCCAAGCGGCATGGGCCTGTTTCGGTGCCGGGCACTATGATGCTGCGTCGCATTGGTGCCGCGACCTGTTGAACGAGCGCGGCATTGAGCCGCACGAGGAGATGCATGCCATGGGCCGGCTGTTGGACCTTCTCATCCTGCTCGAATCCGGCAAGACCGACCTGTTGAACTATGCGGTGCGCAACGTCGAGCGCTTCCTGCGCAGCCACAGTCGCCGGTTCCACTTCGAGCGAGCGCTGCTCACTTATGTGAAGGCCCGGCTGCGCACCAAGGAGCCAGCGCGTATCCAAGCCGCGCACGCTTCATTGGTCGCAGCCATGGTCGCTTTGGAGGCGGACACGAGGGAACAAGCTGTATTCGACCATCTGGATCCGATCTGCTACGCCTTGTCCAAGCAGGGCGGAAGGCCCATGAGCGCCGTCGCACAGGAGCGCGCCGAGCAGGCCCGGACCGGGCCGAAGCCGACATCCTCGGGTCGCAAAGCCGCCTGAGCGCGCGTAGGGCCCGGCGCATACATTTGCGCACATCGCATCGGCCTTCCCCAAGCTGCGGCGAGCGAAGCATGAGCACGCCTCACGACTATGTCCCGATAGCCATCCAGACCTTCATCGCGTTGGGCTTCGTGTTCGGTGGCTTGGCCTTCGCCGCTTGGCTGGGGCCGAAGAAGGCCGGCAAGGTGAAGGATGAGAACTTCGAGTGCGGCATCGAGCAGTACGGCAATGCACGCTCGCCCTTCAGCGTGAAGTACTTCCTGATCGCGATCCTCTTCGTGCTGTTCGATGTGGAGGTGATCTTCCTCTATCCGTGGGCAGTGAACTTCAAGACCCTCGGACTTGTTGGATTCGTTGAGATGGTCCTTTTCATAGCATTCGTGCTGGCGGGCTTCTTCTATGTCATCAAGAAGGGTGCGCTGAAGTGGGAATGAGCAGAACGATATGAGCAACGAGATCACCCCGCGCCCGGCCCTCGGCAAGCCTACGATCGTGCCGCCGCCGAAAGGCTATTCCGGCAGTGGTTTCATGACCACCAAGCTCGAGGACGCCATCGGCTTGGCGCGCAAGAACAGCATCTGGCCACTGCCCTTCGCGACCAGTTGCTGCGGCATCGAGTTCATGGCCACCATGGCCAGCAATTACGACCTCGCCCGTTTCGGTATGGAGCGCCTCAGCTTCAGTCCCCGCCAAAGCGACCTGCTGATGGTGATGGGCACCATCGCCAAGAAGATGGCCCCGGTCCTGCGGGATGTGTACACGCAGATGGCTGAACCCAAGTGGGTGCTCAGTGTTGGAGCGTGTGCCAGCAGTGGCGGCATCTTCGATACGTACAGCGTGCTGCAAGGCATCGACCGCGTGATCCCGGTGGACGTTTACGTTCCAGGCTGCCCGCCGCGCCCCGAGCAGATCATCGACGGCATCCTGAAGATCCAGGAGTTGGTGGCCAACGAGGGCTTCCGCCGCCGGTACAGCAAAGACTATGAGCACCTGCTCAAGACCTACAAGATCGACTGAAGAGAAACGCAGAGCCGCCGAGAAGCGCTGAGGGCCGCAGAGAGATGTTGAACCTTCGTGAAGAACCGATAGAAAGCCGCTGATGCCCGCCCCCGCCTTCGCCATCAAGACGGACCGCGATCAATTGACGATCGACAAGCTCGTCGCCGCCTTCGGTGATGGGGTCCTTTCGCACGAGCGCATTTCGGATATGCTGGTGATCACTGTGAAGAAGCCGGTGATCCACGCTGTGCTGAAGTTCCTGCGCGACGAGGTCGACTTCAACTTCCTGACGTCCATGGGCGGGATGCACTACGCGGACCGCGACGCGCTCGGCCTGGTGTTCCATCTGCACAGCATGCGCAACGGTCATCGCATCCGCCTGAAAACCGAGACGCCGATGAAGGATCCGGTGTTCCCGACCTTCACCGACCTCTGGCCCACGACCAACTGGATGGAGCGCGAGGCGTGGGATTTCTTCGGTATCCAATTCAGTGGCCACCCGAATCTGAAACGCATCCTCAACATGGAGGACTTCCCGGCCTTTCCCCTTCGGAAGGACTACCCGTTGGAAGATCCCACCCGCGAGGACAAGGACGATAGCTACTTCGGAAGATGAGCAACATCGTCAAGCCCGATTACTGGCAGCATGATCTTGTGCCCAACACGGAGCACAAGGACCTGAACACGCTCAACCTCGGGCCCACGCACCCGGCCACGCACGGCATTTTCCAGAACGTGCTTACGCTGGACGGCGAGGTGATCCAGAGCGCCGAGCAGACCATCGGCTACATTCATCGCGCCTTCGAGAAGCTGGCGGAGCGCCGTCCCTTCTACCAGATCACCACGCTCACGGACCGGCTGAACTACTGCAGTTCGCCGATCAACAACATGGGCTGGCACATGACCGTGGAGAAGCTCTGCGGCATCGAACTGCCCAAACGCGTGGAGTACATGCGGGTGATCATGATGGAGTTGGCGCGCATCGCCGATCATCTCATCTGCAACAGCGTGATCGGTGTGGATACCGGTGCGCTCACGGGCTTCACCTACATCTTCCAGCAGCGCGAGAAGATCTACGACATCTACGAGGAGGTCTGCGGCGCCCGCCTCACCACCAATATGGGCCGCATCGGCGGTTTCGAGCGCGACTTCAGCCCGAAGTGCTGGCAGCTGATCCGCGACTTCGTGAAGAACTACCCCGCCGCGCTGAAGGAGTTCGACAACCTGCTCGCGCGCAACCGCATCTTCATGGACCGCACGATCAACTGCGGACCGTTCAGTGCGGAGCGGGCATTGGCCTACGGCTTCACCGGCCCGAACCTGCGGGCCTGCGGTGTGGACTACGACGTGCGCGTGGCCGATCCGTACAGCAGCTACCAGGACTTCGATTTCATCATTCCCATCGGGCAGAACGGCGATACCTACGACCGCTTCATGGTGCGGGACCAGGAGATGAAAGAGAGCATCAGCATCATCAAACAGGCGCTGGACAAGCTCGACAAACTGGCCGACAAGAAGTCCTTCACCGCGGATGTGCCCGCATGGGTGCTGCCGCCGAAGGACGAGGTGTACAACCAGATGGAAGCGCTGATCTGGCACTTCAAGATCGTGATGGGCGAGACCGAAGTGCCCATCGGCGAGGTGTACCACTGCGTGGAAGGAGCGAATGGCGAACTCGGCTTCTACCTCGTGAGCGATGGTGGCCGCACACCTGCCCGTCTGCACTTCCGCCGCCCCTGCTTCATCTATTACCAAGCCTATCCGGAGATGATCAAAGGCACCATGCTGAGCGACGCGATCCTCACCATGAGCAGCATGAACGTGATCGCCGGCGAACTCGACGCCTGAACATCCACCGCCACGGCGCTACGAACGCAACGAGGCGCAACGAATGGCTGAGGAGGACCGCATCGCGAAGCTTACTCTGGACGCCGCGTTCAAAGTCCACCGGGCGCTGGGCCCCGGACTTCTGGAAAGCGCATACGTCCATTGTTTGATCCATGAATTGCGCACTGCTGGGCTATCGGTACTTCATCAGCATCCTTTGCCTTTGGAATATGGCGCTGTGAAGCTTGATGCTGGCTACCGGTTGGACCTCTGGGTGGAGAACCTCGTTATCGTCGAGGTGAAGTCGGTGGATGCCCTGCACCCCATCCATACCGCACAGTTGCTCACTTATCTCAGGCTTACAGGTAACCGGCTGGGACTATTGATCAACTTCAATGAGGTGTTGCTGAAGGACGGCCTTCGTCGCATCGCCAACGGAATGCCCGCTTAACGTGGCG
>Ga0075152_10002602_pt1 | contig 12799 bp, 10 predicted proteins | sample JI61114C2DNA_FD_70964 | JGI IMG/M metagenome (GOLD analysis project Ga0075152, IMG submission 70964) | Wastewater effluent complex algal communities from Wisconsin, to seasonally profile nutrient transformation and Carbon sequestration -... | ecosystem: Engineered > WWTP > Effluent > Algae...
CAACTACTCTGTTATTGGCAAAAGCTGCAACAGAGGAACAGCAGACCCGCATTGGTAATCAAACCGGTGGTCGGGTTTTTCTGTTTTTGTATACCGATGATTTTTGGAGAGATTATAACCAAATGACGGCCGATGGAATCCGTTTTGTTCGGCCTCCAGTAGAGGAGGAGTACGGAATTGTTTCTGTTTTTGAAGACCTTTATGGAAATCTCTGGGATCTTATTCAACCTGTAAAAAAATAATCATGCCATACCAACCAGCAACCAATAGATACCAAGACATGGAATACCGCCGCTCTGGTGTTTCTGGTATTCGTTTACCTGAAATTTCACTTGGCCTCTGGCATAATTTTGGGGGTGTAGATCAATTTGAAAATTTTAGAAAAATTCTGTGGAGAGCATTTGATGCTGGCATCACACATCTAGACCTAGCCAATAACTATGGTCCACCTCCTGGATCAGCGGAGGAAAATTTTGGTATTATTTTAAAAAAGGATTTTGCCGGCTATCGCGATGAAATGATTATTTCTACCAAGGCTGGATATCATATGTGGGAAGGACCTTATGGAGAATGGGGATCCAGAAAATACTTGTTGTCTAGTTTGGACCAAAGTTTGAAAAGGATGGATTTAGACTATGTAGACATTTTCTATTCACATAGACCTGATCCGGAAACGCCTTTAGAAGAAACCATGGGAGCGCTTACTTCTGCGGTTCAACAAGGGAAAGCCCTATATGTAGGGATTTCAAATTATCCTGCAGATCTTGCAGCAAAAGCCATAGAGATACTGAAAGCTTCTGGTACACCATGTTTGATACATCAACCAAAATACAGCATGCTGGTAAGATGGGTAGAAGAAGGTTTAATGGATGTTTTGCAAGATAAAGGAGTGGGATGTATTGCTTTTTCACCATTGGCTCAGGGATTATTAACCAATAAGTATTTAAAAGGTATTCCTGCTGATTCAAGGGCTGGAAAAGAGCATGGTGCACTTCAAAGTTCTGCAATTACACCTGAATTATTGGGTCAATTACAAGGCTTACAAAATATTGCTGAACGCAGGAATCAGTCATTAGCACAGATGGCCATTGCTTGGTTATTAAAAGACCAACGCGTTACATCTGTATTAATTGGAGCAAGTTCTGTGGCACAATTGGATGACAATTTACACGCACTTAAAAACAAGTCCTTTAGTGTTGAGGAGTTAGACGCCATAGAAACCATATTGGCTAATAAGCCCAACCATTAACCTTGATTAACCATTGGCCCATATTCATTAACACTTGTTTTGAATAGGTTGCAGTAGTTTTAGCCAAACTAATTGGATGAATCGATTTTTATTGGTGTTACTAGCAACCTGTTGTTTTTTAGTAACCAAAGCGCAAAAGCCAACAGGCAACATTAAGGGAATAGTAATGGATACCGCTTCCAAGCGCGGACTTTCCTATTCAACCATATCGCTAGTCCAGGCAAAGGATTCTTCTTTGATTAGTTTTATGAGGGCCGACTCAACGGGTGGATTTCAAATAAAGAATATCGCCAAAGGCAACTATTTGGTATCTGCTTCCTATGTGGGATTTGTACCGGTATGGGTGCCTATAAATTTAAAAGAGGGAGAAACAGTTAATCTAGGTATCATGGCTATGACAGATGTGAACAGCGCTTCTGCTGTTACGGTAAATGCCAAAAGGGCACCCGTTGTTATGAACAATGATACCCTTGAATTCAATACAGAAAATTTTAAGACCCAACCCAATGCTGTTGTAGAAGACCTGCTCAAGAAACTGCCTGGAGTAGTGGTAGACGCTGATGGAACGGTGCGCGTGAATGGACAAAAAATCAATCGGGTATTGGTCAATGGGAAAGAATTTTTTACAGGTGACCCAAAACTGGCCACCAAGAATTTAGACGCAGATGCAGTTGATAAAGTGCAGGTTTTTGACAAGAAATCAGATAGGGCGGCTTTTACAGGAGTGGACGATGGTCAAACTGAAAAAGCCATCAACCTAAAACTCAAAAAAGACAGGAATAAATCGCTGTTTGGCAAAGTTGCTGCTGGCGTAGGTATGGATCAAAGATTTGACGCGCAAACCAATATCAATAAATTTAATGGAGACCAACAAATCTCATTGTTGGGTATGGCCAATAATACCAACCGCCAAGGGTTTAGCATTAATGATGTGCTCAATTTTTCTGGAGAACTTTCAAGAGGTATGCGTGCTGGTGGTGGTATCAATATTAAAATAGGTGGAGGGGATGACAATGGATTGCCCATTTCTGGACTAGGACAGAATCAACAAGGGGTGGCCAAAACCTTTGCAGGTGGGATTAATTTTAACGATAGTTGGAAAAAGAAAACAGATGTGAATGGGTCTTTTATAGCTTCTGATGTTGACTTGAGCACAGATAGAAGTACAAATAGACAGAACCTACTTCCCGGAAATAATTTTGATTATGTTTCCAATAGTAATGGTCAGAAAAGGGTGCAACAACAACGTGCCAATTTTAGCATTGACCAAAAAATAGACAGTTTTATTTCTTTTAAAATTATGCCCCAAGTTACGCTTCAGCAAAATGACAATAATAGCCGTAGTCAATATGTGAGTACAGATGCAAAAGGGGTAAGAATCAATGATGGTAGCAGTGAGAGCAGTACAAGGTCAGAAGCTACCAATTGGGTCACCAATGCACAGTATAGGCAAAGACTGAAAAAGAAAGGAAGAACCATTTCTTCTAACCTCAATTGGAATGATAATACTAGTTCTCAAACTGGGGCATTGCTGAATAAAAATAGCTTTTATGTTTCTGGTATTTCTTTAAAAGATAGTATTACCAATCAACGAAATAGTAGAGACGCTCATAGCAGCAGTTTGGGGGGAAACCTAATTTATACAGAGCCTGTTGGCAAAAAATCGCTTCTTGAATTCAGCGTTTTTTATAATAGTTCTAAGGGTACAAGTGTGAGAAAAGCCTATGATTATAATGCCGCAACAGGCAAATATGATCTCTTGAACAAATTGCAAAGCAATGACTTCAATAATAATTTTGAATATGGTGGGGGCGGAATCTCTTGGAGAAGCAACCAAAAGAAAATCAATTATACACTTGGTACTTCTTTGCAAACCACTAGTTTGGTAAGTACCAATAATACCAATGGAAATAATATTCAGCAAAAATTCACAGACTGGCTGCCTAGTCTGAATTTACAATACAAATTAAATAGTACGCGCAACCTAAGTTTGAATTACAACACTTCTACGCAGAACCCCGCTACTTCACAATTGCAACCCATTATTGATGTAAGTGATCCCTTAAATACTTATACAGGAAATCCCAATTTGAAAAGAACCTATGTACAGAACCTTAGCTTGAATTATTTTAATGCCAATACCTTTACACAAAGTAATTTCTTTGCCTTTGTTTCTGCATCAAAATCTGATAATGCTATTGTGAATTCAGACATTGTACAAACAAATGGCGCAAGGGTCAGCAGCCCAATAAATGCAGATGGTGTCTATAATTTATTTGCCAATGCCGATATGGGTTTCCCTATTAAAAAACTCAAATCCAGAATTGATATTGGAATGGGTGCTAGTTATATGAACAATATTTCTTTCATTAACCTTGCAAAGAATACCATTGTCAATTCAAGTATAGGTCCCAACTTAAGCTGGTCTTATGGGAATGACACCAAATTTGATTTGCGCCTTTCTGCAAGATTAAATTTTAGCAATATTGAATATGCACTACAGCCACAGTTAAATAGCCATTACCTGCAACAGATTTATGGTCTAGAAACCAACAATACCCTGCCTTGGGGCGTATTATTGAATAATAATTTTAATTATACCATTAATACCGGCAGGGCCGATGGTTATAATTTAAACTTACCCCTTTGGAATCTTTCCATGGCAAAATCATTCTTAAAAAATAACCGTGCAGAAATCAAGTTTTCTGTTTTTGATTTATTGAATAAGAATGTAGGCGTTTCTAGAAATGCATCACAGAATTATATAGAAGACTCTCGTTATAATGTATTACAACGCTACTTTATGTTAACTGCTAGTTACCGATTAAATAAAGCCGGTTCTACCACAGGTGGGGCAAGGGTAGTAGTTAGGTCCATGGGTAATTAGAATTAAATACTACATACCAGGTGCTTGTATGTAGTGTTGCCATTCTGTATATTTCTTTTAAATAGGTCAAAAAAAAAGCCGTACAGTTGAATGCTGTACGGCTTTCCTTATAGGAGCTTATGATTAATTATCGCTTCTGCGGAACATAGCTGGTCCACCTTGATTTTGCATCATTTGTTGCATCAATTTTCTGTATTCTTCCTGCGTAACTACTTTACCTTTTTTAGGTTCTTTTAATTCTTTGGCATCCACAGTGGCTTTAATTTCTTTTGCAGTATAAACCGTTCTGCCATTGTCAATGTCTAATTCCAAAATCACACCAGGTAATTGGCCATAGCTTTCCGGGCCAACGGGACTAACAATATTGTCTGCAAACCAAGCTACAATTTCCCATTCCTTTGGAGGAGCGGCTTTTTTAATAGTAGTATCAGTAGTAGCGGCACCTGGACCACCCATTGTCATCACCCTCATACCCATTACAGCTGCAGGAATTTTCCTAGTGGCTTTGTGACAGGTTTGACCCAGAATCTGTTTTGTTTCCATACTCAATTTCCAGGGTTGTGGCTTAATACTGTCTACAATCAAAAAGTTTTTTCCCCCTAGTTCAGAACTAAGAATAGATTTTGACTGGCTAAAATTTTTGTACAAATCTCCGCCATCATTGCCAAAACGCATGATCATCCTTGGGCCTCCGCCTCCGCCACCTGCAAATGGATCGGGTGCTTCGTCTTCAGGAATAGCCTTATAAACTGAAATACTATCACTGAACAACAACATATGTTTGCTGGTGCGGAATTCTGGCATCATCGCCCGCATTTGTTCGTCAGTAATGGTTTTGTACATATTGATCTTACGTTCAAATACAATGGTTCCTTCTTTTTGCTGGGCGTTGGCCAACAAAAAACCTGATAAGCAGGTAAAGGAGAGTAAAACTTTTCGCATGTAAATTGGTTTAGGCATCAAATCTATACATTGAGCCGTTAACATAGCTTGATTATTGGTTAATTTAGGTTAATGAAAGCCTGATTAGGTTGAATAGCCAATTATCTTTGATTTGTAAACAACCATATGTTCCATTTTTCTATTTCTAAATTAGGCGTATCCAGAATGCTCATGGTAGCTGCAATTTTACTAATTGTGGCTTTTCAGGCATATTGGTTACAAAAGCTCTATATGGAAGAAGCGGCGGGATTTAAAAAAACAACTGATATTGTTTTCAGAGAAACCATGTACAAAGTACAGGCCCAACGCTTGAAAAAAGACTCCCTTTTTTATCAAATCATTCCTGAGGAAAATAATTTCTTGGGTGATGTGGCTGACCTTGTTGCCCAAAAATTGCCAGAAATCAGAATCAATACCAAGAACAAACAGTCAAAGGAAATGGTGATTTCCATGAACGAAAATGGATTGAGTATGGAGTCTCCAAATGATAAAAAAGGAACTGGTAGTATCAAGTTTCGCTTTAATGGTCCAATGACTAACACAGATGAAGACTCCTTAACAGAGAAAAGACCTGTAGTCATCTTTCGTAGCCGAATGGATTCCATAGTTAAGTCTAACGTCAAGTCTGGCAATATTAATATTACCCAATTAATCCAAGAAGGAATTAGGATGGGTATGACAGAAGCTAAAGAGCATACACCCAAAATCAGTTTTCATGCAACCAATGAAATGGATACGGTAACTGAATTCATTTCATCGGAACAGCCCATTGCCCCACCCAGACCAGCTTCTCATAAGGTTAGGAGAATGACCCAGGATTTTCTGGTTAAATCTAGAACACTAAACGATACTATTTCTATTCCACAAATAGATTCTGCCTATAAAATTGCTTTGTCCAATGCGGGAATCAATGCCGCGTTTAGCATAAAAAGAGATAGTTTGTTTAGGCCAGATTCTATTGCTGGTATGCACTTTAGTACGTCTAAAGTACCCGTTGGATTTTTGAGCAAGAACGCTTACCAGGCTAGTTTTGAAGCGCCTACCAGTTTTCTCATGCGAAAAATTGCACCTCAGATTTTACTCTCTTTGTTGCTGGTAGCATTTACCTCTATCAGCTTCTTATTTCTTTATAGGAATCTATTGGCACAGAGAAGGCTGACACTCATGAAAAATGACTTTATCAGCAATATCACCCACGAACTCAAGACCCCTATTGCAACCGTGAATGTGGCCATTGAAGCACTTAGAAATTTTGATGCATTACAAAGCCCAGAACGCACCAAGGAATACTTAGACATTTCTGCTTCAGAATTGCAAAGACTTAGCCTCTTGGTAGACAAAGTGTTGAAACTTTCTATGTTTGAAAACAAAGACATTGAACTGCAGAAATCTGATTTTAACCTAAAAGAATTGGTGGAAGAAGTTATGCATAGTATGCGATTGCAGTTCCAAAAAAACAAAGCCACAATAAGTTTTAAAACAGCAGGAGAGCCCTTTCATATTCACGCAGATAGATTACATATTACCAGTGTCATTTACAATTTGTTGGACAATGCATTAAAATATGGAGGTAGCAAGCCTGAGATCAAAGTTGAATTGGCCGCAACACCCCAAGAGTTTAAATTGAGGGTGGAAGACAATGGAATTGGGATCTCGCCAGAGTACGCCAATAAGGTATTTGAAAAATTCTTTCGTGTGCCTTCTGGGGATCACCATAATATCAAGGGTTATGGTCTTGGTCTTAGTTATGCTGCACACGTGGTGCAACAACACGGAGGAAGTATTTCTGTAGAAAGCCAGCCCGGCAAGGGATCTGCATTCATTATTAAATTACCCAACACATGAGCATCAAAGTATTGTATGTAGAGGATGAGGTTTTTTTGGGCAAGATTGTCAAGGAAACTTTAGAGAGCCGTGGATTTGAAGTGATCATGGAAACAGATGGTGCAGACGTGCTCAGAACCTTTGAAGACGAGCTGCCAGATATCTGTGTCTTAGACGTTATGCTCCCCAATAAAAGTGGCTTTGAAATAGCAGAAGACATTCGCAAGATTAATGATGATATTCCCATTCTTTTTCTAACGGCAAAAACCCAAACAGAAGACTTAGTACACGGATTCAAAATAGGAGGGAACGATTATATCCGCAAGCCCTTTAGTATGGAAGAATTGATTGTGAGAATTGAAAATGCACTAAGGGTCAGAAAAGATGAAACCCTACATATTACTGGAGAACAAATCAATATTGGGGAGTACCAATTTCTACTCAATAAACAGGTCTTGAGAAAAGGGACCATGGAGAAAAAACTTTCCTATCGCGAAAGCGAATTGTTGAAATACCTCTACAAAAACAGCAATGCCATCATTGATAGAAGAGATGTATTAAACCATATTTGGGGTAATGATAGTTTTTTCAATAGCAGAAATCTAGATGTTTATATCACCAAGATTCGTTCCTATTTAAAGGAGGATCCTCAATTGGAAATCCTGACCATCAAGGGTGTAGGCTACCGATTTGTTATTGGATAATGCAAAAATGGTCAAAATTGGCTGCTGAATTGTATTTTGCAGCATGATTAAGAATTTTGCCATGGCAGGCCTACTGGCCTTATTGTTTGCCGCCTGTGCCAGCGGACCCAAAATGTACAGCTCAGAAAGCCTGAAAGGGGTAGACTTTAGCAAGTATAAAACCTATGCGTTTTTGCCTACCAAAGACACTTCCTATTCCAAAGTTGTTGACCGTAAGAAATTAGTGGCAGCGCTTACAGAAGAAGGTTTTAGGGTCTTGAGTGAAAAGGGAATGGTCTATGATACAGCCAATCCAGACGTACTTTTCAGATACAATTTGGTCATGAAAAAGGACTATCAAGTAAGCCGTGATCAACAGATTACCTATAGCCCCTATATTGAAACGGCTAATATGCCCAACCAACCCAAGATCTATTATTTTAGTTCTGATAATAGGCCCGAAGTATACAATGGAAGTGCTCAATTAGAATCTTTCCGTGATGGTACCATGGTCATTGATATGATTGACCACAAAACCAATGAAGTGGTATGGAGAAGCGCGGCTCAGGCTAGAAAAGAAGAGTCAAGTTTAATGGATATTAAGTCAACCGTTCAATTGGTCATACCCAATATGTTTCACAAGTTTCCAGTAAAAGTGAAGAAATAATACAACCATAAAATTGGAAAAAGCCATTCTGAAAAGGATGGCTTTTTTAGTAGCTACCCAAACTAGTCAATGCAGGAAGGGCATTGTTGCTAAAGTCAAACAGGGTCAAGTTTTCCATGCTGGAACCATTGGTTGCTGTGGGACCTTTAAAAGCTACCCATTCAGGTGCCCACCAACAAAGACCCATTCCCTGTTGTTGGGGCAATTTTTTCAAAACATCCATCAGGGCCTTGGTAAAAGCCTGTTGCCCTTCGGGCGATGCGGCGTATTCGGGAATCAACTGATTGGCCAAACCCCAAACATTATTGGTATAGTCATTCCAACCAAGTGTAAAGGGGTAGGAGGTTTCTGCAATGACAATTGGTTTTTGAAATTTGCTGATCAAATTAGTTAAACCTGTACCTAGTGCATCCAAACTTTTACCATGCCAAATAGGATAAAAGGAAAGACCAATATAGTCATAGGAAACAGTTTGTAAAGCCAAGTTATTATAATACCATTCTGCACCATCAATCCCCGCAAAATGCAACATGGTCTTGGTATTGGCATCTGCTTCTTTTACAGCACGTAAGCCTTCTTTAACCAATAAAGCATAATAAGCCCAATTGTTATCATAAGTGCCACCCACCTTTGCATCGTTCCACAGAAAACCGGCATTGGTTTCATTCCCAATCTGCACTATTTTCAAACTAACTCCCGCTGTTTTAAAAGCAGACATAACCCTAGTAGTATATTGATACACCGAATCTTTGAGCACCGTGCCAGTGGCATTTTTCCAAGCAGCGGGTTTGTTTTGATTGCCAGGATCTGCCCATGAGTCAGAATAATGAATGTCTAACCAAATGCCAAATCCTTTTGTAGCAAGGGTTTTAGAAAAATCAACCACTTCTTTTAAACTTGAATTGGAAGAGCTTGGGCTATGCCAAAGTCTAAGCCTAATGGTATTGATTCCCTTGTCTTTACAGATTTGTAATAAATCGGCCTGTTGGCCTGAAACATAAAATTTGGTGCCAGCAGTTAAAATTTCCGGGCTAAAAGAAAGGTCCAAACCCCTAATAAAATTGGCATTGGGGCTGGGTGTAGGAGGTAGGGGTGGAACAGGGTCTACAATAGGATCAGTTCCACCAGATTTACTACATGCTGATAGCAATAAAATTAAGGCCAAAACAAAGGATAAGGGACGCATGTTACAAAGGTAGTAAACCATGTTAACGCTTGGTAGTTTTTTTAAGCATACCCCCTTATCTTTGAACACCTAAAATAGTCATATGAACCAGTCATTTGCCAATAGAATTCAAGCCGAACTCTCAGAAATAGAAAAAGCCGGACTTTTTAAGAAAGAACGCATCATTACCAGTGAACAAGGACCTGAGATTACGGTAAATGGTAAAACGGTGTTGAATTTCTGTGCCAATAACTATTTGGGTCTTTCTTCTCATCCCAAAGTCATTGAAGCAGCCCATAAAGCCATAGACACACATGGATATGGTATGAGTTCTGTGCGTTTTATCTGCGGTACCCAAGACATTCACAAAGAATTAGAACAGAAAATAGCCCAGTTCTTGGGTACAGAAGACAGCATTTTATACGCTGCGGCATTTGACGCCAATGGCGGTGTTTTTGAACCCTTGTTTAATGAAGAAGACGCCATTATTTCTGACGCATTGAATCATGCTTCTATTATTGATGGTGTTAGGTTGTGTAAGGCGCAGCGCTATAGATATGAGCACAACAATATGGAAGACCTGGAAGCAAAACTCAAAGAATCAGCTGCTTGTAGAAGTAGGATTATTGTAACCGATGGTTCTTTTAGTATGGATGGAACCATTGCACAATTAGACAAGATCTGTGACTTGGCTGATAAATATGACGCCATAGTCATGATTGATGAATGCCATTCATCTGGCTTCTTGGGTAAATCCGGAAGGGGTACTCATGAGTATAGAGGTGTAATGGGTAGAATTGATATTATCACAGGAACACTAGGTAAAGCCCTGGGTGGCGCTAGTGGTGGATTTACTTCAGGAAAAAAAGAAGTGATAGAAATGTTGCGCCAAAGAAGCAGACCTTATTTGTTCTCAAATACAGTAGCACCAAGTATTGTAGGCGCCAGCATTGCCGTATTAGATATGTTAACAGAAACCACTGAGCTACGCGATAGACTAGAATATAATACCCAATATTTTAGAACCAAAATGACTGAAGCAGGTTTTGATATTAAACCCGGAGACCATCCCATTGTTCCCATCATGTTGTATGAAGCTACAGTAGCACAACAATTTGCAGCAGCATTATTAGAAGAAGGCGTTTATGTGATTGGATTTTTCTTTCCTGTTGTGGCAAAGGGCTTGGCAAGAATTAGGGTGCAATTAAGTGCTGCGCATACACAAGCACATTTGGATAAAGCCATTGCTGCATTTACCAAAGTGGGTAAGGAATTGGGCGTACTAAAATCATAAATTTAAATATTGTCCATGAAAAAATGGGTCCTGGCTATAGTAGTTATTTTGCTCCTTACCGCTGCAGCCTATTTTGGTATTCAATGGTATGGCAATGCTGCTAGCACTAATGCCGTAGAACCAGTAACAGTAGGGCCCATTGCCCCAGAAAAGACAAGAGTTAATTATGACTTGTCTTATGCCATTCATATTAATACCGATAGTTTGGAATTGCATTTAGACAATATTCAAATGAAACTGCATATTGATTCATTGAGGCCCTTTATAGAAACAAATGAAGCCGCTTTTCATGCAAAACCCTTGAGTCTCATTACAGAAAAGGGATATTCAGACCATAGTTTGGCCAAAGTGCTGGATTTAATGAGTATGTACCAAGTAAAGGAATACCAGCTGGTAAAACAATAGGCATTTGGGTTAACTTTGCAGCTCAAATAACCCATATGCGCGTTCATTTCTCTGTATTTCTGATAATAGGCTTGGCATTTGCCGCCTGTTCACCCAATAATGTAACCATTGACAATAAGATCAAAACCCATTTTGATGCCAAGAGAGTTACGGGTAGTTTTGCCATTTATGACAATGGGAGTGGTCAATTTACTATTTATAACCTAGCCCGCTATCGCGATACCGCTTATTTGCCAGCTTCTACTTTTAAGATTGTCAATAGCTTGATTGGTCTAGAGACTGGTAAGATTTTCAATGAGAAAATGTTGATTAAATGGGATGGCGTTCTGCGTGATTTTCCAAACGGAGACAGCAGCATGAGTTGGAATCAAGACCTGACCATGGAAGAAGCGTTTAAAAGATCCGCAGTTCCTTATTTTCAAGAAGTGGCTCGCAGAATTGGAAAAGACACCATGCAATTCTGGCTTGACTCACTCAAATATGGTAACAAACAAATGGGCAAAACCATCGACCAGTTTTGGCTGGACAATAGTTTGAAAATTACGGCCGATGAACAAATGGGTTTGGTTAAGAAACTCTATTTCAATTTATTGCCCTTTCAAAAAAGAACCCAGGAGATAGTCCGCAAAGTGATGGTACAAGAAGACAATGCCAATTATAGACTGGCTTATAAAACAGGATGGGGATATAGAGAGAACGGCAATGCCTTAGGTTGGTTAGTAGGATGGATTGAAGAAAACAAACACGTGCACTTCTTTGTGCTCAATGTAGAAGCACCCCATGATACCAAGCCTGGAACCATTAGACAAGACATCTTAAAAGCGGTGTTGAAAGAACAAGGATTTCTAGAAGGCAAACGCTAAACCATTCCACCAGATAGTTGTTAGATAAACTTTAGATTTGTAACACAACCTGTATTATGCAATTGTATTGTAATTCGCTTACCAATAGAACCCGTTTGGCCACTCGGGAAGTAAAGATTGGATCCCTATCATTGGGCAATTTTCATCCGGTTCGAGTGCAGACCATGACCACAACAGACACCATGAACACTATAGCAACGGTGGAACAAACCATTCGTTGTATAGAAGCAGGTGCGGAATTGGTACGTATTACTGCCCCCAGTAGAAACGAAGCAGAGAACTTACAAAATATTAAAAATGAATTGCGCAAACGTGGATATGATACCCCACTTATTGCCGATATTCATTTTACCCCCAATGCCGCCGAGATTGCTGCTAGAATTGTAGAGAAAGTGCGTGTGAATCCGGGCAACTATGTAGATAAGAAAAAGTTTGAACAGATAGATTATACAGATGCAGAATATGCAGAAGAAATAGAACGCATTCAAGAAAGATTCACGCCGCTTTTACGCATTTGCAAAGAGTACGGAACGGCCATGCGCATTGGTACCAACCATGGTTCTTTGAGTGATAGAATCATGAGCCGCTATGGAGATACAGCCAATGGTATGGTAGAATCAGCCATGGAATTTTTGCGCATAGCGCGATACGAATCTTACCACAATATTGTGCTCAGCATGAAGTCTAGTAACCCACAGGTAATGGTGCAGGCTTATAGGTTGTTGATCCAACAAATGGACGCAGAGTTTGGAGAAATTTATCCTTTACACTTGGGTGTTACTGAAGCAGGTGATGGAGAAGACGGAAGGGTAAAAAGTGC
>Ga0075152_10002603_pt1 | contig 12794 bp, 17 predicted proteins | sample JI61114C2DNA_FD_70964 | JGI IMG/M metagenome (GOLD analysis project Ga0075152, IMG submission 70964) | Wastewater effluent complex algal communities from Wisconsin, to seasonally profile nutrient transformation and Carbon sequestration -... | ecosystem: Engineered > WWTP > Effluent > Algae...
GGTTGAGCTTGCTGTACGTGCGAGAACTGGGACAACTCGGAATTCCATCGTTCGTTGTGAATTTGGTGTTGTCTGATGGGCGTCTGGCTGTTCTGTCGGGCCTGCAGCTCCTTCTCCTTGAGCTTGAGCTCTTCATGCTTTTGACTGATAACTCGTGATTGCTCACTAATGAAACGCTCCTGTTCTACACTACGCTTCAACTCTGAGTGGTGGTGTTGCTCGTGTTGCAGCTGTTTCTGCAGTTCGATGATCGTATTCTCCAGTTTTAGTCGGCTCTGTTCATGCTCCCTAATTCGGGCTTGTTCTTGTGTCTTCTTCTCCTCTAGCTGCCTCTGCAGCCCGTCGATTTGGTTCTGCTGCACAAGCAACTCCTTATTGAGATCGGCCATACGATTGCTATCCAGCTGCAATTGTTGGAAGTGTTGCACTTGCAACTGCAGTTCATGCAACTGTCGCTGCACGGCCTGCTGCTCTCGGAAGCTGCTGTCGCGGACCGGTGACTTTCTGACGTTGAGTGTTTCATCACGAATCTCTTCAAGCTTAAGCTCCTGAAGCTTAATGGTCTCCTGGTAGGTTTCATTTTCCTTGGTAGCTCTGCGCATAGCGTCTTAGAATTATGCCTTGCGGTTCTCCAGTTCATTTGTGGTCTTTTGGCAATGAAGCCTAATCTCGTTGAGGCTGTTCACATTCTGGATGTTCTCATTCCGAAGATCGTTGAAGTCGCCGGCAAGATTTTTCAGCTGAGCCTCCAACCGAGCGATTTCATTCTCCTTGAGCTCCACATCGTAGAGAAGGTGATTTAATCGGCTTTCCAGTTCAGATTTTCCACCTTCCAGAGAATATAGTCGGTCTTCGTAACTCTTCCTCATGTTGAAGTGCTCGCTACGCTCATGCTCCACGAGCTTCGTACTTTCGGCGAGCTGTGTCTCCAGGAATCGAATACGGTCCAATCGGTCTTGGTCACTTGACTTGTAGGTATACCGCTCACTCTCCAGATGGCCTAGCTTGTCTCTAAGCTATTTTTCGGCATGCCTGTGCCGTTTGTCCTGCTCCGCGATCTTCTGATCTAACTGGTTCACTTTTAAACGGTGATCGTCTCGTTCAGAATCCAATTGTTGCTCCAAGGACTGTATTCTCTTCTTCAGCTGCTCCTTCTCAGACTGTAGGTCACTCGTAACTGACTCTTTTGAGGCAGTTGTCTGCTTGAGCCTTGACAATTCTGCATCTCTCTTGTAAATCTGCTCCCTGAGCTGTTCAATTTAGCTGACACTCCCTCGAAGCGCTTCGAGCTCTTTACTGCTGGCCTCCGCCATTTGAAACTTCTTCTCGAGCATCTGATGGCTGGCCTTGAGGTTGGCCAGTTCGGACGATTTGGCCGTCAGTATTTCAGTGAGTTTCTCCACCTCATAGACAGCACTCTTGAGTTCGATGTTGTTCTTTGACAGTTTATCCAACTCAAAGTTCTGGCTCTTCAGCTCGCAAATTTCTTTGTTCTTGGTGATGAGAGCGGCATTGTACTTTTCAATTTCGTTGTTAAGTACCTCCACCCGCTTCTCCAGCGTTGTGACACGGTATTCAGCTTCCTGGTTTACTGCTGAGGCGGAAGCATCATTGTTGATACGTGTCAACAGCTGAGCAATTTCATTCTCCTTAATCCTCAACAGAGAGTTGAGCCTATCGATTTCATAGTTACTGCTTGCAGCTGTCCTGTCCTCATTGATGCGTCTGTTCAGTTCCGCCATGAGGTTCTCCTGATCGATTCGGAACTGCTCATTGAGCTGCAGCAGCTGCTTATTCTCGTTTGCGACATTCTAGGTATAGGTTTGGTAGCTGTACACTCGCTTCTGCTATTCCTCCACGTACAGGCGAATCTTTTCACGCTCGTCCAGCAGCTTCTCACGTTCTTCCATCAACTGTGCGTTTTCATCAGTGGCTTGCTGAATATAGTTCTTCAAGGCAGCGTTCTCTTCGTTGCGTTCGTTGATTATGTTTTCGTACTATTGCTGTCGGTCTTTAGACTCCCCCAGCTCGAGCTCGAGCATATTGTAGTTCTGTTCCATAGTGCGAGCTCGATCTAACTCAGCTTGGATTTCCCTGACCATGTTAAATAGGTTGTTGCGCTCAGCTTCTAGCCTCTCGTACTCAATTGCTAAGTCGCGCAGGTTTGCAGCAGTGTCCTCCTTGTTCATCAACTAATCGACCAGTTATTCGTATTTGGCTCGATATTCCTGAATTTGCTGGCGGAGCTAGGCATTTTCCTGTAGTAGCGACTCAGACTGTTGAGGATATGATTCCGATTGACGATCTACCGGCTGCTGAACGACATACTGAGGAGCTTGCTGGGTGTTAACAATTCGAACCTGGGCCGGAGGTTGTTGCTGAGTTGTACCTTGGACAAACTCACTCGACACGTATAAGGGAGTACCAGCTCGTGTCACTGGCTTCGCTTGTTTCACTGGTGGTGGTCGTGGTTGAGGAACCCTCTGATTCGGTGCAATCTGCTGGCCCTGTTGGCTTTGTTGGATGGGCTGACCCTGTTGAACTTGCTGAATCTGCTTAGGTGAGGGTCGTTGTTACTGACGTTGAGGTGGCGCTTGCTCTACCTGCTGGTCATCCGACATTCCCCATAGTACGTTTCTCACTTCTTCTTGCACAGTTTCTACCTGTGACTTGCTGCTCACATGGGTACGGTTGGCGGCAGTTTGGCTTTGTGTGAGAGGAGGTTGGGAGTTAGGACTGGGTCCAGTATGAGGCTTTCTGCCGCCCTGCTGTTGTTGCACCTGCTGTGCTTGCAGTGATGACGCACTTGAATTCGAATGAACTACCCGCGTCTTTGGAGGTTGCTGTGGAGGTACTTGTTGTCTCACAACCTGTGGACCCTGAAGCTGCTCTAGAGGCTTTCCAGAAGTCTAGCCATGGCTTTGAGGAGTCTGTATCTCCTTCCTGCTCATCCGTTCGGATTCAAATACAAATAAAAATAATTGGTAGGGGAGCAGCCATCATAGACCCACTGCCAACTCAATTATCTGTTCAGAGAACAGTCTTGCGCCAACCCTGGCGATGTGTCCGTGCATGTACATGCTTTGAATTACAGCCAACGCCCTCTTATTCACGAAGCAACTCTTGAGTATTTTCTGCGTCTCCTGGCGAACAGTGTGTGGTTGCACCTCTGGCGATTCAGGTAAGCTAACCTTTAGGTCGAACAGCACGGGCATTGGCCTGAGCTCATCGAATAGCTCGCGCAACTTAGCGATACGGAGACCCTATATATGCACCTTCGTCAGGTTCGGATGTCGATGCAGATACTTGATGAAATTTTCTTACAATGCATTTTCTGTGCTTTCCTTGTAGAATTTGCTGAAGTTTCCCAGCAGCTTCTTGACTTCAGCCTCCGTGCGAAATCTGATGGAAAGGCGTTGCAAGTTCGGATCAGTTCCCTTGAAGAACTCGTTTATCTACTTGTTATTCGCAAGGTCGTATTTGTTGATGAGTTCGATGTGCAGCTAACGGAGGTGCGGGAACAGTAATCGGACGCTCTTCAGGAACTTCACATCTTCCTCCCTCAGTTTCTTAATCGAGAAGGATGTGATTTGTGAATCCATTCCACTGAGCATCTCCGACTTCAAATGTTGGTAGACTTCGCACTCGGCATTGCATACGACTTCCAACTTTCTCAGCCGGCTGAACTGGATGGGAGACCGAATGTGGTTAATGTTGATGTTGTATATTGACAACGATCGGCACTTCTTGAAGTTGTACATCAAGGCCTCAAACATGCGGAGCTTGCTGCTGTACTCGTTATCGAGCTTGACTATCACGTGGTTTTACTGCAGTTTGTGGGTGTACAGCTCGTAGTACTGTTTGAACAGCTGATCAATTTCGGTGACTTCCACGATTTTGTTTGACGGGAAGGTGAGTTCAGGAAAGGCCTCAGGAGCTGGGTGAGGCTGCAGCTGAGACTGCGACTGGTTTTGCTCCTACTTTTCAGTGAGGATGTCCCTTAGGCCTTTCATTGGGTCTGTAAACCACACCATCTTGTTAATTTCTGTGATCATCTCTTTGCGAAAGGCCTCAATCTTAGCCTTGCACTCCGCATTTGTCATGAAGTCGACGTTGCGAAACACCTTGACCAGATCGACATCCTCACCATCAATAAAGCTAGCAATGTCCTTCTCAAACGTTTCTAGCCCACGTTCAATTTTTTCCTTTCTGATCGTTGCCAAGCCCTCTTCCACCTTCGTGAGCATCCCCTCAAATGATTTGGCGTAGTTCTGAATCTTCTCGACCTCCAACTTGACGTTGATGAGATAATCCCTGATGTATTCCGACGCATCCTCCATGTTGCGGGACGCAGCTTTCATTACCAGAGGTAGCACATAGCAGAACCTATGTGTGAAGTGGCTGCCGAGATGGTTATTAACGTCGCAGGATAAGCACAACAGCTCCTTTTTCGGACATCTCTTCTCGACGCAGTAGTGATTCAGTCGTTCGAGTCCACATTTGCTGCAGATCGGTGTCTTTCCCTTGAGGCGTTCACGCATCGCCGAAACTGCCATCGGCTTGACTTGACTTCCACGGAGCGAACTCATATTACTTGAGGCTTCTTTCATGTGACTATACAATTTAAATGCGAATCGTATGATATGTATAGGCAGGCAGTGCGATCGTTACCGACGGAATTATTCATTGCCGATTGCTGCGGCCATCACAAATATTTAATATTTCCTATGAACCGCAAGGTGGTGGATAGGCACATCGAGAAGCTACGTTAGGGCAAGCTGCTCGATGAGAATGAGGTGAAGGCACTCTGCGATCGTGCGAAGTAAATTCTTTCGGAGGAGTGCAACGTAGTGAGGGTGCAGGCACCCGCAACCGTACCAATCAGTTTCTATAGGTAGATCTGTGGCGACATTCATGGACAGTTCGAAGACCTACTGGAGTTATTCCGCATCGGAGGGCAACCGCCCTACACCAACTACATCTTTATGGGTGACTACGTTGATCGGGGGCACAACAGCGTGGAGACCTTTCTGTTTCTGATTGCTTTAAAGGTGCGCTATCGCAACCGCATCACACTGCTTCGCGGTAACCACGAGTCACGTATCATCACACAAGTCTACGGCTTCTACGACGAATGTATGAAGAAGTATGGGTCGCTCAATGTCTGGCGCTACTGTACAGATCTGTTCGACTACCTTACTATCTCTGCGTTGGTAGAGGATAAGATCTTCTGTGTGCATGGGGGACTGTCACCAAACATTAAGACTATCGATGAAATTCGAGGGTTCGACCGCATCAAGGAAATTCCCCAGGAAGGAGCTATCTGTGACCTACTTTGGTCTGACCCAGAAGGTATGACATCGATCCAATACAGATTCGGTGGATGGCTGGTCGGTGAGCAACCGTGGTGCTGGCTACTTATTCGGAAAAGACCCTGTCGAGCTCTTCAGCAAGACCAACAACATCTCGCTGATAACCCGTGCCCACCAGCTGGTAATGGAAGGATACAAGTATATGTTTGGGGAGAAGCTAGCCACTGTTTGGTCGGCCCCTAACTACTACTACAAGTGCGGCAACGTAGCAAGCATCTTAGAGCTGGACGAGAACCTGCAGCGATATTACAAGATCTTCGAGGCAGCACCACTCGACAATAAGCTTCCGGGTGTGCGGAAGGTGGCCAGCTACTTCCTGTGATGGTTGAGCTACGATGGAAAGGATTCCGGCAAAGTATTATCACTTGTTGAGGAACTCCTCGATAGAGTTAGCTTGGAGCAGCATGTACGAAAACAGTTCGTGGTCGAGGTTGGTGCGAGCAGGTTTATTGACCTGTGTTGCCTGACTAACTTTTCTGGCGGGTTTGTCGGTAGGGCGTGACTTTTTGCCTAACCTCTCAAGTTATTGGTGGTAGGCCAGCTCTTTTTACTCAAACTTGCCGACGATCTGCTTCATGTTGGAATACAACGTCTCGATTTATTTGGTTTGCTGATCGATGGTTTGTTGCAGTTGCTTGATGGTCTCGCCGTCTCCAACTTCTTTCTGCTTGGCAGACAGTTTTTGCTCGAGATAGTCAATCACCTTCTTCTTGTTTTATGATTCCGTTTAGAGTGAGAGTTTGTCGCGTTCGAGCACTTTCACCCGCTGTTGATAGTCCTTCACCTTGGCCTCCAGCTATTTGTAGTCCTTGTAGTACTTCTCCAGCTGTGCCTTATACTGCTCAATTTCGCTAGATTCCTATTCGTTCTTTTTAATGAACATCTTGATGTTGGCATTTTTGTGCTGGTTAATCTTCTCGTTTTGCCGTTCGACCTCTCCCTCTAGCTCCTTTATTCGTTTCAAGTAGTTGTTCTCTTCGCGTTTTATTGTACTCTAGAACCCGCGCATATTCAGGCTTTTCCGCAAACTAACGTTATTGAAAAATGGTGAGGTATGTGGTTGGCTATCCCGCCTGTATGCTTCTACCTGTGAACTAATCTACTCCCCGATGCGGGTGAGCTGTGCCTTCAGTGAACTACTGCCGTTGCGGTCGAGTTACAAGAGTTGTTCAGTGATGGCAAGGTAATTCTCAATCTTTCTGAGGAGCTGCTCAACATCGAACGAAGTTGATGGGTTCTGTGGTATGCAAAGACTATGCCGAGGCAGCTGCACGCTCTCTTCCATTAGCGAGCACATTTTCCTGGGTTCGCGCTTGCTGGTTTTTTCCGCGAAGTCCAATGTTGCTGTGCTGGCAGTTAAGTTAAGGTTATGATTCTCCTTGTCTCGCTACATAGACTGCATGAGGAAGTTAAAGTTGCTGGGTGAGTCTTTCGAGCGCAAGCTAGACCCGATGCTTCGGTTGAGGAGCATTTACAGCTAACGATTTTATATAACAGGCTTCACACCAAAAAGTAAAATATAATCCTCCTATGGATCACTCGCCTTCCCCCGATAAAGGTATTGGTTGGTGCTACTGCAGTGAGGAAGTGGAAGGGACAAGCCTATAATAGCTTCTTCGGTAAGGGAGTATCTGCTGAGAACAGTGAAGAGCCTGAAGATCGGTTGGAGAGTACCCTCACTGCCTATAATTAGACTTTAAAGAGGAGTTAGAGAGGTGTACGGTATGTCAAACCGACCTCGGTAGCAAGAAAAAACAATGGTACAGCAAACGATTACTTCTTAGCGGCGCCTGCCAATTTTATGCGTGCAGTCAACACCTTCGTAAGAAGCGGAAAGATCGCAATGGTTCTTTGGCGCGTGTTTGCGATGATTGTGAAGACAAGTACCTGTTTGAGAATTACATGCGGTTCGAGCTGAAGGCTGAGGAGGCAATAGTGATGCACGAATAGATCGTGACAGTGATGAAGAGGTAGATTGACGAGAGGCTCAAGGGCAAAGAATCGAAGGTAACGGTGTTGCTAAACCACGCGGAAGATGTGAAACAGCGACATTCCGAAGCCACCAAAAAGATAATGATTACGCATAACGAGGTTGAGCGAAAGCTACAGGTGCTCGACCAGCAATAGAAGGAATCAGATGCCTTAGAGAATCAACTCAACGAGCTTGAGAAGGGACTGCCACGCCCACTGAGCGGAGATATCGAAGCATTGTACACTTTGACACTACTTAGAAAGATTGAGGATGACAAGATAACTCGGTAGCTGGTGCGCCTGGAGAAACGTTGCAACGAGCTAATCCAAGCAATAAGTCAGAAGTAGAAGGACATTCACAGCGCTTACGAAAGTTGGTAGCAACAGCAGAAGCAGAAGAAGGGCGAGTAGGATAAGTGCAAGGTCTCATGAAACCGTATTTAACATCACTTTCGGTAGTTATAACCTTGGAACACACATTATGAGTGCAGCTTAATACCTTGTGGCTTACGGCTCTCAGGCGACAGATCCAGCTTTCGATTGTATTCTTGCAAGCTCGAGAGGCTTGGCTGGTCGTTGAGGAACGGCGAGTTGTACTTCTTTCGGTGAAAGGACTACCAATCGATACCCGACAACCATCGGTGGTGGAAAATCTACTGGATAGACCGGAAGCCCAAACGGTTTCGTGGGTCTTTCTCCAGGAGAGTCCGACAAAAGCTAATTGCTTAGGGTGTCAATCCATCCAAATACTCCACTTCCTTACTACTTCTGAGTTCCTCGATAATGCCCTGGCGAGACTTGGAGTCATATGGTCTCTGAATTTATAATTGTACTTACCCTTCCATTCAACAGTTCGAAGGTTACCACACCCAGTGCGTAGAAATCTCCGACGAACGATGATGGTTGATTATCCAGCACTTCTGGCGGCATGTAGGCTGGTGTTCCACTGCTGTCCTGATCAGACTTGCTATTTGTCGTCCTGCTTATGCCCATATCTGTGATCCTGAGGTAGCCCTTTGGGTCGATCACTAAATTCTCCGGTTTAACATCCCGATGGATAATTCCATGTTGGTGCAGGTGATCTAATGCCAAGAGTAAGCAACATGCGAGAAATTCTGAGTTTGGCTGACTGCTTACTTGCCTGACCTTCGGAAAAGCGTCTACGAAACCTATACATCATATAGCGTAGATCGCCACCGGGCATGTACTCCATCAATAAATACAAGTTGGACGAGTCCTGAGAAGCCTCCAGACAGTTCACAATGAAACCGCTCTGCCCGATGCTCGTCAGAATGTTCCGTTCATTCATGACCATTGCGCGGCTGTTCTGAGCTATGATCCTACCTCAACACAACTAGTACTTGTCCTTATGCATCACCTTCAGTGCGCGTACGCGACTCTTTTGGTCCCGCACCTTCCAAACTGAGCCAAAGGCGCCCTGACCAATCTCCATCTCGAACATAAAATGTTCGACCCAGCAATCTTCTGCCGGCTGCGAACGATACTGTTACTGCTTGTCGTTGGTAACATCTTCCAAGCTCTTTCGTTGGCGACGGTTTCGAACTGGTTTTTCGATTGCCAAACAGCTCAGGGTCGATGCATGCTTAAACTTCATTCTGCTTGCAGCCCGGCTCACAGTGGTGCTGCCGGTCCCACTCTCCAGGCCTATCGTCCTAGTCGAGCGACGTTCAAGCTTGGGCTGACTACGAACCTTGAGCCCCTTGTTATTTCTTTTTAGAAGCATCGAAATAAATTAGGAATGCCGTCAAAGCTTGTACAAGCTGTTCAGGATGTTCGTCTTCTTGGGACTGATGCTGTAGTAGTACTCCATGAACGACTTCTTTGTCGATTTTGGATTAGATACGGCAGTGGGCTAGCTTGGCTGTTGATGATGACTTCGGGCGACGTAGCGCCGATCCAGGCTAGTGCTGGATGCTGATGGGCGCTATTCACTATTACGTACTGAATTATGATGCTGCTGTGGATTTTTAGTCGGCGGCTTTGGTTGCTCAATACATTGCTCTTACTGATGAAGGGTGTGTGAACTAACCGCCTCCTGCACTGCAGTCTCTGCTTTTCTTAACTTGAAATCCATGATGAGAGGCGATTTGCGCATTTGCGAGTAGTCTATGAGCTCCTTGTAGCCCCCTCCAGGCTCCTCCCGCTCGTCACACTGCTCGTAAATGTTGTGGATGCTGCTGTCGAAGCTCTGCAATAGCACTGGATGTACCTTCTAGAGCTTAAAACTATCGTCTTCCTCCCAGCTCTCCAGTTCCTTATCGACATCCATCAGGACCTCGTTCTAGATGTGCCTTTCCTCCCAAGAAATCCGGTGCTCCGTCCCACCCTCATGCTCCCTCTCTCGCTTAATCATGAGTTTGATAAGCTTGCGCTACCTCTTTTGGAGAATGGGATAGCACTCGGTGGGAATCAAATTGCTCATGGGATGTGGTATGCTTTCTTCGTAGAACTCTGAACTACACTAGCCTAGCTGTGCTACCTGTAAGTTTCTGGATGCGCTGATGCACTTCCTGGTGCGCATAGTAGCGTTTGAGATACTAAGATTCATCAATCAGGAACTATTGATCCTTGAACCGCACAACGAAGTCCACACAGCGTTCAGTAACGATGAGACTGATCGGTTTAGCGAGAAAGAAGTTGAAGGCTTCGCTGTACCTATTGAACTGTTACTGCTTAGAGCCGTCAATAAGTTGCTGCAGCATTTAATAGGATAGCATAGGCGGAGGTCAATCGCTAGCTGACAACAACAAATGAACGGTACTGTCTTTCCCCACCGACAGGAGAATTTAAATATTATTTGAATATGTCTGATGATAGTGTGAGCGAACGCTCACACAGCGGGTCCAAGAGGCCTGAACGTAATGGTTCACCGCCGAAAGAGGAGAGCTGTAGCAAGTTGTTCATCACGGGACTTGACGGCAACGTACAAACATATAATTAGTGGTAGGCGCGCATCAATGATCTCGAGGAAGAGATTCGTGCGGAGTTCTCCAAGCATGGTCGCATCGATAAGCTGACCGTTAAGCGCAGCATACGATCTGACTACTGCTATGCTTTCGTAGACTACGAGAGAGGCACTGACGGTCATGACATTGCAAAAAAGTTCGAATCAATGAAAGTATAGGCTCGACCAGCTCAAAATAGACGGGAGAAAGATCAAGATAGAGCTGCAAGATGAGGCTCGCCGTCGCAAGGAACGTCCGTAAACTATTGAGTTGAATCAGGGATGGATGCTTCATCTGTGGGAGAATAGGCCATTTTGCAAGAGACTGCACTGACAAAGGTACTACCGCTGCCTAGCACAGACAACGTCCGTCCAGGTGGTGACCGCCAGCGACGCTCCCGATCGAAGTCGCGCAGCCGCTCAACTAGCCGACGAAGGAAGCACCGTAGTAAAAGCAGGAAGAGCAAGAGCAGAAAATGTACGAAAACGGGGAAGCTAAAAAAGAAAGAAGAAAACGTTCAAGATCGCGCTCGCGTTCCAACACCAAGCATCGAAAGGACCGGAGACAACGAACACGCAGAAGCCGCAGCTCATCGTGATTAGTGCATCAAGTAAATAATTACTGGCTAAGAGCATAGACAGTATCATATTCTCTTTTGGGTCTCCCCTTCTCAGGTGGATTACTTCCGGGGTTTAAATATACTAATTAGTTTGAGATGGAGACGCAGGAATTAACATTCGAAGAGAAGGTAAAGATCATACGTGAGTCGGTGAGGCAGACTCTGGCAAAGTGCGAGGTTCATTAAGCTGACTTAATGGTGCCAGTGCGGATAGTTGTCGATGCAATATGCCCTTGCAGACAGGAAAAAGCAAGAGAAGGGCTGAGTCATGCAAGCTTCACTCGCTGCAAGCACTGCTAGAATGTCTATCACGTCTAATGCTTCGAAAGGCACAAGATAACATTCAGCGAAGCCGTAGAATACCCGTTCAATAATCGGTAGAGGGATTTCATTGAAAAATATATCGTGAGGTACTTTCGGTACCAGTAGGAGAAGGCTTAATAGGCTACCAAATAGGCAGCCAAATAGGCTGCAGGTCACCGAGACCAAGAGCTGTAGAAGATATTTCCGAACGTAAAGGAACATTCTTAGCCAACCCTCACTCCAAATGAGCTAGGTTAGTCACCCAAACAGTAAGAGGATGGGGGAGAAAGACAAGACGCTGGTTGCTAAGCTTGCAAGCAGGACCGTTGTATGTGCATTTTTCTGCTGGAAAAGAGTAGAAAGCGCGTCAAGCAAGAAAGAAGCAAAGAAATTTAAACAAGGCGGCCTCCCGACCCGCCAGAAAATCCCGCCAAGAATAATGAATTTCGTGATCCGGCTCAAGCAAGTTGAACGATACAATTAATCAACAGCAGGGCTTCTTTTGAAGCTCATTGATTTGGAAGACACGGATGCCCTGTTCCTCAGTCTCGCTGTCATTGCTCTGGAGGGTTCCATCTTTCTTTTTGCTGCTCGCTTCGTGTAGGTTTATGCTGCTCGATTGAACTCGTTTGATTTCCACCATTTTGGACTGCTTTGGTTTGAATTGATACTCCTCAGAGGACACCACGGTTGTTGTTGTGGGTTGCCGACCCGCCAATTGAATTCCCGCTCCCAAAGTGTGTGAGCTGTTCACACGTGTTATCAAATTTGGATGGGAGTTTTCGTTGGTCGCCAGACTTATTTTATTCTCGTTGAAGTAACTTGACCGTTCGTAGTTGGCTTTCTCAGAGGGGTTGCTATCCGATCCTAACCTAACTCGAATTCCGGTCTTCGGTTAATCTGACTGTCTGTAACTATTTATCACCATCTGAGGAGAACTAGGCTTTCCACTCTCAATACGAGGTGGCGGTGATTGGAATTTGAGGAAGGGCTGGTTGGAGTTGGAGTTATGTGAGCTGCTCGTGGTAATATTGGCCAATCCACTACTCACAACCTGCATCATCCTCGGGCGTTCTCTGCTTCCACTTTTGTTGCGTTCCTCGGCAAGAACGCTTCCAATACCGCGAGGTGAGGACGATGGTTGGATTATCTTGGTCGTCACTTCAATAGGGTTGCTACCTGAATTGGGTTTATTTGAAGTGAGGTTATTGTTGCTGCTGTTCAGGGTTCGCTTGGTTGTGTCGTATGTTATCGTTATCTTGCGCTCGTTGGGCGATTTTGAGGATTGACGAACTGTACCGTACTCGCTTCTCTTTCCACCGAGTTGGATTATTCTTTCCCGGCTATCGTTCCTTCCCTCGGGATTGTCGATTTTGATGATGTTCTCTATTGTGAGTGCCTTTGAGACAGTTCTGCCTGCGCGATACTCTTCTGTCGGGTAGTTGGTTGCTGAAGATTGGATTGTGGTGGTTGTTGAGGGAGGATTCACCATATGCTTAAAGAAGGGACTAGCAGCATTTGGAGATGGGGCGGTATATTGAGGACTCATCAACCCACTTCTCA
>Ga0075152_10002605_pt1 | contig 12792 bp, 8 predicted proteins | sample JI61114C2DNA_FD_70964 | JGI IMG/M metagenome (GOLD analysis project Ga0075152, IMG submission 70964) | Wastewater effluent complex algal communities from Wisconsin, to seasonally profile nutrient transformation and Carbon sequestration -... | ecosystem: Engineered > WWTP > Effluent > Algae...
GCGTTCCACGAAGGCTTTGAGGCGCGCGGCGGCATCGTCGTAGCTCTCCAGGAAGAAGCTGTAGACGGCGGCGTAGCGCATGGGGAATTGCGCGGGGTTGAGGTCCCAGCCTTGGTAGAGGCCCTTCCAGAGCGAGTGGCGCGTGTGGTCGTAGGCCTTTTTCCAGTTGCGGTGGATCACGGCCTTGTTCTCGGCGCGTTGCTTCGGTGTGAGCTTCGCGCCGCGATGTGGACCGATGGGCATGACGTTGGTGGCGCCATCGCTGAGCCAGATGCCGGTGGCGCCGAGCGCGACCTTCATCATCATGTGCGCGAAATCGCAGACGGCGTGGCCCATGTCCTGGTACTTCGCGGTGATGTTGTTGGCGGCGGTGTAGTCGTAGGTGCCGAATGCCGTGGCGATCATGCGGCCCTTGCTGGCGAGCACGAAGCGGCGCAGCGGGTTGCTGCCGTCGGAGCCGATGGTGGCCTGCGTGGTCTCCACCATCATCTCCATCTTCAGTGCGCCCTTGGCGATCTTGGTGTTGCCCTCGATTGCTTCGAAGAGCTGCACCAGCGCGGTGATCTGCTCGGGGATGGACACTTTGGGCAGCATCACCACGAAGTTGTTCGGGAGCTTGCCACCGGTCTTGCTGGCGAGCGTGGTGAGGAAGATGTCGAGCGTGCGTGCGCCGCGTTCCTTCAGGTCTTCTGTGAAAGGCTTGATGCGTATGCCGATGAAGGGCGGCAGGGACTTCGCTTTCATGCCCTTCGCTACTTCCACGGCGGCCTGCGCGGCGGTAGCGTCTTCCTCCTCCCAGCTGCGGTTGCCGAAGCCGTCCTCGAAGTCGATGCGGAAATCCTCCAGCGCTTCGGTGCGTAGCTTGTGGATCACCTTGTTGTAGGTGGCGTAGGCGAGCCAGCCCGTTTCGTCCTTGCGCTTGGCGGGCGTCAGTTTCGCGAAACGCTTTTCGAGCTTGGCGATGTCGGCCGGTTTCTTCGGCAGCTTGTCATAACCAGGCAACTCTATGGCGCGGGCGAACTCGGTGAAGTTGGCGGCATTCTCCGTGAAGGTCTTGAGTGCGGCGTTGGCCATCTTCTGCGCGGTCTCGGCAGTGAAAAGATCGGCACCACCATAGACGGTATGCACGGGCTGGCGATCGGGCTTGTCGCCGGGGTAGATCTGCTGGAAGGCTTTGTTTGCCTTACCGAGTGTGGCGAGGATGCGGGACTTGTCTTTGGTTGGGATGCTGGAGGGCATTGAATGCAAATGAGGAGGTGATTGAAAAGAATGTGAGGCGAGATTCAACTCCCCCGATACGTCGAATACCCCCAAGGGCTCAACAACAGCGGCACATGGTAGTGCCCATCCGCGCCGAGTTCGAAGACCACTTCGATGTAGGGATAGAAGCTCTTCGTCTTGTGCTCGCTGAAGTAGGCCGAAACGTCGAAGCGCATGCGGTACTGGCCTTCGGCGAGTTTGGTGTCTTTGGGCAGGAAGTCCGGTACGCGGCCATCGGCGTTGGTGCTGCCCATGGCAAGGTCTTCCCATTTATCCGGACCGGCGTAGCGTTGTAGCGTGATGCGGATACCTCGGGCAGGCATGCCGCGGGCGGTATCGAGGACGTGTGTGGATATCGTGGACATAGGAGTCAAGGTTCACCACAGAGGCACGGAGGACACAGAGTAGAATTTATCTGCGTTCATCAGCGTCCATCAGCGGTTTGCATTCGCGTTTCTCTGTGCTCTTTGTGCCTCTGTGGGGAGTCTCACGCAAGCAGTTTCTTCAACCGCAGCTTCGTGATCTTGTTCTGCTCCCCCGCCGCGATGAGGATCTCGTCTTTCGGATCGTTCTTCATGCGCACTTCCAACATCGCCAGCATTTCGGCTGCGCTTTTGCCCGTGGCGTTCACGATGAAGATGTGTCCGAACTTCTCTTCGTAAGCAGTGTTGCCCTCTGCGAGTTTTTCGATTACTGCGCGGTCGGCGCTTTCCATGCCTTTTTGCTCGCCAGTCGCCCACGTTTTCGTATTGGCGTACTTCTTGGCGAGACTTTCCACATCCCCGATCTTCGGGTGGTGCGTGAAGGCTTCCTCGTAGTCGTCCACGTCGCATTCTTCCCAGATGGTTTCGCTGGTCTCCAGCACTTCGCCGAGGCTTTCGAACGGACGGGAGTACACCATGCGCTCCACCCATTCAGCAGCGCCACAGCATTGCTCGAAGGCCGACGTGGCATCAGCTTCGGAGAGACGGTTTAGTTGGTCGATGTTCATTGAAAAAAGGCTAACCGCAACGGCGCGGCGACGCAACGTTGGCGCAACGTAGAAAAGGGTTCAACCGCTACGACGTGGTACAAACGTATTGGCATTCGCATTTCGTGGCCTTCCCGTTGCGTCGTAGCGTCGTTGCGGTTCAATTGCATTTACATTCAAACGATACTCCCCCACAGCCGCATCCGGCTAACGCCACCGTCGGGAAAGATGTTCAAACGTACGTGCGACACGGGTTCCTTGCAAACAAGTTCCTTTTCGTACGCGTGTTCGTGGTGGGCCTGCAGCTTGGTGCGCTCGATGAGGGTGCTCCACTTGGCGCTGGAAAGATCATCGGTTTCGCTCATGCAGCCTTCCAGCGTGAAGCTGTCCGGGTAGTTGCCTTTGAAGTGGCAGGTGTCGATCAGCGCTTTTTTCAGGATGCCTTTGTGCGCGAGGCGTACGATCACCCAATCACGGTTGTTCGGTGTGCGGTTGCGTTTGGTCTCCCAACCGTCGCCCATATTGACGCCACGTCCGGGCATCAGCAGGTTGTTCATGTGGCTGAAGAACATGTCGTTGCACTGGATTGAAAGTGCGCCGTTCTGGGCTGATGCTAAGTCCATGACCTCCGTGGATGCTATTGCGTTCCAGTCGCGCTTCACTTCGCCGTAGACGCGGAGCCTTGCCACACCGCCGTCTGGGAAAATGTGGAGTTTCACGTGGGTGAACAGTTGGGGCGGGAAGTTTCCCGCCCGTACACCTATGTTGGCCTCCACGAAGTGCTGGCTCCCCGGGTTGAGCATGGTCTTGCCAAGCACCTCAACCCACGTGGCTTTTTCCCAGTCCCCGTCTGGGGCGTAGCATGCCTCGATGGTGCAGTACTGCGGTTGGTTGCCCAAGAAGTGGGACGTGTCCACATCGAAGCCTTTGATCACTCCGGCGGCGCCGAGTTGGATCACGGCCTCATCATGACCTTCGGTGCGTTTGCGGCGGCTTTCCCAGCCGTCCATCCACTTGCCGCGCTCGGTGAATTTCTCCGGGATGAAGATGGCCTTCTCCGGCTTGATCAGGTTCTCCTTCTCGGCGAAGAAATCATCGGTACACCACAGCACCTTGGCCCCGAAGCGCTCAGCAGCGAGGTTGATGAGGTGGGTGAAGGCGGGGGCTTGTTCGTCTTTCGTCATGCAGAAAATGTGGTTGTCGAATACATCAGTTAGGCCTCAGTGAGCATTAAGCCTTTCCAATGAGGGTGTGCGCCATTTACCATGCCCACCGACGAGTCGAAGATCATGAATATCGTCAGAATGAAGTTCAATGTCGAAGTGCCTCCTCGAAGTAACGTTCAAGACTTTCAGGCAGTCGGAAATAAACGGAGGCCGTTGACCCGGCGCCAAGGACGATCTCCCGACAAGAACGCTTCTGGGGTCTAGTTCTATAACTTCACTGATGTGCATCTCTTCCCCTTTCCTCAGCGTGAAGACAAATAAGATTTCGTTGTCTGACACAGCATCATAAGTGACGCTCGCGACATCACCCACAAACATGGGTGTGTTCCTTCTCCGCGCTATGATCTTGGCTTGCATATGATCAATGTTGCTATCGAGTCGCTGAAATTTCCATTTCCAAAGACCTTCCGCCCTCCAACAACCGTCCGCTCCACCACCCCAAACAACTTCCGCCCCACATACGGCGTGAGCTTGTGCCGGTGTTGCACATCCTCCTTCTTCACCACAAAGTTCGCCTCCGGGTCCCAGATCACCAGGTCGGCATCGCAGCCGGAGGCGATGCGTCCCTTCTTCTTCAGCCCAAGGAAATCCGCTGGATGCTCGCATAACAAGCGCGCTACATCTTCCAGCGAAAAGCCGTGCTCCTTTGCGCCGGTCCAGAAGGCTGGCAGCAGAAACTGTAAACCCGCGATGCCGCCCCAGGCCTTCATGAAGTCGCCGCTTTGCTGCTCCTTGATGTCCGGCGGTGCGGGGCTGTGGTCGGTGGCGACGAAGTCGAGGGTGCCGTCCTTCAGGGCTTCCCAAAGCAGTTCGTTGTTGGCCCGCTCACGGATCGGTGGCGCGCATTTGTATTCGGTGGCGCCGTCGGGGATCTCTTCCGCGCAGAAGACGAGGTAGTGCGGACAGGTCTCGGCGGTGATGCGCAGGCCCTTATTCTTCGCTTCGCGGATCAACGGCAGCGCTTCCGCAGCGGAGACGTGTACGATGTGGACGTGGACATCGAACTCCTCGCTGAGGCGGATCATTAGGGCGACGGCATCGGTCTCCCAGCTCGGAGGCCTTGATGCTAGGTAGTGCGCGTAGCTGCGCGCGTTGTCGGGGGTGGGTATGGACGATGCATGCATCGTCCTTACAGCCCCCTCCAGCTCGCAGTGTACCAGCAGGGTGGCATCGTGTTTTTTCAGGATCGGCAGCGCCTTGCGTAGATCCGCCTCCGTGACGTTCGGGAACTCGTCGATGCCCGAGTGCGTGAGGAAGGCCTTGATACCGAAGACGCCGGAACGGAGCAGCTCGTCGAGGTCGTCGATGTTGGTGGGGATCACGCCACCGTAGAAACCGCAGTTGACGTGCAGCTTGCCCTTGGCGGCTTCCAGCTTCAGCTTCAGCGCAGCGGCCGTGGTGGTGACGGGGCTGGCGTTGAGCGGCATCTCGATCAGCGTGGTGGTGCCTCCCGCTGCCGCGGCTTTCGTGGCGGTCTCAAAACCTTCCCACTCCGTGCGTCCCGGCTCGTTGATGTGGACGTGCGCGTCGATCACACCGGGCATGATCACCTTGTTGCCGACGCTTTCAAAGGAGATGCCTTCCTTTTCAATCTTCCCGGGGAGTACATCCGAGATCGTGCCATCGGCGATGATGAGCGTGGCTTCGATCACACCGGTTGGGGTGATAACGCGGGTGCTATGGAGTGCGGTAATATCCATCCTGAAATTTAACCGCAACGGCGCAACGGCGCGACGAATGCGCAACGCCAATGCGAAATCAAAAGAACGTGGCGTTCCCGTTGCGTCATAGCGTCGTTGCGGTTCATTGTATTTGTGCTCCTTGCAAGATCCATCGCTTCAGTACAGTCCGCTCGTCATCCGTCATGCCGGTCTTATTGCCTTGGGGCATGGTGTGGGTGCGCACGGCGCGTTCCATGATCTTCGGTGCCATGGCTTTGATCTCTTCGGGCGTATCATACTTCACGCCGTTGGGAGCAACGTGGTTCACATCGTCGGTGGGGTTGGCGCTGTGGCACTGCACGCAGCGGCGCTGTATCACAGCGTTTGCATCCGAGAAACTCACAGGAATGGTGGCATCCACGGTGTCTTCCATGGCGGGCGAGATCGCGGCGCTTAACACCACCAATGCCCCGATGCTTGCCACCAGCACCCAAGTGCGTTTCACGCCGCGGTCCAGCAGGTTCCAGTAATGCTTGATGCCCATGCTGGCCACGGTGATCACCATCAGGATGATCCAGTTGCCGCTGTGCCCGAAGGTGCTCGGGAAGTGGTTGCTGAGCATGATGAACACCACGGGCAACGTGATGTAATTGTTGTGCAGGCTGCGCTGTCCGGCCTTTTTGCCGAGCGAAGCATCCAACGGTTGGCCGGTTTTCGCGGCACGCACCAAGGCTTTCTGGCTGGGGATGATGGTGAAGAAGACGTTGCCCACCATGATCGTTCCGAGCAACGCGCCCACGTGTATGTAGGCCGCGCGACCGCTGAGCAGGTGCGTGAGGATGTAAGTGAGCGCGCCCAACACGAGGATGCCGACCAGCGCAAAAAGGTCCTGCCGCAGCACCAGCTTGGACTTGCTCATCATGTCGTAAATCCCCCAGCCGAGCAGCATCGACACAATGCCAACGCCGATTGCTTCCGCCGGAGTGAGCGCCATAACCGACGGGTCGATCATGAACGCTTTCGCATCGGCGTAATACACGATGAACATAAGCGAGAAGCCGCTGAGCCAAGTGAAATACGCCTCGTACTTGAACCAGTGCAGGTGCTTGGGGATCACCTTCGGGGCCACTTGGTATTTCTCCACGTAGTAGAAACCGCCACCGTGTATGGCCCAGAGGTTGCCGGCCAGTTCATCGCGCAAACCTTCGGTGCGGTTAAGGTTGTTCTCTAAAAAGATGAAGTAGAACGAAGCCCCGATCCACATAATTCCGGCGATCACGTGGATCCAGCGGACGGACAGGTTGAGCCACTGCATCACGTAGCCTTCCATTTCGCTGCCCTGCACGGCCACGTACACCAAGTACCCCACAAGGAAGAGCCAGCCGCTGAACTTGGCCGTTTGCCGCGACGCGATCGCGGTGGAACGCGCTTGCTCCAGATCGAAGCGGGTGCCCGCGGAAATGGATGGATCAGCGAGTTGCTGGTCCAGCTTTTTCGCCAAGCTGCGGAACCAGATAAAGAGCACGAAAAGCAGCAGCACCAGCCCGGACATGATGCCGGTGTACGGGGCGGCCATCAGCTTTTCCATGTAGGTGGGCACATGTTCTGCCGCTTCAGCCGAAGCAACGGCAGCGGCAGTTGCGAGCGTATCCGCAGCGGTACTATCCGCCACAACCTGCGCAAAGGCTTGCGCAGTGCCGAACAGGGCAGCAGCAGCAAAGGCGTATTTCGGCAAGCTGGCCATAATCGGCGAAGATGGGACATTCTTGCTTCTTTCGCCACAATGCAGGAACACTGTACTTTCAACGCCCTATCGTGAACAAGGAACTGGAACTTTGGCTGAATGCGTTGGCAGCCCTCGAACGCGGGGAGCGCTGCACGCTGCTCGTGGTGGTGGAAAGCATCGGCAGCAGTCCGGGACGTGCGGGCTTCAAGGCGCTGGTGACGGGCGGCGGAGAACTGCACGGCTCCATCGGCGGCGGAAGCATGGAGCACAAGTTGGTGGAGATGTCAAGAGCTCGGCTGGTCGCAGGGTCCCGAGGCGGAGACCCTGCGGGAGATATTTCGCTCAAACGCCAGATCCATCGCGCCGAAGAACCCGCCGACCGTTCCGGCATGATCTGTTCCGGTGAACAGACCGTGGCCTTCTTCCTGCTCGGAAAAGATCAAGTGAAATTCATTCGCGAGATCGCTGATGGCCTGCAACAACGCCGCGCCGTCGGGATTTTGCTCAGTAACGAAGGCATCCGCACCGGCAATCTTCCGCAGGCGAAAGATGATAAAGTGCTGCACAGGGAAAGCCCAGAAAATTGGCAATACCGCGAGCGGCTCGGCTCCGCGCCACGCATCGTTATCCTCGGCGCAGGCCATGTGGGGCTGGCCCTCAGCCGCACCATGAACCAGCTCGGTTTTCAAGTTCACCTGATGGACGACCGCCCCGGCTTGAACACAATGGAGGCAAACAAATGGGCGCACGAAAGCCGTGTGGTGGCTTATGAAAAGATCGGTGATGTGATTGCAGCGGATCCCGAACTCTTTGTAGTGCTTGTCTCCTTCGGATATCGCACAGACGATATTCTTGTGCGCCAATTGGTGAAAAAGCGTTTCAAATACCTCGGCATGATGGGCAGTGCGGAGAAGATCAAAAAGCTCCTCGCCGACATGCGGAAGGACGGCTTCACAGAGGAGGAAATAGCGCGGATCAAAACCCCGATCGGTCTACCGATCAACAGCAAGACCCCGGAGGAGATCGCGGTGAGTATTGCGGCGGAGGTTATTTCGGTTAAAAACCGGGGTTAGTCGTCAGGTTCCCAAATCAAAGCGCTCTGGCGACGGCGGGTTGTCAGTTGTCAGGATTGACGCAGGTTTCTGCGCTTTGTGGGAGGTCGATATAAAATCCTGCCGCAAGCGCTCGGCTTTTTGCCGAGTGCTTTTCATCATAGGGCCTCCGGCCCGCCAACATTTCCAAATTCATCACCGTCAAGACGAGTACCAATGGCAGGCATTATAAAGTTGACCAGTAAGAGCCGAAACACGTTAAAGATGCACTTCCGAGCTTTGGTGGCAGCTGGCCATTTGCACCCGCACGGCCAAGGGCGCGGGAGCTGGTATGGGATCTCGTGAGCTGCGAACCAACCTTGGCAAGGACTACTGGGATAGGAATTGACACCTTGGCGACGGACCGACCTCTAAAGCAGGAATAATTGCGCGCTACGAAGGTTTCTTTGTTCCAATGGCTCTATCAACCAAATTAATCCTACTTTTCCTAAGGCAACACCAACCAGTCCAACTAATGAAATATGCGATCACCCTACTATTCTTCGCTATTTGCTTTAACGGCACTGCACAGATCACAGAGTGGATCGGACAATTTTCGTCCGCTTCCAACAGCGGTTTCGTTTCGGATGTTAAAAGTACAGCGATCAGAAATGACGATCTGGGTAACGTATACATCGCCGGAACCTTTAGTATAGACTCCGCCGACTTTGACCCAGGGCTTGGCACCTATTTTCTTGAACCCGACTTTTCCGTTGCGGCATTTGTGTGCAAGTTGGATCCTTCGGGTAGCTTGATCTGGGTCAAACGATTTGGCGGCAGTAGTAGTATCAAGGTCAATAGTATCGCGGTAGATGGAACAGGAGCGGTCTACATTGTCGGATCCTTCTTCTTTACTATTGATCTCGATCCCGGGCCTGGCGTTTTTGAACTTAGCGTAAATGGCGGTGCTGATCTGTACATAAGTAAATTAGATAGCAACGGAGAATTTGAATGGGCGATGAGTACCGGAGGATCTGCGGTTGATCAAGCGTTCGATGTAGTGACTGATAACGATAATAATGTTTACGTGGTAGGCAGCTTCGATTACGGGGACTTTGATCCGGGCCCTGGAACCGTCATTCAGAACCCTATTGAAACCTCCGGGTTCATTGTTAAATACGATGAAAATGGAAATCACCTGAATTCAGGGATGTTCGAGGCGTTCGGTGAAAGCTCCGCTAGCCATTGTATAGGTATTGACCCTACGGGAGTTCTTTATGTAGCAGGTGTCTTGAGGGGAAGTGTTGATGTTGACCCCGGACCGGGAACCAATGTGTTGACGAATACGGACACGAACGGGTCAGTATATGTCGTCAAAATTGACACCGACCTAAGCCTTATTTGGGCGAAAAAATTCAATGCTCTGTTTGCCTATGATATTAAATTGGATAACCTGGGGAACCCAATTATTGCCGGAGAATTCCTTGGTACTGTCGACTTTGATCCAGGGCCTGGTGTGTACACATTAGTTGGACCGACTTCATCTCTGGAAAAGAACACGTTCATCAGTAAATTAAACCCAAATGGAGATTTTCTCTGGGCACGTCAATATCCAAATACCACAACCACGAACGTGGATCAGGGGATCTATTTAGCAACCGATATTAACGCCAACATCTATGTAATGGGCTCATTCTTTGATACCATAGACCTGGATCCAGGAACTGGCACCGCGAATTTTGTTTCGGACGGAGGTGTCGACATGTACATTTCGCAGTTGGACAGCTCCGGTGCAATGCTTTGGGGAGGAACGATAGGCGGTACAGGGCATGACTATGCCGCGGGCCTGTGCGTAACGGATAGTTTCAAAATGTACCATACGGGTGTGTTCACGGATACGGTGGATGTAGATCCAACAACGGCTGTCACCACACTTACCTCACCGGTCAACTATGATACATACGTTCAGATCACCGATCATTTCGATGACGTTGCAACCACCTTGCCCGAAACCTCCGTTGAACCAGGAGTTCGTGTTCTCCCGAATCCAACAACCGGTTCCGTAAAGATCCAGTTCAGTGAATTTGCCCCTGAGCTATTGACAGTGACCGATGTTACTGGCAAAATAGTAACTGAACAACGGCTGAACGGCGAGAAGCAGATCGAACTCGTTCTGGAGATACCACCGGGAGTGTATTTTCTCGTTCTTCGAGGAGGTGAAGATCTCGTGGTTCGTAGGATGATCAAGCAATAGAGGTGTTGGTTTAGCGTGCAACATCGCCTAAGAAGCACCGCTAGTACCGTACTTCCTTTAACGATCGATCCTCGAAAACATTTCCCTTCTTTAGTTGCAGCTGCTCATTTACAAGCGCACGGGCTAGGCGCGGGATTTGGTATGGGATTTCGTGAGTCGCACAATCTACGGGAAACCTGCATGATTCGCTGATGTGTATGATTAGCTAATGGTCTGGCCCAGGGCGACCATGAGCTAATCTGAAATTCGATGCAAGCCTCTACTACGGACAACTTCGGATTTCTATTTTGCAAAAAGAAGAAGCCCCGGTTTCCCGGGGCTTCCATAAGTCTTTACAGCTGCAGTGGGCGAGTTAAACGTCCAGCTTTGCGTAAACCGCGTTTTTCTCAATGAATTCGCGGCGTGGGGGCACTTCGTCGCCCATCAACATACTGAAGATGCGGTCGGCTTCCGTACCGTTATCAATCGTTACTTGACGTAGCGTGCGACTATCCGGGTTCATGGTGGTTTCCCAAAGCTGCTCGGCGTTCATTTCACCAAGACCTTTGTAGCGCTGCACATGCACGCTGCCGTCTTTGTTGGGGCCTTTCATGCGCTCAATAACGCGGTCGCGCTCCTCATCGTTCCAGCAGTACACGCCTTCCTTGCCCTTCTTAACCTGGTAAAGCGGCGGTGTGGCAATGTAGACGTAGCCGTTCTCGATCAGCTCCTTCATGTAACGGTAGTAGAAGGTGAGGATCAGCGTTTGGATGTGGCTGCCGTCCACGTCGGCGTCGCACATAATGATCACCTTGTGGTAGCGCAGCTTGTCCATGTTCAGCGCCTTGCTGTCCTCTTCGGTACCGATGTGGACGCCCAGCGCGGTGTAGATGTTGCGGATCTCTTCGTTCTCGTAGATCTTGTGGACCATGGCCTTCTCCACGTTCAAGATCTTTCCGCGCAGCGGAAGAATAGCCTGGAACTCGCGGTTACGGCCTTGCTTGGCTGTTCCACCGGCGGAATCTCCTTCGACCAGGAAAATCTCGCTCTTACTCGGCTCCTTGCTCTGGCAGTCGGCGAGCTTGCCGGGCAGGCCCATGCCGCTCATCGCGCCTTTGCGCTGCACCATCTCACGGGCCTTGCGGGCGGCGTGGCGGGCAGTGGCGGCGAGGATCACCTTGTCCACGATCTGACGCGCGTCTTTTGGGTGCTCTTCGAGGTAGTTCTCGAGCATTTCGCTTACGGCCTGGTCCACCGCGCCCATTACCTCGCTATTGCCCAACTTGGTCTTGGTCTGGCCCTCGAACTGGGGCTCCTGCACCTTTACACTGATCACGCAAGTGAGGCCTTCGCGGAAGTCATCACCGGCGATCTCGAACTTCAAGTTCTTGGTGGCTCCGCTGTTGTCCGCGTACTTCTTCAGCGTACGGGTAAGGCCACGGCGAAAACCGGACAAGTGCGTTCCTCCTTCGTGCGTGTTGATGTTGTTGACGTAGGAATGGAGGTTCTCGGTGTAAGAATCGTTGTACACCATGGCGATCTCCACGGGGATGTTCTGCTTCTCCCCTTCCATATAGATCACGTCCTCGATCAGCGGCGAGCGGGTGCCGTCCAAGTACATCACGAACTCCACCAAGCCCAGTTCGCTGTGGAACGTGTCAGTGACAAGGCTGCCGTCGTCGTTGGTGTGGCGCTCGTCCGTAAGCGTAAGGGTAATGCCCTTGTTCAGGAAAGAGAGTTCGCGCAAACGTGCCGCCAACGTGTCGTAATTGTACTCGGAAGCTTGAAAGATGGTGGCATCCGGGTGGAAGGTGACGATCGTACCACGAATGTCGGACTTGCCCACTTCCTTCACATCGTACTTCGGCTTGCCCTCGCTGTATTCCTGCTGATAGACTTTTCCGTCGCGATGGACCTCAACGAGCAACATGTCGCTGAGCGCATTCACGCAGGAAACGCCTACGCCGTGCAGGCCGCCGGAAACCTTGTAGCTGTCCTTGTCGAATTTGCCACCTGCGTGAAGTACGGTCATTACCACTTCAAGTGCAGAGCGGCCTTCCTTGGCATGAATGGCCACGGGGATGCCGCGACCATTGTCTTGCACGCGGATGCTGTTGTCCGGGCGGATGCGCACCTTGATGGTGTCGCAATGGCCGGCAAGGGCCTCGTCGATGGAGTTGTCCACCACCTCGTACACCAAGTGGTGCAGACCTTTAGTGCCGATGTCGCCGATGTACATGGCCGGGCGCTTCCGGACGGCCTCAAGTCCTTCCAACACTTGGATCTGGTCCGCTCCGTAGCTGTCGGATGCATTCTTTTTCGCTTCAGTCATTTCCACAGTCTCTGCCATTTTTCGATTGAATGTTCCTCCCGTTTTCGAAAGGCACGCGAAGATACCACTTTTAGGCACGCGAAAAGCCCCTAATGGCCAGTATTGGCGCGGCGGATTGCCACTTTTTACCAACAGAATGGCTTCACCTGTTGAAAACCTTTGAAAATGGCCTTAAATTGGTGTTTGGGATTGCACTACGCCAAGGGCCAAAGGCCCGAAACATACCAACCCATGGCAGCGCCATGTGCATAGGCAGCGCCATGTGCATAGGCAGCGCCATGTGCATAGGCAGCGCCATGTGCATAGGCAGCGCCATGTGCATAGGCAGCGCCATGTGCATAGGCAGCGCCATG
>Ga0075152_10002606_pt1 | contig 12791 bp, 8 predicted proteins | sample JI61114C2DNA_FD_70964 | JGI IMG/M metagenome (GOLD analysis project Ga0075152, IMG submission 70964) | Wastewater effluent complex algal communities from Wisconsin, to seasonally profile nutrient transformation and Carbon sequestration -... | ecosystem: Engineered > WWTP > Effluent > Algae...
GGGATCGATGAATTTTTGAAGAAGTTGACGGGCACCAGTCCCATCGAATTCCTCATTGCCGAACTCGGCAAACTGATCAGCTCCGGTGTAGAGGGTGGACTCTTCGCGCGATTTCTGCGCGCGCTTCCCGCGTGGGTGCCCGTCGGCCGTCAGGGCTACTCATCGCGTTTTGTGTACACCGACGACGGGGCGCCGCGTACCACCACGCGCGAAGAGGAGCGGGAAATTGAAGGCGTGCTGACCGGCAGCTATATGCTGCACAACGACACAGTCTTTTCGCAGTGGAGTCACGCGCGACACTGGTCGTTCCAAGTACTGCCCGACCCCGGGTATGCGTACCTCGCTGGAGCCGGCAACATCCCGGATCCCAACGAGGATGCGTTCATTGAGCGCATCGATACCAGCAAGAACGCCCCGCGTTTCCAGTCGGTCCTGCGCACCTATGGTCAGAATCGCCCATCCACCGCGGGCGCGGCTTTTCCGTCGAGCGCCGTCGAGTGTCTGCTGGACATCGGCGCCATTACCAAGCCGGTCGGCGACGGCGGTTCGCACGGACTGATGTTCGACCCGGATTGGCCGTACTGGCCAATGGCGGGCGATCACTTCTGGGCGTCCGGGCGATGGGCCTATGATTGCATGCGCGCGGTGGGAAAGGATGTGAACGAGGTCTTTCCGACGCAGATCAATCCCATCAAGGCATTCGCGGCCTCCCGCTTTGAAGGCTTCAAGTTCAAGGAGAATCCCAAGGGCGTTCCGGCGGTCCGCTTCTTCTTTTTCGCGACGACCGAGGGCGGGTACACGGAGTTTCGGCAGTCGCGTGATCGGAAGCAGAATGTGATCGAATCGGGAATCACGCTGGAAGACCGTGACTATCAGTTCATCGTCGACCTGCCTCCGCGCGACGGCGATCACTCCCCGCATCCGATCGGTGCCACCATCGAGTTTCCGCTCAATCGCCTTGTGCTGCGGCCGCGCCTCCTCATCGAGGTTCGGCAGGCACCGTTTGGTGTCAGCACCAGCGCGTTTGCCGACGGGCTCACGCTTCAGCAGATCGACCCGATCATCGAGGTCCTTCGGCCGGACGACCCCACGAAGGCGCCAACACAGGCGCGCATCACCATTCCGCTGTCGAAGGCCGGCGCGATTACGCCCGCCGTTGGCGCTGACAAGCCGCGCGCGATCGGACTCGATATCGCACTGGGCTGGCATGACCCGGCCGAGGTCGAGGCGCGAAAGCTCGTGAAGGTTACCGCGGCGGTGCGGCTTCCGAAGTTTCGCAGTCGTTCCGGGACGGTTCGCATGGCCACCGCGGTCAACGGGCGCTGGAGCATGCTGACCGCCTCGGTGAGCCGAGACTCCGGACAGGCGCAACCGGACGTGCCTGCAGTGCTGAACGCACAGATCATTCAGCAGGTCGAGATGTTTCTCCCACGCGACGCCGATGTGTCGCTGGCGGCGAGCGGTGTCTGGCTGCACGGATTCGGTGAGTTCATCGAACAGAATTCCATCGCCAAACGGCGGCTGTTCGTCGGCGGCGTGCTGATCGATGTGGATCCGAATACCAAGAACAACATCAATGCGATGATCAACGACCTGCGCAAGAAGATCAACGACTTGCGTGCCACGGCGTCCGACGTCAAGAACCCGAAACAGGTGTTGCAGCGCGAGCTGCAGAAGAAGATCGACGAGCTCAAACAGCAAATGAAGGACAACCCGGCGGCCAACACACCCGCCACGCAACAGTCGATCAAAGCGCTCGAGGAGCAACTGAACGCACTCGTGAATGGGTTGCCCGACGCGCCCGATGCGTTTCGAAAGGCGCTCGATGTGCTCGATCAGCGTTTGTCCGACTTGCTGGTTGGTTTGGGGGCGCTCGAAGACTTCTTCCGGATTACCGACGATCTGATCGGCGAACGGTTTGAACCGGGATGGCACGAGGACATCGATGCGGCCGTCAAAACGGGCGTCGACGAAAGCAAGCGCGTCTCGGCGATCGCCCGTTCCATGTTCCTGCGTCCGGCACCGATCATCAACAAAGCCGATGAGCCGATGGGGTGGGCGGAGTGGATCCACACCAACAATCGTCCGATGGGCCGTGATTCGGTGCGCTTTCTGACCAACGACGATCCCGCGCGCTTCGCCAATGTGGCCACATTGATCTCGCGTGCCAGCGCACAAGGCTTCGCTGATGTACATATCGTGGCGCCGCCCTTCACCAGCGTTGGCAGCGGCAACAATCTGGCGCGACAGATCGAAATCGATCGCGAGTCCGACTACGATCTCGATGTGCGCTTCACGGTGGCGCCACAGATTCCATGATCGTGCGGTCTTCGTCTCTGTCTCGTGGGCAGTTGCACCGCCCGCTTCCTCTTTGCGTCGAGTGTTATGCGTAGTCTGATGGGAATACTCTGGGCCCTCGGCGGTTCCGTCGTGGGGTTCATCCTGGGTGCGATCATCGCGCTCGCGATCGCCAAGGCCACCAACGCATCCAATCGCGAAGGCGCCCACGGTTTCTACATGGTCGGCCTGGGCCTGATTGGCGCCATCATTGGCCTGGTGATCGGCTTGGTGCTCTATGCCCGGACCGCGCCCAGTGGGCAAGGCGTGGCCTTCATCGGCTCCGGCACGATGGGGGTGCTCGGACTTGTGGCGGCGATTGGCGTCTCGCTGTGGGCGTTCATGCAGTTGCGTGAAGCGCCACTCGAGTACGGCGGGTCGTTGGCCAATCTCGAGATGGAACTGCGCATCCTCACCACCGCGCTCCCGACCGACGCGAACGCGAGCTGGCTCGACATCGAAGTGCAAACAGCGAAGACACGTCCCGTCGGCACGGTGTTGTGGTCGAGCCGCCGAACGGAGGGCGCGTACACCATCATTCCCGTGGTGCAGGGGCCGCTCTATCGCGCGGGCAGTCGATTCATCGTCGTGCGTATCGCCGATCGGCAGGACGAAATGTTCATGCCGCCCATGAAACGCACACCGGATCCCAAAGCCGATTGGAGTGAGTGGTACGCGCCGCGCTCCGTCGAGCCGCCGTACGGTGTGACGCCGCCGGCGCCGCTCACCGCGCTCTTCCAGCTGCGCTACCGCGTTCGCGCGTACGGCGACGTCGAGTGATGTGATGCGTCCCCGCCGTTGGTCGTCTGTGGGATATGCCTGCGGCCCGACCAACGATGGGACCAACGATCCGACTCCTGGGGCTCTGCGCCCTGTTGAGTCTCGCACAAGCCTGCTCACGCACGCCCGACATGCCCAAGGGGTGGGGGCCGCTGCGGTTTGCGGCGGACAGTGGGTGTCCGCGTGTGTACGGCACGTACGATGCCTCCGATCGCGACTTCGCCTACGTGGTCGCCACGCAGTTCTTGCCATACGACACCACGCGGGGGACGGTCGAGTCGTTCTCACTGGCGCTCGAGGACGACACACTGCTGACGGTCATCGCGTGGGTGGATCAGGAGCCGCGCGACACCGTGCGGCTGCGATCGCATCGCGACTTTACCTGCGCCGACGGCTGGTTGGAGCCCACGTATCCCCAGTGGTTACCAAGCTTTGCGGCGGATGACGCGGCGGCGCGGGCGAGCCGGAGCGGGCGGACGTACATGTATCTGGCGACGGGCGCGAAGGGCGCATTGGTTGGCCGACTCGATCACCACACCTACGACGAGTTCTATCTCTGGTGTGGAGACGGCTGCCGCGGCGTTCCCATTCCATGGACATGGCGAACGTCGCACCGCTGGTCTCGTGCGGCGGTGGTCAATCCGCGAATTCATCATGCCTCCGCACCGCCAGCGGCGCCATTGACGCCGCTGGATCGCCGCCTGCTGGACGAGGAGGCCCGACTCGAAGGGCGGGTACCCGGGGCACCGACGCGGCCGTAGGCGAGCTAGGTCACGCGACGTATTGAATTGGTACCCGGACTCGGCAGCTTTGCCTGAGGCTGCGAACCCGCGCCTGTTCTGCCACGACCACAATGCGTGCTGAGGAGGCACGATGCTGCGCGTACTTCTCGATCGACGTTCCGGCCTGATGTTGGCCGCTCTATTCGTCATGCTGCGTGCCGAACCGGCCTTCGCTCAGGAAGAGGAGACGATCCGGCGCCCAATCACGGAGGACGTGGTCATCGACGGCGTGCCCTGCGCGAGAACCGGTCGGGCGCCGGCGGAGTTCTACGCGACCGGCCGGCTCCTGGAATGCCCGCTGTCCCGCGACGCCGTGATTGCCACGCAGTCACTTCCCGCAGGGACATGGGTGATTTTCCATGCTGATGGCACGATCAATGGCGCGTGGTTGTCGCGGGATACGTCGCTGTCAGGCCGAGTGTGTCGAGGCGAGGGATACAAAAAGTGGAGTGTGCGCTTTTACGCCAATGGCGCGCTCAAGCTCTGCTTCCTGCCAGAGCCCACGGTGATCGACGGAGTGCCGTGCCGCGACGGGACGTTCTGGGGCGAGATTCGCGGCGGGGGAAACACGGCGGTGCATTTTCATCCGAATGGGCGACTCGCGCGCTGTCAGGCGGCGCGTCCGTTCACGCAGAGTGGATCGAAATACGAGAAATGGGACGTCGTGGTGCACGATAGTACCGGCCGCGTCGTGAGCGCGATGCCCTCGCGGGGCCGGTGACGTGCGGGTCTCACCACCCGCCGCCGCCACCGCCGCCGGAGCTGCCGCCACCGCTGCTGCTGCCACCGCCGGAGCTGCTCGAACTGGGTCTGGGCACAGACGCCGCCATCGACCCGATGGCGGCGCCGAATGATGCACCGCCACCCGCGCCGGAAAAGCCGCCGCCGCCTCCGAAGCCGGTGAACCCGCCCCCCACGCTGCTGGATGACCCGGACACACCTCCGCTACTGCTTGAAAAACCGCGACTGCTCGAGGTCACCGCTGACGCCGTGCCGCCGAACGCGGTAAACCAGCGGTCCACTCGTGATCCAAGCCCGAACGCGAGCATGTACGGATACCACGCGTCTTGCAGGGCCGGCTCGGGCTTCCGTAGTTCAGCCGCAAAGTAGTTCCGCGCGGCGGCGAGACGCTTCCGTTGTGCAATGAGATCGGGCGACTGTGTTGATGCCGCGCTGGACGCGATGAGATACGCCAGCGTGAGTTGCCACAGCACGAGCCCCGCCAGCAACATGGCCGACACGCGGACGCTGTCGTTGAGCACAACATAGGACGCGAACGCCCCTGCGGTGGCCAGCGGCAGGACGATCATCGGCACGCCGGACACCCACAACGCGCTGATACGACCGCGCCACACCGTCGCCGCGGTGATCGCCATCAGAAACACTGGCACTGATGCGAGAATGGCGAAGAGCGCCACCACCGCGTCCAGGGCGCTGGATCGTCCGGCGAGGACAATCAGCACGAACGCGGTCGCCATGCCGGCGACGATCACGAGCCGGCGTGTGCGCGGAGCCAACTCCGCCTGTGGCGCTGATCCGGGCGCCATTTGCTGAACCAGGCGCACCAGTGACGGCTTGATGAGCGACGCCGGATTGAACCCACTTCGCTTGTAGCGCTCGCGGACCGCATCGGTGCTGGTGGTGGTGCTTCCCGGCGTGAACAGCGCATCGACCAAGGCGCGGGCATGCGCGTTGAGTTTCCGCCGCTCGGCCGAGAGTTCGAGATGCAGCACGTGCCGCGAGAATATCAGAATGCGCTGTGTCTCAACGCGGCTCTTGAGTGTCCCGTCCTGCACCAGACGGGCCAGTGTGGCGGCCACCTCCGGCGACGACGTGCTGTCATCCCATGCCGCACCAACCACCTCGGGTAGGTAGGCCAACACGTGTGTGTGCAGATACTCGGGAGTGACCAGCGATAGATCCGGCGGCGCGGCGAACTTGCCGATGCGTCGATCGGCGTTGAGCCGCGCGCCGAAAATCGCGAACAGTCCGGTGAGCAACACGGCGAACGAGGCGTACTGCGTCGTGGTGGAGGCACCGAAACGCACGGCAGCCGGACGTGTGGCGCCGATGCGCGTCAACGGGATGGTGACCACAAACCCGTTCCCCGGCGCCAATGCGGTCGCTTCGAAGTGACCCGTGAAATCGGGCCCCGCACGCCACGCCGAGTCGAGTGTGAGCGTCAGTGAAAAACGGTCGATATCGCTGGCCCGGTCTGCGAAGGCGAAGTTGTGATCGAGCAGGAACGTCCCGTCGCGACGCGGCAGGAGAATGTTCTCGAACGAGAAGGTGAGCTCGTACACCAATCGCGTGCTGTCGAATGGCGGATCGTCGGGCAGGCGACTGCGCCAGCGTAGTGCGCGTCCATCGACCCAGCCAAACCCGTCAACGACGTCACGATCGCCTTCGACCAAGGGAACCGGTTGGCCGCTCGTCGAGTCGATGCGCACAAGGCGTTCGAACGCGAACCGCTGGCCGAGCCGCACATCGAACTGTCGCTCACCACCATTCCAGGCGCCGGTGAAGCGCATGGTCTGCCGCTCGCGCACGTGCAGCCGGCCGTCGCTATCGACGTGTGCGGTGACGGATATCTCCGGCCACGAGAGCACGCGCTCCTGGGCCGCGAGCGGGGCACCCGTGGCCAACGCCGCCGCCAGCACCAACACGCCGGCGGCGATCCGCGCACGAACGCGGTGAAGAGTGTCGGCGCGTCTGGTCACGCCGCCGATTCGCGGACCTGCACCACGTTCCCCTCCGGATCCTGTCCATCGCAGGCCCGAAATCCACGCGCGCTCCACTCCTTGTCCACGGGGTCAATGAGGCCGCCCAGTTCGGCTGCCGTGTCTCGCGCGGCGGAAATGCGAGTCACGGGCAGGCACAGCTTCCAGTAGGCGTCCTCACGCCGGTGGACCGGTTGCCCGGCAACGGTCGGCACGCGGTACTGCTCGGGAATCGCGTGCAGCACCAGCTGGATTCCCGCAACCTGCAACACCACGTGATCGCCGTCCTGCGCTTCGACCGACATCATCGCGAGTGACTGATAGAAACGGGACATCCGCTCGACATCGTTGACAAACAGCACGACGCTGGGAATGGGTCGCATACGGTGTGGCAGAGAGTGAGTCCGACCGGTCGGATCGCGGCAATCCGCGCCACCGAAACATCGGGGGCGAACGACGCGTCGCAAGGGCGGGACCACCGGCGCGCGTGGTGATCTGGCGTCAGCGCAGGCCCATGTCGTGATCGGCGGGACTTCTGCGCAGGGCAGTGTGCCGGCGTCGGCGTATCCGAGCTGGCACTCTGATCATCAACCGTGGAGATACCAGCTCATGCATATCGCATCCATCGCGCGCCGCAGCGCGCTTGTCACGCTGACCGTGGCCACCGTGTTTGGCGCGACGGCCCTGACCTCGCGTGTGGGACACGCGCGCGACCACGCCGTGCTCACCCAGTCGGCCCCCGGCGACCAGTGGCTCAAGGGATTGACGGCGCCACATCGGCAGTTGTTCGATGCCCCCGCTCCCGGAGGCGGCATCCCGCTGGTGCACGTCATGAACTACTACGACACGTACAACAAGGCGTACAACGTCACGGATGCCAACATCGATGCCGTCCTCACGTTTTATGGAAGCACGACGTTCTATGGCCTCAACGACGCGATGTGGGCGAAATATCGTCTCGGTGAATTCCTGGAGACAAACGATGCCGAAACGGGCAAGCCCGCCGTGCGCAATCCGTGGCGTGCAGCGCCCAACGTGCTTGGGATGACGCTGGCGCCGGCGAGCATCGAGCGTCTGCAACAGCGGGGCGCGACGTTCATCCTGTGCAACAATGCACTGCAGATCTTTGCCGGCATGCTGGCGCAGAAGCGCGGATTGGACGCGACCGTCGTGTACAACGACCTCAAGGCGAACATTCTGCCCCGTGTGGAGCTGGTGCCGGCCATGGTGATTGCGATCGAGCAGGCATCGCGCGCTGGGCTCACCTACCACCGACAGTAGTCGCGCCGTGTTGTCCCCGGTCGCGAGCGATGCGCCGGGGACACACATGGGCGTGGTGCGCAACGCCGATCGCCTGCCGAGCTGGCGGGGCATCGTCTATTTTTCGTGATGCCCCCTCGACACGTTTCCCGAATCGCCAGGTCGCTGCGGATCGCTGCCGTTCTCGGCGCGATCGCGATTGGCAGTGAGCCGCTGGCCGCGCAGAATGCGCCGCGCACCGGCGCCTACGACCCCAAGCTCTGTCCAAGCTGCGCCGCGTGGAACGCGCCGCATACCCCCGTGCGCATCATTGGCAATACGTACTATGTGGGCACCGACGGCCTGAGCGCGCTGTTGCTGACGTCGTCCGAAGGTCACGTGCTTATCGATGCGGGACTGCCGGAGTCGGCGGCACCAATTCTGGCGAGTATCCGCGCGCTGGGCTTTCGCGTCGAGGACGTGAAGCTGATCGTCAATTCACACGCACACTACGATCATGCGGGCGGCGTGGCTGACATTCAGCGTGCGACGGGAGCCCGCGTGGTGGCCAGTGCGTCGAGTGCGAAGGTGCTGCGCACCGGGAAGGCCGGACGCGACGATCCACAGTTCGGTGTAGCGTTGCCGTTCCCCGCCGTCGCGCGTGTCGACGAGCTGACCGATGGCGACACGCTGCGTGTGGGACCGCTCGCCATCGTCGCGCACCTCACGCCCGGGCATACACCCGGCGGTACCAGCTGGAGCTGGCGTTCATGCGAGGGGACGCGTTGTGTGAACGTCGTCTACGCTGACAGCCAGACGCCCATCTCTGACGACACGTTTCGGTATTCCGCGAGCACCACGTATCCGACGGCAGTGCAGGACTTTCGTCGCGGTCACGCACTGCTGGAACGCCTGCCATGCGACCTGCTCATCACGCCGCATCCAGGCGCCTCCGACCTCTGGGCGCGGATCGCGGCGCGCGAGAGTGGTGGTACACCGGCGCTCGTGGACAGCGGAGCGTGCAAACGGCTCGCGCAGCGTTCGCGTGACGCGCTGGAGAAGCGACTCGCCACGGAACGGTCGCCAACCAGATAACCCGCGCCACGCAACGCCGGCGACGGCCCGGTCCGTGGTGTCATGAAGGGCAGACCGCAAAGCGGTGAATCGCATGAGATTGGGGTGCACCTGTGCTGCTGGGACTACGTCAGGCCTTTCGCTACGCGGCGCACGGGAATGCCCACTGCATCAGGTCGTCAGCCGACATAGTGTCCAGTATCGATTCTCGCCGCACGTTCGCACTCGGCTTCGGGCGGACGGCGCAGTGAGTCGAGGGAGGATCTATGCAAACGGCGTGGCGGACGAAGGCGGTGAGCGCTGTCACTGCGCTCCTGACACTGACACTCGCGCTGAGCGCCGCATGCGGCGGCGGCGGTGACCGGCCCGCAGCACCAGGCGGATTTACGGTGGCGACGGCACCGACCACGGTGTCCATCATGGCGGGCAACTTCAGTATCGTTGGCATCGTGGTGACGCGCACCGGCAGCTTTAGCGCCGCTGTCGGACTCCGAATTGACGGTGCGCCAACCGGTGTGACGACTGATCTCTCGCCCGTCAGTGTTCCTGCGGGCAGCACCACTGCGGGGGTGACCATAACCGTGTCGGCGACAACCACACCCGGCACGTATCCGCTCACCGTCTCAGGCAGTGCCGCGGGCATGGCCACACGCACCGCCACGCTCACGCTGGTCGTGACGGAACGGCCCGGTCGATTCGATCTCAGTCTCACGCCTGGCACGCTGACCATTCGACAGGGACTCAACAACACCGTTGACATTGCGGTGACCCGAGTCGCGCCATTTGCGGGAGCGGTTGCGCTGTCGGTGGAGGGCGCGCCAACAGGGGTCAGTACATCACTGTCACCCGCGGTGATCCCGGTCGGATCAACCAGCGCGACACTGACGGTGGCCGTCGCAACAACCGCCGCGCCGGGTGCCTACGCGATCACGGTGCGCGCCACGGCGACGGGCGTCCCTGAGCAGACGATGGCGTTTTCACTGACGGTCACTGCCGATCCTGGGAGCTTCACGCTGGCGCTCTCGCAAGCGACCCTGAGTGTCGAGCAGCGGCTCAGCGGAGTCGTGGGCGTGACACTGACTCGCGTGGCGCCGTTTGTCGGCGCGGTGAACGTGGTCGTTGACAACGCACCCGCCGGTGTCACCGCCACACTCGCTCCGCAAACGTTTGGGACAGGCGTGTCGGCGGGGACGTTGACACTCTCGACTGGTGCCGCCGTCCCGGCGGGCACGTACGTCCTGACTGTGCGAGGCGTCGCAACCGGTGTACCCGAGTCGAGCGCCACGCTGACGCTTACCGTGACGCCATCGCCCGGCGGCATCACGCTTGTCGCAGCGCCCATCACCGTGATGCGTGGACAGGTGGGCTCGGCCACACTCACCGTGACCCGCATCGCTCCGTTCGCAGGCGCGATCACACTGGCCATCGAGGGATTGCCGCCAGATGTCACCGTATCACTGACGCCCGCCGTCATTCCTGCTGGCCAGACCACAGCCCAGATCACCTACACGGTGCTCGCCACCGCATCGGCATCGACGCATGGCGTTGTCGTCCGCGGAAGTGGCACGGGCATCGCTACCCAACAGACCACACACACCCTGACCATCACATTGCCACCGTCGCCGACAGTCACCTTCCAGTTCTGCGACCCGATGCGGCAGCCGCTGTGGGTCGGCTACCAGAATGGGACCGATCAGTGGACACACGTTGCCGGGGCCGGTGGGACGTACGCGCTGGCCATCACGTCGGACAAAGGCGCCATGGCATTTGTGACGCCGACGGCGGGGGTGTCGGGTGCGGGGTTCGACGTCATGCTCGTGTATGGCACGCGTGAAGAACTGGCCGAGGCGGGGACGCAGAGCTGCGCACTGATGCCGCCAACCAAGACGCTGACCGGTACCCTGGGCGGACGAACGGTCGATGACGTGGTCAATGTCATCGTCGGCAGCGGGCTGTCGCAGATCCTGCCGTCGCAAGGACCGGGATTCCAACTCTTCGATGCGGTGGCGGGGGTGCGCGATCTCGTTGCCGTGCGCACGACGTTCACGACACCGCTGCCGCCCAGCACGATGATCGTGCGCCGAGGAACCAACTATGCCGCCGGGAGCGCCATTCCCGTGCTGGATTTTGGCTCGGGAGAGGCGGTGGCAACGACGATGCAGACCGTCACCGTTGGCAATAGCGGCACGGATCAGGTGTTGATGAAACAGGCATACGTGACAAGCGGCGGGACAAACGGTGTCTTTCCCACGATGGCGATCACTTCGAACCCGTGGATTTACATGGTGGTGCCGCCGGTTGCCGCCGTGGCCGGCGACGTCTACAGTCTTCGGTTCGAATCGCGGGTCACGCCGGCGGATCCGACCACCCGCGTGGTAAGCCACACGTTTGTGAATGCCACGGCGCAGTCGCTCTCATTTGGGCCGATGCTCACGATTCCGACCACGTTCACGTTGCAGGCGGCACCATTCTATCAGGCGCGCGTACAGTCAACGTTGCAGCCGGACTACAACAAGTCGTACTTCGGCCGCTACCGGCAGCCCACGCGAACGGGCGCGTTCTACGCGACGGCCGCCTTCATCGGAAGCACCACCGTGGATATCACCACACCGGACCTCACACACGTGCCAGGATGGCGTAGCGAGTGGGGACCGTTGCCTGGGATTAGCACCACGCTCAGCGCATCGGCATTTGGGTGGACGGGTACCGCCAAGACGCTCTTCCCCGGGTGGTTTGGCGATGTCATGACGGAGCCTGGCGTACTGCTCAAGAGCGCGATGCGTTCGATGGTGATGACGCCATGACAGGCAGAGCGCTCGCTACGGCATCGGATGTCGCTGCAGATACTCGAGATCGTCGTCATCGATGCGCACGGTGTAGATGGCGCGAGCGCCGAAGCCGACCAATCTGGTGTTGAGCGGCAGCGTCACACGTTTGGTCAGCGTGCCGCTGGTATTGATCACATCGAACTGCTGGCCGCCAGTCGCATCGTAGGAACGCTCGATCCACAGGGTTCCGTCGGACGCCACGTGTACCGCGTTGGAGAGAAAGGGGGGCAGAACGTCAGGCCATTCAGTCGGCTCGGTGAATCGCGGTGTGCGCCGTCCGGCGGACATACGTCCGTCGGCGCCGGACATGATGGTGGAGACCGGCTGTTGGCGTCGTTCACGCCAGCGAGTCTTGAGCGCCGCGCTCAGGCGCACCGGTTGAAATGGGATGACTGCACCGTCTACACGCACGCCATTCGACCGATAGAACGTCACGCGATACGGCTGGACGCTGACGACCGCGACCGTACCATCAGGCAACACGGCCCACTGATCGACACTGGCAAACGGGGGCAGCGGTCCGCCCGCGCGCGCTGGCTGCGTGGTACTCGTGTTCTTCGGCGCGCCTGGCGGGTCGCGCAACGGGGAGACCACCTGACGGCTAATCGCGCCGACGGTGTCGACCGTACCGGTGCGGCGATCCACCCGGCGAATGCCCGATGAGTCTGCGGGTACGCGTGCACCGCCCACCGTGCGGACGCGTGTCACGAGCTCGTAGAGCCGCCCCGCCGCATCGGCGGCAATCTGCGTGGTGTGAAACAACACGTCGGAGGCCGCCGCGCGTGGCGCGCGGAGTGGCCCACTCAACACACCGGCTGGTGTCACCAGGATGTGGCGACCGCCGCCACTCATGTCCACCACCATCGTGGTATCGCCGGGCAACGCCACGAGTGTGATCGGCAGCAGGTATTCTCCCGGCCCTTGGCCACTCCGACCGAGCGGCGTCACCCGCGACGACCGTGGGTCAACGCGCAAGAGACGGATCTCCTGCTCGTCGAGCACGATCAGCTGACCATCACGTTGTTCTCTGA
>Ga0075152_10002607_pt1 | contig 12784 bp, 14 predicted proteins | sample JI61114C2DNA_FD_70964 | JGI IMG/M metagenome (GOLD analysis project Ga0075152, IMG submission 70964) | Wastewater effluent complex algal communities from Wisconsin, to seasonally profile nutrient transformation and Carbon sequestration -... | ecosystem: Engineered > WWTP > Effluent > Algae...
CTGGATTACCAATACTGACAGTCTCAGATTGGTAACGTCATCGTCGACTATACTCATAATATTACTGTAGATCAGCGGTAGCACCAGATCTACCTTTGCAAGTAGGTCCACATCCAAGCTGTAACGATCATAGATTTACTTGTGCAATAAATTTTGGGTGTTGGACTCGATTTTGAACCATGGTGCAGGGCCATCCACGTAGCTTCGTAGCTCCTTAGTGACCTCGAGATCGATGTAGTTGCCATTCAATTGCGCCTCGGGGTGCTGGAGGGCGCTTTTCTGATCTTTTTGGAGTACTGTCAGGTAAAGCGAGGCATCCTTACCGCTGCCGGATTTAAATTATAATAAGCAGTTCTTGAGCGGCACATCTTTCGGAAGCGTTGAGGCTGTGATGTTCACAAAGCTTGGATAGAATGTGTAGGTTTCGACTTGCACCTCCCGGCTAGTTTCATTGAGGGTGAGTACTCTGAGCCGGTTTCTGAGACTGGGAGTAAGCACGTTGTCTACGCTGTAGGTGAAGTAGCTGCCAGTGAAGTTGGGGATGTATAGTTGCCGGAACAATGGATTTCGATGCATAGCTATGAAATCGTCGACCCCCGTGGTCTCATTGTGTGTGAGGCAGTAGTAGACTGAGCTATCAACACTGTAGCTGATAATGTTATCCAGATGCTCAATGTGGTGCTTCTTCAAGATTTCTGCAGTGGCATCCTCCGGTGTAAAGCCTACCTATAAAGTGATGATGAAGTTGTTGCTAACCAAATACAAGATTGACTGGTCAGCATCGAAGTCAGTCTACCGGTACAGGTCGAGGTACAATTCACCGTATGGAGTAGGATCGATGGAGTCAACAAGCTTGACATTACCAATAGAATCGGTGTATAGCACGATGATGCCCTGCTTCGCTGCCAGCACTGTCACGTAACTAGTATAGTTGACTTGATCGTCGTAAGGGAACACCACCCTCAGAATTTCTACATGTTCACCTAGCAACTCTGAGACATTGAAAAAGCCCAGGTAGTCAAGACTGCCATCAGGATCGAACTGGTAGAGGTGAAACTCCTCCTTGCGCTGCTGGTAGAGTGCGAGATAGTCCTTATTGAGCTCGAGGTAGTACGGATCGTTCAGTTCGGTAGGTTTCACTAACCCCAGAATTTAACGCTTCGTAAGCGTCATTTGATATGTTTTCTGCAGGTACAACTCATGCCTGTCAAGGAACAAGACAGTATCGTTGAGGCACAGTGCTAGGAGAGTTTGATTGTAGATCCGCATATCGTAGCAATGCTCGTAAGGCAGCTGATAAGTGGACTCCAGTTTCAGCACTGCTGAAATATTGCTGATGTTGAAACTGTTGTCAGAGAAGAGGTGCACATGGCGGTCTAATGTTAGAAATGCACCTGTCTTGATGTCTAAATCACCTGATTCGAATAGCTGGGTCTGCGTTAGCATGCGAGGTTACCTTCACGATGGGTGACTGCGGCCAATCCTGCTTGCCTACTTTGGTGTGTTATTGCTCGATTATTCGATTGATTTCGACCAAGTAGCCACCTGCGTATGGACATTGTCTGGCCTCGAAGCTGTAGTTTTCGAAGCCGAACCGGCCTGTAAGATCGAGCACCGCGTGCTCCTCCTCGTAGACATACAGGGCGATCGTACTGGATATGAGCAGGTAGTTTAGTAGCGTAGCCAGCAGCAAGTTCATATAAATTTGTCATACTGACATCATCGTTTAATCAAACATGTTTCTGAGCTGCACTGTTCACAATATCCGTGAATGCTGGCTTAAGTGAGGCACCACCGACGAGGAAGCCATCGACATCCTTCACCTTCACGAGCTACACGCAATTCTTGTCGGTGACGCTTCCACCGTAGATGATACGGACACCTGCAGCTGAGGCTGGCACATGCTTCTACAGGTAGCCCCGGATCCAGCTATGCATTTTGTTCACTTGCTCAGTCGAAGCAACCTTCCCTGTTCCGATAGCCCAAACTGGTTCGTAGGCGAGGACGACGTGCTTCCAGAGCTCATCGGAAGCAATCTTGGATCTTATGGCGTCTAACTGTCGTTCAACAACTTCTTCTGTTTTTTCAGCTTCCCTCTCAGCAAGAGTTTCGCCAAAACAAGCGATGACCCACAGGCCGTTTTTGAGTGCAGCCTCAACTTTGTCTCCTACCACCTTGTCGGTTTCCCCGTTGAGTGTTCTCCTCTCGGAATGACCCAGAATAACCCATTTGATTCCTGAATCCTTTAGATGTTCAGGGCTACATTACCCGAGTGGATTACCTAATCTAGCCTGTGAATGCGCCAAAGCTAGTCGCCGAACAATTTTGTGCGGCAACCTCTACTGCTGTTTCCTTGAGCCAATCTTTGACCTGAAGCACTTGTAGCGAAACCGGAGCAACTACGACATCTATGCTCCACTAGAATAGGTACCGAGCTTGCTGGAATCGTACTGCAGCTTCTTGAGCACATCCTCGACGAGGGTCTGCGACAGCGCGCCAGTGTTGTTGCACTTCCAATTTCCTCCAATGAAGAGTTTCCTCTGCTGCTCCATTTAATAATGTCGATGGAAATTGGATACGCCATCTCATCGAGCGCTACAAATAAGTTCAGTCTTTTCGTAGGCCATTCTAACTCGCACTCAAAAAAAATTATCTTCTTGGCATTTCGCTGGTCCCTTCCTTTCTATTGGGAATGAAATTGTGGCAGCCGAGCAACTGCCCCATCAACGAAAGTTATATTTATTACCTGCCATGAGCGAATACTTCCGGAAGTACGTTCGGAAGGAGAACTATCCAGTGCACTAGTACGCCTACAGCTAACGAAGCACCGAACTGACCTTCAAAACCTTCTTCACGAACTGCATTTTAACGGCTCTAGAGCGTCGCCAGTACCGACAGACGCAGGAGGATGACTGGAACATCTACTGGTGCGAGAAGGAATTCATCCCCGAAACGCTGGACCGCAATCGGCAGCCATGCAATATGAAGGTCAACCACTTCCGCAACTACTACGAGGTACTAACTAGGTTAGGTAGATCTGCAGAAAGGATCTGCTCATCAAGAATCTCAAACGCTATCGGAAGCAGCTCGAAAAGTAGGGCAAAACTGAAGAAGCCAACGAGTAAGTCCCATTTCATGTAGGTATAACTTCTTCCCACTTACGTATAACATGCCTAGTGAGTACCCCATCTTCTGCGAGGAGTACAAACGAGTCAAGGAGAGGTAACGTGCAGTCTGGATCATGAAACCAGTAACGGCGGTCACTTAAGGTAGATTGGCAAGTCGCAAGGCAAAGGCATATTTCTGTTCAAGCAGATCTCAGAGATCAGCGAGTGGACCGACATGAAGGAGCAACCCGAGCCTTACGTTGTGCAGCGCTACATCATGGAGCCGTTGTTAATTGGAGGTAAGAAGTTCGATATGCGCATCTACGCGTTGTGCACAAGCTACGCACCACTAACGATATACCTGAATAGGTCTGGCTTCGGTCGATTCACTCATGTGCGCTACGATGCCTCGGACATTAACAACATGGAGGGGCATCTGACCAACGTGGCAATCCAGAAACGTTCGGATAACTATGACGAGGAGCGAGGTGGCAAGTGGCTGCTCGATAAACTCCGGCTGTACTTAACCAGCAAATACGGTCACGAAAGGGTGGATGAATGCTTTTACAATGTGCAGCAGATCATCATCAAAACCCTCTCATCAGTAGTCAAGGTTATGATGAACGACAAGCGGTGCTTTGAACTCTATGGGTTCGATGTTCTCCTTGACTCTAATCTACGGCCTTGGCTCCTCGAAGTAAACGGTAGTCCGTCCATGACTGCCAACACTCCCATCGATCAGTAGCTTAAAGTTGGCATCCTCGACGATGTCTTCACTATCCTTGATCTCGAACGACTGTAAGAATGCTACTATGCAGGTTGGCCGGTGAAGAAGAACAGGTGGGAGGCTTCGATTTGATCTATAAGGCCAAGCCTATCAAAATATTGTTCGGCAAGAACAACTTCAGCATGCTCGGGTGTCTAAACAACCGACAGCAGCAACTCAAGAAGATCGCGAAGGCAGTCGCATTAAAATTTACTCACGGAGAGAAGAAGAAAGAAGACTCGGCAGCACAGCAGCAGTCACAACAGCCCCAACAACGGAAGGCTTGGGGTGCCAACAATATCAACAGTGCTTCCAAGCCAAGTGAAGTTGGAGTTGGCACAGTGAAGCGTATTGTGAATAGTGTCTAGCCGAACAAATTAGGCAAGCCGACACAAACTCAAACCCACGTAAAGTTCCCTGACATCAACGGAAGACCGTAGGTTCAACCCGTCCGCAAGATGATGAGCAATGTCGGCGACAATGCCCGCTACAAGATCACCAGATGAAGGTGTCCAAGTTTCTGCTAGTCTATTAATATAATGTCTAAACCTCAAAGGCAACCTCCATTTAAATTAGCTGTGCATCGTAGCACCCAATAGGTCCGTCTGCTTGTCGATCGTTAATGGTACGATCGCTATGGGAGGTTAGGTAAGAAAGGCATCAAGGATTGTCATCCAACGAGGGGAATCATCGTAGGGCAAGGACTAACAGGTCCAATCCTCAAATCAGGTATGGAACTGGAGAGGGATTGCCAAGCAGTCGACATGAGACAATGGGAGGAGATTTACGATACATGCCCAGATAGTCAGCCGATAGCGAGATACCTCAAGCACTCTGACTCGCCCATCAATACGAATCTGATGGTACTACAAGTCGTCGTGTTGGATAATAACCTGCTCTTGCACTTAGAGAAAAGCTAACCCAACAAGGGAATCCAGATCGCTGAGATGATAGAAATCGACCCAAGCGACACAGTTTGTACTGTCGAGGAAGATATTCGAGCAGCTATTTTGTAGTCAGCAGGATATGAAGGCAAGGATATTCGAGTGAGGCTGTGGCTGCCAACCCCCCAAATCCTCCCCAATCGAAGCGATTTTCTGTAGTGGCTACCGAATTTCTTCCCTTTCATGCTGAAGCACTTCCAAATTGAGATGGTGGGTAGCCTGCTCGACGGAACAAAGACTATCGAAGAGGAAGGCGTAACACAAGCCAGCTACCTTGTCGTCTAATTGATGGTTGATGGCATCTAGTGCTGTTACAACAACGAGAATATCCTGACAACTGGATGCCCCACATGCAGGAAAATACTGAAACTACAGGTTGTCTGCAAATGCAATCCGGTGAGATTCTGCAGCAATGAGTGCCTCAAACACGATCGGAGTTGTAGTCAGGCCAAGAAAAATACAAATCCAATGCCTTTCAATACCGAGAAAGCCAACCAAAAGGATAACATACAAAAGCCAGTCCAGCAAGCAAAGACATCGATATCTGGACCAAGAGTCACAACGAGACCAGTTCACGTCACACCTTTTTCACCACCTCGGCACCGCAGCGAAGAGCTTGTACCCTGCCGACCAGGGCTTCAGAACTTAGGAATGACATGCTACATGAATGCAGCATTGCAATGCCTTATGCGGGTGGACGAGTTCGTGAATCAAATCAAATCAAGCACAGCCGATTAGAATCTGGGACGTGACCCTCTGGCTTCATCTTTGAGAGAACTCATCAAACAACTTCAACAAAAATCGGCACCCCGGAAGGGTGTCGCTCCAGCAACATTCAAAAAACAAGTTGGACTGGCCAACCGAACCTTTAACAACTATAACCAGCATGATAGCCAGGAGTTTCTGAGTTTTTTACTGGACTACCTCATTACGAAGGAACAGTCAAGCAGCCGCCACTCAACTATAAAAGACCTGTTCGAAGGGACCTTCAGCTCTACAGTTAAATGTCTCGTCTGTAGTCGCACATCCACTCAAGAAGACCCATTCATGTCTATCAACCTGTCAGTGCAGCAATGGCACAGCTGTACAGTCACAGGCCTCGACGGTCTCAGATAGTACGTTGCTAAGTGCCAGATCCTCGGGAAACACTTGGCACATCAACTGGAGAACATTGCTTTGAAGATGGGCATTGACTTTCCTCACGGATTGCTGGTCTGGACAGATACATAGACCATTGAACCTTCAAAACGGAAATCCTTAAGAGGCTTAACCAGAGGTATCTACCTCCGTGCAAAGAGCGAGATGGAGAAGGACAGTGACAAATCAGTACTGATCAAATTGACTTTTGGTAAGAAGTCAAAAGTCTTGTTGGAGCCCATGCTGTTTGGTTACAACTCTCAGCGAGATACCTTGCAAAAGCTCAGGATAAAAGTTTGCTAATGGTTTGCAAAGTATATTGATGAACAGTTGGCAAAGGAAGATATGTTCGGAGTAACAGTCTACTTCGAAGGGCAGAGTATTTGTGGAGTGTGCAACAAGCGATGCAGCGGGTGCTCACTACCGAACGACAACACTCTTGTCGCAGAATTTCTATAAATTCTTATCCAACAGATGGACGAACACCTGATAGAGGAAGACAAGCAAAAAGGCGAGAAGGCACCACTGTTGGAATTCCATTTTTAGGAGAAAGTGGAGCTGAAGAAGAAATCAACTGAACTGAATGTGGATGCTAATTAGCGGAGTGTCACTCTGCAGGAGTGTTTTCGAGAATTCTTTGAACCTGAGATCCTCGAGTAAGGCAACTGGGCAACCTGCCACAACTGCTCTAAACCCACTGAGACTGTCAGGAGTCTGGCTGTTCGGCATCCTCCAAAGTACCTCACTGTTCACTTCAAAAGGTTTCAGAAGGACCTTGAAGTTAAGATCGCTACATCGGTCAGCTTCCCCGTAGACGCTGTCGACATGGCAGAAATCTTGCACTACTAACCAAGCAAAACTGCAGACCTTGAAGGCATCAGCACAACATATGAACTAGTCGCTATCTGTAACCACATCGGCATTAGCATAAACATGGGCCACTATACAGCCTCTTGCCTGTACACTCAATCGTAACTTAGGACTGAATAGGGGTGGTTCCTATTCGACGACTCGACTGCACTCCCGATCGCAACGACCGATCTCCAACCAAGCAATCAAGCTTACTACCTAATCTACCGGCGAAAGTGAGTTCCGATTATGCTTTTTCGTGCTACCCTATTATTAACGATTCGATTTGAAGTTTGAACTTTACTGAAGATCAAGATGTCATATCGACGCACCTACACCTACAGTACCGGCGGAGGCGGCTATAGTAATCGATGGGACCAACTTAGGCGCCTTCACAGGATCAGGAACGAGAATCGGCGAGACTCCAGTGCAGGACAACAAATACTACGAAACGTTGGGTATCGACCGGAATGCGACAGCTGCTGAGATCAAGAAGAGCTATCTTATGGCAGCCAAGCAGCACCATCCGGATAAGGGTGGGAACGCAGACAAGGTATTCGGACCAGTTTAGCATAGTTCAACGAGGTCCAGCAAGCATATGAAGTGCTTAGCGATCCGGAAAAGCGCAGACTGTACGATGCCTACGGTGAGAAAGGAACAAGCTCAACGCAAGCATCCGATGTGGACATTAATGGTAAAGACTAGCGTTTACACTTAGATCTCATCAATATGATGTTTGGTGGGGGAAGGAGGACGACAACCACCAAAACAGCAAGTTCAGCCACCAACCGACCTCGCCAAATGGAGAAGGTCAAGCCTGTTAAGAAGATTCTAAAAGTTTCCCTTGAGGATATCTATCTTGGGCACACCTACAAGATTCCACAACAAAGTCAACGATGCTGCATGACCTGTGGTGGTCTTGGAGGAACCAGTGAAACCACATGCTATACTTGTTCTGGAAAAGGGCATACCATAAAGCTTGTGCAAGCAAGACAGGGTGTCTACCATCAAACACAGTCCATCTGCACCGATTGCAGTGGAAAGGGTACCAAAGTCGATCTCGGAAACGCCTGCAAGGACTGCCAAGGGCTCGGAATATTTGTCCGAGAAAAGCTACTCGAGGTGGTTGTGGAAAAGGGTGCACCCCAAGACCACATGATAAACATGATTGGAGAGGGCGACGAAACGGTACGTTATCGCTAATGCAGCCAGGAAATCTTGCGGGAGATGTTATCATGATCGTTGATATCAAACCACACGATGACTTCGTAAGAGTCGGAGCCGATCTCCACATGAAGAAAAAGATTACTCTCCTCGAAGCCCTAGCAGGGGTCAAGTCCACATTCGTCCATCTGGATGGAAACATTACAAATATTGAAACTGCGGAAGGAGATGTCATTGGATTCGGCGAAAAGCGAATTGTTCCGGGATTGGGGCTGCCTTTCTTCGGAGATGATTCTCGTCATGGCAATCTCATCATCGAGTTTACCATCGAAATGCCCAAGAAGCATTCATTGTCGACAGGTCAAATTTACCAACTGAAGCAAGTACCGTTTCCATGTTAACACAGACTCTGCCGGGTCAATAGCACCAAAGATTAATACAGGGCAGAACATCCACAGTGATGAAGGACTACCACGAAGCCGATCTAAATACTAACGTGGCTGGCGGAAACGCGCCAAGTTCCAACCCGACCGGAGAATAATCAGCTGGCTCTGGCTGCAACCCTCAGTGATATGCGTGTTGTTTGCCTAAGATACTGTCAGTATTTAAACATCAGCTTGTGGAACTACAGGCTTACGAGTTTGCTTTTAATAAGCTCCAGTTCCCCTTCCTCTGTCTTTCGAGGGTACCAGGTCTCGCCTTCGATGTGCAGCCGAGTGTTGTTGTCCAAGCAGTAGACGTACATGCCTTTCATCATCGTGAAGAAGTAGAACCTGTTGAACTCATAAATGCACTTGGGAACTGCCTCCATCCTGTACTTGATGAACACCAGTTCACGCTCATTAAGACTGTTCGAGGAATCAGGTGCCTCGTTAAACTCCATTATCAAGAGAATCTGGTCGTAGCTTACCGAGGCTAACCGTTTACCACTCCAGTGCATAATCATCACACACTTCTCGTGCTTATTGTACTAGATCTGGCTGCATTTGGTCTACGTTATGGACTTCAGCAGAAATATCTGGCCGTTAAAGGTGCCGACTGCAAAGATATCGCCCGTGTCATTAATAGCCGAGCAATTCATGTTGGTCCAGTTGTTGCTAGCAAAGATGAGTTTGCAGTTATTGGTTCGCCAGACAGTTAGGGTTCTGTTATTGCCGCCAATCACTCGACTGCCGTTTGCGGACAGTGTAAATTTCATTGCAGAATGCGGTACTCCCAGAAGTTGTCCAAAATCACGCCCAGTTCGTGTACAGATGACCCTGAGTGTATTCTCTGTGAAGTGAACCAGCATCAACCGACCACAGCTGCTCAACGATGCTGAACGGATGTTGCTACACCTCCGAAACTTCCTGATGACTGCATTGAAATCTGGATCGTAGAGCATCAGTTCGTTGTAGGTAGCCAGCAGTACCATCCCTGTATTCCCACTTGATGAAATGCTTCGCACCTCGTTGACCTTCTCTAGAAGCACAGTGCGGTACGGCATCCTTTCGAATTCCAGCGGAAATTTGCCTTCCGCTTTCATGACAGGCAACCCACTTAATATAGCACAAGCGATATTGGATATTCATCTTTAGGTATGTTCTATCACATGGGGGAACGCTGCTGGCACTGCTTGAGCATGTCCGAAAATGACTGGCAGTAGCTGATGTCTGAGTTGGTGCTCAGGCAGTTAGTCAGCATGTTGATTTAATTCATGCACTGTTGTTGACTCTGCATCTGAGTTGATGATTGTGATACGTTGGTCTGTTGGGGCTGCTGCTGGTATTGTTGTTGCTGCTGCTCGGCAGGTTGGGAATGGCCGCTGCCAGTTCCCATAATGCCTCGGACGGCCTGATGGGCCACTTCCGAACCTGCACCGAAGGCCATACCCTGAACGAGGGTACTTCCGAATCCACCGAACATTCCTGGACGGGATTGTTGCTGAGCCTGCATGGGAGGCGCCTGCTGATGGGTGGTGGGCTGGCTGGCGGTAGTTGCCTGACGCGGTGGTGGCGATCTGCTGGTGCTCCTTCCTCCTCCTCCTCCTCTTCCTCCTCGTGGCATAATATGGGGTTATTAATTATTATACAAACCCGAGTCTCTGACCACACTTAAGCCTGACTTAGAAGCTGTCCTCCACGATTAAAATTAATTAATGCCACTTCTTCTCGACAGAATTTTCGAGAACGTTCCACTTAATAAGCAGCAAAGGAAAACTATAAATTGACAGCAGAGCCATAGAACCGCTAGCATTAGTTTATTGTATATCGGATCGATGTAAAACAGCAGCCAGCCCCCGATTGAATTTTCACAAGGAACCGCCCCCACAACTTACAATCCCATGCCACTGTCGCTAGTCTACTCTATTGACTACTATGCCTGGCTGTTGCATACTCAAAAGTAGCATGGGCTACTCCAATAAAAGTACGAACAGCTGCTGGAGGAGAACTCAGAGGTCAAGAGGGAGGTTTAGAATCTTCATGTAAGGCATCGCTGAACTCTAGAATCGTTGTAAGAGGCTACAACAGAAAAAGCGCAAGCGTCGAGCCACCCGGGAGCTTGATAAGAACTTTGAATGCCCATACGATCAGTGTGGCCTGAGGTACGCGAGTGAATTGGCTCTGAACCTTCACATCAAAAACAAGCACGATGGGGGAACCAAAACCGAAAGAGAAGCGCTGGCAGTACTCCTCCAAATTAATTTTAGCGGCTCATCCTCGAGGCTCGTAGCAAAGGGATCGATACGTTGCCGGATACCACTCTCAATCTCCCACCAAACTACCTCAAGGTATTTTTCAGCTTAGCTTAGCAACTGATCTGCGAGACTGCCAAACAGGAATATAGCCCCACCTCTCAAGACGACTGACCTTCGATATTTATATTGTCGGAAATCAGGCTCTGAAGAAGGGTTGTTCGCCTGGTTCGTACCGCGTGGGCGGGAACTTGAACGGCAACCAGTGCTGCAGCTTGCGATAGTTATAGTTGGGAAACAGTAGTCCGAGTTCAGTGTTGTTGTAGCTATACTTGTCACCAGCTGCATTAATGGCAGTGTACTTCTAGTGGTCTTCTTGTTTCCCCAAGCCGCTTTAGTCAGGTTGTGACTTCCAATGTAGAATGTAACATTCTAGTCTAACTATGAGGACAATATTATGGTCTTGAGGTGGGGGATGTTGCCGTTGCTGGGGTTCAGTGGGTTGTCTTCGTAACGGTGCAGCACGTTCCTCAGCACCGGCGACCTCTAGTAGTTGGCTTCAGTCAGGAATAACGTCTCGGCTGCACCCACGGTTTGATCTCTAATGTACCTACCAGTCGGATAGATTAACTTGATGTCAGAAAGGACGGGGTCCTTGTGGGAATGTGGATTGAAGCATTTGTAAAGATCCTTCAGGAAATCCTACTGAACTACGCCCAAGCTCGTAGTATTGCAGGTGAGTATTTCACGTTTCGAGGACTCTATGCTTCCGTATTTGAGCAAGTACTTCTTGACCTTGCTTAAACCGAACTCCCCTTCATCTGCGAAGGTGCCTGGCACTGAGGGGATCAGAATAACATCGACCTCTGAGTAATCGTAGTCATCTAAGTCGAAGTTTAATTCCTTCGCGCCAAAATCTTCCGGAAGCATGAATTTGATGGCCAGCTTCAAGGTTGTTTTGAAATCCTCTGCAAGAGAATCCGATGGCTTCTTCCCCTTCTCTTCTTGCTGCTTCTTTTTGTCAATCGGCGGAAAGTCCTTCCACCAGAATGCATTGGCCCAAACAGCCCAATCAGCGAGATGCAAGTTGCCAGTACCCACGACCACCCTCAAGAAAGTTTTAAACTTGATGAGCCACAGTTTGGAGTGATAGACGGAGTATCCCTTGGTCTTCTTCACAGGAAACACGACAGTCCAGTTCGGGTATCCATTGTACTTTCTCTGAGTTGCTTCTTCGCCGCTACGATCGTTCGATAGGATAAAGGGACATCCGATATTAGCGATTGGCTCCAACAGCTCGGATTCGAATCCAAAGGTCGACATGAAAATGGATTCGATGGAGTGGTTGTAGTCAAATCCAATATTCCTTTCATTCGGCTTTTCATTGAAGAGAGCGTTGAGGCTGACATAGTGAGCAGGCTTAGGCTTTCTGCGGTCGTAGATCAGATGATTCAGCAACATGTGCTCGACCAGAGGACTTCCCAGAGGTGAGGTTTTCTCCTAAAGCTTCCACTTCCTATCATCAACCGGTGCCACTTAGTTCAGGGAGTTCTGACGCTGCCTCTCTTGCCTTTCTAAGTAGGCCTTCCGAAGCTCCTCGTTTTGTTGAGAATATTCTGCCCGGGACTGCTGGTTCTATTGTTTGTCCATGTTTTGCGGCTCCATAATAATGTTTAGACTCAATTTCTACAACTCGACGCTGATCAGCTTCATGACGGTCTGGCTACTGCCCGAAAAGATCTTCGCGAACATCGCAATAAACGTTCACTCGTTAAACAAAGACCCTGTGACCTGATAATTGATCTTCATACACGCTGATCATGAATCGGCTGAATACTTAGCGAAAGTGTGTACTTGAAGCCTTCCAGTTGCGCCAACAGCTACTCGATTTCCTTTGCTTTCTTCATCAAATCCAAACGAGGTTGCTGTTGCTGCTGCGAGGGATGTGGATATGAAGGTGGCTGGATAGGTTGTTGGCGCTGCATATGATCTGGCATTGGCAATTGAGCTGAATAGCTTACACCGAGATGCTGTTGTGGATGGAACTGCTGAGCCATCATAGTAGGCTGGCTCATCTGGAGAGGTTGCTGCGGAACACTTGGAATAGGCTGATGATGCTGTAGTTGGTGATGTGTCTGAAGTG
>Ga0075152_10002610_pt1 | contig 12777 bp, 14 predicted proteins | sample JI61114C2DNA_FD_70964 | JGI IMG/M metagenome (GOLD analysis project Ga0075152, IMG submission 70964) | Wastewater effluent complex algal communities from Wisconsin, to seasonally profile nutrient transformation and Carbon sequestration -... | ecosystem: Engineered > WWTP > Effluent > Algae...
GAGCCGGTTAACCGTGTATTTAAACATATAAACGAAGAAATTTATGTAATGATGCAGGGGCCGAGTGAGTTTAAAACGGGTGGCCGTTTAATTTCGTGGGACAGGAGTAAAGATCTGCCAAACATAACTGTACCAACACTTACAGTTGGCGCACATTACGATACGATGGATCCCGAATACATGAAATGGATGAGCACGCAAGTGCAACAGGGAAATTATTTATATTGCCCCGAAGGCAGCCATCTTGCTATGTGGGATGATCAGCCGCATTTTTTTTCCGGCGTAATAAAGTTTATAAAAGATGTGGATGACGGGTCATTTAAAGGAGAGAAATAATTAACAGCCGGGCCACAGAAACTTTCTCTGTGGCAATCATTTTTGCTGTATAAAGCTGTGGCAGTCTTTCTGTTTAAAATTAATTCTTTAACAATATTAAGTAAAGAAAACATACTTTGTAGCCCTTATTTATAACGGTTAAATTGCTTGCTATGATAAAAAAAATAAGCAGGAACAGGTGCTATCTGCTGTATCCAAAGTTTCCATCCACATTTAACGTTAGTGACCAGTTTACTTATCCCGAGCTGTATGAAAATTATATACTTACCACTGCATCAAAGTCGGCAAGGGGGCATGCGAAAAATATGGCAGTTGCATTGCAGCAATTGATCGAAAATATGAAAATCCCCTCACTCATATTTATGGGCGATACAGCCGCAGCATGGCTTTCGCAGGAAAATGATTATGCACCGGTAAAAGAAGCAATGGATTTTTTAGAAGCAAATAAAACAGGAAAAAAATTTAATGGTGGCCTGCAGATCAACACAGAAAACCTGCACCTGTTTATACCCCACTTGTTTTGGCTGGTTCGCTGCAATGCTGCATTACCCATTTTTTATTTAATGAATGAAGAACAAACGATACTCGCTAATTTTTGCCAGTACGGCAATCTGCATTTCTCTGCCCTAAATAAAAGGGCAGATACTTTATTCAATAAACAACTTCCGCAATCGGGCTTAACAATTTTTACGGGTTCATATTGTTATGAAAGTTTCGGCAAGGAGGGGAGAGTGCCGGGACGGGGATTAAAAGTATAGTATACAACTTATTAATAAGCGCAAAATTTAGTGTGGTATTTTTTTGGCCAAACTACAGTACTACTATTAAACTCTTGTTGCGTCGCACGCTTGTACATTTGTTCGCAACTCAACATTGTGTAAAAGCTTTACTAAATGTTGCTCCCTGTAATATGTACTGTTTTTCATCATTTTATTGTTTGCTTTTATGATAAGTTTTTACTGAGTAACGCAGCATACATAAGGTTATACGTTGGTGTTGGTGTATTCAATTCTTTACCGGCACGTACCACATAACCGGTTAAAGATTCCAATTCTGTTTTGCCGCCTTTTTTAAAATCGCTGTGCATGGATGATGTGGCTTCATAAGGCAGGGAAACAAGCCTGTCAATTATTTCAGCGGTTATATTTACAGGCAGCAGCTTTTGTTTTTTTTCTGCAACAGATACCAGTTCATTTAAAAGTTTATGAAGTAATTGTTTATCTGTTTCATTTTTTAGTATTGCGCCGATAGGTTTATCAAGATAAGAAGTGAGGGTTGCAATGGTTGAGATAAAAGCGAATTTTTTCCAGATGATCTGCTCAATATTTTCAACAGCATTTGCATCAATACCCGCAGTTTTAAAACTTGTTTCCAAAAAAGATAATTTCTCTTTTGTGGCATTTGCAGCCCCAAAAAAAATGGAACTGGTGCTGCCGGTTTCTTTTACAAGGCCGGGCTCAATAAGGCGTGCAATCAGATAGACACAACCATCCCAGATTTCGTTGATTGGTAATATTTTTTTAATCCTTTCGCAACTGTCAACACCATTAAGCAGTGGCAGGATGACTGTTTTATTCGTGATGCAGGGGTTCAACTGCTTTATCATTTCTTCAAGCCCGTAACTTTTTGTACAGCAGATAAGGTAATCAACTTTACCCAACTCAACTGCATTGCTTGTAACCATTGCCGGGTGAATAATTTGTTCATCATTGGCTGTTACAAGTTTTAAGCCCTTGGTTTTTATGGCTGTTTCGTTTGCACCCCTTGCAATAAAACATACATCAATACCAGCGGAGTTATAAAATTGCGCAGCAAGTTTGCCGCCAAAAAAACCACCAACCCCGCCAATGCCGGCAATAGCTATTTTTATTTTACCCATGGTGATTTTTTAAGTTAAACCCAACGCAAACTTTACCGCCGCCGCTGAATGTATTTCGGTTGTATTAAAAAGCGGAGCAGTAATATCTTCAGGCTTTATAAGTAAAGGAATTTCTGTACAGCCAAGTACAATGCCTTCTGCGCCTGCATCAATTAATTTATTAATGATATTCAGGTAACGTTCTTTTGTATCGGGCAGTAAAATACCAGCACCCAGTTCGTTGAAAATAGTGCCATGAATAAAATCGCGGTCTTCATTTGCAGGGATTATTGTTTCAATATTTTGGGCTGTAAGTTTAGCCGTAAAAAAATCGTACTCCATTGTAAATTTTGTGCCGAGCAAACCAACTTTTTTAATCTTTGTTTTTTTTATTTCATCCGCTGTTGCAGTTGCAATATGAATAACGGGCAGCTCAATTTCTTCTTCCAGCTTATCTGCAATAAGGTGCATGGTGTTTGCGCAAAGCACTATTGCTGCTGCACCGGCATTTTTTAAATGCCGACCTGCGGCAGAGAGTATTTGCAAACTATTATCCCAATCGTTGCTGTCGTTATTTTTTTTAATCTCGGCATAGTTGAAGGAATAGATGATGCATTCGGCAAAATTTAAGCCACCAAGTTTTTCATTGATGCCTTCGTTGATGAGGCGGTAATAATCTATAGTGGAAACCCAACTGATGCCGCCTATTAATCCAAGTTTCTTCATTGTAAAAATTTGTCGGGTGTAAAGTTATTAAAACTAAAATGGGGGCTTTGCTCAAATAAATTTCTTTGTGAAAAACCAGAAAAAGGAAATTGATAAAAACAGATACAGTGTGTGAAACAGGATGCTGAAGCCTGATTAATAACCGAACGATAAAGTGCTTGCGACGCAACTATGATGCTATGAAACTATTTGCTGGTATTATGGTGCTTTTGGTAATGGCTTGTTTTATTACTCTTTCTCTAATGCGGCAATGATGGCTTCTTTTTCGGCAGTGGAAAGTGTTGCACTGATGTGCTCGTGTATATGTGGCGCATTGCTTATGATGATATTGTTTTGTTTTTCGAAGATTCTGCAAACGGCGCATACGCCAAGGTGAACCCATAATTGCCAGCGTTGCCTGAGGCTGAGTTTGCCTTCTTCTTTTTGCGAGATAAAATTTGTTGCCTGTTTACACGTAATCATCATGTTCATTTTCACTATTTAATAAACCAGTTTTTTTCGAGGCATGCACGCAATTGCAATTTGGCGCGGTGTATTAAAACCCAGTAGTTAGACGCTGTAATGTTAAGCTCCTTACAAATTTCTTCGCTCTCCATGCCTTCTAAATATTTTAATGTAAACACGGTGTTTTGTATTTCTTTCAGTTTTGTTTTGCATTTGCGTAATACTTCGTAAAACTCCTTTTTTTCAATGGGTGCGCCGGAGCCTTCGGCCCATTCGTTGGGGCTTGCAGGTTGTGTCCAGTGCTGGTTTTCGTCGAAATAGGCTTCTTCACCGGCAGTGGTGGTCAGGCTGTCAGTTAATCGTGTACTGGCTTTGCGGTAATGGTCAATTATTTTGTTTTTGAGTATGGCGTAGAGCCAGTTTTTCTCGGAGATTTCGCCCTTAAAATTTTCGTAATTGCGCCATGCTGCAAGAAATGTATCCTGCACAAGGTCTTTGGCAATTTCTGCATCATTTACGCGGGGCAGGGCAAAACGGTACAGCATATCGCTAAAATCGCTCACCCATTTTGTAGCATCTAATTGTGATGGCATAAGTCAAAAATAAGGATTGTAAATACATTACAAACGTGTATTGCAGGTAAATAGTTTTGTTTGGCTTTTTGCCGTAATAAATTGGTAAAGAATTTTTTTGTGCCCGGCGTTCTGATTTACTATGATGCCCCGGTTGTGTCACTCACTTGTGCTCTACAATATTATTCAACAATAAATACAGTATCCCGCAGAATTGCGGGGTACGTTCTTATCATTATTCAGCAATTCCTGTGCAACAGGTTTATAAGTTTGTAAGTGTTTATTTCATCCATTTTATTTTTTTGTTGCAGGCTGTTGCTTAAAAGCCTGTTCCATCAGTTGAAATAATTCGGGGTGCTTTACTTTAAAAAGATCGGGGCGTTCAAAAAAATATTCAGCAACTACAGCAAAAAATTCTGTTTTGTTGGCAGAGCCATAGGGATTGATATCGCTTTTCTTCTTTCTTATTTCTGTTATTGTTTCATTCATAAGGTTGATCCAGGGAATAGTATATTGTTTGCTCAGCAATTGTTCGGGGATGCCGTCTGTGTCTCCATCAGCCTTGTCAAGCAGGTGAACAAATTCGTGTATGCCCGTATTGTTTTTATCTGTTTCATTCTTAAAACCCAACCGTAGCGACGGTTGGGAGAGGATCATTATTTGCTGCATTGCACCGGTGCCAACCATGCCAAGCGTATTTCTTTCCCCCGAGCTTGTAGAGAAATTATCAGCAGCGAAAGCATCTTCAAACAGCAGTACATCACGTAGATTGTAGTAGTGCCAGTTATCAAAGCCAAATATGGGTATTACCGCACTGCAGGCCACCAGTATTTTATCAAGATCTTCAACAGTTGTATTTATACCCCGTATATTTATGTAAGAAAGAAAACCTTTTATCTTTTCTTCAAAACGCAGTTTGTCAGTATCAGTAAGCGAGCGGTAATAAGCCACATTTTCCCAAAGCATTTCACGGTAATTTACCGGCAGGTTAACAGTATTTAATTCAACAGTTTTTTTTCTGAATAACAACCATCCAAGTAAAGCAGCAGCAATTATAAATATTATCAGGCCGTTCATATTTGTATGTGTAATTATTACTGTTCATTATTTTAGGCTGCCTTGTTTTCTCTTGTTTATTGCTACAGCTTAATCATTAGCTTTACCGCATTAATTATATAAACGAAAAGCCTTTATGAAAAAAAATATGGGAACCACCGATCAGCTTATCAGGATCATACTTGCCGTAGTTTTTAATATTCTTTATTTTACAGGAACTGTACCTGGCACATGGGGAACGGTGTTGATGGTTACCGGCGGCTTTTTTCTGGCCACTTCTTTTATCAGCTTTTGTCCTTTATATACTTTGATTGGCATAAACACCCGCAAAGTAAATAAGTGAAAACAGATACCCCTTTTATTTAAGGCTGTAATAAACCACTGACTCAAATTTGCTTTCAACATCGCCGTGGCTGTTGGGGCTTTGTTGCGTCATAAAAAGGCATACCATATGTGCTTTGGGATCGGCCCAGTAAGTTGTGCCGTAGTAGCCGCCCCAGGCAAATGAACCAGCATTGCGAGGCCCTTTGGCAGCCGTTTTTTCTGAGGTGATACCAAAGCCAAGCCCAAAAAAATCATCACCGAAAAGACCTGCGTCTATTTGGTTGCTTGTCATCATTTCTACAGTTCTTTTTCCAAGAATCTGATGGCCATTATAAATGCCTCCATTCAATAACATCTGCATAAAAACCGCATAATCAAAAGCCGTGGAAGATAGCCCTGCCCCGCCGGAAAAATAGTGTTTTTTCATGGTAGGATAATCGGGGTCTATATGGCGGAATTCATGGCTCCATTTAATTATTTTGTTCTGGTCATCTTCGGTGTAAACTGTTGCCAAACGATCTGCTTTTGAAGCAGGTACATTAAAATAGGTATCTTTCATACCTAGTGGTTCAAAAATATTTTTGGTAAAAAATGTTTCAAGATCCATTCCGCTGATTACTTCTATTAAGCAACCCAGCAAATCACTGTTTAAACCGTATTGCCATTTTTCGCCGGGCTGAAATGAAAGTGGCAACTTGCCAAGTGATTTCATGCTTTCTAGCAGGCTTGCATCAAAATAACCAAGCCCTGAAGGGATATTGTTTTTTGTATAAATAGCCTGTACTTTTGAGCTGCCGATATCTGTATAATCAAGCCCCGAAGTATGCGTAAGCAGGTCTCGGAAGGTAATCTCTCTTTTTGCAGCAACAGTTGTGTAAGTTGTATCTGCATCATTAAATTTATCTAATACAACAGGGTTTTTAAATTCAGGAATAAAATCTGAAACAGGTTCATCGAGTAACAATTTTCCTTGCTCGTATAAGATCATTATACCAACGCTTGTAATAGCTTTTGTTTGCGACATAATGCGGAAAATAGCATCGCTCCTCATTGGTTTTTTAGTAGCAGCGTCTGCATATCCGTAACCTTTGTACTGCACAACCTGATTGTCTTTTATTACAATGGATACTGCGCCTGTTAACCAGTTCCTGCTGATGTAATCATTTACCAGCCCGTCAATCTTTGCCAGTCTTTCATAGTTAACCGCATTATTTTTTGTGTTGGTTTGTATTGTTTGTGTATTGGCTAAAAAAGGAACAGTAAACAATAGGATTAATACAGCATTGTGTAACTTCATCATGGCATTTTGTTTTAGTGCAGTAAGGTAAAAAATTATTATTTACGCGCTCATTATTTTAAGCTGGAGTAAACCATTGCCTCAAATTTATCCATTACCTGATAATGGCTGTTGGGTGTTTGCTGCGTCATAATCAAACAGATAAGATGTTCCTCCGGGTCGGCCCAGTAAGTGGTTCCAAAAAAACCACCCCAGGAAAACGTGCCTTTGTTTCTTGTACCCTTTTCTGCACCTTTTTCGCTGGTAACCAAAAAACTTAAGCCAAAATCGTTCGTGCCGTCAAACAAAAAATTAAGATGGTTGCTGGTCATTGCCTCTGCTGTGTGGGGCGATATTATCTGGTGCCCGTTATAAGTACCACCGTTCAGTAACATCTGCAGAAAAACAGCATAATCAAATGCTGTGGATGAAAGGTCTGCACCGCCTGAAAAATAATTTTTATCAACCAATGGATAATCCGGATCTGCACCAAAATATCCTTTCTCCCATTTAATAATATGGTGGAGGGAGTCTTCTGTGTAAACCGAAGTAAGCCTCGCAGCTTTAGATGCAGGTACATTAAAATAAGTATCGTTCATACCGAGTGGTACAAAAATATTTTCTGAAAAGAATTTGTCTAAGCTTGTACCGCTGATTACTTCTATTAAACAGCCAAGTAAATCGAAGTTTAGCCCATAAGTCCATTTTTCGCCTGGTTGGTGTACCAAGGGTAATTTGGCAAGATGCTTCATTTTATTCAGCAATGTTCCATTTACTCCAATATTAAATCCTGCCGCTATACCTGCTTTTGCATAAATGGCTTTCATATTCTCACTGCCAATACCGGGATAGTCAAGCCCCGAAGTATGCGTAAGCAGGTCGCGGAAAGTAATCTCCCTTTTCGCTGCAACCGTTGTGTAACTCGTATCTGCGGCATTATATTTATCAAGCACTGCAAGGTTTTTAAATTCAGGTATAAAATCTGCCACAGGTTCATCAAGCAGCAGTTTGCCCTGTTCGTACAATATCATTATCCCTACAGCGGTAACGGCTTTTGTTTGCGAGGCTATGCGAAAAATTGCATCATTTTGCATTGGCTTTTTTGTTTCCGCATCTGCATACCCATAACCCTTGTATTGCACAAGCTGGTTATCTTTTACTACGATGGTTACCGCGCCGTTTAGCCAGTGTTTATTTACGTATTCATTTACCATACCATCAATTTTTGCTAATCTTTCGTAATTGATTGTATTGTTTTTTTGCCCGGTTTGTATTGTTTGTGCTTTTATAAAAAGGGGTAATACAAGCAGCAGGATAAAGGGGGCAATGTAACTGTGTAAACGATTCTTCATAATGCAGGGTTTAATATTGGGAGGTAAGATAATTAAAAATTTGACAGTTTATTTTTTTGTGTTTTATCATTTTATACAAGGGAAAATATAATACCGGCTAATCTTTGCATGGCATCTTTGTTGCGTTCATAAATCCCGTATGCCCCATCGGGACGCAAGCCCCGCCTGACGACAATTAAAAACATAAAAGTCAGTCGGGCAGCACTTCATCTTTCTTTTATTTATTGGGCTTCCGCATCCACATTTGCAGTCTTTATTTTGTGCGGGCAACTCCTGAGTTTTTTGTATAAAAAATACGCTGAAAGCTTGCAGCTTCCATTAAAACCCAATTGTTTTTGTAAACAGCCTTGCGCCATGCCCAATAGAATTACTGAACGTAAAAGTGAGTTCCGATGAACCGGAATTATGATGACAAAACCGGGGGTTAATAGTAGCAGTGCAGCCCGTTTAAAAAAAAACTACAGCAAGGATAAGCTGTTTTGTTTAACGGCAGCGGATTAAATATTAACAAAAACAAACCGAATGGTTTCGTAAATCAACTTATAAGTTTATGTTTGTAGAATAAATACCGCTACCCCGGAAACAATTTACACCAGGTGTTTTAAAGTGAATATTAAGTACATTAACAGAAAACATTCATGGAAATTACTGCTGAAAAAAGATATGCATTAAAAGGTGGGGAATGGCTGATAAAAGAAAGCCATCCGTTTGATATATTTATTCCCGAAAATATTTCTGAAGAGCAAAAGATGATGCTCGAAATGTGCCACCAGTTTATGGACATGGAAATATTGCCCAATGTAGACCGTGTGGAAAAAATGGAACCTGGCTTAGTGCCTGCACTAATTTCCAAGGCAGGTGAATATGGCTTGCTCGGCATAAGCATACCGGAGCAATATGGCGGATCCGGTAAAAATTTTATTACGTCTGCAATAATGAACCAGGGGCTTGGGCACGGCTATTCTTTCTCTGTTTCGTTAACCTGCCATACCGGAATTGGTTCTTTGCCCATTCTTTATTTTGGCACAGATGAACAGCGCGAAAAATATATTCCCAAACTTACCACCGGCGAATGGAAAGGTGCATACGGCCTTACTGAACCGGGCAGCGGCAGCGATGCACTTGGCGCGAAGACCACCGCAACATTAAGCGCAGATGGGAAACATTATTTGCTCAACGGCCAAAAATGCTGGATAACAAATGGGGGCTTTGCAGATGTGTACACCATTTTTGCAAAAATTGACGGTGAAAAGTTTACCGCATTTATAGTAGAGCGCGGCACTGAAGGATTTACACAAGGCCCCGAAGAGCAGAAGATGGGGCTTAAAGGTTCTTCCACCGTGCAGTTGTATTTCCAGGATTGCAAAGTACCGGTAGAAAACCTGCTGGGCGAAATTGGCCGCGGGCATATCATTGCTTTCAACATACTTAATATTGGCCGTTATAAAATGGCAACCGGTACTACTGGTGCGGCAAAAGCGGCAGCCACTATTTCATTAAAATATGCGGTAACCCGTGAGCAGTTTAAAACACCTATTGCAAATTTTGGTGCCATAAAACATAAGCTGGGCGAAATGGCTGTGCGTATATGGGTTTGCGAAAGCGCAGTGTACCGTGCAGGAAAATATATTAGCGATAAAGAGGAAGAAATGATGGCAGCTGGCGAAACATTTGCCAACTCATTACTTGCCGCAGCAGAAGAATATGCAAGCGAATGTGCCATGCTTAAAATATTCAGCAGCGAAATGCTGAGCGATGTGGTGGATGAAGGCATGCAGATACATGGCGGCAACGGTTTTAGCGATGAATATGAAATAAGCCGGGCTTACCGCGACAGCCGTGTTGATAAAATTTTTGAAGGTACCAACGAAATAAACAGGATGCTTTCTGTTGATATGCTGCTTAAACGTGCCATGAAAGGCACACTTGATTTAATGGGCCCGGCCATTGCTATAAGTAAAGAACTAATGGCGGTTCCCGATAATACAAATACCGGTGATGGTGTATTTGCCAGGGAGCTAAAACATATTGCAGATTTTAAGAAGGCTACATTAATGGTTTTAGGCGCGGCAGCACAAAAGTTAAAACAAAACCTTGCTCACCAGCAGGAAGTACTGATGCATATAGCCGATATGGCCATTTATACTTTTACCGCAGAGAGCGCATTACTGCGGCTGATAAGGCTTACAGAAACACAGGGTGAAGCAGCAACGGCTTTACAAAATGATATGGTGCGCACTTTTTTATATGATGCTGCAGACAGTATTTTTAAATCGGGCAAAGATGCGGTGAACGCTTTTGCCGAAGGCGATGAACTGCGCATGATGCATATTGGCTTAATTCGGTTTACTAAAACTGCACCCTTTAATTCAATCGCCGCACGCCGCCGTATTGCAGATAAAATGATAGCAGAAAATGGATATTGTTTTTAAAACAAAAACTTCTAATAAAAAGCCCTGCTATTTTGCGGGGCTTTTTTTATCACTGTCTTTTCAAGGATTATTAATGGCTTAATTTAAAAATTGAGCAATACATTTTTTAGCCAGGCATTTGAATATTATGGCATCGCCGGTTGTGTCATCATAATTCCGGTTCATCGGAACTCACTTCTACGTTCGGTAATTCTATGAAGCTTCAACAGCCGTTGACCCGTTAATCAGTTAAGCCGTAACTAAAAAGAATGGCCCGGCAATGTTGCTGTAACATCCGGGCCAATCTTTAATTAACCGTAAAACAAACTCACCAAAATATAACTGAGAAAATTATTTAGGCAATACCACTGTATCAATTACATGTATTACGCCATTGCTCTGGTAAACATCTGCAATAGTAACCATTGCCATTCCACCTTTTTCATCTGTAAGCATTACTTTACCTTTAACCAGGGAGAATTTTAATTCGCCGCCCTGTACTGTTTTTGCTGTGTAAGAACCGCCATTTTTCTTTATAAGATCTATCAGCGTTTTACTGTCAATTTTACCGACAACAACATGATAAGTAAGGATAGAAGTAAGCATTGCTTTGTTCTCTGGTTTTACCAGTGTTTCCACTGTTCCTTTTGGTAATTTATCGAATGCTGCATTGGTTGGGGCAAATACGGTGAATGGACCTGCACTTGATAATGTTTCTACCAAACCTGCTGCTTTTACTGCGGCAACAAGTGTTGTGTGGTCTTGTGAGTTAACCGCATTTTCTACAATGTTTTTTGAAGGTAACATTGCTGCACCGCCAACCATTACCGTTGTTTCCTGTGCGTTTGCAGATACCAGCATGAAAGCCGAAGCGGCCATAATCCCAAATGATTTCAATAACTTTTTCATACAATTTAAATTTGTTTTGTTTTTATTTTTTAGATAATACAATTACGTTTAGCGGTGCGTAATGGTTCTGATGATGGTTGATAAAGATTTGTTAATGGGATTTATATACTTTACAATGTTTAAATAAAACTGTGGTATTATAAATGTAATGCAGCTTTATTATCTTCATCGCATGAAATGCAGAAGTGCATTTTTTAGCCACAAAGGCACGGAGACACAAAGCATAAATGCTTTTCTTTGTGCCCGAAGCTTCGGACTTCGTGCCTTCGCGGCAACTGTCTTTTTAATTTGATTATTTTATAAACATAACAACCATGCAGCTAAAAGAAATTTTTATTCATCATGTGTATTTCTGGTTACACAACCCTGAGAGTGCCAAAGACCGAAATGCCTTACTGGAAGGGCTTTCAAAACTTTCATCTGTACAAACCATTGCGCAGTTTCATATTGGGCAACCTGCCGCCACCAATCGCGAAGTAATTGATGTTTCTTATTCCGTTTCCTGGCTGCTGTTGTTTAAAAACAAAGGAGACCAGGACAGTTACCAGGTAGACCCCATTCATTTAAACTTTGTAAAGGAATGTTCACATCTCTGGAAAAAAGTAACTGTGTACGATACGGTGGATGTGTAATTGCTTATCACTTTTTTGCGCACCAGGCTTTTGCATTTTGATTTAATTTTTGCAGTATAAATATTATTTAGCTTTTGGCTGTTGCTTAATAATTGCCGACCGCAATTACTTTTAAAAATTTTTATAAAAGTCACGTATTGGAAAAATTATTCATCCATACAGAACGGCTTATTATCAGGAACCTGAAACCTGCAGATGTTGAAGATTTTCATATCTATCGTTCAAACCCCGATGTAACAAAATACCAGGGTTTTAATGTAATGGATATTGAACAGTGTGCAGCTTTCATTGAAAAGCAAAAGGACAAAGTTTTTGGTACAGCAGGCGAATGGGTACAGTATGCAATTGAAAATAAAGTAACAAAAAGACTGATTGGCGATTGCGCCATAAAACTTGATATACTCAACATACAAATTGCTGAAACAGGCATTACCATTTCTCATCTTGAACAGGGGAAAGGATTTGCAAAAGAAGCTATGCTTGCTGTAATGGCTTTTCTTTTTGAAACAAAAAATGTGCGCCGCATTGCAGAGATAACAGATGCTGAAAACGTTGCTGCTATCAACCTTTTAAAAAGCATGGGTTTCCGGCAGGAGGGGCATTTTATTGAAAATATTTTTTTCAAAGGAAAATGGGGGAGCGAATTTCTTTTTGCAATGCTGCAAAGGGAATGGAACGGTAAAAAATAATTGGGAATTTGTAATTGCTGCTCATAATAAAACGCTTTGTGCATAAAGGCTGTAGCAGAATAACGATAAAATGTACAAGTGTGCGACGCAACAAAGGCCTCACAAAGGAATTACTGCCCGGCCCCCAAAAATGTATTAAAATACTACACTGAACTGCATAAAAAAACCAACAAATAAAATTGTTGGTTTTAA
>Ga0075152_10002611_pt1 | contig 12776 bp, 9 predicted proteins | sample JI61114C2DNA_FD_70964 | JGI IMG/M metagenome (GOLD analysis project Ga0075152, IMG submission 70964) | Wastewater effluent complex algal communities from Wisconsin, to seasonally profile nutrient transformation and Carbon sequestration -... | ecosystem: Engineered > WWTP > Effluent > Algae...
AATAGGTGCGCCTTTGTAACCCATTTTATGATAGACACCAATACTGGTTACATCATTGTGTTCTAAAGTTCCATCTTCGGTTATGCGTTCACGTGGCACAATAAACATAGAAATTCCTTTCGTACCTGCAGGTGCACCTTTTACACGAGCAAGCATTAAATGCACTACATTGTCTACCACATCACTATCACCACAAGAAATAAATATTTTTTGACCAACTAATTTATAAGTTCCATCAGCTTGTTTTTCTGCAGTTGAAACCACATCACTTAATGAACTTCCAGCGCCTGGTTCTGTTAAAGCCATCGTGCCTTGCCATTCGCCAGCAAACATCTTTGGCAAATAAACATCATGATATTTCTTATCGGCAAAGACTTCAATTAAATGTGCGGCACCCATGGTTAAACCAGCGAACACACAACCAGAATAATTAGCAGCACCTAAAACAAAACTTGCTGCTGTTGAAAAAACGCTAGGCATTTGTAAACCACCAACTTCTTTATTTGCCAAAATACTGATCCAGCCATTTTCACCGCTGATGCGCATAATATCTTTATGAATTGGATGCACGCGAATTCTACCATCAATTAATTCTGGTTGTTTTCTGTCCATTTCTACCAAATAAGGAAATAAATATTCTTTTGCAAACTGATCAGTTGCATCCAAATACATTTGAAGTGCATCTTTATCGTGGTCTGAAAAATATTCGTATTTCGTAACGCAATCGGCTTTTAATACATCAAACAAAATAAAATTTAAGTGTTCGCGATTGTAGAATTTATCGCCTAAAAAAACAGAAGAATTGGTTTGCATGGCTTATTGTTGAATTAATGATTTGTAGAATTTATGAATACATTTTTATTCTTTTGTAAGATATGGAAAAAAGAAATAAATCGAAAATAAAAAATGATGAGTAATACGTTAGTTCATTTATAGAATGACAAAAAAATCTTTATTTAGTTTAGTCAATCAATTTAAATTTTTCCATTAACCATTTTCGTTTTTTCATAAATGGCAATTCTATTTTTAGATAAAAAAAATGCGATAATAAAAATAAAACAATCAACCAAAAAACATAAGTAAATAGTATGCTATGAAATAATATTGCATTTATGCCGATGCACAAAGTCAATAAAAAAGAATAATGTAATAAAAAGATAGAATAAGAAATGAAACTAATATACATTACTACTTTATTTACAAATGTTGGTTTGTATTGTATTGTCTTTAAATATGGCAAACACAATGCAATCGAAATTGGACTTACAAAATAAAAAAATACATAGTGATAAAAAGTGCTAAATGTATTATATGCAAAAGGCATTTTAAAAGGTAATTGTTTTAAAGACGGTACTTCTATTGGAATCATTTGATTGGACCAAGCCCAAGAATAGAATGTAGAAAACAAATAAATAGCAACACCAACTACTAGAAATTTATACCTGTATTTAAACCAGAAATTTTCGTAATGATAGCAAATATAGGCAGCCAATAAACCAATAGCAATAGTATCTAAACGCAAGACAACGATGAGACGATAATGCGATACAAAATCAACAAAAGTATGTTTTGTGAAAACGAAAAAATAGTAAAATACTTTTAATGAAAGACTGCCTAAAAGCATAAACAATATGATGGCTAAGAATGATTTGTCTTTACTGCTTTTTATAAATTTTAAACCAAACATAAAACCTAATGGAAACAACACATAGAACCATTCTTCAACAGAAATCGTCCATGTTTCTTTGTAAAAATCAGATTGATTGTTGACGAAATTTTGTAAGAAAAAAAAGTTGGAATATGGAATGTCAACTTTCTTTGTTACAAGGGAAACTATAACGGTAAGTAAAATCAACATGATGAAATACGCAGGCAATGTCCGGCCCCAACGCATAATTAAAAATCTAAAAATAAATTTGGCATCAATTTTTTCTGTTTTATGAATTTCAATTAGAAAATTATAACCAATTAAAAAACCACTGCAAACAAAAAACATATCTACTGGATCTGGCAATGGAAAATGGAAATAATTCAAACCTATAAACGGACAAATTAATTGTAAGAAATGTAAATGAATAACCAACATCACAGAAAATGCTCGAATAATATCGAATCCATAGTATCTCTTTTCTGGTGATGTAATAATGGAAAAAATATTTTGCATATAATTAGAAAGAGTTTTTAGCTTTTATAATTATTGGTTTTTATTGTTTATAAAAATGGTTCGCGAAAACACGAACCAAAACTCTAATTTTTATTTTTAAGATTTATTCAACGGTAACACTCTTTGCCAAATTACGTGGTTGATCGACATCGCAGCCACGAAGTACTGCAATGTGATATGCTAATAATTGTAATGGAATTACAGAAAGTATTGGTGTAAAAGGTTCATCTGTTGCAGGAATTTGAATTACAAATTCAGCCAAATTGCTAATTTCTGTATCGCCTTCTGTAACGATAGCAATCAATTGACCTTTGCGTGTTTTTACTTCTTCAATATTTGATAAAACTTTTTCATAATGTTGTGTTTGTGGTGCTAAAACGACCACAGGCATGTTTTCATCTATCAATGCAATTGGACCATGTTTCATTTCTGCAGCTGGATAACCTTCAGCATGTATGTAAGAAATTTCTTTTAATTTAAGTGCGCCTTCCAATGCCACTGGAAAGTTGTAACCGCGACCTAGATATAAGAAATTTGAAGCATGTTGGAATGTTTCAGCTATTTCTTGAATGTATGGATCTGCTTTTAAAATTTTTTCAATTTTTGCTGGCAATGCTTCCAATTCAGTAATGTATTGGTGAAATTTTGATTGCGATAAAGTACCTTTTATTTCAGCTAATTGCAATGCCATTAATGCTAAAATGCTTACTTGAGTAGTAAATGCTTTAGTTGAGGCAACGCCAATTTCTGGACCTGCATGTGTGTAAGAACCAGCATCTGTCATGCGAGAAATACTGGAGCCAACTACGTTGCAAATTCCATAAGTTAGTGCGCCTTTTGATTTTGCTAATTCTAATGCAGCGCGCGTGTCAGCAGTTTCGCCAGATTGTGAGATGGCAATAATTACATCATTTTCGGTGATGATTGGATTGCGGTATCTGAACTCAGATGCGTATTCTACTTCAACGTTTATACGAGCTAAATCTTCTATTAGATATTCACCAATTAATGCTGAATGCCACGAAGTTCCACAAGCAACAATTGTTATTTTATTTGCATTTTTAAAACGCAATTCATGTTCACGAACGCCACCTAAGTTAACCCAAAATTGTTCGCTGTCAATTCTTCCACGAATACTGTTTTTGATGGCAATTGGTTGTTCATGAATTTCTTTCATCATAAAATGTTCGAAACCACCTTTTTCAATTTCTTCCAATTTTAATTGAAGTTCGTCGATGTAAGGAACATGTGTTTCGTTATCTTTTATAGATTTTACATCAAGATTTCCATTGCGATGTAAAATCGCCATTTGTCCATCTTCTAAATAAGATACTTTTTTGGTATGTTCAATTAATGGAGAACCATCTGATGCAACAAATAATTCATTTTCTCCAATACCAACTACTAATGGTGAACTTAATTTTGCTACAATTAATTTATCAGGAACATTTTTGGAAATTACAACAATTGCATATGCACCAATTACTTCATTAAGTGCTAGACGAACAGCTTCTTCCAAATTTACTGAAGCATTTTTTAAAATATCTTCTATTAAATGCACCAAAACCTCTGTGTCTGTTTCGGATCTGAAAATATAACCACGTGATTGAAGCTCTGTTTTTAAAGAATAATAATTTTCTATAATTCCATTGTGAATTACAGCTATATCCTCAGTCGCATTAAAATGTGGGTGTGCATTTACATCATTAGCTTCGCCATGCGTTGCCCAACGTGTATGACCGATGCCAATAGTTCCAGAAATATCTTGTCCAATAGTTTCGTCTTCCAGTGCTTTAACTTTACCTTTCTTTTTGTAAATGTTAAGCTTATTCGTACTGCTTAAAAGTGCAATTCCTGCACTGTCGTATCCACGATATTCTAAACGTTTAAGACCGTTGATAATAATTGGAAAGGCATCTTTTTTGCCAATGTATCCTACAATTCCGCACATAAGTATAAAAATTAGTGTAATGTCACTTCATAGCAATTCTAAAAATAATAAAATTTTTCTAAAAACTATTACTTCAACAAAGTATAAATAATATTAAGTTTCATTTTAAAACGTGGGTCAGAATAATTTGAACCTGCTAGTATCATTCTGTATGGCGTGTAACCAAAATTATATGTAGTCAATAAATTTGATTTACCATCAGTTCCACCAGTTCTGTAGGTGCCTAAATATAAATCTGTATTTGATTCAATTCCTTTTGAAATATTTTGAATATATTTTGAAATTTTTATTGAATAACGTACTAATTTGTTCCCAAATATATCAGTTGAAACAGAATCAGCATACGAAAATCCTTCTGGTTTGATTCCATTTCTAGCATCATTTTCATCATAAGTTGGAATATATTCTAACTCACCACTTGTATTTCGTTTTAACAATAAGAGTGCAAATGGTGGAAGTAAATCTTTTTGACTATTATTTTGTATTTGAGTAATCGATAATATTGCTTTATTTACGGCTACTTTGCCTAAGCTACCAATAGTTGGCAACGAAATTTTTACTAAAGAACCACCTTGTCCTAAAAGGTAGTTTACAGAATCTGAAACCAAGCCCGAACTTACAACGTTTTGTACTGCTGGTGATAATGTATTACTGAAAAAATTGATGCCATTTTGACGACTTCTAAGCTGACCATTAACTGCAACTGATTCGGATGTTTTTAATCGCATAATACGTTGCGTGTTTTTCTTGTCTTTATAAAAAATATAAATACCAGAATATACACTAGATAAATCCATTTCGGCCATTGCATTTCCATTATTATTTGAATTTTCAACTAAAATTCCTGGCAAATAATTTTTAAAGTAAAGTGAATCGCGAAGTTGTATTGCATCTTTGCTCAAAAGATCTGTAGCAAAAGAGTTTGGCAACACCGCACGAAAAACACCTGCTGTTCCAATTGTATCCGTCGTAAAAAGTCCAACTTTTTGAGAAGGTGAGAACTTATAGTTTGTAATATTTGCTAAAGGTGTAGCAGACGTAAATGAGCTATTGTTAGAATAATAAGCAGTGTTTTCATCAATTTTAGTTGAAATAGTGCTGATATTAAAATCTTGTGCGATAGTTGAATCACCAAAAATTCCATTGTATTTAATAAATAAAACAACAGAATCGACAATATAAGGTTTTAAAGTATCGTCTAAAATAACATCACCTCTATCTAATTCGATTGCGAAACTTGATTTTTGAAAACCGAAAATCGGATCGTTAATAACACCAAGATATACTTTCGGCAATTTGTCTGAACGCAATGCACCATCAGCAACTGTTTTAGTGTAAAGTGAAAATGTGTCGGTATTTTTAGCAGAAAGCAAATCGTTACCTGGTAGCAAATCTGCACCAATTCCTGTTTCTTTTTTACATGCGCCAGCGAAAACAACTAAAAGTGTAAGTATAAAATAAAATTTCCTCATCTGTAAATTAATGTATGCTAGTTTAAACGATGTTATGATAAAAGTGTTTTATAAAAATCAAGATATTTTTCTAATAAATTATCGGAATCTTGGTGTGCTAAAAAAGGTTTTTTACCAATTGCTTTCTTTATTGCAGGCATATCTGTAATGGTTTCAGAACCTTGAATAACTGCATCGGCAAACTGAACACCAGCCAATGTAAGTGCTTCATTGGTTAATTCCTTAAAAGCAGCTAAATCTTTTTCAACAATGTCATCACCGATTAGTGCTTTTTTTACGAAATTTTTATTCAATTTCTCAGTAAATTCTTTCTCGTAAATGCTGTAAATCATTTTTGTATTAGAGAAAACAGGATCTTTTGCAAACTGAGTTCTCATATATACTGGAATTAAACTAGTCATCCAGCCATGGCAATGTATAATATTTGGATGCCAGCCAAATTTCTTAACTGTTTCCAAAGTTGCTTTGCAGAAAAACACCATTCTGTCTACATTATCTTCAAAGAATTTTTCATCATCGTCTCTAAAAACGGTTTTTCGTTTAAAAAACTCGTCATTATCTAAAAAATATACCTGAATACGTGCTCCAGGCAACGAAGCAACTTTGATTATTAAAGGATAGTCGTCGTCATCAATAATAATATTGATACCTGAAAGACGAACTACTTCATGTAAACGGTTTCTACGTTCATTAATAATACCAAAACGAGGCATCAATACTCGAACCTCAATTCCACTGTCGTTTATAAATGGTGCTAGTCTTTTTACAATATTTCCTGCCTCAGAAATCACCAAATAAGGATCCATTTCTTGAGTAACATATAACAATTTTTTCTTTTCCATGCGCCGCTTTTTCTAAATTATTTAAAAATTATGCTTAATTAGTGTGCAAAGGTACGCATTTAAAGTGGTATAATTGTTTTTGAAACAGACATAAAATGAGATTTTAAGTATTCTTTACACTTGCTTTAATGTTGGTATAATGGTTGCTTTCTCATGCTGTTATAAAAGAAACAAGGTTTAAAAAATGTAAAATTAACGGAAATGAAAATTTTTCAAACAGTGCTTGATTTGCAAAAATATTTACTAGAAATCAATCAGTTGCATAATAAGAAAATAGGATTTGTGCCAACAATGGGTGCCTTGCATCAAGGTCACCTTTCTCTGATTGAGCAATCTAAACAACAAACCGATTTTACGATTTGCAGCATATTTGTAAATCCTACGCAGTTTAATGATAAAAAAGACTACGATAAATATCCAATTCAGATTGATAAAGATCTGGAAATGTTGCTGGCTGCCAATTGCGATATTGCTTTTTTACCAACTGTAGAACAGGTTTATCCAACTGGAACGCTTGATAAAATTAATATTGATTTGGGTTTTGTTGGAAAAACATTAGATGCAGAACATCGTCCAGGCCATTTTGAAGGTGTGCTGCAAGTGGTGAAGCGTTTGTTGGATATTGTGCAGCCAGACGTGCTTTTTCTTGGACAAAAAGATTACCAGCAATGCATGGTATTAACTCGTTTGGTAGAGCATTTTCAATTACCAGTTGAAGTGAAGATTTGCGAAACATTACGCGAAAACGATGGTTTAGCAATGAGTTCGCGTAATGCTCGATTAAACGAAGATGACAGAAAAATTGCCGTAAAATTATCACAAGCATTATTTTATATAAAAGAAAATATTTCCAAAATTCCGATTCAACAATTAATTGATGAACAAATTAATTTGATACAAGAAGATGATTTGATTAAGGTAGAATATTTGGTGATTGTAAACGGAAAAACATTAGAACCGATTACAGAATATGATGCTCAAATGCCAACTACAACGCTTGTAGCAGCTAAAGTTGGCGAAGTAAGGTTGATTGATAATGTTATAGTTAGTCGTGAGTCAAAAGTTGTTAGTCATGATTAAAAAGATAAATCGTCAATTATCAATCAACTAATTCTTAATCCTTCGATAATTTGTTAATTCAGATAAATATATACCTTTACAACCAAAATTAAATACATGTTCGTACACGTTTTTAGAGCAAAACTGCACAGAGTAGTAGTTACAGAAGCCAATTTAAATTACATGGGTAGCATCACAGTAGATGAAAATTTATTGGATGCTTCAGGCATTTTTCCGAATGAGAAAGTGCAAATTGTAAACATCAACAATGGAGAACGATTTGAAACCTATGTAATAAAAGGTGAACGTGGTTCGGGACAAATTTGCCTAAATGGACCAGCGGCACGTAAGGTACAACTTGGCGACAAACTCATCGTAATTGCTTATGGAATGATGACGTTAGATGAAGCTAAAGATTTTACGCCAACCGCAATTTATGTAGATGAAAACAATCAGCAAGTAAAACATTAATGGTACTTTCGTTTGTATGAATAATATTAAAACAGTCATAAAAATTTTATTTTCCCTTGGTTTAGGTATTGGTTTAATTATTTGGTTTTGGGATTCAATGTCTGAATCAGACAAAGCTGAAACTATCAATGCATTCAAAAGAGCCAACTATTTTTGGGTAATTTTAGCACCTTTAATTGGTTTTATAGGAAACTTTATTCGCACACAACGTTGGCGATTAATGCTTCGTCCATTAGGTTATAATCCAAATTATTGGAATACATTTCACTGTGTTATGGTGATGTATTTTTTCAACTTATTTGTACCACGTTTAGGTGAAGTTACACGATGTAGTTTTTTAGCGCAATACGAAAAAGTTCCAATTGAAAAATCATTAGGCACCATGGTTACTGAACGTTTGATTGATGTACTATGTTTAGGTGTAGTTTTTTTATTGATTATTTTATTTCTAGGAAAAGAAAATTACGATTCGTTAAGTACTAATTTTTCCTTACTAACCAAAGGATTTGGTGGAGGCACTTTTACAATGATTTTAAAATATTCAATTCCAGTTTTAATCATACTTGGCATTGCAGCTTTTTCAATTTATTACATTCAAAAAAATGGCTTAGATAAACTAGTTGAATTGATAAGAAATAAAATAAAAGATTTGTTGACATCGATCATTTCAGTTAAAGATATTAAAGAAAAACCACAGTTTATTTTATTAACTATCAGTATGTGGGTTTCATATTTAGTAATGTTTTACATTAATTATTTGGCATTGCCAGAAACCAATCATTTACCATTTATTTCTGCGTTAGTATGTTTGCTTTTTGGCTCATTTGCTGTAATAATAACACCTGGTGGAATCGGTGTTTTTCCGATAATTATACAAATGGTATTAGTTTCTTTTAAAGTAAATCCAAGTATTGCACTAGCTATTGGAATGATTGCATGGTCAGTACAAACATTAGGTGTTTTAATTGGTGGTATGCTATCGTTAATCTTATTGAATGTAATCAATAAAAAGCAAAATGCTGTAGTTGTTGAATAATTCATATAAAATAATTTTTGATTTAGAAACTTTTCTCACTTCTTTTGAAAGAAAAAATAAAACTATTGTTTTTACCAATGGCTGTTTTGATTTATTGCATAAAGGTCATTTGCATCTTTTAAACGAAGCAAAAAAACTCGGAGATATTTTAATAGTTGCAGTAAACGATGATGCATCCGTAAAAAAACTAAAAGGCGAAACTAGACCAATTGAAAATTTAGAAACTCGACTAAAAAATCTTTCAAAATTAGATACGATTGATTTCTTAATTTCATTCTCAGAAGAAACTCCAATTCATTTAATTGAAAAAATAAAACCAACTATTTTAGTAAAAGGTGGTGATTATAAAAAAGAAGATGTTGTTGGAAATTCTATTGCAGAACAAGTTGTTATTGTTCCGTTGTTGGCTGGTTTTTCTACGACAATTAAAATTGAACGCGGATTAAAATGATAATGTAGATTTCAAAGATAGGTTTATTGAAATAAAATCTTGAAAAAATCAATCCAATCATTCTAAATCATAAAAATTTGTGTTCTATTCCGTATTTTCGCATTCTCAAAAAAATACAAAATGGATTTCAAACTTACCGAAGAACATCTGCAAATTCGCGAAATGGCGCGCAACTTTACGCAAAAAGTATTAAAACCAGGCGTTATCGATCGCGATCGTGATATGATTCATCCAACAGAATTTATAAAACAAATGGGTGAATTAGGTTTTATGGGTATGATGGTGGATCCGAAATATGGTGGTGGTGGAATGGATACCGTTTCATACTGTATTGCAATGGAAGAAATCTCTAAACTAGATGCATCTTGTTCAGTTGCGATGTCGGTAAATAACTCCTTAGTTTGTTGGGGTCTGGAAGCGTATGGAACAGAAGAACAAAAAGAAAAGTATTTAACACCATTAGCAAAAGGTGAAAAATTAGGTGCATTTGCACTAAGTGAACCAGAAGCAGGCAGCGATGCTACCTCACAAAAAACAACAGCAGAAGATAAAGGTGATTATTATTTATTAAACGGTACTAAAAATTGGATTACCAACGGCGGAAAAGCAGATACTTATTTAGTGATTGCGCAAACGCATCCTGAAAAAGGACATAAAGGTATTAACGTATTAATAGTAGAAAAAGGAATGCCAGGTTTTGCAATTGGTGCAAAAGAAGATAAATTAGGCATTCGTGCATCAGACACACATTCATTATTGTTTACCGATGTGAAAGTGCCGAAAGAAAACAGAATTGGCGAAGATGGTTTTGGTTTTAAATTTGCGATGAAAACATTAGAAGGTGGCAGAATTGGAATTGCAGCACAAGCATTAGGCATTGCAGCAGGTGCATACGAATTAGCAGTTGAGTATTCAAAAGTGCGTAAAGCATTTGGAACAGAAATTTCTAATCACCAAATTATACAATTTAAGTTGGCAGATATGGCAACTGAAATTGAAGCAGCGCGATTATTAGTTTATAAAGCAGCATGGTTAAAAGATCAACATAAAGATTACGCAGTGGCATCTGCAACTGCCAAATTATTCGCATCAGAAGTAGCGATGAAAGTAACTACAGAAGCAGTACAAGTGCATGGTGGTTATGGTTATGTAAAAGAATACCATGTAGAACGATTAATGCGTGATGCAAAAATTACACAGATCTACGAAGGCACTTCAGAAGTACAACGCATTGTTATTTCGCGTGGTGTTTTAAGCGGAAAAGTATAGAGAAAGTAATAAGAGTAAAAAGTTATTAGTTATAAGTAGATTTTTTCTAACGACTAATAAACTTATGACTCACGACTAAATAGGAGACGTGTCCGAGTGGTTGAAGGAGCACGCCTGGAAAGTGTGTATATGGGAAACTGTATCATGAGTTCGAATCTCATCGTCTCCGCAAAATGCAAAAACTGATAAGGTATAAACTTTATCAGTTTTTTTTATAATTTCAATGTGTTTCAAATCACTTTTCATTGATACAAAAATCTAATCTAAATAAATAAGAGAATATTTATTGATATTATAAAACACATACATTTTTTATTAACATTGAAAAATTCAAATCAGATTTGATATTTTCAAGGCAGGTAGAATATTAAAACAAATCTTATTTTTTTATAATCTGATAAGTAGCTTGTTCGTTTTCTGATTTTATTTGAAGTAAATAAACACCAGCACTTTGATTTTTTAAATCTAATTCATCATTGATAACAGATGTATTTTTGTATTCTTTATTCAATATTATTTTTCCATCTACACTTATTAAAGTGATATTGAAAGTGCTTGTTTTTTTAGCATTCAATTCTATTCTAATATAATTATCAGTTGGATTTGGATACACACTTATCTTATCTACAAATGAAATGTTATTTTGTAATGCTGTTGCAATTATGTTTACTGAGTCAATTTTTTGCGCAGAACAACCATTTAGCGTAGAATTCAAAGTGATATAAAATTTGCCATTGTTTGCATAAGTATGCGTTGGATTTTGTATTGTTGAAATTGCTGTTGCATCGCCAAAGCTCCAATTATACGTGGTGTTTCCACTTGGAGCCGTAAGTTGTACTTGTGCGCTACTTACATTTTTTGTAAATACAACATTTGGTAGTGGTTTAACGGTTACAACTACAGTGTCTTTCTTTGAAATGCTACTAATTGTACCTGTCACGATATAACTTGTTGTTGATATTGGTGATACTGTAATACTTGGTGTAGTTGAGCCATTGTTCCATGTATATGTCGATGCGCCTGTTGCTGTGAGTGTGATGGACTGTCCTTTACAAATAGATTGGTCAGATCCTGCTGATACTACAGATGATAAAGAAGTAATAAAAGTATTAAAAGTTTCGTTGGTTTTTATTGGCTCATTTCTGTCAAAAACAATATTTGCAGTATTTTTCACTGTTGTTGAATCAGGAATATTTGTGACATTAACAATAATAAATCTTACATAACCTTGGCTTTTAATATAATTTGTTCCAGAATCAGGTAAATTAATTCCTTTAAATTCAAAACGTAAAACACCATTGTTGATAAATGTATTTGTAATAGTATGGCTACTGCCAAGAACCTTGATGTTATTATAATAATTTGGACTAGAATAATACAAATTTGATAAAGTATCTACAACAAAAACATTTTTTGCAGTATCGTTGCCTGTGTTTTGAAATCTAACAGTGTATTCAATTGAGCCATTTTTGAATGTATAATGCTTGTCTTCTGTAATGCCTATCGGATCTGCTTGTTTATCATTAGGATCGAATGCGCATTTAATTCGGACAAGCAAACTATCAGTTGAGTTGTATAAATATTGACTGTTAGATTCGAATGTATATGTATTTGTTTTGACAGTATATGTATTTGAGCTTGACGGAATAAAGTTTGGCATTTTGAAATTTACACCAAAGTTTTTCAAATATGTAGGAGGCAAGTTATTAATAATAAATACTATTCTACCTCTTGTTATTGTATCTGGTGTAACAAGTGAAGATTGGAACTGCAATGTTGTGTCATATATTATTTCTACTTTTGTTTTTTTATTTGTGGTTCCTAAATTGTTTATATCAAAATTTATTAAGGATGTCTCTAGACATCTTGTTTGAGAAGCAGTAATGGATGGTTTATAAGATGTTATAGTATTAGTTGGTTTTAGTCCAAATAATAGGTTTATAGCTGTATCAGTCGGCATTGTTAAAGTATAAGAACTTGGAGTGGTTAGCGTCCAGTCCGTAGTTGCAGATTTATATGCAGTATAGCTTCCAAACAAATCTGTGAAATATATTATTCCAT
>Ga0075152_10002613_pt1 | contig 12774 bp, 12 predicted proteins | sample JI61114C2DNA_FD_70964 | JGI IMG/M metagenome (GOLD analysis project Ga0075152, IMG submission 70964) | Wastewater effluent complex algal communities from Wisconsin, to seasonally profile nutrient transformation and Carbon sequestration -... | ecosystem: Engineered > WWTP > Effluent > Algae...
TTCGTCCCGGCGCACGGTTCGGCCGGTGCGTGAGGCTGCGCGCGCCGAGTGCCCGCCCTGTTCCAGGTCTTCGCCCGCATCCCACGTTCATCGATGGTATCACGATCCGTGATACCATCGCTGAACACGTTGATGGCCCCACAAGCCCAGCATTGGCAGGGGGTATCACAAATTGTGATACCCCCTTGGCCTCCGGAGATCCGCGCTGGACGCTTACTTTGGCGGTATGAGCAAGGCTGTTGTGAAGGTCGATAAGCTGCCCGTGCCCGCCGTGGACACGCGCGTGGCCAGGCACATGCTCATGCTGCGGGGTGAGCGCGTGCTCTTGGATATCCACTTGTCCGAACTCTACGACGTGGAGACCCGCGCGCTGAAGCAGGCCGTGCGACGCAACAAGCACCGCTTCCCATCGGACTTCATGTTCACGTTGAAGGAGTCGGAGGTCAAGGAGGCGGTCGCCAACGGGTTCATTCCGTCCATCGCGCACCTCGGTGGTGCGAAACCCTTCGCGTTCACCGAAGGAGGCGTGGCCATGCTGAGCAGCGTGTTGAACAGCAAGCGGGCCATCGCGATGAACGTGGCCATCATGCGCACCTTCATCGCCCTGCGCAAGCTCTCGAAGAACTACGCGGCCATCGTGGCCAAGCTGAAGGAGATGGAAGGCAAGTACGATAAGCAGTTCAAGGAGGTGTTCGACCTGCTCCACCAGTTACTGGACCCACCCGCATTGCCGCGTAAGCGCATTGGCTTCCGTCAGAAGGACCAGAAGGAGTAGGGGTATCACAATTTGTGATACCCCCTGGCCGTCCTGCAGCCCACGTCCATCAGCGCTTTTCCGGCATCGTCGGTCGTTGGTGTCACAAACCGTGATACCATTGTTCCATGTCTGTGCTCACCCGCTTCTACACCGCCTTCGCCCTGCGCGACTGGTCCACCATCGGCGCTTGCTACGCCGATGATGCACGCTTCAGCGATCCGGTCTTCCCGGATCTGGATGCGGCCGGTGTGCGCGGTATGTGGAAGATGCTGTTGACCAGCGGCACGGACCTGCGCGTCACATTCAAGGTGGTTGAAGAAAGCGCACACCGCGGCGTGGGCGAATGGGAGGCCTTCTACACCTTCAGCCGGACAGGAAGAAAGGTCCACAACATCATTCGCAGCGAATTCGAGCTACGCGATGGCCTGATCGTTCGTCAGCGGGATCAATTCGACTTCTGGCGATGGAGCAGACAAGCGCTGGGCATGAGCGGCGTCTTGCTCGGCTGGTCTCCACTGGTGCGGAACAAAGTGCGCGCCACGGCGGCTGCGGCACTGCGGCGATCGATGGTCTGAGCACCGATCACTGATCGCTGGATCGTACTTCCGGCTCATGAAGCACCGGGAAATTCACCGAGTTCGCGATGAAGCAGAGCTCATTGGCCTTGTGGTGCAACTCGATGGCTTTGGTGATCATAGCGGCGTCTTTCACGGTCACGTGTGGATGCAGGACCACTTCCACGAAGCGACCACTTCCATCGGGGTAGCTCGCCATGCGCCCGGTTGCTCGGTCGGTGTAGGCCATTACCACAACGCCGTTGATCGCGCATACATGTAAGTAGCTCATCAGGTGGCAGGCGCTCAACGCGGCCACCAGCAGGTCCTCCGGGTTATGGCGTGACGTATCACCGCGGAAATGCGGGTCGGAAGAACCCAGGAGGTCAGGCTTGCCTTCGATGCGGACGACGTGGTCTCTCTTATAGCTGCGGTAATGATCGGTGCCGGTACCGAGGTTGCCGGTCCATTCCACGTGCAGCGTGTAGTGGTGTTCGTGGGACATGTGCATCATTGCTTCATGAACCGCACGACCTGACCTGTTTCTTCTATGCGGAGGGTGTAGCTGCCTGATGACAGAAAGCACACATCGATGGAGTTGATGATCCCGATCGAATCAACGGTCCTGCCCATCGCATCCAGGACCGTCGCGTTACGGATCCGCTGGAACGGGACCAAAAGGTTCAGCCGATCGATCACCGGGTTCGGGTATACCCCGGTCCGATCGTGATCGTGGTGCTCGGCAAAACCAACATCTGGTGCGATCGTCCATCCGATGTCGCGCATGATCGCCAGGCACAAGGGTCCGGGCCAGTGGTTGGCGCTTCCGGTCGAACTGAAGGGCGTCATCAATTCGTTCGGGTTCCCTTCGGGATAGCTGCTCTCGTTCAGATGAACACAACTGCTGCCCAGCGCGAAGACTGAAGGTGAATAGATGCGTGGCTCGATGCCACCGTTCGCGTCCATCGCGATCGTGCCGTTGAACCGAAGCTGGTTGCTGGTCATCGCGGAACCGAGCGCAACTCCGGGATTCTCCATCAGTTCGAGCGGCCCGTTCTGCGGGTGGGCGAGGAAGCGATCGAAGATCCCCGGCAGCGTGTCGAGCTGTGGCCACGGGAAGGAAGTGATGAGCGGCGCGAAGTCGCTCTGCAGCAGCAGACCAAGCGAACCGGTGTTGCCTTCCTTCTTGGACAGGCCAACGAAGCCAAGGCCATGGCCCATCTCATGCAGGGCGATGCTCACGAGGTCATGTTGTCCGTCGGGTGTCGTGCCATCGGTGCCATAGTACCAATCAGTACTGGAATTGAGGAAGAACTCGAAATCGTTCTCGCCGGGGTTCAGTTCCGTGCCGGAGATGGCGTTGGCCAGCGCTGTGGCGTACCAGGTCTGCGGAACGGGAGCTGACGGGAAATCCTTGCGGCCGTTAGGGAACGTGATCCCGAGCGTCGAGTTGCCGATCGGCGCCCACGTAACGAGGACCTTGATGGGCACATCCGAAACGAGAATGGTCTCCCAGATGCCCGCTGCGTGTTCGATCGCGACCTGTGCTTCAGCAGGCACGAGGTTGTACGAGATGTCGATGGTGGCGCCCCGCGATGGTAGGGCGAACGCGCTGGCCATCAGCAGCGAGCACATAAGGATCCGCATGTGTTTCATCCCGTCTGAGCGGGGCCGGCGAACATACGCGCTTGGTCAGATCGAGAGCATGCGCACGAGGCGCTCCAGGTCAGGCTCGAAGGATTTCCGTTGCGCGACCACTGCGGCATGCGGCGTAAAGGTGATCTCCCCTTTGATGAGGCCCACGACGCAGTGGTCTTTGCCGGCGATCAGCCCTTCCACCGCTGCGGCACCGAGGCGCGAGGCCAACAGGCGATCGGCGAGCGTGGGACTTCCGCCGCGTTGGAGGTGGCCGAGCACGGATACCCGGATGTCGAATTGTGGGCAACGCTTCTTCACGAGTTCCGCCAGCCGGAAGGCACCGCCTTCCTCATCGCCCTCCGCGACAACGACGATGCAGCTGCCCTTTTCCTCCGATCGGTTTTCGAGAACGTGGACGAGTTCCTCCACGTTCTCCCTGCGTTCAGGTACCATGACGTACTCCGCACCCGCCGCGATGCCCGTGTGCATGGCGATGAAACCCGTATCGCGCCCCATTACCTCCACGAAGAAGATGCGGCCGTAACTGGAAGCCGTGTCGCGGAGGCGGTCCATTGCTTCGAGGGCCGTGTTGCAGGCGGTGTCGAACCCGAGCGTACGATCGCTGCCGACAAGGTCGTTGTCGATCGTGCTGGCGATGCCCATGAGGCGTGTGCCCTGCTCTGTTGCGAGCTGGTGCGCACCGGCCTGCGTGCCACCGCCGCCGATGCAGATGAGCGCATCAATACCCGTATCGCGCAGATGCCCGGCGGCTGTCGCGCGTCCTTCTTTTGTACGGAACGCCTCACTGCGCGCGCTGCGGAGCATGGTACCACCGCGCTGGATGATGTTCTTCACATCGCGCGGGCCGAGGGTGATGAAGTTGCGGTTCACCAGGCCGTCGTACCCGTCCATGATACCGGTGGCCTTGATCCCATGGAAGTGTGCCGTACGCACCACCGCGCGGATGGCGGCGTTCATGCCGGGGGCGTCACCGCCGGAGGTGAGGAGAGCGATGTGGGAGGGCTTCATGGCGCGAAGGTCGGCGGTAGCGCGCACGCCGTGAATGTGGACGCGCGAGCTTCAGGGTGCGCCGGAAGCCTTCACCTGCAGTGAGCGGATCTCTTGTTTCGAGATGGCCTTTTTGCCGGCTTCCCGAACATTCACGTACCAGTCGCGGTCCACGCTCACTTGTGCGGTTCGCAGTCCGCTTGCGGGGAATGACCAGTTCTTCGAGACTTGGAGAACGCGCTCTTCGCCGTTCACCATGATGTTGGCCGGCATGGAGAATCCCTCCACGCAATTCGACCAACGCATGAAGAGATCCCCATCGGACATGGTCCATTCCAATTCTGGCACCTGCGTCGTCCGGAGATATTGATCGAACACTTTGCCCAAGTCCGTGCCGCTGAACTCACTGATGAACTTCTCTACTTCCGCGCTCGACGTCACCTTGTGGAAGAAGCGCTTGTTCATCTCCAGCATCATGGCCTTGAAGGTGCTGTCGCCGATGATGTGGCGGATCATGTGCATGAGGTTCGCGCCCTTGGGGTACATGTCGCCGGGCCCTTCCTGGTTCACTCCGTACGGACCGATGATGGGCTTCTTGTTCTCGATCTTCTTGCGCAGGCCGATCACGTAGTCCGCACCGGCTTCAACGCCTTGCTGGCATTCGGTGAAAAGGGCTTCGCTGTATTGGGTGATGCCTTCGTGGACCCACATGTCGGCGATGTCGGCGGTAGTGATGCTGTTGCCGAACCACTCATGGCCGCTCTCGTGGATGATGATGAAATCCCACTTCAGCCCGTGGCCCGTGCCGCTGAGGTCCGACCCAAGATATCCGTTCATATATCGGTTCCCGTATGCCACGGCGCTCTGGTGCTCCATGCCCAGGTGCGGTGATTCTACCAGCTTGTAGCTGTCCTTGTAGAAGGGGTATGGACCGAACCACCCTTCGAAGCACTTCAGCATTTCAGGTACCTGCTTGAACTGCTCGCGTGCTTTCGCTTCGTTGTAGGCCAGCACCCAATAGTCGCAGTCGAGCGCTCCCTCACCCCCGGCGAACTGCTCGCCGAAGTGCGCGTACTTCCCGATGTACGGTACGAGGTTGTACGTATTGATCGGGTCGGTGACTTTCCAGTTCCAGGTACTGGTCCCATCGGCGTTCTTCACGACATCGCGCAGCCGACCGTTACCGATGGCCTGGAGACTGTCCGCTACCGTGATGTGCAATGAAGCGCCATCGTCCGGCTCATCGCTCTGCGTGTCCTTGCAGGGATACCACACGCTTGCGCCGAGGCCTTGGCAGGCCACGCTCATCCACGGGTTGCCGCGCGCGTCCTGCTTCCAGATCCAGCCACCGTCCCATGGTGGATGCGTCGCCTCGCGCGGAACGCCGTGATAGGTGATACGGATGGTGCTGGTCTCTCCGGCCTTCATCGGTTGGGGAAGGTCCACCCACAGCACATTTCCCTCACGTTCGGTATTCACGCGTTGGTCTTCGATGGTGAAGTTGCCGTTGCGGAACTTGCTGATGTCAGCGGTAACCGAATCGACCACAAGTGGCTGTTGGAGATCGACCTGCATGCGCAGGCCGCTGTCCTTGGCGATGAACCCGATGATGGTGGTGCCTGTGATGCTCTTGGTGGTGAATGCGGGCCGAACGCTCACGTCATAGTGCAGTGCGTCCCACCAAGCGCGTTCGGGACCGATCGTGCCGCGCAGGGTATCCGCCCTTGTGGACTTGTGAACGCTGTGCAGCGGTTGGGCGTTCGCGAAATGGATCGCGGCGATCGCGGTGATCGAGAGCATTACTTTCATCCGGCGGAAAGGTAAAGGGGACCCCGGCGAGAGCGCCCCGTGATTGACGGGGCGTTAACACCGTGATGGCTACAAGCCCACCTTCTCCAACCCTTTGATGTTGGGCCTTCCGAAGCGAACGCCCAAGGCGAAGCGGACCGTGCCGTAAGTTGACCCCAGGCTCACGAGCTGGTCGTCCCCATCGGCATTGTAGTAGAGCGCGGTGGTGAGGGCGGAGTACCATCGGTCACCGTTGAATCCGAGACCCGCTTTGAACTCTGTGATGCTGCTCTGGCCCTTTTCGGCAGGGCTGGCCGCAGCACCTTGGAGCTGCCGCACCTGATCGCTGGAGGCCGCCCCGGTAAGGAGCGAGAGATGGATGAATCCTTTGCGCAGGAACACGAAGGTGTGGGTGTAGCCGATGCTCAGACCGAGAAGCGTGCGTCTGGCTTTCACGATACCCGCTTCAGGAGCGAAGGCCAGGCTGTCAGTGAGGGGCACCAAGGTGCTATCAGTGTTGAGCCGTGTAAGCCAGAAGGAGGCACCGGCTACCCAAGTGCCCGCGCTACGCTTCTGCCGCTCCATTTGTGTGAGCGCGGCCACCTGAGAGAAGCGGCGTTTTTTGCTGAGGGCGTAGTTCAAGGACCCCATCCACGTCTCGGCGTCCAAGTCCTTGCGGTAGGGCCATGGATCGGTGTTGGTCCAGCCTTCCACGAGGGCCAGCGGCTGCTCGGCATAGAAGCCGGAACTCGTGTTCCAAAACCCTCGGAACCATAGCCTTCGGCCGGTGTAGCCGAGGCCAACACCTCTCGACCTCGTGGAGCCGAAGGTGGGGTCGGCGGCGTCCAACGCAGGCACGCTGAATGTGGCTTCCACTGAGAGCCACTTGAAGTCGAGCGCTACACCATATTGGGTCGCGTTGTTCGTTGACCATGTGACCAAGTGCTGCAGGGTATCGCTGATGTCGAAAGACACGGAGCGATAGCTGCTCACGGCGCTCAGGGTCAGTCGTTGCTTGTAGGTGGTGATGTAAGCGGTGTCGTAGTTCGGAGGGGCTGCGGTATCACCCACTAGGATCTTGCGGACGAAGACACCGAATTGGGCATGTGCGGAGGAAGCGAGCGTGACCAGCGTGCAGACCAAGAGCAGAAGTCGCATGGTGCAAAATAGCGGGGAGAGGGATCGAAGCCCGCTTGAATGGATATTCGTGCCGACGACCGCATGGCCATGCAAGTGAGGAATAGGTGCCGCGGATACACGGAAATTTCGGCTAGGCATTCTTTCGAAGGCGCAAGTGTTGCCGGTGAGCATCAACCCCAGCGTTTCTCCAACGATTGTGCAGCCATGTGATGCGGCCGGAGACATCGTCGATATTGAATGAGCGACCGATCCAGCTAAAAGAGCGCGAACGATCGATCCGCACATCGATCATGAGTGTCGAAGCATGATGGCATGGCAATGCAAACATGGGTTGGGGACCCGCGGATGCTGGAAACATCTGCATTACTTCCTCCTCCTCTTGATAACCATCCCATCCCTCAGTATGCCGTCAGCTTCCATCACTTGCTCAGCCAAGTGGCGCGACCGTCCCTCGGTCAGGAGCGTTCGATAGGCCAGTTTCAGCTTGTCCCATGCACTGCGGGCTTCAGCCTCTTTCCGCATGCCATCCTGGGTGTTGAAAATACGCATCTCCCGCCCTTGTCCTTGGCGTGTCACCAACCCTTTCGCCACCATCTTGTCGATGGTGCGGGAAATGGTGGACATGTCCAATTGGTGCACCAGCGCCAGGTCCCTGATGATCACCCCCGGTGCGGTTTTGGCGGTCATCAGGATGAAGCCCATCGTGGGCGTGATCTGAACTGGTTTGAACTGCTCGTCGGCCAAGCGCGTAAGGGAGCGGCCCAGGGCTACGGACGAGTGATAGAGGCATTGGTTGTACTCGATTTTCAGGTCGTTCATGGTTCCGGGCCGGTAGGTTGGGGTGGTGAATCTAGCGATCGCATGGCTGTGCAAGCTAAAGGTTGCTGGTGCCGGACCAGGAGCGGCTTGTCGACGGTATTCGCCTTTTGCGCATCTTCGCGCCCCCGATTCTGGGACACAACCAAACCAACCGCGACATGCCAACTCGCATCCGCCTTCAGAGGAAAGGCAAAAAGGGCCAGCCGTACTACCACATCGTAGTGGCTGATCAGCGTTCACCACGTGACGGTAAGTACATCGACCGCATCGGTGCTTACGACCCCAACCAGAACCCCGCGTTCATCGACATCGACCGCACCAAGGCGCTCGACTGGATGCAGAAGGGCGCACAGCCGACCGACACCTGCCGCGCGATCCTGAGCTACACCGGCCTGGTGTACAAGAACCACCTGTTGAACGGCGTGAAGAAGAACGCGTTCACAGCGGAGGAGGCCGATCGGCGCTTCGACATCTGGATGAACGAGAAGAACTCCAAGATCGAAGCCAAGCGGAACAACTTGGGCACAGCTGCTGAGAAGGCCATCAAGGACCGCGTTGCAGCGGAGACCAAGAAAGCCGAAGAGATGGCTGCCAAGCTCAGCGCCAAATTGGCTGCTGCCAGTGCCGCCGCTGAAGCTGCTGCTCTGCCTGCTGTAGCCGCACCTGCTGAGGAGGCCGGTGTTGAAGGCGAAGCTCCTGCCGCTGAGTGATCCACGCTCACAAGAACCCTGCAGAACCCCGGCCACGAGCCGGGGTTCTGCGTTTCAACGGATGTGTACCTCGTCCAGGAAGAGCCACGGCAGGTTGCCTTCTCCCGCGAAGCCTTCGGGAATGCTCGGCAGCGCGTTCGCGGTGAAGCGCACATAGCGCGCAGACTTTCCTCCGAGATCGGTCCCGAACTCCATTCGGCCTTGGGCGGACGGCTCCATCAGGATGGTCGCGGCTTCGGTGAAGTTCTGTCCATCACTGCTGGTGGAGATCGTCACGTTCTTCGGGGGATGGATCCACGAGGTGCGTTCCGTGAGACTGCCGATCCCCGCGTGTTGCAGTGCTTGATCGCTACCGAGATCCACGGTGATGGTCACGCGGGAGTGGCGCCAGCCGAGCCATTCGTGGTTCACGCGTTTCTCACCGGCGCTCACACCGTTCACCAGCGTGAAGATCCCGCCATCATCGTAGCGTTCATCGGGGCGTGGTTCAACGGTGAGCGCGCACCCCGTTGACTTGTCGAAATCGAGTTTCAGGGAGGTGGTGTTCCCGAGCTTTTGGGCACCCCCGAAGATCGCCGCTTTGATCGTGGTGCTTCCACGTTGCTCGATCGTGTAATCGAACTTCGGTGAGGTGTGGAGCGGCTCACTGCCATCGGTGGTGAAACGCATTTCTCCAAGGCCCGGAGCCGAGGTGAGTTCCACGTTCACCTGTCCGCGTTTCTTGCTGCCGCTCGTCTTGAACTCCACATTGTACAGGCTCTTGCTGTAGTTCACCTTCAACGCGTCAAGTGCGGCGAACTCCTCCTCCAGCCGCCGTATGAAGCTTCCTTCATCGCGCTTCTCCTTCGGGCTCCAGCCCACTTCCGCCAGTGCCAGCATTCGGGGCACGGCCATGTACTCCACATGCTCCGGGGAGAGGATGTACTCCGTCCACACATTGCCTTGCGCTCCGAGGATATGCTTCGCCTCCTCCGGTGTGAGCCCCTCTGGTACCGGCTCATAGCTGTACGTTTTCTGCACCGTGGTGAAGCCTCCGATCGCCAGTGGTTCGTGTGCGGGATCGCCCTGGTAATGGTCCAGGTAGCAATGCGAACCCGGACTCATCACCACATCGTGCTTTTGTTGGGCCGCGGTGGTGCCGCCCTCGATCCCGCGCCAGCTCATCACGGCCGCGTTCGGGGCGAGTCCACCTTCGAGGATCTCGTCCCAGCCGATGATCTTGCGGCCCTTGCCGGTCACGAAGGCATCCATCCTTCGGATGAAGTAGGATTGAAGCGCGTCCGTGTCCTTCAGTTTTTCCTTCTTCATCAGCCCTTGGCAGTTCGCGCAGCTCTTCCACCGCGTCTTCGGGCATTCGTCACCGCCAATGTGGATGTAGTCGCTCGGGAACAGGTCCATCACTTCGGTGAGCACGACTTGCAAGAAGGTGATCGTGGCCTCCTTCGGGCAGAAAACGTCATCGAAAACGCCCCAGCCTTTTTCCACTTCATACGGTCCGCCCGTGCAGCCCAGTTCAGGGTACGCGGCCAACGCCGCCATCGCATGCCCTGGCATTTCGATCTCCGGTACGATAGTGACGTGTCGGGCCTTCGCATAGGCGACCACTTCGCGGATCTGTTCCTGCGTGTAGAAGCCGCCGTAGCGCGTGCTGTCATACGTGCGCTGGCTGTACGGCCCGTACTGGCTGCCACTGCGCCACCCACCGACCTCCGTCAACTTCGGGTATTTTTTGATCTCGATACGCCAGCCTTGATCATCCGTCAGGTGCCAGTGGAAGCGGTTCATCTTGTAGCGTGCCAGCAGGTCGATATACTTCTTCACGAAGTCCACCGGGAAGAAGTGGCGGCAGACATCGAGGTGCATGCCGCGCCAGGCGAAGCGCGGTTCATCGGCGATGGACAAGCACGGCAGCAGGACCTCCGGCGCACCGGAGCCCACGGATGAAATGTTCGGCAGGAGCTGAATGATCGTCTGTATACCGTGGAAGATGCCTGCGGGCGTCGCGGCGGTCAGGATGATGTGGTCACGGCCGATGCCCAGTTCATAGGCTTCGGGTGTCAACGCGGTCCCGGTCTTCAGCAGCAGAAGAATGCTGCCCGGCACGGCACGCGGATCGGCGGCACCGGTCGTGCGGTCCTCGTGGATGATCGAGGGTGCCGACCCCAGCAAGGGTTGAAGCGCGGCTTGCAGGAAGGCCCCTTCCTGTTCCAAGACCTTCTGTCCCACGATGATGCTCGTTTCCCGGCCGATGGCGAATGAGCCGCTGTCCACGGTCAGCACCTTCGGAATCGGGATGATGCCCGGAGGGGCTTGCTGCCCGAAACAGGTCAGGCTGAGAAGGAGTGTGAGAGCGAGTGGGAAGAGGTAGCGCATCGGGGCAAAGGTGTGTACGGGCGGCGTTCCTCGATCAGGTCATCTACTTTCACGCCGCACAGTGTACCATGGACACCGAAAGCCTGCACTTCCTCGGCCGCCTCGGCAAACCGTGGGGCCACCAAGGTGAGCTCACCGTTCACTTGGAGGAGGTGGACCTCGACGAGATCACGCACGCGGGTTCCATCTTCGTGGACATCGACGGCCAGCGCGTGCCGTTCTTCTTCACCAGGATCTACGAGAAAGGCCGCGACACCCTCATCAAGTTCGACGACTTCAACGATCCGCAGAGCGCCAGCATCCTCGTGGGCCGCGACATCTACGCGCCGCCCGGCCACTTGGTGGACGGCAGCGACGAAAGCTGGGATCCGGAAGAGTTCGTGGGCCTGCTCGTGCGGGACGAGAAACATGGCGACCTTGGCGAGGTGACCGCGCTCGAAGGCAACGCGAAAAACCCCGTACTCGTGATCATGCGTGGTACCCAGGAAGTGATGGTGCCCTTGGTGGATGAGATGATCGTGGACATCAACATGGAGGAGCGTTCCTTACTGATCCGCACGCCGGAGGGGTTGATCGATCTCTATCGCACTCCTTGAACTTTCGCGAGGAGGCTCCGCGACGAAGCGATCTGTAATTGCGAAGCCATCGACTCTTCGACGAACGTGATCGTGAAGCCCTCTTCGATCGGGAGAGATCCGTGATCCAGCGCTATGCCCAACCCCCACTTCCACTTCAAGCGATTCACCATCCGCCAGGACCGCAGCGCGCTGAAGGTCGGAACGGACGGTGTGCTCCTCGGCGCATGGACCGACTACGCGGGAGCGAAGCGCATCCTCGATATCGGCACGGGCACCGGCCTGCTTGCATTGATCGCGGCACAGCGCAACTCTGAAGCGATGATCGATGCGGTGGAGATCGATGATGCTTCAGCGGAGCAGGCTGCGGAGAACGTTGCCGCGAGCCCATGGGCCGATCGCATCCGCGTGCATCGGATGGACGCACGGCGGATGAAAGCGAGCGAGCCGTACGATCTCATCATCTGCAACCCGCCGTTCTACCCGGGCGAGATGAGTTCGGGCGACGAACGGGTCGGGGTGGCCAAGCATGCTGGTGGCCTCACCTTCTCGGACCTTGTTGAACTGGTGGACCGGCTGCTCGCGAAAAGCGGAAGGCTCAATGTGATACTACCGAAGAACCGGGCACAGGAATTCTTGAACTACGGCGGGCAGTTCGGGTTGAACCGCAGTCGCGAATGCGATGTGCGCTACTTGGCCAGCAAGCCACCCAAACGCATACTGCTCGAACTCCGAAGCGGTAAACGAGCGACCGCACACGAAGAGATCACGATCGAGGAGAGCGGGCCGTTCGACTATTCGGTGAGGTACAGGGAACTGCTCGCAGACCTGATGCTGAAATTCTAAGCGGGCACCTCGCGCTCATCGAACACCACCCCGAATTTCTCTAACTCATCCAGCACCGGATCATAGATCCCCGGTTTCAAGGGAAGCAACACGCCGCGATCGCTGAGCTTTCCGTTCAGCACGAGCTTGCAGGCCATGGCAATGGGTAAGCCGACCGTGCGCGCCATCGCGGTATAGGTCTGGTCCTCGCCGATCACCGCTAGCGATGCGTGGATCTCATGCGACTTCTGGTCCTTGGTGTAGCGGAAGCGGTGCCACATCACCACCAGGTCCTTGTCGTTCGGGCCGAGCACCCAGCGTTGCTCCAACAAGTGTTGCAGCAAGCCCGCCGGTGAAAGTCCCGACTTGCCGATGCGCTCCCCGGCCGAGCCTTTCAAGCCGGGGTCTGAGAAGATCCGCAGCTCATCGAGTTTCTTCATTACCGGACCTTGGGGGTCCAAGTTGAGGTAATAGGCCAAGTTGGTGCGCGTGTCACGACCTGCGGAAGGAGGGAGAAAAGCGTTCAGGTAATCGCTCCACGTGGCATCAGCCCCCAGCTCCATGATGAAGCTGTCATCCGTGCAGCC
>Ga0075152_10002614_pt1 | contig 12770 bp, 14 predicted proteins | sample JI61114C2DNA_FD_70964 | JGI IMG/M metagenome (GOLD analysis project Ga0075152, IMG submission 70964) | Wastewater effluent complex algal communities from Wisconsin, to seasonally profile nutrient transformation and Carbon sequestration -... | ecosystem: Engineered > WWTP > Effluent > Algae...
CGCCGCAGGCGAGAGCGGACCTTGACGCCGTGGCACAATGAGAGACTGCCAGTGAGAGGACAGTATTGATGGTCGTGCGTTAGGGATGTGCAGGGTGCGCAGCAGTCCGGCTTGCCGGACCGAGCGGAAGCGGAGCCCGGAGCAGCCCGGCCCGAAGGGCAACGCCCAGTACCGATTGCTCTCAGAAAAAGCTTCAGATGAGTCGCAGGAAAAGGGTGACGATGCCCACGCGGCAGCGGATAGGCCTCGTGAGCATCTATGGCTCCTGGTTCAGCCGCGGTTGGTGCTGCTGCGATAGCTGAAGTAGAACCTTGGATGATGGAGAAACTCCAGCGTGCCTTCCTCGCCGTTGTCTTTTCGACGAACTGCGACCAGAGGAACCAGAAAGCCGATGACGTTGAAGTCCCGTTTGAGATCTGAAGTATCCCAGACCTCGCCGTAGATTACTTCCAGCGCCACACGCCATTCGCGTTCGTCTTTCAGTTGCTCGCAAACACTGCGGTTGGTGTGTTCGGTTTCATCAGGGGGTAATGTTGTGCAGTTGATTCTTCCTTGAGTCGTCATTTGATACTCCATGCATGTGAGTCGCATTCGGCAGATGCGATCTGTTCTATAGTGCGAATTTCTGACCAGCCGCTGGCCTGATCTGACGCGGCACGGCAAGTCAAGGTGGAGTCTTGGCCGCAGGCCAAGCAGCAGCGAACGCCGCAGGCGAGAGCGGACCTTGACGCCGTGCGACAATCAGAACTGCCAGCAAGCGGACCGCTCATTGTTGCTAGTGTCTGCGACGCGGGGCTTCGCCTTTTCCTTGTAGGTGGAGCAAGAATCCCCAAAGTCTCCTTCGACCACCAACGTCAGATTGGTCTTCCAAATAGCACAATGACCACCCAAATAGTCTGCATCCGGAAATGCATTGCCCGGAACTCCGAGTAACTTCATCAGCGCTTTGTTGTCTTTTTCGTGCTTGACTCGATGTTCAGGACGCTCGGTGTTGCCATCAGCGTCAAACACAACAAATATGGGAACGCGCAGTTGCTGCGCGATTGCGACGGGCTGGATCAACTTGTCTTTGCCGTTGACCGGCACCAGATGGCACCCAAGTCTTCGAAACTCCAGCCATTTGCCCGTTAAATGCAGAGCGGCTGTTATGTAAGACGCATCCTCAAGGCCCTCCACCAGAATTGGAATTCGGGAAAAAAACATTTCCGCGATATGCGGTTGAAGTGCCTGGTGAATCTTTGCGACCAGCCCCTCCAGCTTCCGGGCTGGATCTTCACCCATAGCCTCGCGAATCGATACACAGAGGTCTCCGAACTTCACCGATGATACGCTCGAGCCCGCATCGCCAGTTGTGGTGCGAACAAGCCGGACGTTCTCTACTCCATCGCCATTTACGAACAGCGGCGAATGCGTTGTGACGAGAACTTGATTGTCACCGGCAGCGAGTTGGGTAAATACATCAGCAAGGTGCCGTGCCTGCGGCGGGTGCTGGTAGAGTTCGGGCTCTTCGCAGCCGAGAATCAGTGTTGGGGCATCGGGGGCATCTGAAGACGCAAGTTCCTGAAGCAATGCTAGTAAGTAACTGCGTTGAAGCCCGTGGCCCATTCGCGTCAGATTACCGAGAAAATCTCCATCACCGGTTTTGATCCCAGCAACGGGTTGGTTGACCTGAACCGATTTTCCGGGATCAGTGAGCCATGCCATGTCAATCTTGACGTTTGGATGAGCCCACGATTCTAATCGCTTCTGAAGCGACGTGCTTAATGCAGCTAACCCCTGACGGTTGTTGTCCAGGATCGTGTTGTATTTCAGAAGGGTCTCTTCACGAAGTGTTTGCAGTTCTTGTTCAAAGGCAGCGTGAGTACGTACGGCTCGGGCGATCAGTTTTCCAAACGAGGTATTCTTTGCTTCCTGGCCCTCGTCTCCTGCATTTTTTACCGCTGGTACGTAGACCCATTGGACAAACTTTGCCAGTTTGCCCGTACTGTTGACCCCGTAAAAATTATCTTCACTTGATATCAACACGCAATCAGCAATGTGTTCCGACTCGTATCGTTGGAGTTCCTCGGCCTTTGCCTCTTTGGAGCGTGCAGCAGACAGTCCCGCATACTCACCCTGCAGAACGCTGTAGATCTTGTTGAGGTCTTCAGCTTTTGCCCCCGCTTTCACGGCATCAAAGAATGTTCGAAAAGATTCCATCCCAAGCCGCTGGCCGAAATGCCGCACGACCGCAAGTTGAGTGACCTGATCAAAAACAGCCTCTGCCGTCACAATGAGTTCATCCTGACGAACGTAGTCAGCCAGCTCTGACTTGGCCACAGCACCGAGATCGTCAAAAGTAAGGCTGATTCGAATCGGACGATCTGTCCGGCGCAGGAAAAAGTCTTCATCGCACAGCTTGCCTCAATGACAACTCGCCCTTCCGATTCCAGCATCGCGATTTCACGATCTGGATTGTCAAATCCTTGTTTACGCAGTCGGGTCCGCAGTTCGGATGCAACAATGAATCCGGTGTCCAGCCGTAACTCGGCGGCCAGAATAGCAATCCACTGGTGCGCTGACTTTTCGTCGTCGGTCCCCGTCCATTCAAAGTCATCTGCAAGTGCCGGACCAAACGTCCGCATTGCCGCAATTGGATCCAGCCAGCAACGGTCACCGCTGTGCTGCAACACCCCTAAATGCAGAAGCACCTCACAAGATGCCCGCAATGCTACCGAGACAGCATGCAGCGAAAACTCTTCAGTGGTCCGCCCAATAAAGCGACAGTTGTCGAATGTCGCGAGGGACGGATCGCCGTTCTGAATGTCGCTCTGGTAGAACTCAATCAGGTCTGGGTTATCGGAGACTTTGATGCCGCCTTTCTTGAATGGCGGGTTCGTGACAATCAGGTCGTACGACTCCGCGGCAAAGATGTCCGAATTAAGGGAATTTTCTGTCCGAAAGGCTCTGGCCTTTGGATCACCATGCAATGCCATATTGATGCGAGCTAGTAAGACCATGTTCGGCGAACTATCAGCACCTACAAATCCCTCGGCAAAAATATCCTTCAGCAGCTCCGCCTGCTGATGTTTAGTCAGACCTAGAAGCTTTTGAACGTGTTTTCGAACTTCACGCATTGCGGTGACAATAAAGCCCGCCGAACCACAACAAGGATCACAGCGTCTGTGACAATCAGATGATCCAGCAGCTTGATACCAAGAATCTCTCCCGCGTCTTTCAGTCGCTTCGTGACCTTGTGGTCTTCGTCGCTGGGGGTGAGGACTCCGGAGGGATGGTTGTGGGCGATGATGATGGAAACGGCTCCGGCGAGGATAGCTCGTTGGAAGACTTCTCTTGGATGCACGACCGACATGTTGGCTGTGCCGATGGAGATGATTGAGTAGCTGACTACCTGATGGGCTCCGTCAAGGTACAGGGCAACGCAGTGCTCTCGACTGTTGTCGGTGAGGACTGACCTGACAAAGTCGGCTACGTCGTTCGGTCCTTTGATCGTAAAGAACATCGACGCTGTCTGCTGATAGTTGGCTCGGACTTCGCGGATGAATGTGTCGGTGTACCGTGGTTCCTTCCGAGTCTTGCTGGTTTTCATGATTCTGTTCCTCCATGTCCTTGTTTCTGTATTGTGAACTGCAGCGGCTTGCTGCAGCCCTTGATGCCAGCGTTGGCATCGAGTCCTGAAGGCACGACAAGTCAAGGTGGAGCCTTTCGCGCAGCGAAAGCAGCAGCTCCGCCAAAGGCGGGAGCGGACCTTGACGTCGTGATATCATCAGGACTGCCAACGAACGGCTTGCGTCTCTTTGTTGCTCGTGTCTCTGACGCGAGTCTTTCCGAGTCACAGTTCCTATCGCGTCAGATTTCCCTTCGAAGTTGCGTTAGGGATGCGCAGGGTGCGAAGCAGTCCGGCTTGCCGGACCGAGCGAATGCGGAGCCCGAAGGAGCCCGGGCCCGAAGGGTAACGCCCAAATTCCGATTCCTGAATTCACCCGACGACTGCGGCAAGGGCGGGATGCTGTTACTCTTCGACTTCCATCTCAAGTTCCGCTTCCACCTCAGGTTGCAGGTCGAGTACTGCGGTTCGCAGTGGTTCGTAGATTGGAATCTCCTGACCCACGATCTCGAACGTGACGACCAGCGAGTATCGAGCGACAGCTTCCGGGTCTGTGCTCCACCCTTGATGGCCACGCACGGCAATACAGAAGTCTACAGGAAGGGCGTTTGAACGGATAATCGTCCAATCTTTCTGAACCGTTCCCACGTTGCGGCGGATGTCCGGAATGGCTCCCCAGTTGCCGCGAGATTCGATGGTCCAGCCCAAACCACCCGGACTGGCCGGTGGTGCAGCGTCGCGTTTCACTGCTCGGTCACAAAAATCAGAGAATGACTCCCCTCGGCCACTACTGATCCAGTCCAGCCACGTGGCAAGGTAGCCCTGACGGGTCCGCCGAGTTCGACGAGGCGCTGCGGCATACGAGAGTGTCACTTCGATGCGTATGTCGAAATCATCGGCGGGCGAACGCAGTTTGGCCGGAACCGGAACCTGATAAACATGACAGTCGCCAGGGCCGAGCGATTGTTCATCGTGTGTAATCAGTGTGGTCCGGAAGTCGGTGTTTGAGGTGGCACGTTCCATATCGGGGATACCGAACCCCAAACGGCGGAGTACGTTTGCCTGTTCATCTGGTGTCAGTTGCGACGCCCATGCAGGCCAGCGGGCTGACTGCACAATGAGAGCGCGATACAACAGGCAGGATTCGTCCGGGAGTATTGACTGTAATCGTGCCGCGATTCTCGTCACTTTCGGAGCAGCGAAAGATGTCCCTACTTCGTCGCGATCAAACGCTGGCCCACCATGCATGGTTGAACGAACGAGTTCCGGATAGCGATCTCGACCGAGCATCGGGACATCCACATCGGCGGGGTTGTTGCTGCTGACCAGAAAATCGCCTCCGTATTCAACCACCTCCGGCTTGATCGAATCCCAGATTCCCAGACCGACTCTGCTGAAGGCCGATGGGTGGCCGTCCTCAGTGGCGATGCTTTTCCAATCCTCGTGTTCAAAGGCCCCGTAGGCGACCGATCCCACTGTCAGGGCCTGCAAGCTCTGACCGGGATTGGCCACTCTGCACACAGGTTCGCTCAGGTAATCTGGATATGGCTTACCTGCGGCCAGAAGGTCCGAGACTCCTGAGTGCGGAGCTGGTCGCGACGGCTTCAGATTGCCAGCGCTTTGGATAATCAGAATGTCGTAGTCGTTGCAGAGAAGATCGATCTCGGCACCCCATGCAGACATGTGTCGTGTTCGACACGGCGAGTCGGCATTGATCGACTGGTTGAAAATGCGGGTTTTGCGTTGGCCTTCGTTGAAACGTTTCACGACTTCTCGAAGAACGCTCGGCGGGAAAGCCGTTGGCGGCATACCACAGTTCTTGTCGAGAACTCGTGCGTTCTGAATCCACGTTTCGAGCCGCACTTCACCGGACTTTGGAGTCAATTCGCCGTGCAATACAGCTCCGGCCACGCGTGTTCCATGACCACCGGGGCGAACATAGTCCGCAACATCTGTATTCGAAACGTCCGGCAGAAAGCAGTGCGACGCGGCTTTGTCGATGCCCGGTTCAAGCAGGAAATGCTGTTCCTGAATTCCGCTGTCGATGACGCAGACTGCTGGTGCCGACTCCGGTGGGGGCAATACAGTCAGTGCTGATTGAATTGCCTTCAACTCACGGGCGACTTGCTGGGGAGTCTCGATATTGTCCGGCTCGACGACCTCAAAGATGTACGGGTAGTTCAGGACAAAGTCTCGCAGGCCTCGACCTGATAGCTTAACCCGAAGAGTGAAGTAGTCAGGAATCGACCGTTCACGTTCAGGTTTACCATGATACTCGTTGATGACCTCTCCACCGTAGAACCGAATCAAATGCCTTGCCGCATCAGATCGCTCTGTCTGAAGTTCGTCCCATTTCTCATGGGCCTCGGCGATTTCACGCAACCTCGTTTGGCGGTGTCGCTCGTTCGCCTCTTCTCCCCAATTCGATCGTGGTTTGTACGGTCCCGGTACCGTCCAGTTTCCGATGCAGGAAATACTGATGTCACAAATGTTGACCGATTCGTCAGCAAGTGTGGGCCATTCGCTGAACAGTAAATCAGACAGAATCAGACGGAGGCGTTCTTCCTGCGTTAAGTCTTCCCGAAGCTCGTGAATTCTGGCGACATTCGCTGATCCTGTGGCTCCTGTAATGAACTCCGTCAGCTTCCGCTGAAACATCGTCAGATCAATGTCATCCGAGGCGACGATGACAAAACCGTCTTCCTCTTCGCATACAATTTCAAACACGAACTGTTTTCGGAGGTCGTCCAGGTCAAGCGAAGTATCCACTTTCAGCAGGAGAGGGATGCCGGAGATTGAGGGCAAACCTTCCTGTTCGCGAGCAGCCTGCTTTGACCTCCAGGTCGAGGTGACGCGTGCGACGTTCGTCGATAATCCGCCAGAATGTGCTGGGCGATCATCTTTGTTTGCTTGTGTGAGCGGATTCTCGGCCTGAGGAGCCGGGGGAAAACGTGCCGGTCCCTGTTCCCGTAGCACGAGCGGCAGGTACTCGAACTTGTGCGACGGAGGCATGGGTTAGTCCCGTTCCCGGGCGTCGTTGCCGTGTTCCAACTCACTGATTGCTTTCAGAAGCAGTGATTCCGTAACCACTTTTTCTCCACGCAGGACGGCCGCTTTGGCAGCATCCTGGGCTGCTTTGACGGTCATCGCCGCGGACGCCCCGGTGAGCTTCTCGACCGGTTTTGTCCACTTTATGCCATCGGAGAGCTTCACCGAAGACAACGTTGTTCGCAGGAGCATCTCGATCTCGGCCGCACCTGGCAACGGCACCTGAAACACGTCATCGAATCGTCGAAACAGGGCATCATCGAGTGAGGACTCGACGTTGGTTGTTGCCACAAGCAGCCCGGGAGCATCGTATTCCTCCATGAGCTGCAACAAAGAATTCACGATTCGGGCCGCTTCACCGATATCCTTCGAGTTGGACCGAGAACGAGCAATGAAGTCACATTCATCCAACAGCAGCACACAGGGGCGTTCTGCAGCGGCCTCGAACACGGCTCGCAGATTCGCGGCTGATTCGCCGAAGTAGGATGACAGCAGGGAATCGAATCGCATCTTTAACAAAGGTAACCCGGTATTCCATGCGAGCCGTTTCGCTCCCAATGACTTACCGCAGCCGGGCGGGCCATACAGCAGAATCGTTTTTCGATTTCGCAACCCATACGCCCCCAGTCTTTCACGAGCAGCGTACTCACGCTCAATTCTTGCGAAACGCTCTTCGATCGGCGTTGGCAACACCATGTGATGCTCCAGCGCATCACGGGGAACCAACGTGGCAAGGAGTTCACCGTACCGCCGACTTAACGGTAATTCCTTCAGGCCTCGTTCGCTGTCTGTGGTCGGTCGAGCCTTCGCCTTCTTTGGCGGAGACTGCTTGAGAATCGACTCCAGTTGATCAGCGAGGCGCGTGTGGCCGCTTTGACGTTCTGCATCGACCACTTTATGAGCGAGTCGCTCCAGATCATCCTGGGAGCCATCGGCAATGGCTCGCATGATGCGTTTCATAAAATCGGCGTTCATTCCTGTCGCCCCTTAAATCGTCTGTATCGTTGCCGCCTCTCGAATGCGAATTCAAGAGGCGGATAGGTTGAGTTATTATTCGGACTCTTCCAGCCGGTAACACCATCCGTCTGCCTGTTTCTCGGCACGAATCCGATTCCCTCGTTCACGCAAAGCACAAACGGCACGAGAGATCGTTGGAACTGACACGCCCAGCTCGTTGGCAATCGAGGGAGTTGAATAGCCGCCTCGTCGAATGATCTGCAGCACTGATTCAAGCCGTTGTTCAATTTCCAGCGAGCGCTGATACAGCATCGTCCTGTCCCTTAATTCACTTGTCATCATCGAGTCTATCGTCTTTTGATAGACTTGATCGTGAATCATCCCTTCCAGGCTCGGGCAAGTCAATCGGCTCAATTGCAGCTTCCCTCGAACGGAACCGACTTGCAGGGCCGTCCGTGGCAACCTGAAACGACACATGCGAGAGAAAGTGGCGTACGGCGACTTCAGTCCGAAGTCACTTCCTAACGATGGAAGTTGTCGGCATGAAGAGTCCGTGCTGGATTACATAGAGCGGCGTTCGCTGAGGGCTTGAGCTGAAAATGCAGCCTCAACGAAGTGTTTCCCACCTGTCGACTTCACCGCAGCAATCGAAGGCGATTTTAGCTCTGGTGGCGGTGACACTCGAACCCAGCCGTTGTCATAGGCCGTAACAACGCAGCCATGATTGAGCCATTCCCGTCGAGCTTCCTCGGCCGAATTCGCCGTTCGGACCGCTTCCTGATTGGCGAAGAGAGTAATGCGACTCCTCATCGTTTCGTGGGGGTGAATTGGAATCCAGTGGCTCAGCTCCGGGGGCAAATCCAGAGTCCTGAAACGAGCGGGATCATCGAACAGGGATGAACCATAAGCGTTGGCTGAACACTGCGAGCGATGCTCCAGTTGCTCCGCTGCTGCGGCACTGGCGGAAAACAGTGGAGCCAGATTCACCGTTTCACTATGCCCGTTTATTTGTCCTCCATCGAGCTGTTCGGTGAAGATCAGCAACGGGTCGAGGTCACATCCGTTCCAGCAGCATTCCTGCAGAGTTTCCCTGATGAATTGCCGAGTTCCATTTCGGCCAAAGAACCCGACTCCCATGGGCTGACCGGCTCGCATCCATTTGTGGCACCCGGTGACAACAAAGTCGGCCACGGACAGACTGTCGTCGATTGGTACCTGGCAGAATGCCTGAGCTGCATCGACCAGAACGAACTGCAGGTGACTGGTGTTTCGGATTTGTTCAACGATGGCTCGAACGGGGATTCGAACTCCCAAATGGTCCACGGCCGGCAGGAATAGCCCGTCGCATCCGTTCTCAGCACATAATCTGGCCAGGAACGACGCCACGTCGGCCACAGTCCATCTTTCTCGGAAGATGGCATCCCGAAGCGGGGCCGTTGTGATTTGAGCACCAGCGGCCAATGCCTGCCTTGAAACAGCATCCTGATATGTCGGCCAGCTCAGGTCGGTCGTCAGAACGTGACGACATGTCTGAAACATGCTGCGAGCGGCCAGTTGGACCAGCGATAGTGACCGACTGGCAAGCAACACGTTCCAGTGATCGGGGCCACCGGCTAATTGGCCGAGCGACTGCTTCAGTGTTCGCACACCGGCCCAGGTTTTCAGGGCAGGGAAGTGGCTTTGGTAATGATTCGGCCAGGCGTTGTAGCCGTGTTGCAGGAATTCTTCGAAGTACAGCGTTGAGGGCTCTTCGGCCGTCAGTCGAACGAAGTCTATTTGTGCATCTCGTGCGGCCGGTAAGGTCTGGCCCAGCCGCGCCGTATCCAGATAGAGGAGCGGTCGCAAGCCTGTACTTTCTGCCGAGCCAAACCAATTGGCTCGGGTACAGGATCACTTTAACCGCCGATTTCGTACCGATCCAGATAACTTGCGAAAGATTCTGAGTACACGGCCAAACGATTCCAGCGTTCTTCGGCTGCCGCCACGGAACTGAAATCGAAGTGCAAACGGAAGCGAACGGTCCGAGCATGCTCATCCAGTTCCTGAGTCCCGACTGCCCGAGAACCGTAGATACCGAAATCTGCGAGCAGTTCCGGCTCGGATGCTATCGCAGAGACTCTGACAAAACTGATTCGAATGCCACGCATGTGTTGTTCGTGGATCCACTGACGCAGCGTTTCAGATGGCCAAACGGCTCCAAGCGGCCACAGTTCATCAGCGACAATCACAATACGCTCGATTGAGACATGTCCGGACTTCTGCAGTTCGAAGTTGACGGCCATGCTCTTTCGACCGGGCTCATCCTGCCAGTAAGCTGTCGATTGAACCCAGGCAACCGATCGATACTGATACAAGCCGGGACTTCGCAGTAAGCGCTCATACACAAGACGCCAAGTCTCCGTACCCTCGAAGATCAGGAGTCCATCGGCCAGCGTATGAATTCGGCGATTGGCGTCATCCAGCGATTCCAAAGCCAGCTCACGGTAGATCGGATCGAGTGCCCGACTAATTCGTGCCAATGACTCCGACATGGACTGGTAGCGGGAGAATGTGTCCACGTCCCGAGCCAGCGCAAACGGGAGTTCCAGCAGCGACAGGTTCGCAGGGGACGCCTGATTCGACCAAGCGGTTCGGCCGGTCACCACAACCACGAGCAGCAGACAGAGCAGCAGTTCAAAGACCTCAGCTTCAACCCAAAACCAGATCGTTACGGTGGAGATTACTGCGAAAGCGGGCAACACCAATTGTCGGTGCGTCGGCCAATTGTGACTGGGGTCTGGAATCCTGAATTTCGCCATACAGCTACCGTATTTCGTTCTGACGGCAGAGGCAAGTCTTCAACGGGCCTCATCGTTCCAGCGGATATCACGGTGAGTTATCTGAGCCGTAACCCATGCAAATCTCTGAAGGTTTCTGGTTCAACTTTTGCCCCATGGTCCGGAATGGAACACAGAGCCTGAACACGATGAAGGGTCGTTGAATCACTAGTCTCAACGCATTCACGAACTTCTTTGAGTTCCCAGAATTTCCGCGTGGCGCTCGCCCGTTTGAATAAGTGGCGGGGAGAAGAGACTACTTTCAAAAGGAGGATGCCCATCATGTCGCAGGTGAAAGTCCCGGACGTTTCAGAGATGACAATCCGCATGGATGCCATCAGCCCTGAAGCAGAAAAGGAACTCAATGAGCTGAGCTGGGAGTCGCAGAGAGCTGTATTGCGACTGCTGCTCGAACGCCCAGTCATCAGAAGCGACTGTAAGCGAGTTCAGAGGCTGGGTGACCTTCGAGTGTATCGAATGCGAGTCACCAGATCCGTCCGTCTCTGTTTCGTTTGTATTCAGCAAGTTCACTGCATCGTGAGTTTTGGCTCGAAGCATGATTTTGAACGTTTTTGCAACACGTTTCACGGTTCCTTTCCCAACTCGTTCATTCCCCTATCGGAGTCCACAGTCATGAAGAAACTGATCTCTCAAACCTCGCAGATGCCTGTCAACTTCAGCAGGGCCGATCAATCCGTGGTTCGACCGGAACACAAGGAATCACTGGAGTCGAATCCAGTCTATTTGGAAGCGCAACGCATCGGCTTCGCGTTGACAGAGATGTTTGAAACCGGAATGGAGGGATTTCAGTCGAAGATTGATGACGATATTGTGGCGCAGGTGCAACTGATGAAGGAAGATCTTGAAAAGAACCTGCTGCTGTTGGCTGGATCGCACAAGCAAGAGCAAATGAACACAGATGCGAAGATCGCTGAACTGGCCGCTTGTATTTCAGAAATTGATCGAATGGTGAAGACTCAGTCCGCAGCACTACGTCGAATTGCTGGAGAGGACAAAGTACGCATGCATCAACTCAACACTGAAGTGCAAGAGCATCAGCGAGTCATCGAGTCCCTGCAGCAGTTGGTCGAAAAGTTGACATGCCGTCAGGACCAGTTGGCAGAGCTGCTGGCGAACGCTCGACAGGAAGAAGACGTTCATCATCTTCAGCAGCAGCAGTTGGTGAAATTCACCGAATCGCTCTCGGAGCAAGTGAAGTCAACCTCAGGGTCCCTCATTCTATGTCACCACAACGTCGGAAGACTTAACCGTCTTGCGGAATTCCGGATACCCGGGATTGAATTTCGTTCCGGCAGGAATGAAGAGGACATAAAGTCGCTGATCATGCGATTGAGATTACTTGAAACGGTAGTTCGAGACCTGGCAGTTGAGGCCATTCAGCCAGCAAAGTACTGGCGTCGAGTTTGTCATTGGATGTTATTCCTGACAGATTATGGCCTAACGCTGTCGAAACAGTTTAGATCCAGAGTCGCCACATACGGAACCACCCTACGCTCGAAGTTCGCATGGGGCGATCGCGACATGAAGAACAAGCAGAATCAGTAGGTGGATGGAGAGTGGCCGGTGGTGCCGCTCTCCTGCCTGATGAGTTCAGGCCGTCAGGAGTAAAATGTCGTTAAGCGTGGTCAACGCTGACCATCATCGTCCGAGCTGACGCTACTGGCGGACTGATTGTAGATCCACGTGTGAGCCAGATCACAGACCTTGGCCACCAGTGGCAGGTCATCGCGTCCAAAGCTTGTCGTGTCTTTCCACTCGTCTCCGTCTTTGTACAGGCGAGAGATGGTCACATTGTGACGCACTCCGGATTCTGTCTGGTTTGGCCAGATGGCGGCTCGAATGCGTCCCATGCGAATTTCATGGACAGGACGTTTCTTGACTTCGCGGGTCTGAGTGCGGTTTTTCGTGTTGGTACTCATCGTCGTTGGACTTTCTTTCGGAATCGTTGAAGAACTGATGACGGGCTTCACAGTGAAGCCCGTCAACCTGTTTGCAGAACACGATGTTGTGGAATCAGGCATCTGCCATCGACCACAGAACTCTGCGGCAACATTCCTTTGCCGCGTTCCGGTGAGCATCAGCATCCATGGTGGGATCTGTCGATGTCACCGGTGGGAAACCGCCGCGGGCGAGCCAGCCCAGCAGGGATAAGGCGCGTTCGCGAGTGATTTCCTGATCGTCACGACGAATGGCATCCTGCAATTCGTCCCATGTGGCTTGCGGGTCCATGATGTTCCCTTCAAGCCGCAAGCGCCAGCGACAGCAGTTGGGCGACTTTGTAGTCCGCATCGGCTCGATCAGCGGCATACGACAGTCGCTGA
>Ga0075152_10002616_pt1 | contig 12762 bp, 12 predicted proteins | sample JI61114C2DNA_FD_70964 | JGI IMG/M metagenome (GOLD analysis project Ga0075152, IMG submission 70964) | Wastewater effluent complex algal communities from Wisconsin, to seasonally profile nutrient transformation and Carbon sequestration -... | ecosystem: Engineered > WWTP > Effluent > Algae...
GAAATTGTACAAATACTTAGTGTTGGCTTTCCTTGTTTTGTTGTTGGGTAATAAGGCCCAGTCTCAATCATCCACGGGTTCAACAGATACTACCATCACTTCTATTGAAGCGGATTTGGTCAACATCTTCCAACAGAAAACACCTAAGAACTATAAAGTGGCGGGCGTGAAAGTGGTGGGTAACCGTTTTTTTGACGAGAACTTGCTTATCTCCATTGCCAATATTAATGTTGGAGATGAGATTAAAATTCCTGGTGGCGATAATTTTGCAAAAGCCATTACCAAACTCTGGAGTCAGAATTATTTCAGCAATATTGAAATTTATTTGACCAAATTAGAAGGTAAAAATATCTGGGTAGAAATTGAAGTAACAGAAAGACCTAGGTTGTCAAAATTCTATTTTAGAAATACCCGTAAAACAGAGAGTGAAGATTTATCTGGTAAAACAGGTTTGGTTCCCAATCGCGTGGTAACCGAGAACATGAAGATTACTGCAGTAGAAGCCATCAAAAAATATTATGCAGAAAAAGGTTTCCAAGATGCAAAAGTAGAAATTCAAGAAACCAAAGATTCTAGCTTAAACAATACCCTTACCCTGAATTTTATTGTTGACAAAGGCATTAAAGTGCATATCAACAATATCAATTTTGGAGGCAATACCAATGTGGAAGAAAGCAAGCTGAAAAAGCAATTAAAAGACACCCACGAACAATCAAGGTTTACCCTGTTCCCTACTTATGACAAGGGGATGATTGTAGAAGCCAAGCACTATACTTTTGATGATTACCTAAAAGAAAAGGGCTACCTCACTTATAGCCGTACTAAAAAAGTTTTGGATCCCTATGTGCGTATCAAGTTTTCTTCTGCCAAATTCAATCAAAACAAATTCGAATCTGATCTTGATAATATCCTAACCTATTACAATAGCTTGGGTTATAGAGATGCGGTGATTTTGCAAGACACTGTTTACCACACCAAGAAAGGTGATTTGAACGTAGATATTAAATTACAAGAAGGACGTAAATACTATTTTGGAAATATTACCTGGAGAGGCAATACCAAATTCAGTGATTCTGTCTTAACCTCTATTATGGGTATCCGCAAAGGCGATACTTATAACATGGAAATCTTGGATAAAAAATTGGGTAAGAACGCATCTCCGGAAGGGGGAGATATTAGCGGCCTGTACCAAGATGATGGTTATTTGTTCTTCCGTACTGACCCTGTAGAAACTGCGGTATATAATGATACCATTGACTTTGAAATTAGAATTGTAGAAGGTCCACAAGCCACTATCAAGAATATTCGTATTGCTGGTAATGATAGAACCAAAGAGTATGTGATCAGAAGGGAATTGAGAACCATTCCTGGTGAGAAATTCAGCAGAACTGATTTGGTGCGTTCTAATCGTGAGATTGCGCAGTTGAACTATTTTAACCAAGAAAAAATCAATATCCAACCCATTCCAAATCCGGAAGACGGAACCGTGGATATCAACTATACCGTAGAAGAAAAATCCAGCGATCAGTTAGAGCTGAGTGCCGGTTGGGGTGGTGTAATTGGTTTAACAGGTACCTTGGGAGTTTCATTCAATAACTTCTCTATCCGTAATATTTGGAAAAAATCTGCTTGGGATCCATTACCCATGGGTGATGGTCAAAAATTAAGCTTGCGTATCCAGAGTAACGGTAAGGCATTCCGTTCTTATAACTTCTCTTTCACCGAGCCTTGGTTTGGTGGTAAGAAAAGAAATGCCTTGTCTTTCAGTATTTACAATACCAAGTACGGTCAAACCTATAACCCTGTTACAGGTCAGTATGATCCCAACTATTCTAACCAAAGTTCTATTACTACCACAGGTGTAACCGTGGCTTTGGCTAAGCAATTAAAATGGCCAGATGACTATTTCTCTTTGACAACTGCAGTTAGCTTTACGCGATATAATTTGAATAACTATGCCATTGACCCAGTGAACCTACCCGGTTTTGACAATGGTTATGCGCATAACGTGAACTTAAAACTGACTTTACAACGTTCTTCTGTGGACCAACCTTTGTTCCCTAGAAGCGGTTCTAACTTCTTAGCCAGTGTGCAGTTTACCCCACCTTATACCATGATTAGCGATAAGATTGCTAATTCAACCAATCCTTACGAGTGGATTGAATACCATAAATGGCGTTTCAACGGGGAATGGTTTATTCCTTTGGGTAAGCCAGGTGGAGCAGAACACAACAAACAGTTTGTGATCAGAACCTCGGTTAAATTGGGCTTCTTGGGCAGGTATAACCAAGACTTGCAGGTTTCTCCATTTGAGCGTTTCCAAGTGGGTGATGCCGGTTTGAGTAACCAGTTTGCCTTGTTGGGTTATGATATCATTGCCCACCGCGGATATCCTGTTTACAGCAGTTCTAATCCAAAGATCAACCCTGACCAACAAAGTACCCGTCAGTACTTTACCATTTTCAACAAATACACCATGGAGTTGCGTTATCCATTGAGCTTGAACCCTAGCAGTACTATCTACGCTTTGGGCTTCTTTGAAGCAGCAAATGGTTGGTATTCTATGAAAGATTATAATCCTTTTCAGCTTAGAAGGTCCGTGGGTATTGGGATGCGCTTCTTTTTACCCATGTTTGGTCTGCTTGGATTTGATTATGGCATAGGATTGGATAGGTTTACACCAAACAACGCGTTGAAAGATGCAGCAAGATTCACCTTCATGCTGGGCTTTGAACCGGAATAAACCTAAAAACAAGCATCATGAAAAAATTAGTACTCTCTTTGTTAATGGTCTGCAGCATGGGTTTTGCCCTGCAAGCACAGCAACGTTATGCGGTAATTGACACCAAGTATATCTTGGACAAGGTTCCAGAATACAAAGACGCTGACAAGAAATTGGCAGCCGTTAGTCAGCAATGGCAAAAGGAAATAGATGACCGTCAGGGTGTTCTTGACAAAATGTACAAGAACTATGATGCGGAACAGTTCATGTTAACAGACGAACTCAAGAAAAAAAGAGAAGACGAACTCTTTGTAAGAGAAAAAGAGGTGAGGGATTTACAAAAAAAGCGTTTTGGATACGAGGGAGACCTCTTTAAAGAACGCCAAAGACTGGTAAAACCCATTCAGGACAAGATTTACAATGCCATTCAGAAACTGGCTACCGCTAGAAACTATGATTTTGTACTAGATAAAAGTGAAGGAATTACCGTTATATTTGCCGACCCAAAGCTGGACAAGAGCGATGACGTTCTAAAAGAATTGGGCATAAAATTTTAAACAACCAACAATTATAAATTCTCAAAGATGAAGAAAGTATTATTTGTGTGTGCGGCTGTGTTAGGAAGCCTTTTGTTCAGCAGCAACACCAATGCACAAACCAAAATAGGCACATTTGACGAAGAAGGCGTTTTGAGTTTGATGCCAGGCATTGAAAAGGTTAACATTGCTTTGCAGAGCTACGCTAAGGATTCATTGCAAGTAGATTATGAATACAAAGTGGGTGAGTTTCAGCGCAGAGATAGCATTTTCAAGAAAGACAGTGCTACTATGCCAGCTAGGGCTCGTGAACAAGCTTTAAAAGAAATCAACCAATTGAAATATCAGTTGGTGAATTGGCAGCAGTTCCAACAACAAGCAGTTCAACAAAAACAAGAAGAACTGTTGGTTCCTTACAAGCAAAAAATCTATGCTTCATTGGAAAAAATTATCCGTGAGCAGAAATACACGCATGTTTTTCGTAGTGAAACATTATTTCAATCTCCAATCGGTGATGATCTGGCAATTAAAGTTGCTCTTGATTTGAAATTAGATTTACCTAAAGAACTTCTTGAGAGATTAAAAGCACAAGGCATTCAAATTCCTGCAGCTACTACTACAGCTCCAGCTACCAAGCCGGCTCCTAAAAAAGGATAAAGCAGCGATTAATATTTTTTAAGAACCTCATCCTTGCGATGGGGTTCTTATTTTTGGGTAAGCAGCAAAACAAATTGGGTATGCAAAACAAACCAATCGGTGTTTTTGACAGTGGTTACGGGGGTTTAACCGTACTCAAAGAAATTGTAGCACAATTGCCCGAGTATGATTATCTCTATTTGGGAGACAATGCTCGCGCACCCTATGGTCCTAGGTCTTTTGATACTGTTTACCAATATACCTTGGAATGCGTTGAATGGTTTTTTAAACAGGGTTGTGAGTTGGTGATTCTGGCCTGCAATACCGCATCAGCCAAGGCTCTACGCAATATTCAGCAAAAGGATCTTCCTGGGATTGATCCTTTTAAAAGAGTACTTGGAGTAATCAGACCCAGTACAGAAATCATCGGGTCCTATTCTTCTACTGGTCATCTGGGCATTTTAGGAACACAAGGAACCGTTCTTAGTAATAGTTATCCTATTGAAATCCATAAGTTTTTTCCAGGCATGCAAGTCTTTCAAGAAGCCTGCCCTATGTGGGTTCCCTTGGTAGAAAATGGGGCAGCCAATGAGCCAGGAGCAGATTATTTTGTTCAAAAACACCTAAACCAATTATTGCAACAGTCTTCAACCATTGACACCATTTTATTGGCTTGTACGCATTATCCCTTGTTAATGGCTAAGATTAAGCAGTTTGCCCCAACAGGAGTGACCATTGTTTCGCAAGGAGAGATTGTAGCAAAAAGTTTGGTAGAATATTTGGCCATACACCCCGCCATGGCGGAACAATGTTCCAAAAATGCAGTCATTCGCTTTTGTACCACGGATTCAGCAGCTGATTTTGACGCCCATGCAAGTCAATTTTTTGGCCAGCCAGTAATTTCACAACACGTTGATTTACAGGGCTAATTTGGCCTTTTGAGAATCATGGACAGGCACTAAATGCCAGGTTTTTTGGGCTGAAAACCGCCCTATGAAAGGCTTTCGGGATTTTTTTAGGGCTTTTTTTGATATTCCTTTGCAAGTTTCCCACACAACCATTACCTTTGCCGTCCTTTCACAAGCAGCAGTATGGTGACTGCAGGCATGAAACGTAACAATATTACCGGGTTAGTAAAAAATCGATAAAATGAAACGTACATTCCAACCACATAAACGTCGCAGAAAAACCGTTCACGGTTTCCGCAAACGTATGGAGTCTGCCAACGGCCGCAAAGTATTAGCTAGCCGTAGAGCGAAAGGTCGCAAGAAACTTTCTGTTTCTAGCGAAAAAGGATTGAAATAATTCCACAACAAAGTTGTAAAAATATTCAGCCCTGTTCCGTTCATTCGGAACGGGGCTTTTTTAATTTTGATGCATGAAACAAGGACCATTTACTTATCCGCGCAAACAAAAACTCAAGAGCCGCAAACTCTTAGGGAAATTGTTTCAATCAGGTAAGTCCTTGAATGCTTTTCCAATAAAATTGATTTATCAGACCAATAGTCCTTTTGTTGGTGAAACCCTGATGGCGGGTGTGGGAGCCAGTTCTAGGAATTTTAAAAAAGCCGTGGACCGCAATAGGATCAAGCGCTTGTTGCGTGAATCTTTTAGGTTAGAGCAAGCCATCTTGCAAACTGGATTGCCCCTAGATCGCCAATGGCAATTGTTTTTTATCTATACCGGAAAAGACCTGCCAGATGGTAAACTCGTTCAAAACAAGATGCAGTTCTTGATGCATAAATTGGTAGATCAGTTTGCACCCAAAGAAACGCTAACTAGTACAAAAACTGATTGAACTATACAGCCCCTTAGACTTAATACTACCAAATAATACTCCCATCTTCAAACCTTAGTCATGAAGGAAATAGCCAAGCAAATATTGATCTTCCCCTTCATGGTATTGATTCGGTTCTATCAATGGGTGTTATCGCCCGTAATGGGCCCTAAATGCCGGTTTACGCCTACCTGTTCTCAGTATGCGGCAGATGCACTTAAAAAGCACGGCATTTGGAAGGGTGGGGGCTTGGCACTCAAAAGAATCTCCAAATGTCATCCCGGTGGTCCACACGGTTATGATCCGGTTCCTTAGTGCAGTAAGATGACTTCTTTTAAAAAGCTGCTATTCAAAGCGTGATTTAAAAGTTGGCAATCCCTGAATCTTTCTCCAATTATTTTTTGTCTGCTTCTGTAGCAGTTGTAGGCTTAGTCAATTCTTCTAATTTTCCAATGGTTTCCCTGATTTCGCGGATAGAATAAAAGCGATATACTTCTGGTGCTTGTCCGTCTACTTTTTCAGCAGAACGCATTTGGTGATAAGGGGTTACAATAATGGCTTCTAAATTGTCTGTGATCTTTACAGCTTGGTTAGGCAGGATAAAGAAATTCTTTTCTTTGGATACAATTTTTCCTGCTACCAATTGTTGTAAACTATCAATCTTAACTTTCAGGTCTTCTTGTGTCAATAAGTTCTGTTGCAACTTAGGCGCAGTATAATTTTGCAAAGCGCCAATAATGGTATCATTCTTTACATTCAATACGTACAAGCCTTTATCGGTAAGGGTTACCGAGGTTTTGCCTCCTGGAGCATCTAATTGAATAGTAGCAGTAGCATCTGTATAATTCACCACTTTTTCTTCATGACCGGTACCGTCTTTGGCACTAATGGTTTTAGTGGATTCATCAATGGTAGCTGGTCCCTTACTTAGCACATACACACGTTTGATACTAGAAGAACAAGAAGCAAATAAGGTTAGTGCAAGAAGGCTGTAAGTCAATTGTTTCATGATGCTGATTTTTAAAAAAATAATCCCGCCGAAGCGGGATTAAAACTAAGCTATTTTCTCTTTGATTGGTCTGTTTAACCAACCACATTTCTAGATTAATGAGCAGCTGTAAAACGCTCAGCTACCTTGGTCCAGTTTACTACATTCCAGAATGCAGCCAAATAGTCTGCTCTGCGGTTCTGATACTTTAGGTAATATGCGTGTTCCCAAACATCAGCACCCAAGATTGGCTGGCCTTTTACTTCAGCCACATCCATCAAAGGATTGTCTTGATTAGGCGTAGAAGAAACTTCTAATTTGCCATCTTTTACAATCAACCAAGCCCAACCGCTACCAAAGCGAGTCATGCCAGCTGCTGCAAATTTTTCTTTGAAAGCATCAAATGAGCCAAATGCTGCAGTAATAGCATCGCCTAGAGCGCCTGTTGGAGCGCCACCTGCGTTTGGTGCCAAGCTTTCCCAGAAAAAAGTATGGTTCCAGTGACCACCGCCATTATTTCTAACAGCAGGGCTAATGCTACCAGCTACGGCTACTAATTCAGCAAGTGTCTTGCCTTCATTAGCAGTGCCAGCAACGGCTTTGTTCAAATTGTCTACATAAGCTTGATGGTGCTTGCCATGGTGAATCTGCATGGTTAGCGTATCAATATGTGGTTCCAAAGCTTCGTGTGCGTACGGTAAAGGTGCTAGTGTAAATGACATATAATAATGGTTTTTATAAAAGGTGAAAACAAATTTACTCCCTTAAAGTTGATTAATCCCGGAACATTTCAATTCTTTCCCATCTCGAAAATGGGCTAGCGTTTGGCCCTAAAGAAACTCTGGATAATAAAACTGCAGTCAGCTTCTAAGACTCCGCCTACTAATTCGGTTTTAACATGAAAGGGAGACTTTTCCTTGGTAATATGTTGGTAGCCGTTTTTAACGTCATATGCCCCAAAAACTACACGGCCAATCTTGCTCCAGTAAAGGGCTCCCGCGCACATGAGACAGGGCTCTAGGGTTACATAAAGGGTGGCATCTGGTAAATACTTGGCTCCCATAAAGGCAAAGGCCGATGTAATGGCCAGGATTTCTGCGTGTGCAGTGGCATCATTCAAGAGTTCTACTTGGTTGTGACCGCGCGCAATGATCTTGCCGTCTTGAACCACTACGGCACCAACTGGCACTTCGTCTGCATCATAGGCTTTCTGCGCTTCTTTGAGTGCCTGTTGCATAAAATATTCATCACCGGGTGCTTCCATGCCGCTAAGTTAAAGCAAATCTATGGGCACAAAAAAGCCATCCCCTAGAGGATGGCAATTGTTGGTATTGGTTGTCGTTTGGGTGTGCTTAAAGTTGCTTGATGCGAATATTGCGGAAATACACATCATTACCATGGTCTTGCAAAGCAATATGGCCTTTGAATAATTTGCCAAAATCTGGCTTGGTTTTAAATTTACTTCCTGCAATCAGGTTCTTCCAGTTGTCATCGCCGTAGGTGGTAGAAACCACTACTACACCGTTTAACAAGAGTTCCAATTTGCCCTTATTACTGATGACTTCTGCTAGGTTCCATTCGCCTACTGGTTTAACTACGCCTTCTTTGCCTTCTACTAAGTCATAGAGGTTGCCTGCACGGTGTTTGATAATTTTACCATCGCTATGACCGTCATTATCAAGTACCTGCATTTCAGGACCTGTCCACCATGATTCTTTGTATTTGGAAGTATCTTCCTGTGCATAGAAAATGATACCGCTATTGCCATTAGGAGAAATTTTCCATTCCATTTTCAAATGAAAATTCTCATAAGCGGCGTCAGTAATTAAGTCTCCACCACCATTGCCTTTATTGGCTTTTTTGTATGCAGCGTCTAAGTGAAGCACACCGTCATCCACTTTCCAGGCTTCTCCACCTGATTTATTGCCATATACATGCCATCCCTTGGTGGTTTTGCCATCAAAGAGAGACTTGAAACCCTTTTCAGTTTGATTGGGAGTTGTTGGTTTGTCAGGATTACCTACCATCAAGGAAAGGGAAACAAGACCGGCTAAAAGCAATGTTTGCATGTTGTTTATTTGCGTAGTAAGAAAATATATTTCACCATTTGTTTGGCGTCTTCTTCAGATAAAGCTGGATGCGGAGTCATTGGTACTTGTCCCCAAACACCTGAACCACCTTTGATAATTTTTCCTGCCAACAATGTCAGGTTCTCTTCATTGTTTTCATACTTGGCAGCCACTTCTTTATAAGCCGGTCCAATATTCTTGGTATCGGTTTTATGACAAGTTAAACAGTCAGATTTAGCAATCAAGGTCAAACCTTTTTCATAATCAGGATTGGCGCTGATGTCATTTGCAGCTGGTGCTGCTGGTTCTGCACTAACACTTGGTGTTTCTTTTTTCTCTGAGGTACTGCCGCCTCCGCAAGCTGCCAATACTAATAAGGCACTCATTGCTACTAAATACTTTTTCAAAGCTTTCAATTTTAAATATGAATAATTAAAGTTATTACTGAATTCCCAAAATGCGTTTATTAAATGCTTCATCTGATCCGGTATTGGCAAAATCGTCAAAAGCTTTTTCTGTTACGCGAATAATATGATCCTTGATAAACACAGAACCCTCTGCAGCACCGGTTTCTGGGTGCTTGATAGCGCATTCCCATTCCATAACTGCCCAGCCTTTGTAATTGTATGCGGCTAGCTTGCTAAAAATAGATTTAAAATCTACCTGACCATCGCCCAGCGAACGGAACCTGCCTGCACGGTCTATCCAGTTTTGGTAGCCACCATAAACGCCTTGTTTTCCTGTTGGATTAAATTCCGCGTCTTTTACATGGAACATTTTAATGCGTTCATGATAGTAGTCTATATAAGCCAAGTAGTCTAGGCTTTGTAGCACAAAGTGCGATGGGTCATATAGGAGATTGGCTCTTTTGTGGTTGCCTACTTTTTCCAAAAACATTTCATAGCTAATGCCATCATGTAGGTCTTCCCCAGGATGAATTTCATAACAGAGATCCACACCCACTTCATCAAATTTGTTGAGGATGGGTAACCAGCGATTGGCCAGTTCTGTAAATCCTGTTTCTACTAGTCCTGCTGGTCTTTGTGGCCATGGATAAACCGTATGCCATAACAAAGCACCACTAAAAGTAGCGTGGGCATCCAAACCTAGGTTTCTAGAAGCTTTGGCCGCATATTCCAATTGCTGCACTGCCCAAGCCGTTCTAGCTGTGGGATTATTGCGTACAGACGCTGGGGCAAATCCGTCAAAAAGCGCGTCATAAGCAGGATTCACGGCTACTAACTGTCCTTGTAAATGGGTACTGAGTTCCGTAATTTCCAAACCAGCTGCGTTAACAATACCCTTGATTTCGTCAGCATAGGTTTTGCTTTCTGCTGCTTTTTGTAGGTCTATGCATCTAGGATCCCAGCTAGGAATTTGAACACCAACAAAACCTAAGCTCTTGGCCCAAGCGCAAATGGTATCCAGTTGGTTAAACGGGGCCTCATCGCCCATAAATTGGGCCAGAAAAATACCGGGCCCTTTAATATTGGTCATAATAACTGATTAATTGGTTAGATCTTGTATTCGGTCCACTTAATATCTGATTGCGCAGATGCCACTACATTGTCAATAAAAGCCATGCCCCTGATACCATCGGCCACGCCTGGAAAATCTAATTCTTCCTTGGTGGGTTCTGTTCCGTCTATACGTGCAGAAAGGGTTTTGGCAAAATTGTGGTAGATATTGGCAAATGCTTCTAAATAACCTTCTGGGTGTCCACCCGGAGTGCGGCAATTCATGGTAGCATAACTGCTCAAACGGTCTCCATAATTACCTCCTGCACGCAGGATTTGGGTTGGAGCGTCAAGCCATTTTACCAAGAGGGTATTGGGTTCGTGTTGTGCCCATTCAATTCCGCCCTTCTCTCCATATACGCGAATCTTTAAAGCATTTTCTTCACCAGCTGCAACCTGTGAAGCCATCAAGACCCCGTGTGCACCATTGCTAAATTTCAGCAACACATTACCATCATCATCCAACATACGGCCGGGTACAATGGCGTTTAAATCGGCACAGAGATGGGTAATCTGCGCACCGGTAATATATTCAGAAAGGTGTGCAGCGTGGGTTCCAATATCGCCCATGCAACCACTCTTACCACTTTTCTTAGGATCCGTTCTCCAAGCGGCTTGGGCATTCCCCTCGCGCTCAGACAGTTTACTCAACCAGCCTTGAGGATATTCTACCCAAACCTTGCGGATGGCACCTAGAACACCATCGGCCACCATGGCCCTAGCTTGTTTTACCAAGGGGTAACCAGAATAAGTATGGGTAAGGCAAAGAATCAAACCAGTCTCTTCTACCTTTTGTTTGAGTTGCTGTGCTTCTTCTAAGGTAAAAGCAATGGGTTTTTCAATAACAACGTGAAAACCATGCTCCAAAGCCATCATGGCTGGGGCAAAATGCGCAAAATTGGGGGTTACAATGGTCACAAAGTCAATGCGCTTGTCTGCTGGAAGGGCTGCTTCCTTTTCAATCATTTCCTGAAAGGTTAAATAAGTTCTTTCAGCAGGCAGGAACAACATTTTACCTGATTCTACGGCAACTTCTGGGTTGATGCTCAAAGCACCTGCGGCCACTTCTATTAATCCATCCATATTGGCGGCAAAGCGGTGGATGGCTCCAATGAAAGCGTCTTTTCCGCCTCCAATCATGCCCATTCTGAGTTTACGATTCATATAGCTTTTTTGTAATTAATGATGCAATCTGATGAAGCTTAAAAAATTCCTTTCAAATTTAATACAAGGGAAGCAGTGATGGATGAATATTTTGACAATACTTATGACACTGATACTATTTTGTTCTAGTAGACTGTTTTTTTGACTTTTTCATAGTGTCAGACAGACACAAAGCAATGGTTTAGCCAAATGACCGAAAAAAATAGATTGATTGCCGATGAATTCAACCCGTTTTTAAAAATAAAAAATTACATTTAGCTTCCTAAATATTGCTTTCCATAATTATAACCACATGCAAACTACCCCACAGCGTAGCCAATTATTTGTAGCCAGTTGTCTGGCCTTATTGGTAACATCTTTATCTTTTGGAATCCGCGCAGGCATCCTTGGAAGACTTGGAACAGAGTTCCAATTAAATGCCGAAGAACTTGGAACCATTGCCGCCACTGCATTCTGGGGTTTCCCTTTGGCAGTTGTGATTGGTGGAATTCTAGTAGATATTATTGGCATGAAAAAGCTCTTGCTGGTAGCATTTAGTTTTCACTTGATTGGGATCCTACTCACCATTTTTGCAGGTGGCTATTGGAGTTTGTTCATTTCTACCCTTTGTGTAGGTATTGCCAATGGAACCGTAGAAGCTGCATGTAATCCACTAGTGGCTACCATTTATTCTGACAACAAGACCACTAAACTTAACCACTTTCACTTGTGGTTCCCAGGTGGAATTGTCATTGGTACCTTATTGGTATTCTTCTTGGACAAAGCTGGCATTAGCTGGCAGATTCAAGTTGGATTAATGATTATCCCAACCCTTATTTACGGATACTTATTTAGTAAATTAACCTTCCCAGTTACAGAACGCGTTGCTAGTGGGGTTTCTACCGCAGAGATGTACAAAGCCGTATTGAATCCTTTGTTCCTCTTTATGATTGTGCTCATGTTTGGTACTGCTATTACCGAGTTGTTTACAGGTCAGTGGATAGATGTATTATTGAAAAATGTTTCTGACAACGCCATTCTTTTGTTGACCATTGAAACTGGTGTAATGGTGTTGGGTAGGGCATTTGCAGAACCCGTGGTTCATAAATTTTCTCCCCAAGGTGTATTGTTAATCTCTGCAGTGTTAGCAGCACTGGGTCTTTACTTATTAGGACATACCACAGGTAATATGTTATTTGTAGGCGCCATTGTATTTGGAATGGGTGTTTGTTATTTCTGGCCCACCATGCTTGGTTTTGTTTCTGAGAATTTACCTAAAACAGGTGCGATTGGTATGAACTTTATGGGTGGAGCCGGTATGTTTGCTGTTTCTGTTTATATGATGTTCATGGGTGGTTATTATGACCGCTTGAT
>Ga0075152_10002617_pt1 | contig 12756 bp, 7 predicted proteins | sample JI61114C2DNA_FD_70964 | JGI IMG/M metagenome (GOLD analysis project Ga0075152, IMG submission 70964) | Wastewater effluent complex algal communities from Wisconsin, to seasonally profile nutrient transformation and Carbon sequestration -... | ecosystem: Engineered > WWTP > Effluent > Algae...
TGTATTTCTACATAAACTTTACCTTCTTTATTTAAATGTACTTGTGCAAATGCAGCAATGTGCTCATAAAATAATAAGGGTGAATGACTGGGTACAAATAAAGCTGTATGCGGTTCATACCCTGTTACATTCAAATCCATCTTTTCCTTTTCATTCATTGGTATATAGGGAGGATTGCTTACGATGATATCATAGTTGCACAATTGTTGCCATGCGGCTCTGTCCAGTAAATCGACCTGCATAAAAAGTACATCAGCTTCATTTGAAACTGCGTTTTGTTTTGCAATCAGCAAGGCTTCATGGCTTACATCAATTGAAGTAATATTTGCATTTCCCCGGTTTTTTTTTAATGCAACAGGTATACATCCACTGCCACTGCCGATATCAAGGAGGGAGATATCTCCATCATTTTCATCCAGTATCCATTTTACCAGTTCTTCTGTTTCTGGTCTTGGGATCAGTACATTTTCGTTTACTGCAAACCGTATGTTGTAAAACCAGGCTTCACCCGTAATATGCTGCAGGGGTTTGTGGGTAAGTAATTGCGCTAAAGCTTCATCGAGGATTTTTATTTGTTCCCCGGTTAATGCCTTACCTGGGTTTGTCACAATATTCTTCCTGGAAATTCCTGTTTTGTTTTCAAATAGTAATCCGGTTACAGCAGCCGCTTCGTTCAAAGAGTAAATGCTTTGAAGTTTTTGTAAATAGTACCGGTAATATTCGTTCCATGTCATCCCGACAAACATAGTTTATTTTTCAATCCTTATTTTTGAGCGGTTGAGCATTGATACTATATATATGCAGCGTTGCCTCCAGCTGGCAAAGCTGGGTGCAGGTAATGTGGCACCCAATCCAATGGTGGGTGCCGTGCTGGTGCATAACAACAGGATAATTGGGGAAGGCTATCACCAGCGGTATGGGGAGGCACATGCAGAAGTAAATTGCATCAATCATGTGTCAGCGGAAGATAAATTACTCATAAATAAAAGCACCTTGTATGTTTCTCTTGAACCCTGTGCTCATTATGGTAAAACACCTCCCTGCGCAGACCTCATCACAAAAATGCAAATTCCCCAGGTGGTTATTGCTTGCCGCGACAGTTATAAAGAAGTGGACGGTAAGGGTATTGACAAGCTAAGGTCAGCTGGTGTAAACGTGACCGTTGGTATTTTGGAAGCAGCGGCCAGGATGTTAAATAAGCGGTTCTTTACTTTTCATGGAAAGCAACGGCCATATATTATTTTAAAGTGGGCGCAAAGCAGTAATGATAAAATTGCCAATGCAGATCTTTCAAAAGTTCAAATAAGCAATGATTTTACCAACCGGCTGGTACATCAATGGCGGAGTGAAGAAGCGGCTATTATGGTTGGTACTAATACTGCTTTGCATGATGATCCTTCATTAACAAACAGGCTTTGGACCGGGAGCAACCCGGTAAGGATTATAATTGATAAGAACCTCAAAGTTCCTGCCAGCAGTCATTTGTTAAGTGATGGAGGTAAAACCATCATTTTTAATGAGCATAAAAATATAGAGGAAGGCAATTTGCTATACAAACAGCTTAAGAGCAGTGCTGTATCAGTAAGTGAAATAATGGGCAGCTTATTTGAGATGAATATTCAAAGTGTTCTGGTGGAGGGGGGGACGATGCTTTTGCAATCTTTTATAGACGCAGGTTTGTGGGACGAAGCCAGGATTATTACCAACAACGATCTCGTGATACAGGAGGGAAGGGCAGCACCGGAATTAAAATTTCAGATCAAGGTTGGAAGACAAGACATTTTTTCAGACAGCATACAATATTACACAAGGCAACAGAGCAAATGAGTAAGGAAGATTTAAAAGATGACAAGACGGTTTACTACACTATTGATAAACCAGGTGTGGCAGAATTTAAAGACCGGGGCAGCAAGTTTATTGCCTTTGCCTATCCCATCGGCCATGTGGATGATTTTAAAAAACATCTTCAGGAACTAAAAAAACTGCATCCTAAGGCTGTTCATCATTGTTTCGCTTATCGTATTGGCACCGATGGTAACAATTTCAGGGTTAGTGATGACGGAGAGCCATCGGGAACCGCCGGCCGGCCCATACTTGGTCAAATAGACAGTAAGCAGGTTACCAATGCAGCCGTTATTGTGGTGAGGTACTTTGGCGGCACGCTTTTGGGCGTTCCAGGATTGATCAACGCTTATAAAACAGTGGCATCACTGGCCTTGCAGGTAACACCGGTTGTTCAAAAGCAGGTTGAAGTGAACTTTACCATTCAGTTTGATTATACCCGTATGAATGAAGTGATGACGGTTTTAAAGCAACACAACTGCACCATCATAAGCCAGGAAATGCAATTATTCTGTTCCATCCTGTCGGGAATTCCTTGCAACAGGCAGCAAGAAGTGTTGTATAAGCTAAAAGAAATACCCGGGGTAAATATCACAAAATCGTAATCCTGTCTAAAAGTGGTGTTCATTTTTTTATCCTAATTAATTTTTTTCAAAATTTTATACTACTTTTAAACGCCCATTACAATAACAGCTTATTTAATACCAAACTAGATTATGAGGAAACTTTTACTTTCCCTCCTGGTGTTTATTACCGTATGTAAACTATCAGAGGCGCAACAATTACATTTCACATCGCTTTTTCAACAGCATAATTCCATGTATAACCCGGCTGCTGCAGGGTTTACGGGGCATGGCGTTATAGGTACCACCTACCGGAGCATGTGGTCTGCTTTTCCTGGGAATCCACGCACATTTATGGTGTACGGAGACGCTTTTTGGGAGAAAAAAAGCTCTGGTTTTGCTGGTTATGTTTACCGGGATATAACCGGACCTACCAGCCGCACCGGCGTACAGGGTGCTTATTCTTTTCATGTTAAAACTGGTGAAAAATCAAAACTCGGGTTGGGTATTGAGTTGAGGGGATTGCAATATTCGATAGATAAATCAAAATTAACCGACGCATTGGGAAGCGATCTCGTACTGGCTGGAAACAACACTTCCTTTAAATTAGATGCGGGTGCCGGTGTATATTTTTCCGACGGAAAATTTAGTGCAGGCGCTGCTGTAAGCCAGTTAATTCAATCAAAACTGGCGTTTAGTGATATTCCCAATGCAACCGAAAGGGCAAAATTGTATCGCCATTTTGCGTTTACCTCAAGTTATGTAATTCAAACAGGCGGCACTACACATCTTACTCCTTTTACAATAATAAGGTACATACCCAATGCACCAACAGAATTTGATTTTGGTTGTAAAGTAGATGTGCAGGATAAGATTTGGTGGGCTATGTCGTGGAGGATACGTCATTTCTGGAGCCTTCAGGCGGGCTTTAAGCTGGCTGACAAAATAAGCTTTACGTACGCTTATGATTACTATAACGAGCCTTTCTCTGATTTTAATACAGGGAACAATGCACATGAAATGGGACTACGGTTCGATTTAAAAAAGAAAAAATAATTTCCGTCCGGTATCTTTTGCAAAATTTCCAATCCACTCCCTGGTTTAAGATTTTTCATTATTGCTAATAATACTTCTTCATCATGAATTTTACCTCAGTTCCTAAAATGTTATTCAAGATGTTATATACAAGGCTGCTGCCTTTGTGTGTAGTAATGTTTACTGCCACGGCAGCTTTTGGCCAGGCGCCGCCGAATGATAATGCGTGCCAGGCAACAACCCTTACACCAGATGCCACCTGTACTTTTGTGCAAGGTACCAATGTAAGCGCTACAGCCAGTCCTGGCTCACAAGCGCCAACCTGTGCAAACTTTACTGCCGGTACCACCGCTGATGTGTGGTTTCGGGCAACAGTACCAGCAGGAGGTGTTCTTCAGTTTGATATGCAGGCAGGCACCATGACGGATGGCGGTATGGCTGTTTACAGGGGAAACACTTGTCAGGGATTGATTTTGTTACCTGGTGCATGTGATGATAACAGCAGCTCCAATCCTAATATGCCCAAGCTCACAGTATCCGGCTTAAATCCTGGGTCTACTGTTTATGTAAGGGTTTGGTCAAAAAATGGTATTACAGGCACTTTCGGTATTTGTGCTACCATTCCGGTGCCACCACCAGCAAATGACGAAGTATGTAATGCAATTGAACTGCCGGTAGAGCCTACTTGTAATTTCCAGACGTATACCAATGCCAGTGCATCTTTAAGTAGCGGAGTAAACCCACCGGTATGCGCCGGATTTTTGGGCGGTGATGTGTGGTTCAGAGTGGTAGTTCCTGCCAATACCACTGCTTTGGTATTTGATACAGACGAAGGCGTAGTTACAGATGGTGGTATGGAAATTTATTCCGGCAGTGCATGTACAGGCACACTGCAACCGCTTGCCTGCGATGATAACAGTAGCTCTAACGGCAACATGCCCAGCCTGACCTTAGGTGGTTTTACACCAGGGGATACAGTATGGATCAGGTTTTGGGAAAAAGACAATAATAACAATGGAACCTTTGGTATTTGCGTAACCTTACCACCGCCACCTCCTGCAAACGATGACCCTTGCAGTGCGGTATTATTACCGGTAGAGGCTGCTTGTAACTACCAGAATTTTACCAATGTGGATGCTTTAAGCACTATAAATGTAACAGATCCCGGATGTGGTGATTACCAGGGCGGTGATGTTTGGTTTAAAATAGCTGTACCCGCTGGTGGAAGAGTAGTACTGGATGCACAAACCGGTGTAATGACCGATGGTGCTATGGCAGTGTACAGGGGAACCTGCAGCACTCTTGAATTACTTGCTTGTAATGAAGATGCAAGTGTTAATGGTGCAATGCCAACCATTACACTTGGTGGACTAACGGAAGGGGATACCCTCTGGATCCGTTTCTGGGAAGAAGGCAATAATAATAACGGCAGTTTTGGGATTTGTGCCTCAATACCCCCGCCCGCCCCAACAAATGATGACCCTTGTACTGCAACACCAGTAACCGCAAACAATACTTGTGTGTTCCAAACCTTTACTAATGCAGAATCTACCGGCTCTACCGGCATGCCTGATCCAGGTTGTGCCAGTTACCAGGGTTCTGATGTGTGGTTCTCCGTGGTGGTTCCGCCGGGTGGGGCATTGATATTCGATGCACAAGCCGGGGTAATCACTGATGGTGGCATGGCGCTGTATACAGGTACATGTGATAACCTCACTTTATTGTCCTGTGATGATGATGCCAGTAATAATGGTGCAATGCCTTTCCTGAGTGAAGTTGGTCTTACACCTGGTGATACAATATGGATACGTTTTTGGGAATTTGGTGGAGATAACAACGGAACTTTTGGACTTTGTGTTAAGATCCCTCCCCCTCCTCCGGCTTACGATGATCCTTGTAACGGTGTGATCATTCCGGTTGATTCTAACTGTGTATACCAAACATTTACGAACGAAAGTTCTACCGACTCCCCGGTTGTAGATGATCCTACATGTGCTTTTTACCAGGGCAGCGATGTTTGGTTTAAAGTTGTAGTTCCTGCAGGAGGCGCTGTTGCCATAGATACGGACGATGATGAAATGACCGATGGTGGCATGTCGGTTTACAGCGGTACCTGCGATGGCCTTACCGAGTTGGCCTGCGACAATAATGGAAGTCCCAATGGGGCAATGCCTAAATTAACATTGGGTGGATTAACACCAGGGGATACTTTGTATGTACGTATCTGGTCAGCATTTAATGACAACAATGGCACTTTTGGAATATGTGCAAGCATACCACCACCGCCTCCGGCGAATGATGACGCTTGTGGAGCGATCGCATTACCTGTTGATTCAACTTGTACCTATCAATCATTTACAAATGATGCTGCAACCGGTTCATCCGGGGTACCTGCACCTGGCTGTGCTGATTACCAGGGCGCTGATATTTGGTTCAAAATTGTGGTACCTGTCGGCGGCGCAATAGTATTAGATACAGATATTGATCAGATGACAGATGGCGGAATGGCTATATACAATGGCAGCTGCGGTAATCTCAGTTTGCTTACCTGCGACGATAATACCAGTGCAAATGGCCTGATGCCAAAAATTACCGCTGGTGGTTTAACACCCGGGGATACTATTTGGGTGCGGATGTGGTCTGCTTCTAATGACAATAACGGGCTATTTAAAATATGTGCTACCATACCACCGCCACCACCGGTAAACGATAATCCATGTACAGCTACTCCGCTCACACCGGATTCTGTTTGTACATATCAAACATTTACGAACGAAAATGCAACCAATACATTGGGTGTGCCTGAGCCGGGTTGTGCATTGTACGAAGGCAGTGATGTATGGTTCAGTGTGGTAGTACCCTCAGGTGGTGCATTAATATTTGACTCAGAAGATGACGTGATAACAGATGGTGGTATGGCCATATACAGTGGTACCTGTAATAATCTTACTTTAATTGAATGTGATGACGATGGAAGTGTTAATGGATTGATGCCCTTTATTTCCTTAGGTGGTCTTACGCCTGGTGATACTGTTTGGGTACGTTTCTGGGAATTTGGAAATGATAATAACGGACAGTTTGGAATTTGTGTAAGAATGCCTCCCCCGGGCCCGGTGAATGATGATCCCTGTGGTGCCATTTTATTGCCAGTAGATGCAGTTTGTACACCACAGACTTTTACAACTGAAAGCTCATTTGGGTCAGCAGGCGTACCGGCACCTGGTTGTGCCTTCTACCAGGGTGGTGATGTATGGTTTAAAGCCATTGCCCCAGCAGATGGAGCCATCACTTTTGATACCCAGGCTGGAGTGGTTACAGATGGCGGTATGGCTGTTTATACCGGCACATGCGATAACCTTACCTTGATAGAATGTGACGAAGATGATGGGGCTGGCAATATGCCAAAAATGACTATTGGAGGATTTACACCCGGAGATACAGTATGGATAAGGGTTTGGGAAGAAGGAAACGATAACAATGGCACATTCAGTATTTGCTTAACTGTGCCGCCTCCGCCGCCAGGAAATGATAATCCATGCGGTGCGCTCAGTATTCCGGTAAATGACACTTGCCTGTATCAGAATTTTTCAAATGAAGGGTCTTTTGGTACTGCCAGTGTTCCTAATCCTCCTTGCGGCAATTACCAGGGTAGTGATGTTTGGTTCCAGTTAGTATCACCTGCTTCTGGTGCCTTTAACGTTAATACCATTGCAGGAACCATCAATGATGCCGGCATGGCGCTCTATACAGCAGACAGTTGCAATGGTACCATGACACTAATTGCCTGTGATGACAATGGCAGCGGAAACCCTGATATGCCTTATATTACTGCAACTGGTGTATTCCCGGGCACTGTAGTATATGTAAGGGTATGGTCAAACGGAGGCACGCTTAGCGCAGGTACTTTTGGTATTTGCGCTGTTGTTCCACCATTGCAGCCGGCCACTTTCTCTTTTGCGTGTGCACGGGACACATCTTTCAATTGCGGCGGTGGGGACTCCTGCTTTACATTGCAGGCGGTCATTCCGGATATACATTCATTAACCGACAGGTATGCCATCAATCCATTAAGTTCAGCTTCCGGAGGTTGCTTTAATCCTTACATCTTCCCAGGCGGTGAGGGCCCGTCTGCCGACCTGGAAACAGATGATGTATACACAGATGTAATTACACTGCCATTTACCTTCCCATTCTATGGCACTAACTATAATTCTTTAATTGCCAGTACCAATGGATATGTAAGCTTTGATATTGCAGAAGCAACAAACTTCAGTCATTGGGATATTGTGGATGGCAGCGGTCCAAGAAACCTGCCTACGCCTGATGGATATTATGACAGGGCCGTGATCATGGGTCCTTACCATGATTTGAACCCTTTCTATAATACCTCACCTACCCAGCGTATTAAATACAATGTTACCGGTACGGCACCACACAGGAGATGGATACTGAGTTTTTATAAAGTACCGCTTTTCCTTGCAGGCGAATGTGATACTTTAATTGAAAACACACACCAAATAGTATTATATGAAGGAACAGGTATAGTTGAAGTATTCATTTTTGATATGCAGAATTGTCTTGGATGGAATGAAGGCAGGGCCATGGTAGGTATCCAGGACTTTAGCCGTACCCGTGGTATGATGGCTCCCGGCAGGGCAGCAACCGATGCACCATGGGGGCGTTTAGGCATGAACGAGAGCTGGCGTTTTGTACCAATTGGCGGTCCTACATTATTCAAACGTGTGGAATTGTTTGATACCAGCGGAAACTTCCTGGCAACAGGCGATACTACATTCCTTGACTCTGCAAGTCTAAAAGTAAACTTCAATAACTTATGTGCATTGAACAGGCTGCCAGCAGGCCTTAATACGCTTTTAGTTAGGGCAACTTATCAAAAGTTTGATGACCCAACTCAAGAGGAAGTGGGTGCGGATACGATACGCATCTTTATACCAAACCTTCGGGTGAATTTCGACGTAACCAATGGCCAGTGCAGTACACCGGGTTCTGTGTCTGTAAATACATTAAGTGGTGTGCAGCCTTTCAGGTTCTCATCTGATAGTGGAGTTACGTGGCAATCAGACAGTTTACTAACGGGGCTTGCTGCCGGCACTTATTATATCAGGGTGCAGGATGCGGCTGGTTGTTCAAGGGATACCATTGTAGAAATCACTTCGCTAAACAGCCTCGATGTTGCGTTTACGGTAACGAATCCATTGTGTAATGGCGGAACGGGAACGGTATCTATTGCATCTGGTGGAGTAAGGCCAATCAGGTACTCATCTGACAGCGGTACCACTTACCAGTCAGATAGTACATTTATTTTACCAGCCGGTAGCTACAACTTTAGTGTAATAGACACCAATGGCTGTAGGAAAGATTCTGTAATAGTAATTGGCGAGCCATTATCAATAAGCGGCGTATTTACTGATAGCGCTGTTCGTTGTAATGGAAATACAGATGGCACCATATCGGTAGTTTCTGTAATCGGTGGCACAGGTCCATTTAACTATTCTTTCGATAGTAGTCCTTATGGACCAGACAGTACGTTATCAACTTTTGCTGCCGGTCCACATACCGTAAGCATACGGGATGCCAATGGATGTATAAAAGATACCATCATTGTAGTTGCAGATAAGGCAGTAATATTTGGAGTATATGCTGACAGCGCTGTATTGTGCGGCGGCACAAATGGCATTATCTCAGTTGTAACGGTTACAGGCGGTACAGCACCTTATACCTATTCTTTTGATGGCGGCATATACGGTGCAGATACGACCATTTCATCTTTGGCAGCCGGACCTCACACGGTGAGTATCCGAGACGCCAATGGTTGTGTGAAAGACACTTCGATAACGGTACGGGAAGCAGCATTACTGCAGGGAACCTATGCTTCTGGCAATGTTTCGTGTAATGCAGGTACTAATGGAGTGATCTCAGTTACTGCTGTAACCGGAGGTACTGCGCCATACGTTTATTCTTTCGATAATGGAACTTACGGTCCGGATACTACCATCGCTACACTGGCCGCTGGTGTACATACGGTAAGCATCAGGGATGCTAGTGGTTGTACAAAAGACACTACCATCACTATCACTGAACCTGGAGTTATAGTCGCCACTTATACAATAACAAATGCAGCTTGCTTTGGTGGAAACGGAAGTATTGTTGTGAATGTATTAAGCGGCGGTACAGGCGTATTTGAATTCTCATCTGATGGAGGTACACGCTACCAGGCTGATGATTCATTCTCAGTGGCAGCTGGAACTTATGTAATCCGGCTGCGTGACGCCAACGGATGTACAAAAGATAGCTCCATTACTATCACTGAGCCTTCTGCTATCACAGCAACATATGCTGTTTCGAATGTGCTTTGTTTTGCAGCTAACAGTGGCAGTATCGTCATTGCAGCAGCAGGTGGCACAGGCGTTTTTGAGTATTCGGTCAATGGTGGCGGCTACCAGGCAGATGATTCGTTTGCTGTAGCGGCAGGTATTTACATTGTGCGGATACGCGACGCCAATGGTTGCACCAAAGATTCATCCATTACAGTTACGCAACCGGAAGTACTGGCTGCTACGGCTGCCGGAGGCAATACCGGATGTGATAATCTTGCACCTACCGGGGAAGTAACGGTAACAGCTACCGGCGGAACATTGCCATACAGCTACAGCAGGGATGGAATTGACTTTCAGCCTGCAAACAATTTCACAGGCCTCACAGCAACCGGCTATACCATCACAGTAAGAGACGCCAATGGTTGTACGGTAACAACAGCTGTAACCGTGGGAACAATAAATGACCTTACGTTACAAACAAGACAGGATACAACGCTTTGCGGCCCTGCTACGGTAGTGCTTAACACCACTACCAATGCAACAAGTGTAAGCTGGTCGCCAACAACGTTCCTCAGCAGTGGTACGGCGATAAGCCCAACCGTTACTAACCCCACTGCAACTACAGAGTACATTGTAACAGCGCAATTTGGCAACTGTGTGGCAAGAGATACTGTAAACATAGTTGTTACACAAGTTCCAACTGTGGATGCAGGTACCGGTATTTCAATATCTAAAGGCCAGGATGCTCAACTGAGCGGCACCGTAGGTAATGCAGCTAATTTTGCCTGGACACCCACAACCTATCTTAACAATCCGGGTATACTTAGTCCAATATCTGTGATGCCACAGCAGACCATTACGTACACACTTACTGCCACTAACGGTGAGGGTTGCAGCAGCAGCGATACGGTAACTGTTACAGTGTTGCCTTTCTGTATCAAAGTGAAAAATGCCTTTACACCAAACGGTGATGGCGTAAATGATACCTGGATGGTATATGATCAGTTTGACTGTCTCAAAAATGTAAGGGTACAGGTGTACAACCGCTATGGCAGCAGGGTGTTTGAATCACAAAACTATCGTAATGACTGGAGGGGAACCTACAGCGGTAAAACGCTGCCAGATGCCACTTACTATTATGTAGTTGATTTCTTTCTGCAGGACGGAAGGCTGTACCAGGTTAGAGGCGATGTTACCATACTGAGATAATATGAACAGATGAATATTGAATCATTAAGGGAATATGTCCTTGGAAAACCTTCCGTAACGGAGGGTTTTCCTTTTGGGGATACGGTGATCGTTTACAAAGTAAATAGCAAGATGTTTCTATTGCTGCCATTGGATACCCAGCCATTGCAGTTCAATGTAAAATGTGACCCGGAAAAAGCGATTGAGTTAAGAGAAGAATATCCTGATGCCGTATTGCCCGGTTATCATATGAATAAAAAACATTGGAACACAGTGGTTGCCAATGGTACTTTATCCAGCAAGCAGTTACTTGCGATGGTGGACGAATCTTACAGGCTTGTATTTGACAAAAAGAAGAAGTAAATTGACTAAAATATTTGTATGCAGGAAGATGAAAAATTTTCAGACGACCCCCTGGAAAATTTGAGGATAGAAAATGAATTGCTGAAAATAAAACTGAAGGCGCAGTTTGGGGAAGCTTTCCAGATGGGTATGGGTGAAGAGATACCACCTGAAATAGAGAACCAGTTTTTAAAGAATGTGCTGGCTTTTGAACAAGCGCATACCAATACAGAATATACCACTGTGTACGAACGGATTGGCAAGCCTGCTTACAGGCCCGCCAATGAACTCACAAAAGAAGAAATGGAAGCAGCTTCACAGCTGTTGCTTACACTGATGGAGGAACAGCAAATCAACCTGGATTTTTGTGATGGTCCTTATGATGATGAGATAGTATATCGCTTTATTACAGAAGAGTTTTTTAAACAGGAGGTGGAGAAAGCACCCGTGGACGGGATGAACAGTTGTTTTATCTATGAAGATTTTCATCCCAATCACACTGCAGATATCGCAAAACGAGCCCACGAATTTTTACAGAATTTTTTTACAGCCGCTTTTAATGAACACTCAATAGAACTGGCTGATGATGTTATAACAGCGGATGGCCAGCAATTAACAAAGGAAGCGCTGCTTAAAAAAATGCACTTGTATTTTGATGCGTATGAGCACTTTACCAATGATGCGTGGACTATACCCACGATTGATTATAAACTGCAGGAAGTAGAAGGAACGGGAATGGGTTTTGCAGAGGGCATGTGTAAGTATGATGCGTTGCTTGATAATAAGGAAGCCCTGCACTTTGAAGGGCCGTATAAAATCTATATGAGACTGGAGTATGGTTTATGGCAGGTTTTTTATTTTGTGCTGCCGGGTTTTAAGTGGTAAGACAATTGTTTCTTGTTTCTTGTTAGTTCTTTTTGATTTTAGTCTGTCAGAAAGCTGGCGAGGATTTATTTTTTTTCGTATTTCCAGTGTCTTGATTTGCCTTCGGCGATCCATTCAATGGCCATCTCCATTCTTTTGTTACGGGTATCTTCTGTCTTTGCTTCTGAGAGCCAGGTAATATATTCTTTTCTTTTGCCAGGAACAAATGCTTCAAATACCATTTTTGCTTTTTTATTTTTTGAAAGTGCTTTCGAAAAATAATCCGGGATGTTCAGCTCTTTTGTTACTGCTGTTGTTGGCTTTGGCGGTAGTTTGATGCCCTGCTCATTTAATATCATCGCCTCTTTTATCCAGCCAACAATTTTTTTATTAGCAGGCAGGTCTTTTAATGAAGTTATTTTCCCCAGGTGGCCCATCGCAGATTCCGTTGCTGCAGTTTCTCTTAATACCGGATCTTTCATAATGGAGCCTTTCCAAAACCCAAAAGCACAATGTTGTTTAAAGGAAGCCATATGGCACATCATCTCACCTTTGTAATCAAAAAAAGGCATACTCCATTTCAT